>Ga0335084_10000257_pt1 | contig 41950 bp, 36 predicted proteins | sample Lox_Sample_44_FD_206721 | JGI IMG/M metagenome (GOLD analysis project Ga0335084, IMG submission 206721) | Soil microbial communities from Loxahatchee National Wildlife Refuge, Florida, United States - Lox_Sample_4.4 | ecosystem: Environmental > Terrestrial > Soil > Wetlands | place: USA...
CGAATCGCAGCATGCAACTGCGCAGGGTGGGGGGGGCCCGGGACCGTGCAGGTCACTGCTGCTTCGATGCCCCCACGCCCAGCCCTCGGCGGAGGAACTCCTCCCGGTCCTTCTTGACCTCGGGCGCCTCCATGGCGTGGCTGGTGGCGTAGGTGCGGACCTCGCCGCGCGCTCCAGATGCCTTGCGCCAGACCTCGATCTGCGCCGCCGGCACGTAGAAGTCCTCCTGGGCCAGCTGGATGAGCAGCGGACCCTCGATGGCGGGCAGCGCGTCGATGGGATCGATGGCGGTCAGGCGTCGCCGGTAGTCCGCCTCGTCGGTGGGCCGCTTCTTCGGGTCGTAGAACATCCACTGCTCGAAGCGCGGGGCCAGCGCCAGCAACACGTGCCAGCGCGGCCGTCCGTCCGCCGCCGCGGCGAGCATTCCGGTCATTCCCCCGAAGTCGTGACCGACGACGGCGAGCTTCCCTGGGTCCACCCCGGGCTCCCGTGACAACAGCTCGAGCCCGCGACGCAGCGAGACGACCTGCGCGGTGAACGCCGCAGGGTCCTCGTCCATCGTCCGCTGCTTGTACCAACCGGGCTGGCTCCACAGCGCGTCCACCAGGAGCGACACCACGCCGAGCGAGGCGAGCGCCACCGCCTCCTCCAGGAATTCGCTCCGGTTGGTGGTGGCGGGTTCGCCGAGCCAGTGCACCCAGAGGACGGCGGGGCCGCCCTTCGCTCCCTGCGGAGGCCGCACCAGGGTTGCCCGCACCGGCGCCGTCCCGGGCGCACCGGCGTAGGTCAGCTCGACGACGCTCGAGCCCGCGCGGTCGGAGGTGGAGAGCACCTGGAGGTCGAGCGGCGTGCCCGGGTCGGGAAAGCGGGCGTCGTACGCGCGCGAGGCCTCGGGCCGGCGCGGCGCGGCAGGGCGGGAACCCTGGCTGCCGGTGCTCGCGCAACCGAGAGAGAGGGCGAGGAGGAGGGCGGCGAGCGGACGGAGCATGGGCGGCGCGCACTCTGGGGCGGCGGGCGCGCCCGCCGCAACGGGGGTTGCAGCGGAAAAGGACTGGCGAGCAGCGGTCCGGCTGCGCTGTGCTGCTGGTCTCCACGGGAGCCGCCATGGCCACGCGCCGCCGGAAGGCGAAGGTCGACAAAGCGTACGAGTTCGAGGTCTATCCACCAGGCACCGTCTCGCTCGACGACGTGGACCTCTCCATCCGCGTCCCGGGTGACGAGGCCTACGAGCAGGAGCTGAAGCGGCGGCAGCGCGAGGTGTTCGGACTTCAAGTCAGGATGTTCCAGGGCGGCCACCGCGCGGTCTTCGTCTTCGAGGGATGGGATGCGGCAGGGAAGGGCGGCTGCATCAAGCGGCTCACCGCGGAGCTCGACCCACGCGGGTACAAGGTGTGGCCCATCGGCCCGCCCGACGAGGAGAGCCGCCGCCACCACTACCTCTGGCGATTCTGGAACCGGCTCCCGGGCCGAGGCGAGGTCGCGGTGTTCGACCGCAGCTGGTACGGCCGGGTGCTGGTGGAGCGCGTCGAGGGGCTGGCGAGGAAGCCGGAGTGGAAACGCGCCTACGACGAGATCAACGCCTTCGAGCGGATGCTGACCTCGGACGGCGTGGAGGTGACCAAGTTCTTCCTCCACATCGACCAGAAGACCCAGCTGGAGCGGTTCAAGGCCCGGGAGACCGACCGGTTCAAGAACTACAAGATTGGCCCGGACGACTGGCGCAACCGCCGCAGGTGGAAGGACTACGAGCTGGCGGTCACCGAGGTGCTGGACCGCACCCACCGCCCGGACGCGCCGTGGGTGCTGATCTCCGCCAACGACAAGCACCACGCCCGTCTGGAGGTGCTCCGGCTCTGTGCCGACGTGATGGCGACGGCGATCGAGCGAGGCGGCTGAGCGCTCGGTCAGGGCGGCCGCAGTCGAGGTCCAGGTCGAGGTGTCGTCAGGCGGGCAATGGTCGGTGAGGTCAGGGCGGCCGCAGTCGAGGTCCAGGTCGAGGTGTCGTCAGGCGGGCAATGGTCGGCGAGGTCAGGGCGCCCGCACCTCTTGGCGCGGGGCCTCGACCTTCAGCGGCCCGAACTGCTTCAGCGAGTCCTCGACCACCTTCCGGTCCCCCACCACCACCAGGGTCATCCGGGATGGGTCCAGGTACTTCCGGGTGATGCGGGTGACGTCCCCCGGCTTCACCGCCTCCACCCGCTGCACGTAGGTCCGCAGCCAGTCCGCCGGGAGGCCGTGGAGGTCGACGAAGCGGAGCTGGCCGATGATGCCGGCACGGTCGCTGTTGCGGAGCACGAACGTTCCGCCGATGTACCTCTGCACCCCGGCCAGCTCCTCGACGCCGGGAGGCTCCTTCCGGAGGCGCTCCACCTCGGCCACCACCTCGCGCAGCGCGGCGGCGGTGTCCTTGGTGGTGACGTCCGCCTGCTCGACCCAGGTGCCCACGCCCGGGTGGAGCCCCAGAGCGCTCCGCGGCGAGTAGGTGTACCCCCGCTTCTCGCGAATGTTGGCGGTGATGCGGCTGCTGAAGTTTCCACCGAGCAGCATGTCGGTCACGACCAGCGGAATGTAGTCCGGCGAGGTGGGGGGGACGACTGGCAGGCCAATGCGCACCGTGGACTGAACCGCGCCGGGCCGGTCCACCAGCAAGACCCGCTTCCCGCCACGCGGCGTGGCCTTCGGCCGGGCCGGGGCCTTCACCTTGCCCCAACCGCCGAACGCCTCCTCGACGGCGGCGCGCACCGTGGCTGCATCGAAGCGTCCGACCACGTAGAGGTGCGCCCGGTCGGCGCCGGCGTACCTCGTCCACAGCTGGCGCGCCTGCTCCAGGGTGAATGTCTCCACCTCCGCCGCGACCGGCAGGACCCGGCCGTAGGGGTGGCTTCCATAGATGGCCCGGGCGAACGCGTCCTCGGCGAGCGGCTGCGGCTGGCTGCGCTCGATGGCCACCTGGCGCAGCAGGTCACCCCTGAGACGTGGCAGCTCGGACGCCGGAAAGGACGGGGTGCGCGCGACCTCCGCCACCAGCCGGACCGCATCGGCGGTGGAATCCCCGAGGCAGTCCATGTCCAGCGAGGTCTCGTCCTCGCGGACGTTCACCGCCAGCGCCCCGCCGAGCCTCGCCGCCGACTCGGCGAGCTGGACCGCGCTCCTCGTCGCAGTGCCCTGGAGGAGGAGCTTGCCCGCGAGGTCGGTGAGACCGGTCTGACCCGCCGGCTCGTCCACGTTCCCCAGGCGGACCACCAGCGAAACGTTCGACTTGGGCACGGCGCCGTAGGGCACCAGGGTGATCTGGAGTCCGCTCGGAAGCTTGAACCGCGTCGTCGCCGGCAGCTCGAAGGACGGGGTGGGCCCGGCGGGGGGCGGCGTCTCGGGTGCGGCGAGGGTGATCCCCCCGGCGAGCAGGGAGAGGCCGAGGAGGATGCGGAGCATCACTTGCCTCCCGCCGGTTGCAGGGCGACCACGGTGCGGTTGGTGGGACGGAGCCACTCCTCGGCCGTCCGCTGGATGAGCTCGGGGGTAACCGCCAGCAGGCTGGGCTCGATGCGGTTCACCGTCGCGGCGTCGCCGTCGAAGAGGGCATGGGTGGCGAGCAGATCCGCGCGGCCGTAGCCGTACAGCCGTTCCAGGGAACCGTAATAGGCGCTGCGGGCCTTGACCTGGGCGCGCTCCAGGGTCGCCTGATCCACCGGCGCGCGGCGGAGCGGCTCGATGGCTGCGTCGATGGCCGAGACGATCTCCTTCGGCGGGTGCCCCGCGTCGTGGAAGAGGTAGGCCATCCAGAGCATCGGGCCCTGGTAGTTGTACTGGTTGCCGATCAGGTTCGCCCCGCCCTCGACCTCGCCGGTCAGCCCGCGCTTCTGCACCAGCTCCTGGTACAGCCGGCTGTCCGGACCCTCCACCAGGATCTGCTGCAGCAGGGCCATGGCCCAGAACTCGGGCGAGCCGCGCGCCGGCATGTGGTAGGCGACGGCGAGCGCGGGCCGCTGGGCGAGCTTGTCGTCCACCGTCCTCCACTGCTCCTCGGTCTGCCGGGGCTCGGTGAGGTCGGGAAGCGGCGGAACCTCGCCGCGGGGAATCCCCTCGAAGTACTTCGAGACCCAGGCCTTCACCGGGCCCGGGTCGAAGTTCCCGCTCACCACCAGCGCGGCGTTGTTCGGCGCGTAGTAGGTCCTGAAGAACTGCTGGACGTCCTCCAAGGTGGCCGCGTCGAGGTCTGCCAGGTCGCCGTAGAAGTTGTGGGCGTTGTACCAGTTCCTGTTCGCCAGCTGCGGCACGGTGAGCCACGGCCAGCCGCCGTAGGGCCGGTTGAGCACGTTGACCCGCACCTCGCTCTTCACCACCCCCTGCTGGTTGGTGAGGTTCTCCTGGGTCACCTTGAGCCCGCGCATCCGGTCGGCCTCCGCCCAGAGCATCGTCTCCAGCACGTTCGAGGGGACCACCTCGTAGTAGGCGGTGAAGTCGAAGCGAGTCGAGCCGTTGACGAAGCCGCCGTTTCGCTGCACCAGCTGGATGAAGGCGAGCTTTCCGAGGTTCTCGCTGCCCTGGAACATCATGTGCTCGAAGAGGTGGGCGAAGCCGGTGCGGTTGCGCGGCTCGATGCGAAGCCCGATGTGGTAATAGACGCCGACCGTCACGATGGGCGCGGTGGTGTCACGCGAGAGCGCCACCTTGAGCCCGTTGGTCAGGGTGTACGTCTCGACCGGGATCTCCAGCGCCGGCCGCACGTCGGCCGGGATGAAGCCCGCGGCCGCCGCATCCGCCGACGGTGGCGGGGTGGGCGTCGCGGCCGTGGCCGGGGAAGGCGGTGGTGTCGCGGCCGGCGGCGTCGAATGTGCGCACCCCAGGGTGAGCGCGAGCGACAGGCAGCAGAGGGTCCTCATGGCCCGCGCTGGTTAGCCGTCGGCGGCTCGCTCGACAAGCGCTCTTCCGCGGGCTGCGGAGCTGGTGCCGCCCCTTCGTCCGCGCGGTCACGTTCGAGGCCGCGGCAGTGGTAGAGGTCCGGTCAATTTCGATGCGCGGACCGTGTCCCCACCGAGCAGCAGCCGTGCCTAGAGCGGTCGCGCTGCTGGTCGTGGCCGCGGTGCTCTTCTCCGGCCTGGGCAGCCCTGCGGGAGGGACGCATCCGGACGAGGGCCTGTACCTCCAGGCCGCGCGCGAGATGCACGAACGCGGCGACTGGCTCACCCCCACCGTCGATGGCCGTCCAGACTTCACCAAGCCCCCGCTTCTCTACTGGGCCATGGCGCTCAGCTTCTCGCTGTTCGGCATGACGCTCTGGGCGGCGCGGCTGCCGGTCGCGCTCGCGGCGCTGGGCCTGACCTGGGTGACGGGCCGGCTCGCCCGCCGCGAGGTGGGAGAGGCCGCCGAGCCGGTGGCGATCCTCGTGCTCGGCACCTGTCTGGGGCTGCTGCGCTACGCCCGCGTGGATCTCATGGACGTGCCTCTGGCGCTCGCCCTCGCCGCCGGGCTGTGGGCACTCTGGCGAGTCGCGGAGGGTGACTCGCCCCGGCTCCTGCTGGTGACGGGAGTGGCTGCGGCGGCCGCCACGTTGCTGAAGGGCCCGGTGGGGCCGCTGCTGATGGTGCCACCGGCGGTGGTGTACCTCTCCCCTCGCGGGCTGCTGAGGGCCCACCGGTCCTGGCTGCTCGGAGCCGCCGTGCTGGCCCTGGCGCTCGCGGCGCCCTGGTACCTGGCAATGGCCCACCGGCACGGCGAGGTCTTCGTCGGACGCTTCTTCGGCACCGAGAACGTGGGCAAGTTCCGCTTCCCCTGGACCGTGGAGGGCGAGCTGGGTCTGTTGCTCGCGCTCCCGGTGTTGCTGCTTCCGTGGACGCCGCTGGTCCGGCTGCGCGGCCCCGGTGCGGCACTCGCCTGGCCCTGGGTCGTGGGCCTGCTCTTCCTCTACAGCCTTCCCGGGCTGAAGCACCCGCACTACGTCGTGCCGGCGCTCGCGCCGCTGGCGGTGCTGGCCAGCGAGGTGCGGCCCGGGCGCCGCCGACTGGGCAGCGTGGTGGTGCTGCTCGCCCTGGCGCTGGCCGGGCTGCTCGCGCTGCGCTTCCCGACGGCTTCTCCGGTCCGCCTTGCGCTCGGGGGAGTGCTGGTGCTGCTCCTGCTCGCGGCGGTGGCGATCGGCCGCGGAGCGGTGCTGGCGTCCACGGTGGGTGTCGCCGGCGCGGCGGTGCTCCTCTTCGCCAGCGTCCTCCCGGGAGCGGTGCCGCCCCCGGTCCCGTCCTGGGTCCCGGAGCGGGCCGCGGGGCGCGCGCTCTTCACCGCGACGCAGAATCCGGGCCTCTACTCCTTCCTGGTGGGGAAGTCGGTGCACCGGGTGTCCGGGGAAGCCGCGATGCTCCGTGCGCTCGAGGAGGGACAGGCGCTGCTGGTCACCCGGGAGGAGCGGACCCTGCTCCCTCCGTCGGTCACTGCGCGGCTCGCCCCACTGGCCACCTGGCCCCGGCTCCGTGGCCGGCTCCCGGTGAGGGAGGTGGTGGACGCCTGGCTGCGGGCCGATGCCAGCGCGCTGTTCGAGCCGATGAGCCTCGAGGTGCTCGCAACCCCGCCTCCCCGCTGACCGTTTGACGCCGGGAGCGGCCGGTCGTTAGTGTCCCGCGCCCTTTCGCAGCACCACTGGAAGACCCCGCCATGCCCAAGGATTTCCTGTTCACGTCCGAGTCGGTCACCGAGGGCCACCCGGACAAGGTGGCCGATCAGATCAGCGACGGCGTCCTCGACGCGATCATCGCCGGGGACCCGCGGGGCCGCGTGGCGGTGGAGACGCTGGTGAAGACCGGCCTGGCCATCGTGGCCGGCGAGGTCACCACCAGCACCTACGTCGACATCCCGACCATCGTCCGCAACACCATCGTCCGCATCGGCTACACCCACAGCGACATGGGCTACGACGGCCATACGTGCGGGGTGATGGTGGCCATCGAGGGCCAGAGCCAGGACATCGCCCGGGGCGTGGACAACGACAAGGAGCAGGGCGCCGGGGACCAGGGAATGATGTTCGGGTACGCCTGCAACGAGACGCCCGAGCTGATGCCGGCGCCGATCCACTACGCCCACGCCCTGACCCGGCGGCTGGCGGAGGTGCGGCGGAAGTCGCTCGACTGGCTCCGGCCCGACGGGAAAAGCCAGGTGACGGTGCAGTACCAGAACGGCAAGCCGGTGCGCATCGACACGGTGGTCGTCTCCACCCAGCACGCGAACCACGTCAGCAACAAGAAGATCCACGAGGCCGTGCGGGAGGAGGTCATCCTCAAGGCGCTGCCCAAGAAGCTGCTCGATCGGAAGACCCGCTTCTTCATCAACCCCACCGGGCGGTTCGTCATCGGTGGCCCGATGGGTGACTCGGGCCTCACCGGCCGGAAGATCATCGTCGACACCTACGGCGGCATGGGCCGCCACGGCGGTGGCGCGTTCAGCGGCAAGGACCCGAGCAAGGTCGACCGCTCGGCGGCGTACATGGGCCGCTACATCGCCAAGAACGTGGTGGCTGCCGGGCTGGCAGAGCGCTGCGAGGTCCAGGTGAGCTACGCCATCGGGGTGGCCGACCCGGTCTCGGTGATGGTGGAGACGTTCGGGACGGCGAAGGTCCCCGAGGAGCGCATCGCCGAGGCGATCCGCCGCACCTTCGGCCTGAAGCCGCGGGAGATCATCGACCACCTCGACCTGCTCCGCCCCATCTACCAGCGCACCGCGAGCTACGGACACTTCGGGCGCTCGGAGAAGGAATTCACCTGGGAGCGCACCGACAAGAAGGACGCGCTCCGGGAGGCAGTGGGCGCCCGGGCGCTGCGCGCCGTCGGGGGCTGAGCGGCGTCCGAACGGCTGGACTGGGCACCCCCGCCCCGTTTGCTCAACCATCGGGTCTGGTGGTCCTCTCTTGCGGAGCGTGCTCCGGGGGATGGGCTCGAGACTGTGACGGTGGTCGGGCGCTGGACCTGCAAGAGCGGTTCGGTCCAAGTTCCCGCGGGTGAGAGCCGACATCGTCCCCGGAGCGTCGTTCCCCGACTACGAGCTCACCGACCACACCGGCAAGCGGCGAAAGCTGTCCGAGCTGCAGGGGCCGGATCCGCTGGTGCTCGTCCTGAGCCGCGGCGGCTTCTGCCCCAAGGACCGCCGCCAGCACGAGGGCCTGGTGGAGCTCCACCGCGAGGTGGAGGTGGGCTACTGCCGGATGGTGACCATCTCCACCGACTCGCTGCTGGAGCTGAACGAGTTCCGGAACGGGATGGACGCCCACTGGACCTTTCTGTCCGACGCCGCGCGGAAGGTGCAGAAGGACCTGGACATCGCCGAGTACACCGACCCCACGCACAACCCGATGGTCCCGCACACCCTGGTGCTCGAGCCGGGGCTCAAGGTCTACCGCGTCTACAACGGCTACTGGTTCTTCGGCCGGCCCACGGTGGAGGAGCTGCGCCAGGACCTCCGCGCGGTGCTCCAGCGCTGCCGCCCGGACTGGGACCTGTCGGAACCCACGCTCCGCCAGGCCTGGGCCGCCGGTGACAAGGCGCGCTTCTGGCCGTACGGGAGGACGCGCGCCCAGGTGCTGGCCGAGCAGGGCGACTCCTGAGCGCGATGCCCGCGGCGCCGGCAACGCGACGTCGACCTCAACGTGGTCTCGATGCTCCGCGCCCGCGCGGCCCGCGCCCGGCACAGATCCAGGAGGCCGGGGGCCACGGCGTGCTCGACCTCACCGCCGAGCAGGCGCGCCGGTTCCTCGTCCGTCGCCACTTCCTCGCGCCTCCCCGGGCGCTTCCGGCGCGGGCCGAGTCGGTGCTCCGGGTGGTCCGGGAGCTGGGCTCGGTGCAGTTCGATCCCCTGGAGGTCACCGGGGCGCGGAATGACGACCTGGTCCTCGCCGCGCGGATCCGCAACTACCGCCGGGGCTGGATGGAGCGATGGCTCTACGGACTGCCCGCCGAGCGGCGCCTCTTCGAGGCCTACAACAAGTCGCTCAACATCCTTCCCGTCGAGGAGCTCCCGGTGCACCGGGTGGACTGGGAGCAGTGGCGCCATCGCGACCAGGCGCACCGCGGACTGCTTCACCGCCACGCCGAGCTGGCGACGGGGATTCTCCAACGGCTCGGCCGCGAGGGCCCGCTCCCCGGCAGCGCGTTCGTCGAGCGCGGCGGGCAGCGCTTCCTCTGGGGCTGGGGTCAGGTGACCGTTCCCCGCGCCGTGCTCTACGCGCTCTTCCGCACCGGGCAGATCGGCATCGCCCGGCGCCTGGGAAACGTGCGGGTCTATGATCGGATCGAGCGCCTCTTCCCTCAGGCTCTGCTGGAGACGCGGCTGCCGGAGGAGGAGGTCCGCCGTCACCAGCTCCTCAGCCGCTTCCGCGGCGTGGGACTGCTCGGCCTGCGGGCCGGGGCGGAGATCTGGTCGGGGACGGTTCCGGCGCTCGAGCGGGCGCGACTCAGCGAGGCGATGGTGGCCGACGGAACCCTGCGCCGCGTCCGGGTGCAGGGCGTGCGCGACGAGCGCTTCATGCTCGCCAGCGACGCGCGGTTTCTCCGTGGTGGCTCGCTGCGCAAGCGGGAGGTCGCGCTCCTCGCTCCGCTCGATCCGCTGGTGTGGGACCGGGAGCTGCTCCGGCAGCTGTTCGACTTCGACTACGTCTGGGAGGTGTACGTCCCGGCAAAGGCGCGCAAGCACGGGTACTACGTGCTGCCGCTCCTCTGGGGCGATCGGCTGGTGGGGCGCATCGAGCCGCGCATCGACCGGAAGGCCGGGGTGCTTCGCGTCCCCGCCCCTCGGCTGGAGCACCGGATGCGTCGGTCCGAGCGGCTGGAGCTCGACGCCGCGCTCGACCGCGCGCTCGAGGCGCATCGCCGGCTCTCGGGCGCCGAGCGCATCGAACGCAGCTGAGCAGCTGACGCACCCGAGTGTGCGTGCATTCCGATGGCCGAAGGAATGGACCAGAGGCGCATCGAGTCTGCTGGGCACGAGCACGCCGCAGTGCTCGCACTCAAGGAGAGCACACCATGAAGTCGATCCTGCGTTCGGCGCTCGTCGTCCTGGCGTTCGCCACCCCCGTTCTCGCCGCCCCCCGTCCCTCCGACGTGGAGCGTACCGACTCTGCGCCGGTGAAGGAGCAGAAGGTCACGGACCGCGACGAGGTCAGCATCCGCGAGCTCCAGAGCCGCATCGCCGCCATCGAGACCGAGCTCGCCCGGGTTCGCACCCAGGTCGTGGTGTCGGAGCCAGAGACCAACTCGCATCCTCTGTGGCAGTGAGGTGGTGACCCCGTGGACGACACCTGGGGCGCGTGGGCCTGGCACGCTTCTGGCTCACGAGGACGGGCTCGATGAAGGGGCTCGGTCGGGAGTTCCGCGAGGCGTTGCGGCTGTTCGTCCGCTCGCCTGCGTTCGTGGCCGCGGTGGTACTGCCGATGGCGCTTGCGCTCGGGGCCAACACCGCGCTGTTCACCGTCATCCGCGGAGTAGCACTCGCTCAGGGCCGTCCGGGCAGCTGCTCCAGCTCCTCGAACCACGCCGCGTACAGCTCCACCCCGCGCCGGGCCTGCGTCCAGTCGAAGAACTCGTTGGGCGCGTGGTAGCCGTGCTCCGGGAGGCTTAGGCCCATCAGGAGCACCGGCGCGCGCAGCGCCTCGGCCATGGTGGCGACCGCGGGGATGGAGCCGCCGCCACGGGTCACCGCGAGCTCCTTGCCCAGCACCCGCTCCGAGGCCCGGTTCATCGCGGTGCACTCCGGCGCGTCCACCGAGGTGACGAAGGCGGGAGCCGACCCGAGCGCGTTGACCTCCACCAGCGGGTCCAGCTCGGCGACAAAGCGCCGGATGGAGTCCACGACGTGCGCCGGCGACTGGCCGGGGACCAGACGCAGGCTCACCTTCGCCTCGGCCCAGGCCGGAACGATGCTCTTGATGCCCGGGCCCTGGTATCCACCGGAGATCCCGTGGACCTCGAAGGTGGGCTCGGTCCACAGCCGCCGGAGCAGCTCGCGGGGCTCGCTGGCCAGGAGCCGGCGGAAGCCGTAGGTGCGCCGGAACCGCTCCACCTCGAAGCCGCTCCGGACGTAAAGGTCCATCTCTGCGTCGCTCACCGGGACGACGCCGTCGCGCACGCCGGGGACGAGGATTCCTCCGGTGCTGGCGTCGAAGCACGCGGCCAGCACCCGCGCCAGACCGGCGATGGGGTTCGGCGCGCCGCCGCCCACCACGCCGGAGTGCGCGTCCACCTCGGCGGTCCTCAGCTTCAAGAGCAGCGCCTGGAAGCCGCGGAGGCCCACGTCCATCGAGGGCTGCTCGGCCGAGACCCAGAGGGTGTCCGACACCAGCACCGCCCGGACCTCACCGAGGACGGACCGTTGCTCGCGGAGCAGCTCGGGGAAATGGGGACTGCCCACCTCCTCCTCGAATTCCCAGAGCAGCTGGAAGCCGAGCCGGGAGTCACGGCGCACGGCGTGGGCGACGGCCAGGAGGCAGGTCAGGGCCGGCCCCTTGTCGTCGGTCGTCCCCCGTCCGAGGTACCGCTCGCCGTCGATGCGCATCCGGAATGGATCGCCCTTCCACTCGGGCTCCTCGGCCGGCTGGACGTCGAGGTGGTTGTAGATCAGCACCGAGGGCCGGCGCGGGTCGCCGAAGCGGCCGTGGACGTACGGCTTGCCGCCGGCCCGGAGCAAGGTCGCGGTGCCGCCGAAGTGGCGGATCAGCCCGACGGCCGCCTCGGCGCAGGCTTCCATCTGGGGTCCCCGTCCGGGGTCCATGCTGATGGTGGGCAGCTCGACCAGTGTTCGCAGCCGGTCCTCGAAGAAGACCCGGTGGCCCTCGGCCCAGGCGCGTGCGTCGTGGTTCACGGTCGAAGTGCCTCCACCAGCGCGGCGGTGAACGCCCGGCCCACGGTGCCGTCGGGGTCGAGGTCCGGATCGTAGATGGTGAGCTCCACCCCCAGCGCGCGCGGTGAAGCGAGGAGCGGACGGAGCAGTCCCACCAGCGCGTCGTACGACAGTCCGCCCGGGACGCGCGAGTCCACCGCCGGCATCAGTGCGTCGTCCAGCACATCCGCGTCCAGGTGGACCCAGAAGCCGGGGTGGTGGTCCAGCCGCTCGAGGACCCGGGCGGCGATCGCCCGGGGGCCGCTCCGCTCGATCTCCTGGAGGTCGAGCACCGCGATACCCGAGGCGCGCAGCTCGGGGTCCTCCTCGCGCAGGCCGAGGTGCACCACCGAGTCCTGCTCGACCAGCGGGCCGCCGGAGGCGAGCCGGGAGAGCAGCGGGGGGCCCATGCCCACGGCGAGCGCCAGGTCCATGCCCGCGGCACCGGCCGTCCCCGAGCGCTCGGGGGTGCCGAAGTCCGAGTGGCCGTCGAGGAACACCAGGCCCAGCCGCTCGACGTGGCGGCGTGCGCCGAGCAGGTTCCCGAGGAGGATGCTGCAGTCGCCCCCCAGCACCACTGCCAGCTCGCCGCGAAGGACGATGCTCGCCACCGTGTCGGCGAGCGCGTGGGAGTACGTCGCGATCCGCTGCGCGTTCCGGATTCCACACCGGTGGACCTCGGTTCCGTAGGGCGGCGGTTCCACCCGCCCGGCGTCACGCGCTCCCAGACGGGTGCGCAGCCCGTTCCAGCGCAGCACCTCCGGCATGCGTCGGGTCCCCGGCTCCCGTCCCGGCGCCGGCGGGGCGAGCCCGAGGTTGGAGGGAGCGTCGAGCACCGCACGGGGCCTGTGGGCGCCGGTCAGCACGGCGGCGCCTCGGCGAAGAGCCGGCGCGCCGTGGGCCGTTGTAGCAGTCGGTCGCGGTAGGTCCGCAGCGCCGGGAACCCTTCCAGGTGCCCCTGCCTCCCGGCCCAGGCGAGCATCGCCGCGAGCACCAGGTCCACCACCTGGGGCCGGTCGCCGACCAGCGCGGCCCGTCCTTCCACGGCCCGCTCGAGCACCGCGAGCGGTGCCGCGAGACGCCCCGCTGCCCAGGGCACCACGGCCGCATTCCGCTCGGCCGGGGGCAGCTCCTCGGTGTGGAGGCAGATCAGGTCGAGCAGAGGCTCCACCTCGGTCACCGCCAGCATCAACCACTGATCGTGCGTGGCCCGCTCCGGGCTGCCGGGGGCGGGGATGAGTCCGCGCTCCGGATGCCGGTCGGCGAGCCAGGTGCAGAGGGCCACCGACTCGAACCGGAGCGTCCCGGTGTCGTCCTCCAGCACCGGCACGCGCCCGAGCGGATGGAGGCGGAGACGCTCCGGGCTTCCGCTCTCCGGGGCGAGGATCCGCTCCACCGGCTCCTCCAGCTCGGCCAGCACCCACTCCACCCGCGAGGCCCGGGTCTGCGGCCGCCAGTACAGCTTCATCGAACGCTCCTTGCTAACCGTCGAAAAACGATTCGGTGGTTGCAAGATGGGTCTATCGTTTCTCACCTGTCAAGTTCCATTGACCAGTTAGAATGCGTGCATGCTCCTTCCCGGCACTCACCGGTTCAAGCTGGCCGGCGGTCACCCGGTGCTCGACTTCGTCAACACCCAGGGCGGACACCGCCTGACCGACCCGCGCGAAGACCTCGCCACGCCCGAGGACCTGGTCTCGTGGGGCCTCCAGTCCGGGTGGCTGGACCAGGAGCGCGCCCATCCCATGCTGGTGGAGATCCAGGTTCGCCCCGCCGAGGCTCGCGCGTCCCTGGCGCGCGTCCGGTCCTTCCGGGAAGCGCTTTTCCGAGTGTTCCTCGCCGCTTCCGAGGACTCCCAGCCCGCCCCGGAACCCCTCGAGACCTTCGAGCGCGAGGTGCGCCGCGCCTGGGCCGACCGTCGCCTGGTGCGCATTCCGGAGCACGGGTACCGCTGGGTCTCGCCGGAGTCGGCACGGCTCGATGCCTTCATCCCCGGGCTCGCCCTGGCCGCCTCGGACCTGCTCACCGGGCCCGAGCGGCGGCGCCTCCGGCTGTGCGAGGCGACGGCCCTGGACGGGTGTGGCTGGATGTTCCTCGACACCAGCAAGAACGGAACTCGCCGCTGGTGCGAGATGGCGACCTGCGGCAACAAGTACAAGGCGAGGCGTCACTACGCGCGGGTCCGCGCAGGCCGGAGCAAGCCGGCCGAGTAGCGCCACTGTCGAGAGTGGACCGCTGTCCCAGCAGGCACTTGCCCCCGAAGCACGGCCCGGCGTACAGCCTCCCGCGTCCGGGGGTGCCTCGCCCCCCCGACGTCCCCGACAGAGAGGTCGAACGACACATGGCCGTTCCCGCCAAGAAGCTTTCGTCCCTGAAGAAGCCCTCCACCTCCGTGGCCTGCGACGTGAAGAACCTCGCCCTGGCCGAGAAAGGTCGCGGGCGCATCGAATGGTCCGGCCGGTCGATGCCGGTGGTGCACCAGATCCGCGAGCGCTTCGAGAAACAGAAGCCGCTCAAGGGCATGCGGATGGCGGCCTGCCTCCACGTCACCGCCGAGACGGCGAATCTCGCCATCGCCCTCAAGGCCGGCGGAGCCGACCTGGTGCTCTGCGCCAGCAACCCGCTGTCCACCCAGGACGACGTGGCGGCGGCGCTGGTGGTGGACCACGGGATCAGCGTCTTCGCCATCAAGGGTGAGGACAACAAGACGTACTACCGGCACATCCACGCGGCCATCGAGCACCGTCCGAACCTCACCATGGACGACGGCGCGGACGTGGTCGGCGTGCTCCACAGCGAGCGCAAGGATCTCCTGTCTCAGGTGATCGGCGGCACCGAGGAGACCACCACCGGCGTCATCCGGCTCCGGGCGATGGCCCGGGAGGGCGTGCTCGGCTACCCCATCGTGGCGGTGAACGACGCGCTCACCAAGCACATGTTCGACAACCGCTACGGTACCGGTCAATCCACCATCGACGGGATCATCCGGGCCACCAACCGGCTGGTGGCGGGGAGCGTGTTCGTGGTCGCCGGATACGGGTGGTGCGGCCGCGGCCTGGCGATGCGGGCCAAGGGGCTGGGGGCGGACGTGGTGGTCACCGAGATCGATCCCCACAAGGCGCTCGAGGCGGTGATGGACGGCTACCGGGTGATGCCGATGAAGGACGCGGCGAGGATCGGCGACTTCTTCTGCACCGTCACCGGCAACGTCAACGTCATCCGGCGCGAGCACTTCGAGTCGATGAAGGACGGGGCCATCGTCGCCAACAGCGGTCACTTCAACGTCGAGCTGGACCTCGAGACCCTGGGGAAGATCGCCCGGGACCGGAGCGTCATCCGCGAGTTCGTGGAGCAGTTCACGCTGAAGAACGGCAACCGGGTCATCGTGCTCGGCGAGGGCCGGCTGGTGAACCTGGCCGCCGCCGAGGGCCACCCCTCGAGCGTGATGGACATGTCGTTCGCCAACCAGGCGCTGTGCAGCGAGTGGATGGTGAAGAACCACCGGACGCTGGAGAAGCGCGTCTACACGGTGCCGGAGAAGATCGACAAGGAGATCGCCCGGCTCAAGCTCAAGGCGATGGGCGTGAAGATCGACGTCCTCACCGACGAGCAGGAGACCTACCTCAACAGCTGGAACCAGGGGACCTGAGGCCACTCTCCTCGGATGACGCGGCGCAGGAAGTTCCTGTTCTGGACTTTGCGTGTAGGCTTGCAGGGTCGCGGGGTACGTCTCCCCAAGGGGTACGTCTCCACAAATGGACAGTATCGGCGCCGCCATCGAGGAGCGCGTTCGGCGCGACCAGATCGCCGTACCGCCGTACCCGGCGGTCGCCCTCCGGCTGGGGCAGGTGCTGCGCTCGCGGAGTGCGTCCATCACCGACCTGCTCCCGGTGCTCAAGTCGGACCAGGCGCTGTCCGCCACCTTGCTGAGGGTGGCAAACTCCAGCGCCTACTGGCGAGGCTCTGCGGTGGCCAGCCTCAACGTGGCGGTGTCACGCCTCGGCCTCACGGAGGTGCACCGGCTGGCGCTTGCCGGATCGCTCTCGGCCAAGGCGCTCCTTCCGGGCCCGCTGGCCGAACTGCGTCGGCACGACTGGATCCGCGCGCTGGCCTCGGCGTTCCTCTGTGAGCGGCTGGCGAGAGTCCGGCAGGTGAGTCCCGAGGATGCCTTCGTCTGCGGGCTCCTGCACGAGTTCGGGCGGCTGGTGGTGATCTCGACCCTGGAGACGCTGCTCGTGGAGCGGCCTGCCGAGCCACCGCGCACCGCCGCGGCCTGGCGAACCCTGGTCGACGAGTACCACCTGGAGGTGGGAATGGTGGTGGCCGCGCGATGGCGCCTTCCACCGCCGGTGGAGGAGTGCATGCTCCGCCACCACGACGAGGACCTGGGAGGGTGCCGGTACCCCGAGAGCGTGCGTCTGGTCTGGGCCGCCGCCGCCGTCGTGCAGCGGCTCGACCAGTCACCCGGGCTGGGCGCGGCCGAGCTGGACGCGATCCCCCAGCTCCTCGACCGAGACGAGCAGAAGGCCGTGGCAGAGGTCTTGCCCCACCTGCCCGCCTTCATCGCCGCGTTCGATGAGCAGGTCTCGAGCCCCACCGCCGCCACCCCTGCCGTCGGACCGGCGCGGGTGATTCCTCCCCCGCCCGATCCCCAGCTGACCCGCGACCTCGGCGTCGAGCTGGACGTCGAGCCCCCGATGAGCGTCCCGGCTCCGGCGCCGCCCGAGCCGGTGGACCTGACCGACGAGGCAGTGCTCATCGAGGAGGAGGCGGCGCCGCCTCCGGCCCCACCCGAGCCGCCGCGGCCGAAGATCCTCCTCAAGGGAAATCACCCCACCCTCTACGACGTGATGGCCCTGAGCACCACCGGGCTGCGCATCCGGGGCGAGCGAGCCCTTCCGCCGAACCTTCTCATGGAGTACGAGCTGAAGGTCGAACCGGCCTTCCACCTCTGGGCGACGGTGGTGCGCTGCGAGATGATCGAGGGAGGGCTCCAGGACATCGAGCTCAAGCCCTTCGCCCTCCAGGGCGAGCTCGCCCGACGCTGGTACGCGCTGGTTCGCGGCACCTGAACCGCCGGGGCGCCGACTACTCGACCACGGCGAGCCGCACCCGGGACTCCACCATCCGCTTCTCGCGGTACATCTCCTGGTCGGCCACCTCGAGCAGCTCCTCGGCCCCGGTCGCGTCCTCGGGGTACATGGCCACGCCGATGCTCACCCCGAGCCTCCGTCGCTCGCCGTCCACACTCAGCGGCTCGGCGACGGCGCGCCGCAGCTTGCCGGCGACCTCCTCGGCGTTTCGACGCTGGCTCACGCCCTCGAGCAGCACCGCGAACTCGTCGCCGCCCACCCGGCCCACCAGGTCGCCGCGACGTACGCACCGGGCGAGCCGCTGGCCGATCTGCTGGAGGACCCGATCCCCCGCGGCGTGGCCGTGCTCGTCGTTGATGGGCTTGAAGCCGTCCAGGTCCAGGTAGAGCACCGCGAAGGCCTGGCTTCGCCCCACCCGGGCCTCGAGCTCGGCGTCGAACCGGCCGCGGTTGGCGAGGCCGGTGAGAGGATCCTGCTGGGCGAGCCGGAGCAGCCGCTGCTCCTCCTCCTTCGCCGCGCTCACGTCACGTGCCACCACGTAGAGAACGCGGGTGCCGCGCGTCGGCGGAGGAGTGCGCCAGGACAACCAGCGCCATTGCCCGTCCTTGCAGCGAAACCGCAGCTCGAACTTCTGGGCGACTTCGCCCCGGGCGAGGAGCCCCAGCTGCTCGTGCGCCAGCTCCAGGTCCTCCGGATGCACCAGCTCCAGGAAGGAGCGGGCCAGCAGGTCCCGGCGCGACCAGCCGAGGGTGTGCTCGAAGCTCCGGCTCACCCGGAGGAACCGGCCGTCGAGGTCGGCGACGGCGAGCAGGTCCAGGCTCAGCTCGAAGAAGTGGTCTCGTTCCTGCTCGGCGAGCTTCCGGGCGGTGACGTCGGAAAGCGAGCCGATGCAGCCGGAGACCTCACCCCGGTCGTCGCGGAGCGTGGAAGCCGTCGCGGCCACCCACCGCTCTTCACCATCGGGCCGCCGGATGCGCAGCTCGCAGGCAAAGGGGACGCCTCCGGCGCTCGCCTCGGCCCAGCGGCCCAACGTGGCCTCCCGCTCCTCGGGGTGGAGCATCGCGGTCCATCCGTCACCACGAGCCTGCTCGGCCCGGAGGCCGGTCAGGGTGCACCAGGTCTCGTTGACGAAGAGGCAGCGGCCGTCGGCTGCGGTGACGAAGATTCCCAGCGGCGCCTGGCTGCTGACAGCGCGGAAGCGCTCCTCGCTCGCGTGGGCCCGGGCGTCGCGGGCCCGGCGCTCGGTGACGTCCAGGAAGGACGACACCACGCCGTGGGGCTGCGACTCGCCCCTCTCGCGGAGAGGCTGGGTGCTGACCAGGATCCAGCTGGTGCCGCGCTCGTCGCTCTTGATGCCCATGAGCACGTTGAGCTGCGCATGCCCGGTGCGCAGGGTGACGGCGGTCGGATGGTTCTCCGGGGTGAGCGGCGTGCCGTCCTCCTCGGTGGCGCACCAGCCGGCGGGAAGCTCCTCGCGTCCGAGGAGCTGCTCGGCACTCATTCCGAGGATGCGCAGGGCGCTGTCGTTGAAGGCCTGCACCGTGCCCCTGGCGTCCTGGACCACGATGCCCTCGGCGATCGAGGCGACCACCGAGCGGTACAGGGCGACGCTTGCCTCGAGGGCGGAGCGCTGGGCGTCGGACCAGCCGCGGTTCCGCAGGCGGAGGCGGACGGCCGGGCCCGGCGCGGCGCGCTTGCGGGAGCGGGGAGTCTCGGAGCGTCGGTCCATGCGCGTTCCCGCCTTTGCAAGGGGCACGCACACGCCAACACCCCGGACTCCCTGGGACGCGCCAAGGAGCTGACGGGGACAGGACCCCGGTCCGGCGCGTCAATGGTTTGACGCGTCAGGTCCGTCGCACCTTGGATGCTCCCCCGGGGTTTGACCTCCGACCTGCTCCCGGGTCAGCCTTCGCCTCACGTCGGAGGCGAAGGTGGGCTTCGCCGGCGCCATGTGGCGGATCCGGCGCGGACTGGGGTTCGGCTGTGGGACCGTACGACGGGGTGCGCAGCGAGCTGGGGGCGGCATCGCCGCCGCGCCCCGCGCGGGCCGTGCGCCCCTTCATGCCGCAGCACGACGCGCTCGGGACCCAGGCCTTCGTCGCCGCCCGGGCCGGACTTCCTCCCGCACTTCAGGTCCCGGCCCGGGTGCGCATCGCCCAGGCCTGCGGCTCACCCTTCGGGCCGATTCCAGGGCGAACTTAAGGAGCTGGAGCGGACGTGACGATGTTCCCTCAGAGACGGCATGGCCGAGCCCTCCCCCACGGCGGTGTCAGGTGTCGATGGGCCGACCCCCAGGCGGGTTCTCTTCGTGGACGATCGGGTGAAGGACGTGAAGGGCCTTCAGTCGGTCCTCCAGCGGCAGTGCCGCCACTGGGATCTCACCTTCGTCCACTCCGGGTCGGAGGCGCTCGATCGGCTGGAGTCCTCGGGCTTCGACATCGTCGTCGCTGACCTGGAGCAGACCGAGATGGACGGAGTGGCGCTCCTCGGGGAGGTCAAGCGGCGCTACCCTTTCGTCACCCGGCTGCTCTGGTCTCCGGGTGGCGGGTGCCGGAGCCGTCCGGAGGTGGCCCACCACTTCCTGGCCGGTCCGTGCGACGCGAACACGCTGCGGATCGCCATCGAGCGGACCTGCGCGCTGCACGGCCAGCTGGCCGAGCCGCGGGTGCGGGTGCTGGTGGGCCCGATGGACCGGCTTCCCTCGCCCCCGGCGGTCTACGTGGAGCTGAACACCGCCTCGGCCGACCCCCGGATCGGGCTGGCCGAACTGGCGCGCATCGTCTCCCGTGATCCGGCGGTGGCGGCCAAGGTGCTCCAGGTCGTGAACTCGGCCTTCTTCGCCCTTCGTGAGCCAGTGGGCAGCATCCAGCAGGCGGTGGCCTACCTCGGAAGCGAGCTGCTCAAGGCGCTGGTTCTCACCACCGGCATCTTCGGCAGCCTGAGCAAGCTGCAGATCGAAGGGTTCTCGCTCGACCGGTTCCAGCGGCTGGCCTTCCTCTGCGCGCGGCTGGCCAGACGCATCGCCCCGGACCGCCGCCGTGGCGAGGAGGCCTTCACCGCCGCCCTGCTCCACAACGTGGGCCAGCTGGTGCTCGCCCGGACCTACCCGCACCGGTATGCCGAGGTGCTCAAGTCCCTCCCCGGGCTGCCGGTCTGCGAGGCCGAGGCCGGCGTGTTCGGCGTCACCCATGCCACGGTGGGTGCTTACCTGCTCGGCGCGTGGGGGCTACCGCTCGAGCTCGTGGAGGCGGTGGCCTACCACCATCGGACCGAGCTCTTCGTCCTCGGAGACCTCACGGTGCCGGCCTCGCTCCACATCGCCGACGCCATGGTCACCGAGCTGCTCGACCCAGACAACGGCTCGTCCCTCGATGTCGACCTCGTCGCCCGCGCCGGGATGAACGTCGACGTGGACGGGTGGCGAGCGCTGGCGGAGCAAGAGTTCGCTCCATTCCGGGACTAGGAAGCGCCACCCCGCCCCGGGCCAGCGCGTCCCAGGCCTGCCACCATGGCGAAAACCCCGAGCGCGAGCCAGAAGCGCACGCCCGGGGTTCTCGCAAGCCGCCGCCGCGGCCGCCTCCGGTGCGGGTGCTAGGGCGGACAGGTGAAGCCGCGCACCGCCAAGGTGACGGCTTGCACGCCACCGGTGTCGATGGAGGCGAGGTCGGCGACGTTCAGCACCCAGGTCCCGCTGGCAGGCTCTCCGCTGAATGCCGAGAGCGGCTGCGCAGGCTTGAACGTCCCGGTCCAGGGCGCTCCGGAGCTGGCAATGCTCTGGATCGGATCGGTCGCCGCGTCGTCGAGGACCGTCTGACAGAAGTTGTTCCCGCTGTTGCCCGTTCCTCCTGGCCGGCTGAACAGCACCACGGTGGTGCCGCCCGGGGAGCTCAAGGTGCCCACGAGATCGCCGACCCAGGTGTGGTCGATGCCGACCGTGGTCGCCCCGATGGCACTGGTGCAGGCGGTGCCGTCGATGCTGAGGGTCACCTTGCTCACCGCCCCACTCAGCGCGACCGGAAGCGGCACGTTGACCCCCGCGGCGTTGTTGTCGGGGATCGCCGCCCGGGGTCCGGTGAAGGAGAAGAGGCTCGGTGTGGTCGAGGGCACGCCGGTCTGGACCTTGAACGAGAACACCGTGGGGCTCGTCCCCCGCCCGGTGAAGGAGACCGAGAGCTGGAAGGCGATGGTCTCGCCGCAGCTCGCCGCGCTGCCCACCGAGAAGGTGAAGGGGGTGACGTTGCTTCCGCTCGCTCCTGGCGCGAGGGCGGGGAAGCCCGAGGTCCCGCCGGTGATCGTCACGTTGGGGTTGGAGCTGCTGAGCGTTCCGGTGACCGCCGTTGCCTCGGCCCCGCCCTCGTTCAACAGCTGGACGGTGATCGATCCCGTCCCGCCTGGCACCACCGAGCCGCTCGCCGAGCCGGTCGTGGTCACGGAGGTCAGGTTGAGGAAGACCGCCGGCCGGGCACCCACCTGGGAGAGGGCCTCCATCGCCGAGACGACGCCCCTGCCGCTCTGGTGGTCGATGCCTTCGGCGGCGATGTCGATCGAGCCGGCCAGCATCGCGTTGCGCACGCGGGTCGTGGTGGCGGTGGGAACGGCCGACTTGAGGAGCGCGGCGATCCCGCCGGCGTGCGGTGCGGCCGCCGAGGTGCCGAAGAACGGATTGAGCCCGCTGCCGGAGGGAAGGGTGGTGCTCACGCCGTCGGCGGCGCTGAGGTCCGGCTTGAAGCGGGTCTCGCCCCCGCCGCTCCCGAAGGTGACGCCTCCCCGGATGCGGGTGTTGTCCTTCTTGTAGAACACCTGTCGCCAGCCATCGGAGCTGTAGAGCTCCACCGGGGTGGTGAGGCCGGGGATGAACTCGCCGCCCGAGGCCTCTGCGGCGTCCACCGCCGCCACCCCGATGGCGTTCCGCGCCGTGGAGTGTCCGTACGTCGCACCTCCGGTGGACATGCCCAGCTCGCCCCCGAAGAGCACCACCCGGATCGCCCGATCGGCCGCCCCGGTGTGCTTGGCCACCACCACCCGCAGGTTCTCCGAGAGCAAGAAGCCGAGGAACTCGAAGGGCAGGCCGGTCCCGTCCTGGATGTCGGTCGAGGCCACCAGGACATTGCGCAGGTCGTGGTCGAGGACGAAGACGTCGTAGTCGTTGCTCGAGGCGGGGTTGGCCAGGGTGCCCGGATCCGACCAGTGGAGGATGAGCGGACCACCGAGCAGCTCGATGCGGTTGGAGACCAGGCTGTCGCCCCAGTTGTGGAGCGTGTAGCCCGAGGGGAGAGCCGAGAGCGAGGCGTTGGAGCCGGCGGTCAGGAAGTCACCCTCCCAGGTCCCGGAGGTCCCGTCGGCGGCATTGCCCTGGTTGCCGGCCGAGGAGAAGTAGAGCGCCCCGTCGGTGGTCACGTCGTCCACCGCCTGGGCGATGATGTCGTCCTCGAAGGGTGACTCGAAGTAGTAGATGACGTCGTCGATGATGACGTCGCAGTGGTAGACGAAGCGGAGAGCGCGGATGTTCTCGGCAAAGCTCTCCGGACTGGTGAAGGCGGTGGCGAAGAAGAGCTTCGCGCCCGGCGCGACGTCGTGGACGATCTCCATCATCGCCGTGCCCTCGCCCGACCCGGGCCGGCCACTCTGGCCCGGAACGGTGACCGTGTCCGGAGGGAGGTCCCCGGTGGAGATCGACTGCTCCTTGAAGTCGTCGCTGTCGGACAGCACGCCGACGCGCACCCCGGTGCCGTCGGTGCCGAAGAACTTTCGAGCCCGGTCCGCGCCATGGGCGTGGTCGCCCTGCGACGTGGCCAGACCGACGCTGGTCACCGCGGAGCTGGCCGCCACCGCTGCGGTGGCCTGCGGCGCCAGGGCGTATTGCAGAAGCGCCTCCCGCGTCGCCTTCACCCGCGCCTCGCGACTGGAGCCACCGAACTTCGCCGCGTTCCGGGGCGGCGTCGCCCGGTGGGTCGTCGCCCCCTGCGCAGGCCGGATGCTCTGGATCGCCGGCTGAGCGGCGAGTGTCTCCAGGTGCTCGAGTCCCACCCAGACCCGCGCGCTGACCCCACCGGTGGTGCTCACCACCGTTCCGCCGAGCTTGCCCACCAGGTCGAGGACCTCGGGTGTGACGTCGCCCTTGAGGTCGATGAGCATCCTCCCGGTCTCGTCGGGCGTGCTGAGCGGGACCACTTCGGGAAGCTTCCCGGAGTACCCGGGGAGCCTGGCGTCCCGGCGATAGAGGAGCTGCGAGGAGATCTTTCGCTGCGTGGCGGTGCGCGCGTCCTTCTCCATCAGGAGGGACTCGATCTGCGAGACCGCCTGAGGAGTGAGCGCGGCCGGTTCAGGCCCGCCAGTTCCCGAGCTGCTGTTGCCGCCGCTGCAGCCGGCGAGGAGCAGCACGCCGACCGCGAGGGATGTGACCTTGTGCATGCGCGCCTCCAGGCTGGGCTGAGCCCAGCGACAGCCTCGGAGGACTCCGGCGGATGTCGATTCCCGGCTGCGCCACCGGAGGGCGCAGCGCCACGCTCAGATGGTGCGAAACTCTCCCCGTCCCCCGCGGTGCGCGGGAGATACCACGGGGTCACTGCTGCAAGACACGCGCATCGAATGCCGAGATGCGTCGGATTCGAGGGGTGCGTGCTCCACGGTCAGAAGCGACCCTCCCTCGCGCTGGTGCTTCTCAGCGAGCGACGAAGCCGAGCACGCCCGTGGCGTGGATCTGGGAGAGGTCACCGTCGCCAGTGTGCATCACCGGACCATCCTCATGGCCGCCGAACCAGAGGCCCGGCGCCCCGGCGAGGACAGTCCGGATCTCGTTGTTGCGCGGTCCGGCGCTCAGCGCGATCCGGAACAGACCCGCGTCTGGCGCAGGGAGCGCGGCGAGGAGCTTGACCCCGGATCCACCGATGCTGAGGCCCTGGGGGTTCTGCGCCCAGCCGTCGCTGCCGCCCACGACCCAGCCACCTTCCGGGAGCGCATCCACGCTCAGGAAGATGCTCGAGGCTTCGAGCTGGAAGGTGCGCGAGGGACGAACCGTCCCGTCGGCGCCGCTCACGGCGATGAACCCGTCCCAGAACGTATTGTCCTCCCCTGGAACCCGCCGCGAGCGCCCAACCACTGCCACCTCAGTCGCGGCCGCGCGGATCGCGTAAGGCTCGTCCTCGTTCAGCGTGCCGACCACCCGCGACCACAGCCGGGCGCCGCTGCGATCGAACTTCTCCAGCAGCACGTCCGAGTCGCGGGAGAACCGCTCGGGGGAGAGTGGCTGGACGTCATCGCCGGTGAATTGCCGGTGAAGCTGGAGCTTCCGCGGATCGGCCCAGAACGCCACGTACGCATTCCCGTCCGGGTCGACGTCCAGCAGGGAACGGAACGACGACCACATGGCACCGAAGGTGTCGAAGCTTCCTCCGATGGGGAGGAACGGGATGTGGTGGCTGACCGACATGACCAGCGTCCGGCGCGGAGCTTCCCAGCGGGTGGTGAAGGCGATCCGGTAGAGGAGCACCGACTCCAGGGTGGTGGTGACCGCGACCACGACGTCCTCCCCGTCGGCGGCGGCCCGGACCGAATCCCGCGGCAAGCTGTTGGCGACCAGGGTGGTGGGGGGAGCGATTCCCGCATCGGGGAAGGGGTCGGTGGCGACGGCCGGGTCGTCGAGCTGGGCGAGCTGGAGCAGGGCGAGGTCCGGCCCGAGCCGGGCCAGCCACACGCCGAAGTCTGCGTCGACCAGGACTGCGCTGACCGCCCCGGAGGGGTGCAGCGCGGCATCCTCGATGAGCAAGCCGTCCGGGGCGTTCCAGGAAGGGGAGCCCGGAGCGTCGATGCGCTGGATCCGGCTCGCCCCGAACTCGGCGACGGTGAAGCTGGCGAGCCGCTCCTCCAGCGCCACGTCGTTCCCGGCCGCGGCGCGCATTCGCCGCCGGAGCGACCACCCGGGGAGCTGCTCGAAGGTGGGCCCCGGGCTTCCGGCGTCGGTACCGGCATCGAGTCCCTGGTCCACTCCGGCATCGGGTCCGGCGTCCACGACTGGCCGGCTGGCCTCCGAGCCCGCCGGGCCACCGCCACAGGCTCCGAGCAGCCAGGCCAGTCCCAGGCCTGCCCACTGCAATCGCCAGCTTCGGCCGCTGTTCGGTCTCATGCTCCTCGGACCCCGTCCGGCGATTCCGTCCCGAGCCGATGCGGAATGAGCGACGAGGGCTGCTCATTCAGCCCAGTAGTAATGTCCCCCTCCCCCGTATGGCTGCCGTTGCTTTCGTGCAAACTGCAACCCAGCCGGGCGGTCCGGTATGCAGCCTGCACGCGGAAGGGGCTCCAAGTGCCTGACGGTGCGGGCGGAGTCGCTGGTACGTCGGATGCTCCCCGCCCGTCGCATGAACCGTGACCCGTCGTTGTCATCTCCGGACATGGCTCGAGCCCTGGCCGGTCAGGACCCGCCGATCGACATCGACCTGAAGGGCCTGAAGAACGCCCTGGTGGGGTGGGGCATCGGGGTGGTGCTCCTGCTCGTCCTGCTCTGCCGCGGAGTGGGTGGCACGTCCCCCCGGCCAGTCGGCGTCGCCCCGGCCCAGCCGAGCAGCCCGAGCGCTCCGGCGCGCTGACCCCGTCCGCACCGAGCGTCGCCGTTGCCCACCATCAGCCCGGCCGAGGGCGTCGCGTTGGCGGTGGTCAGGGAACCAGCTTCAGGTAATTCTCGTACCGGGTCTGGATCTCCGAGACGTAGCGCACCGGCTCCGTTCCGCGCACGTACCCGTGCCGGGCGTGTGCGTAGTACGCCGGCTGCTGGAGCAGGAGCATCGCCCGCTCCACGTTCTTGAACCACTTGTCGGGATCGAGCGCCTTGGCCCGGGCGAGCTGCCGGGCGTCGGCCAGATGCCCCCAGCCCGCGTTGTAGGCCGCGAGCGCGAACCGCATCCGCTGCTGCACCGGAAGCGTCGTCTCCAGCCGGTCCGCCAGCCGTGACAGGTGCTTGATGCCGGCATGCGCTCCCTCCTCCGGATCCTCGAGGCGGCTGAAGCCCATCTCCTTCGCCGTGCGGGGCAAGACCTGGAACAGCCCCACCGCGCCGGCCAGGCTCCGCGCCTGCGGGTCGAACCGGCTCTCCTGGTAGGCCTGCGCCGCGAGCAGCCGCCAGTCGAATCCGTAGGCCGTGGCGTACTTGCGGAAGAGCGGGTCGAAGCTCGACAGACCCTGCAGGGTGCCCGCGTCCTGGGCCCGGAGCTCGGTGGCGATGCGCCCGTCCTCGAAGTAGCGCCGCCACGACAGGTTGTACTCGAGGCCCTTGTACGACTGGCGCACGAAACGGTCGAGCGCGGCCTTCAGCTCGCGGTCGCCCCGGCGCACGGCGAAGGCGAGCTGCTTCTTCTCCCCCGGCTCGAGCGGGAACGCCGCCACCACGTCGGTCCGCCACACCCGCTCGGCCTGGTAGATGTGCGAGTCGGCCACGGTGAGGTCCACCTCGCCCGCGGCCACCCGGGCGATGAGCTGCTCGGTCTCCTCGTCGGAGCGGGCGAGCTCGAGGGTGAAGCCGGCGCCGTTCGCCCGCAGGCGCTCCAGCGTCGCCTGGTAGCTCGAGCCGGGCCGGACCAAGATCCGCCGCCCGCGGAGGTCGGCCAGCGACTTCAACGGTGGCTCGGAGGCGCGCTGCACCAGCAGCTCCTGGATCTCGAGGTAGGGCGTGCTGAAGGCGACCTGCTTCCCCCTCTCGGGCGTCACCGTGTACGAGGCGGCGATGACGTCGCCCTTGCCCTGGAGCAGCCAGGGCACCAGGTCGGCGTGCGACGGGGGCACCACCATCTGCAGCCGCACGTCCAGCCCGTCGGCGAACCGCTTCATGAGGTCGTGGTCGAACCCCGCCGCCTCCCCGCGGAGGAGGAAGTAGCTGACCGCGTTGTTTCGGGTGAGGACCCGGAGGACGCGGTGCTTCCTGACGTCGGTCAGGTCGTTGGTCCAGGTCCGGCCGGCGTGTGCCACCAGCGCCCGCTCCTGGATGAAGAGGTCCAGCGCCCTCTTCAGCTGTCTCGCCTCGGGATGCACCGCCCAGGCGACCGACCGTTTCCGGGCGATGGGAAAGAGCGCCACCGCGTCCTTGTTCCAGGCGCGCTCGGCGTCCCAGACGTTGCTGTCCACCACCGCCAGCTCGCGCTCGCCGCGGTTCACCTCACCGATGAGCTCCGACTGCTGGACCGCCCCCAGCACCTGCTCCACCCGGATGCCGGGCACCTCCAGCTTCGCCAGGCTGGCCTCGAACACCGAGCCGGTGGGGATGCTCACCGTTCGCTTCGCCAGATCGGCCGGCGCCCGGGGCGGACTCTTCATGCCCTTCCGCCCGATGAGCACCTCGTCGACGATGGTGATCGGGTCGGTGAAGGTCACCCGCGCCGAGCGTTCGGGGGTGATGGTGAGGCCCGTCGCCGCGACGTCACCGCGGCCGGTGAGCAGGTCCTCGAGCACGTCGTGCCGCCGCTCGACCCAGACGATCTCCAGCTTCAGCCCCTGGCGACGCGCGAAGTCCTCCGCCAGCTCGCGGTCCAGGGCGGCCGGGGTGCCGTCGCGGGAGATGGGCGGCTCGTCCTCGTCGCCCACCACCAGGATCCGCAGGTTCCCGCGGGCCAGGATGTCGGGGAGGTCCGGAACGGTCGCCGCCGCCCCGGGCCAGGGGAGGAGCACGGCGGAGAGCAGTCCTGCGGCCCGTCGGACCCAACCCATGCGGGCCGGGGAGGCTAGCTGCCGCGCCGGGCGAAGGCGACGAGAACCGGAGGGCACACCCGCACGGCGTGGAGCGTCATCCGCGCCCGCTCGTCGTCACGGTCACTTGTGCTTCGGGGGCGCGCCGCCGAAGAGCAGACCCACCCCGAAGGAGAAGTACTGCTGCGGCGGTAGCCCATGCCGCGCCCAGAAGTACTGCCAGCGCCCGTCGAAGAAGAGCGCGGTGCCGTCGTTGCCCAGCCCGAAGGCGAGGCCGAGATGCGGCTGGACGCCCCACTGCCAGTCGGAGAGCGTGTACTCGTTCAGTCCCAGGTCGATGAGCCGCTCGAAGTACGCGGCGCCACCGTTCACCCCCGCCCAGACACGGCTGCCGTGCCCGAGGGGGACGTGGAAGGCAAACCCCCCCATCAGCGGGATGACGTTCAGGTAGCGGAACTGCTTTCCCGAGACGTCCTGCCCGTCGGTGGTGGTGAGCACCCCCTGCTTGGCGGCGTTGAAGCTGTTCAACCCTGCCGAGAGCTCGAGGTGGAAGGCGTAGGAGAGCTCGAAGGAGGCATCGAGGTGCGCGCCGCGGCTGCTGAACCGGTCGATGTAGTTCTTGGTCTCGCCGCGGGGGACGGCGAACTCGTACGAGAGGCGGACGTGGCTCTGGGCCAGGGCGGCGGAGGAGGCCAGCAGGGTGACGGCGAGGAAGAGTCGTGGGGAGCGCATGGCGGGGCTCACAGGTACGGAGACTGGGCGAAGGCCTGGTCGATGCCCTTCTCGATGCGCTGCACGATCGACTCGGTGCTCCCGGCCAGCACGCCGTCGACGGACGCGGTCCAGATCGCCGTCAGCTGCTTGGTGGAAGGATTGGCCGTCCGCCGGTCCAGCATCTCGATGCGGAGCGAGCCGGCGTCGAGGACCGTGGCGTACGCGGTCCCGTAGACCCAGGGGTAGTACACCCCCCAGGTGTCGTCATAGCCGGAGAACCCACCCGGCCAGAGGTCATAGAAGGGGTAGGAGACGTACTCGACGTAGCGGGTCGCGGTGAAGGTGACCAGCACGTCCGCGTCGGGGGTCGCCGTCGCCGGGTCCACCCGTTGCAGTCCCAGGGCGTCCAGGTTCGCCGCGACGCGGGCGAGGATGCGCGCATCGTAGGAGTGGTCGATGGTCAGCGGTTCGCCACGCGCCGACGAGACCTCCTGGATGGTGTCCGGAAGCGCATAGGTGCGGAGAGTCGAGAAGCTCGCCGACCCGTCGTGCTGGGTGGTGACCGAGTCCAGGTCCGCCACCGTCTCTGCCCCGCCGGGGTAACAGGCCGCCAGCAAGAGCGCTGCGGCCCACGCCACCTGCCTCATGGCCCCGTCCTCCCTCGTCCCCCTGGTTCGACTGCCCCAGATCTGCACACTTGCGGCCGGCCCGTCCACCGGACCCCCATGGGCCGGATGGCGTACAGACGCACCCTCGGGAGTCGAGACGGGGCTCCCTGGCCGGAAATTCATCCTGGACCGACGGTGACTTGCCGGCCCCGGGGGATGCCTGGCATGAGGGCCGCTCGCCAATGGGTCTCCTCCGTGCCGTCGTCCTCGGGCTCGTCCAGGGCATCACCGAATTTCTGCCCATCAGCTCGACGGCCCACCTCCGCATCGCGCCGGAGCTGTTCGGCTGGCAGGACCCCGGTGCGGCGTTCGACGCCATCATCCAGCTGGGGACGGTGGCGGCGGTGCTGGTCTTCTTCCGGCGCGACATCGCGCAGCTCCTGCGGGGCTGGGTGGACGGGCTGCAGCGCCGCGACCCGCTCGGCACCACCGAGTCGCGTCTGGCGTGGTTCGTGCTCATCGGGACCTTGCCGGTGGTGGTGCTCGGCTTCGTCTTCAAGCACGCCATCGAGACCAGCCTGCGCTCGCTGTATGTGGTGGCCTCGTCGATGATTCTCCTGGCGCTGCTGCTCGCCGCGGCGGAGTGGACCGCCCGTCACTTGCGTCGCCTGGAGGACCTCACCTGGACCGACGGCTGGGTCATTGGCCTGTGGCAAGCGGTGGCGCTCATCCCCGGCTCGAGCCGCTCGGGGACCACCCTGACCGGGGGGCTGTGGCGCGGGCTGCGCCGCGAGGACGCCGCCCGCTACTCGTTCTTGCTCTCCATCCCGGCCACCACCGCCGCCGGGCTGTTCGAGCTCCGGCACCTGCGGCACGCCTCCACGCCCTTCACCGTGGCCGAGCTGGTGGTGGCAGCCGGGGTCGCCTTCGTCTCGGGGATGCTGGCGATCGGCGGGCTGCTCCGGTACCTCCGCACTCGCACCACGCTGGTGTTCGTCGTCTACCGGCTCGCGCTCGGGGCGCTGCTGCTCGCGCTGCTGCACTCCGGGCGGCTGCGTCCGGACGCGGGACTCGACGAGGGAGGACCGCGCTCGCCGGTGCCGGGCGCGGCGACAGCGGAGCGAGTGCGTCCCTGATGGATCCGCGGTTCGTCCAGCTCAGCCAGGCGTTGCAGCAGCACCCCGGTCGGCAGCTGAACCTCCCCGGGCTGGAGCTGCGCGACTCGGCGGTGCTGGCCCCGTTCATCCTCCGGGGCGGCGAGCCGCGGCTGCTCTTCACGCTCCGCCCGGCGCACCTCCGCCGGCATGCCGGGCAGGTCTCGTTCCCCGGCGGGGCGCGCGACCCCGAGGACCGGACCACCTTGCACACCGCCCTCCGCGAGATGCGCGAGGAGCTGGGAGTCCCCGAGGAGACGGTCGAGGTGCTGGGGATGCTCGACGAGATCCCCACCACCTCGGAGTTCCGGGTCGTCCCCTACGTGGGTCTGCTCGACCCCTCGGTCGAGCTGCGTCCCGATGCGGGGGAGATCGCCGAGCTGCTCGAGGTTCCGGTGTCGGAACTCCTTGTGCCCGGGCTCCGGCGGACCGAGAAACGCTTCTACCGGGGAGCCGAGCGCGACGTGTACTTCTACGACGTGGGCCGTCACACCATCTGGGGCGCCACCGCGCGCATCCTGTCCAATCTCCTGGCGGTGGTCTCCCGGCTGCCGGCATGGGCGGAGGCGCGGCCCGAATGACCCTCTACCCGGTGGTGATGGCCGGTGGATCGGGCACGCGCTTCTGGCCCCTGTCGCGCAGGGCGCGCCCCAAGCAGTTCCTGGCGCTGGCCACCGACCGGCCACTGATCGTCGAGACGGTGAAGCGACTCGAGGGCCTCGCCACCCCCGGCCGCACCTACGTGGTCTGCGGACCGGCGCACGCCCGCGCGGCGCGCCGGCTCCTCCCGCGCCTCCCGGCGGCGAACGTGCTGGTCGAGCCCATCGCCCGGAACACCGCTCCGGCCATCGGGCTGGCCACCTTGCAGGTGCAGGCCAGAGATCCGGACGGGGTGCTCGCGGTGCTTCCCTCGGACCATCACGTCGCCGACGTGCCCGCGTTCCAGGCCGTGCTCCGGCGTGCGGTCGAGGTGGCGCGATCGGGGGCGCTGGTGACCATCGGCATCAAGCCGACGCGGCCCGAGACCGGCTATGGCTACGTGCAGGTGGGCGAGCCCCTCGATGGAGGTGCCGCCCAGGTGCGCGCCTTCGTGGAGAAGCCGGACGCTCCCACCGCCGTGAAGTACCTGGCCTCGGGGGAGTACCTCTGGAACGGAGGCATCTTCGTCTTCACCGCCCGGGCCATGCGTGAGGCCATCGACCAGCACCTGCCCGAGCTAGGCGCGGTGCTGGACCGGCTCGCCCCCACCGTGGGCACCCGGCGTCACGGCGCGGCACTGAAGAGACACTTCCCCGCGGCGCCCTCGGTCTCGATCGACTACGGGGTGATGGAGAAGGCGACCGACATCGCCGTCGTCCCGGGGGACTTCGGCTGGTCCGACGTGGGGAGCTTTGCCGCGCTCCCCGAGGTCCGGCCGGCGGATGGCGACGGGAACGTGGTGGTGGGGAAGGGGGCGGTGCTGGTGGACTCGGCGGGCTGCGTGGTGGTTGGGTCGGGCAGGCCGCTGGGCGTCGTTGGCCTTCGGAACATGGTGGTGGTGGACGCCGGAGACGCCCTGCTGGTGGTACCGCGGGACCGGAGTCAAGACGTCCGGGCGGTGGTGCAGTCGCTCCGGGCCAGGGGCCTGGGCAGGTTCGAGTGAGGCGAGGCGAGAGGATGAACGCGCACATTTTCCGCGAGTACGACATCCGCGGTCTGGTCGACCAGGACCTGACCGAGGAGGTGGTGGAGCTGCTGGGGAAGGGCCTGGGCACGGTCGTCCGGCGCAAGGGTGGGCAGAGCATCGTGGTGGGCCGCGACTGCCGCGAGTCCAGCACCCGGTTCCGCGAGCGTCTGGTGGACGGCATCACCTCCACTGGCCTCGACGTGCTCGACGTGGGCGTGGTGCCGACGCCGCTGACCTACTTCGCCGCCAACACCCTGCCGGTGGACGGGCTGGCGATGATTACCGGAAGTCACAATCCGCCCGAGTACAACGGCTTCAAGGTCGGCCACGGGAAGACCACCCTCCACGGGCACGAGATCCAGGCGCTCCGCCAGCTGATCGAGGCCCGTGACTTCGAGGTGGGTCGGCCGGGGCGTGCCACGCCCTTCGACATCGTCACTCCCTACGGGCACTTCATCCGGCAGACCATCCGCGTCGGCCGCCCGGGCATGCGGATCGTCATCGACGCTGGCAACGGAACCGGTGGCGAGGTGGCGGTGCCGCTGTTCCGGAGCATGGGCTTCGACGTGGTGCCCCTGTTCTGCGAGATGGATGCCCGCTTTCCCAACCACCACCCGGACCCGACGGTGCTGGACAACCTCCAGGATCTCATCGCCCGGGTGAAGAGGGAGAAGGCCGAGGTGGGCATCGCCTACGACGGCGACGCCGATCGCCTCGGGGTCATCGACGACCAGGGCAAGGTGCTCTGGGGCGATCAGCTGATGATCCTCTTCTCCCGCTCGGTGCTGGCCGAGGCGCCGGGGGCGGCCATCGTCGGAGAGGTGAAGTGCTCGTCCACGCTCTACGACGACATCGCCGCCCGCGGCGGAACGCCGGTGATGTGGAAGGCGGGGCACAGCCTGATCAAGGCGAAGATGAAGGAGACCCACGCCCAGCTGGCCGGGGAGATGAGCGGGCACATCTTCTTCAAGCACCGCTACTTCGGCTTCGACGACGCGGTGTACAGCTCGGCGCGGCTGCTGGAGATCCTCACCCACGAGAAGCGGCCACTCTCCGCGCTGCTGGCCGACGTGCCGCGCACCTTCGCCAGCCCGGAGATCCGCTTCGACGTCCCCGAGGAGAAGAAGTTCGCCATGGTCCGCCGGGCCACCGAGGTGCTGCGCACCGCCGGGCACTCGATCATCGACGTGGATGGGGTGCGGGTCACCTTCTCCGATGGCTGGGGGCTCATCCGGGCCAGCAACACCCAGCCCCTGCTCGTCCTCCGGTTCGAGGCGAAGACCGAAGGCCGTCTCCGGGAAATCCAGTCGCTCATCGAGAACACGGTGCGTCAGGTCCAGCGCGAGGTCGGCGCGTGAACCTTCGACCAAAACCGGGCGGGCGGCAGTCCGCCCTGCGCTAGACTCTGCGAATGGCAGACGCCTCGCCGGCCCTGGTGGGCATCATCATGGGGAGCTCGTCGGACTGGTCCACCCTGGCGCCGGCCGGTGAGGTGCTCACCGAGCTGGGCATCCCCTTCGAGGCCCGGGTGGTGAGCGCGCACCGGACCCCGGACTGGATGTTCGAGTACGCCTCGACGGCGGAAGCTCGCGGCCTCCGGGCGATCATTGCCGGCGCGGGCGGGGCGGCCCACCTTCCCGGGATGGTGGCGGCGAAGACCCTGGTGCCGGTGCTGGGGGTGCCGGTTCCGGCCACGGCTCTGCAGGGCGTGGACGCGCTGCTCTCCATCGTCCAGATGCCCAAGGGCGTGCCCGTCGGCACGCTGGCCATCGGCAAGCCCGGAGCGGCCAACGCGGCGCTGCTGGCGGCGGAGATCGTCGGCCTGGAGAAGCCCGAGGTGCGCGAGCGACTTCGCGCCTGGCGCGCGGCGCGGACCCGCGAGGCGCTGGAGAGCACCGTTCCGTGAGCATCATCCTCCCCGGGGCGACGATCGGCATCCTCGGCGGGGGCCAGCTCGGCCGGATGACGGCGATGGCCGCGCGCTCGCTGGGCTACCACCTGGCGGTGCTCGACCCCGATCCCTCGTGCGCGGCGCGCTTCCTGGTGGAGACCTGCGTCACCGCTGCCTTCGACGACGTGGTGGCGGCAAAGGAGCTGGCCCAGCGGTGCAACGTGGCGACGGTGGAGATCGAGAAGATCTCCATCGAGGTGATGCGGGAGATCCAGAAGCTCATCCCCATGCGCCCCGGTCCGGACGTGCTGCACGTGGTCCAGGATCGGGCACGGCAGAAGGACTGGCTCGCAGGTCGCGGCTTCCCGGTGGGGCCGTACCGCAAGGCGGCCACCGAGGACGAGCTCCGCCAGGCGGCGCAGGCCCTCGGCGGCCGGTGCTACGTCAAGGCGACCCACGGCGGATATGACGGGCGAGGCCAGGACATCCTCACCGGGCCGGAGGACACCGCGCGCGTCTGGCAGCTCCTCGGTGGGGTGCCGGTGGTGGTGGAGAAGGGGCTGGAGCTGGACTCGGAGCTGAGTGTCCTGGTGGCCCGCCGCCCCTCGGGCGAGGCCCGCACCTACGCTCCGGCGCTGAACCACCACATCAAGGGAATCCTGGAGTGGAGCGTGCTCCCCGGGCCGCTGCCGCACGCGGTGGCGAACCAGGCCGAGTCGATCGCCCGGGACATCGCCGCCGCGCTGGGCGTGGAGGGGCTGCTGGTGGCCGAGTTCTTCCTCACCCGGGGCGGGGAGCTGTACGTGAACGAGCTCGCACCGCGGCCGCACAACACCTTCCACACCACCGAGGTGGCCTGCGCCACCAGCCAGTTCGAGCAGCACACGCGCTCGGTGTGCGACCTGCCGCTCGGGTCGACCGAGCTCATCCGGCCGGCGGCGATCGTGAACCTGCTCGGAGACCTCTGGACCGGGGACGCTCCGCCGCCATTCGACCGGGCGCTGGAGATTCCCGGCGTGCAGGTGCATCTCTACGGCAAGCGCGTGGCCCGGCCGGGCCGGAAGATGGGCCACCTCTCGGCGATCGGCGCGACGCCCGAGGAGGCCCTCCAGAAGGTCCAGGAGGCGCGGGCCCGGCTGAACCGGCCGCCGGGCTGAGCTCGGCTCGAGCGGAGTGGCTTCGCCCACTGGCGCCAGCCAGCCCGGTGGAGCATGGTCCGGGACACTGTCTCGCGCTCCGGTGCCGCCGGCACGCTGGGGGAAGGAGGCCGGACATTGGGTGCCTCGTCCTGCGCCTGCTCCGCCGTGGGGCTGGCGCTGCTCGGCCCTTTGCTCGCCTTGGCCGGCGAGGAACCCGTCGGCCCGGAGTGGCTGATGGCGCGGCTCGATGGCCAGCAGTTCGGCCAGGTTCTGGCCCGGGCTCCGGATGTTCCCCAGAGCCTCGAGCGGGACAACGTCTGGGTCGCGGCGATGGCTCTGCAGAACGGGCCTGAGCCCGCGGTGGAACTCTCCAGGACCCTCGCCCCGGTCCAGGAGCCACGGGTGCGCCTGCTCCTCGGCGCCACCTTCCGTTGCATGCGGCTGCGCCGCTACGACGTCAGCGAGAAGCTCTTCCGGGCGGCCGTGGCGGACATCCCCTCGCCACGAGGCGGGCTCGAGGAGAGGTACGGCCTGCTGGTGAGCGCGATGTTCGCCGGTCTCCGGCGGCACGAGGAGCTGGGGATCGCACGGTCCGACCCTCGACACCCGGTGATCCGGATGATGGGGACGGCCTTCGGGGTCTCGAGTGCCGACGGCGGGCTGTTCGCCGATGAGGTCGGCCCCGTGCCGTCGCCGACGCTGCCCCGGAAGGCCCGGGCTCCCACCTCGCTGCCCGAGCTGGGGTTGAAGAACTTCGCCCTCTCGCCCGAGGTCGCGTTCGACGCGCTCCTGGCGATCGCCGATCTCACCATCATCGGCGACCCAGCCTCGGGGTGGCGCGTCCGGGTGACCTTCCCCTTCGTCCCCCGAGGGCTCGAGTTCTTCGTCGTCCTGCAGGGCGAGGAAGCGCGCATTCTCGGGGCCGCCGGGCCAGACCTCCCGCCCGTTCTCCAGGCGCTGGGTCGGCGGGCGGGGACGCTGGTGCACACCGGGGACATTCCGGCCGCGAGACAGTGGATCGAATGGGCCCGGGAGAGCCTGGAGACGACGCGCGACAGTCGCTGGGCCTCCTTCTTCGCGCTCTCCACCCCCGAGGCGCTGTCGAGCGTGGACGGGCTGCGTGCCGCCGCAGCCTCGCTGGCCGCGATCCCTCCCCTGGGGCTCGGTCCTGCTCACCCAGCGCAGCCGGCCCCGGGCGCCCTCGCCTTCACCGAGGGGATGACGCGGCCGGTCCTGAAGTCGAGCCCCAACGGTCGGCGGTCACCAGACTACCCGGCCGAGGCCCGCGAGGCCGGCGTGGCCGGCCTGCTCATCGTCCGCTGCATCCTGTCGGTGGAGGGCAGGGCGGAGGAGTGCACCGTCGTGAAGCCGCTCGCCTCGTCGCTCGAGCGGGAGGTGCTCGGCTGGCTCGCCGGGTCGTCCTGGTCGCCCGTCACGCTCCAGGGGAAGCCGCAGCGGGTGAGCTACATCTTCAATTTCAACTTCCTGTTCGACCCCGCGCTGGCGCGCGATGCCGGGCCCCCCGGGAGGTGAGGACCGTCGTCGCTACGCGTCCAGCAGGTCCCGGACCAAAGCCATCGCCCGCTCGCGGCAGAGCAGCGGGTCGGCGAGGCTCTGCGCCGTCCGGCGGAGCCACGGGTCCGAGGGCGCGCTCGCCTCGAGCTGCTCCGCCCAGGCGATGAGCGACTCGAGCGAGACGACCCCGTCGCGGTACCCGGTGAGTACGCGGCGGGCCGCCTCCCGGGCGGTCTCTCCGGTTGGTGTGCTGACGGGCTCCATCGGCATGGTCGGCTCGAGATGTAGGTCAGGGGGTCGCGTCCGTCGAGGGACCCTGTCGTTCAGGCGACGGCCGGGGATGGTCCGGCCGATCGCCCAGGGGCCAATGGCGCCACACTGACCGTGGCGCACCAGGACGACGCTCGGCTGCCCGGGTCCGGTACGGGCTTCCGTTTCTGTCCATGGAGGGCGCTCCGCTGGGCGCGGGTGCTCGGCACGGCTTCCGGTCCGCGAGCACCGGGCCCCCCGCGGTCCCGGACACCCGGCCTGCAGGAGTCCGGTGTTGCGCCAATCAGGGCGTCTCGTCCCGGAGATCCCCCGGAGCCCCCTACCCGGAACGAGTACACTCCGCCGCGGCCTCGGTTCTCGCATGCGTCCCCTGCTCCTCGAGCTCAGGTCTCGGCTGGACGACCTCACCGATGGTCTGCGTGACGTCAGCGTCCGGCGGATGTTCGGCTGCGACGCCTTCCTCGCCCGCGGCGCCATCTTCGCGATGGTCTGGCGCGAGGGGCGCATCGGGCTTCGGCTCCCGGACGACCTGCTCCCCGAGCTGCGGGCCATTCCCGGCGCCGACCCGTGGCGGCACCGCGACATGGTGGTCCGCCAGTGGGTGCTGGTCCCCGAATCGTTCCATGACGACCTGGACGGCCTCGCCTCCTGGGTCCGCAGGGCGCACGCCGCCGCCCTCGCCCGTGGCCCGGCCTCGACCAAGAAGCCGTCCCGCCCCGCCGCGGTCGGGCGCCGCAAGCGCAAGGCCGGCGCGTCGCCGAAGCCGAGCCGGCGGCCCCGTCAATCCAGGAGGAAGGTGTAGCGGTAGGTGATCTGCGCCGCGACCGGCTGACCCTTGCGCAGGGCCGGACGGAAGCGGATGCGCTCCACCGCCCTGGCCGCCGCCTGGTCCAGCCCGCCGCCGGGCCCGGAGATGACCTTCACCGTCCGGACCCGCCCGGTCTCGTCCACCAGCACCGACAGCACCACCGTGCCCTCGATGCCGCGGCTGCGTGCGTCCTCCGGGTAGGGGATGCGCACCTCGCCGATGACCGTGGGCTGGCTGTCCAGCTCGTAGAGGGGGACGGGCGAGGGCTTCACGCTGGAAGGATCCACTGCCTTGTCCGCTGGCTTCCCGGCCAGGGTGTTCCCCACCGGGGCATCGAAGCTTCCGGCTGTGGTCGTCGAGCGCAGGGTGAGCCCGACCACCACCGGTGGCGGTTCGGAGGACATCGTCTCCGGCGGCTTGTCGTTCGGCGGAGGCTGCACCAGCAGGCGAGGGTCCAGCTTCGGCCTGAACAGCTTGCGAATGTCCTTCGGGATGGGCCGCGGAGGCTCGGGCTTCGCCTCCGGCGCGGACGGCGGCGGGCGCTCGACCTCCACCATCACCAGTTCGGTCACCCGCCGCTGGGGGACGGGGGGGACTGGAGCGATCGACAGCCAGGCCAGCACCACCGCGTGGACCGCGACCGAGACGGCGAGGAACGCCCAGAGCAGCGAGGCCCGCCCCGGGTGGTCGGGCCCGATGAGGACCGCCTCGCTCACGGCCGCGGGGACGCCGCCTGTGCGTCCTTCTCGATGTTCAGCGCGAACTTGGCGATGCCCTCGCCCTTCACCACGTCGATGAGGTGCATCACCCTCCCGTAGGGCAGCGTCTGGTCGGCGCTGATGATCGCCCGGGTGTCGGGGTCCTGCTTCACGCCCTCGGCCACCTTGGCCCGCAGCCCCGCCTCGTCGGTCTGGACGCCGTCGACGAAGAGCGTGCCGTTCCGATCCATCACCACGTTGACCAGCCCCTGCACCGTGGTCCCGACATTCGCCGCCCGCGGAAGGTCCACCTCCATCGTCTCGCGGACGATGAAGTTGGCCGTCACCATGAAGATGATCAGCAGCACCAGCACGATGTCGACCAGCGGGGTGACGTTGATCCCCGTGATCTCCTCGTCCCCGTCCTCACCCAGAGACATGGCCACTGCCGCTAGCCCTCGACCACGCCCCGGACCGGCCGGCTCGCCGCCCCGGCGTCCGTCCGCGGGTTCCGCGCCGCCGCCACCAGCGCGTGGGCCAGCGCCTGGGCGCGGGTCACCCGGTACTTCAGCGCGCGGGTGAAGAAATTGAAGGCCACCACCGCCGGGATGGCGACCGCCAGGCCCACCGCGGTGGCCACCAGGGCCTCGGAGATGCCGGTCATCACCGTCTGCTGGATGGCCGAGCCCCGGATGGCCACTGCCCCGAGGTCGTTGAAGGCCTTGATGATGCCCAGCACCGTCCCGAAGAGGCCCACGAACGGTGCGTTGCTCCCCAGCGTCCCGAGAAACGACAGCGACCGCTCGTAGCGGGGACGCTCCTGCGCCATCGCCGCGGCCATGGCCTCCTCCACCACCGCCGGACCCTGGGGGAGCGCGGCGAGCCCCTGCTGGAGCACCCGGGCCTCGAGCGCCTGCTGACCGTCGAGCAGCGGCCGGAGCGCGTCCAGCTCCCCGCGCGAGAGGCGCTGGGCAATCTCCTCTCCCCGCTGCAGCCGGCGGGCGCGGAAGAACATCGCCCGCTCGAGCATCACCGCCAGCGAAGCCACGGAGAGGGCCACCAGCAGCCAGAGCACCCACTCGGCGGAGGAGAGGGTCACCCGGAGCAGCTTGCTGGTGAGCCAGCCGACGTCGGCCAGCGCGAGAAGGGTGAGGGTCATGGTGGTGGAACGGCGCCGATCGTCATCAGACCCGAGGAGGGGCGGTAGATGCCAGGGCAACGCCCCGGAGGGGCCCGTTCATCCCGGGGAGGCCTCTAGTAGTCACGCGTCCACACGATGTCGGCCGAACCGGACTTGGCGTCGCCGTACACCGCCTCGAAGGTCCAGCGGGGGAGGAACTGGTACTCCAGGCGCACGGCGTTGGCGTTCTCGTACTTGTTGGGGTCGGCTCCCACCTTTCCCGCGTAGCCCAGGTACAGGTCGTCGGTGAGGTACTTGCCTGCCTCCAAACTCGCGCCGTGGAGCGTCCCCTCGTCGCCCCCGGCGACGGAGAGCACGTCCAGGCCGACCTTGTCGCTCACCGCGCTCTTGAGCTGGGAGGCGGCAAGCGAGCCGAGCACCGACACCGCCTGCGCCGAGCCGATCTCCGAGCCGCCGCTCCCCCGCTTGAGGGTGGTCCGGCCGGTGGCGAGCAGGGTGTAGATCTCCGACTCGGTCAGGGGCGGCTCGCTGGAGGGGACCAGCTGGATTTCCCCCGCCTGCCCCTGCACGTTCATCGACACTTTCACCCCGGCCTTCGCGTTGTTGTAGATGGCGGTCACGTTGAGCGCCGGCTCCGTCGCCGGCCCGGTGAAGCGGACGACGCTGTTGCGCTGGAAGTCGAAGCGCCGGCCGAGCACGTCGAGGCGCCCGCGGAGGATGCGCACCTCGCCGAACAGCTCCGTCTCCTCGCCCACCTCGATGCGGAAGTCCTGGCTCAGGCCCACCTCGAGATTGAGGTCCTGGCCCTTCACCCAGAGGTTCTTCGGTGCGTCGAGCACCACGATGACCGTCGTGGGCTTGCTCTCGGTCTCCAGCCCGCCACTCCCCCCGAGCGCGGCCTCGGCCGCGGCATCCTTCGCCAGGAGCGCCCGCGCGCGCTTCGGGTCCAGCGGCTTGCCGTTCCTGAAGAGGATGATGTCGTTGGGGCGGCGGAGGCTCTGGAGGTCGCGGCGGCTCTGCGCCGGGAGTTCCACGTGCGCCTCGGGGATCCGCACCTTGTTCAGCTCGATGGTCCCGCGTCGGGCGGTGCCGTCGAGGTCGGTCCGCAGGCTCAGCGAGGCCACCAGCTGATCATCGGTGAAGACGGGGAATCCGTTCGCCTCGCCATTGACCTTGAGCGTCCACTCCGGACCGCTCCGCGTCCCCAGCCCGGTGACCTTCAGCGAGCCCGACTCGGTGCGCACGTCCAGGTCGTCCAGCGAGATCCGGTCGTTGCTCGCGCTGGCGAGCAGGTGCACCCGCTGGTACTCACCGTAGCCGGCGAGCCCGATGGCTCCGTCCTTCCACTCCAGCCGCGCCTGACCCTGCGGGCTGCCGGCCGTGCCGCTCGCCCGGGCGTCGACGTCCAGGGTGCCGGCCACCTTCCGCAGGGTGGTGGTGAATCCGGTGAGGAACGCCAGATCGAACCTCTGCGCCACCACGGTGGCCTGGAAGGGCGCGGTGGCGGGCTTCAGCCCGCGGCGGAGCGCCGGATAGGAGAGGTCCAGGTCGGCCGTGGCGTCCACGTTCAGCGAGCCGCCATTGACGGACGCCATCGCCACGCGCAACCGGCTCCGGGCCTGCTGGTAGTCGAGCTTCACCTCCGCCTTGCCCAGCGGCGTCTCCCCGGCGCCGAGCTGGGCCGTCCGTGCCTCGGCCGCCAGGGTGGGCGCCTGGAGCGAGCCGCGTCCCTGCACCGTGGCCTCCAGCGTTCCCCGGAGCCGCCGCGCGAGGCGGCCCTCGCCCACCACGATCGGCAGGCGCGAGAGCTCCAGCGGGCCGAACGTCCCGTCCAGCCGCACCGGGACCTCGTCGAAGGTCCTCCGGCTCTGGAGGTCGGCCGGGGAGACGCCCACGTCGAGCTTCACGTTGGCCAGCCCCCCGTGGGCGTCGTGCGCCTCCAGCACCGCGGCGATGACCTTCGCCGCCTTCACCTCCAGGGTGAGGTCGGTCGGGTCCATCGGCGGCGTCTGGAGCTGCTGCGTCTGCAGCTTCAGCTCCCCGGTGGGGGCGCTCACCGTGCCGGCGAGGTCCGCGCTGAGCGAGACCGCGCCCGACACGTCGCGGGGGAGGAGCCCGGCCTCGCGCAGCGGCTTGAGCTGAAGGCCGGCGATGCGGGCCCGGGCCTGCAGCTCGGCCATCCGAAGCTTCTCGGCAGGACGGGCGTCCGAGACCAGACGCGCCAGCGAACGTCCGACGCCCGCCTGCACGTCGACCGTGCCCTGGAGCGCGGTGCCCTTGACCGAGACCGAGAGGTTCCCCCGCTCGGGGCCGTCCATCGCGAGCGTCAGGTCGGTGGGTGGCAGCTGCCGGTAACGAAGCCCGTGGGTGCGGGCAGCAGCCTGCAGCACCGGGGCGTCGGCATGGCCCGAGAGGTCGAGCTGCAGCTCGGCTGTGCCACTCACCTCGGCCCGGTCCTCGTCGCACCCCCAGGCGATGAGCTTCATCCGCACCGCGGTGCAGACCACCTGGGCCACGTCGAAGGCGGGCATCGCGATGCGTGCCCGGACCGGCTCGTGCTTGCGCCGGCGCAGCGCGTCCACCGGCACGTCCACGTCCGCGGTCAGCTCGGTTCCCAGCCCCCGCGCCGAGAGCTGCGCCTTCGCCCGCCGGGAGACCCAGGAGCCGTTCCCCTTGAGGAAGAGGTGCTGCACCTTGCCCGCCGTGACGTCGACCGCATCGACCGTGGCCTCCAGCGA
>Ga0335084_10000258_pt1 | contig 41899 bp, 42 predicted proteins | sample Lox_Sample_44_FD_206721 | JGI IMG/M metagenome (GOLD analysis project Ga0335084, IMG submission 206721) | Soil microbial communities from Loxahatchee National Wildlife Refuge, Florida, United States - Lox_Sample_4.4 | ecosystem: Environmental > Terrestrial > Soil > Wetlands | place: USA...
TCGTGCCGAAGGTCGAGGCACTCGTCGTCGGTGACCCGGCGGACGAGGAGACCGACGTCGGCCCCGTGATCGACGAGGACGCGCAGACGCGGATCCTCGAGTGGATCGACCAGGCGCGCGCCGGAGGCGCCGAGGTGCTGGCCGGCGGCGAGGAGCAGGACGGGCTGATCCGGCCGACGGTGATCGCCGGTGCCTCGCCCGACCTCAAGGTCAGCTGCGAGGAGGTCTTCGGCCCCGTGGTGACCCTCAACGCGGTCGATTCGGTCGACGAGGCGATCTCGCTCGCCAACTCCACGCGCTTCGGCCTCCAGGCCGGCATCTACACGAGCTCGATCGGGACGGCCCTGCGCGCGGCGCGCGGGCTCGAGTTCGGCGGCGTGACGGTGAACGAGGCGCCCACGTTCCGCACCGACCAGATGCCGTACGGCGGCGTGAAGGACTCCGGCAACACGCGCGAGGGCCCGGCGTATGCCGTCCGCGAGCTGACCGAAGACCGGCTCGTCGTCGTCCAGCTTTGAGGGGGAGCGCGGCGTGATCGGGGTCGCGATCGCGATCGTCGTGATCGGGATCGCGTTCGGGTTCGTCTGGCCCTGGGCCGGGATCGTGATCGGGCTGACAGGCCTCGTGCTGCTCGCGGCGCTCCTCGCGCGATCGGGCCGCGGAACGCCGAAACCCCGCTAGCTGAGGCGTCGCGTGCGATGCCGATCTGAGGACGCGCGGGCTAAGCCCGCGCGTCCGTCTGAAAGAATGGGTCGAGGCCGCTGCGTTCACCGGAGACCGTTCTTGAGGCGTCGGTCGCCGTTGCTAGACTCGCGCCTCGCGTGGCCCGTTTTTCCCTGCTAAACCGCATCCGGCGCCAACCGGAGAGCGACTCCGGAGAAGCCCCGCCGAGGCCCCTGCGCCGCGCGCCGTCACCCGGCGCGCTCCGCCGCGAGCGGCGCGCGATCCTGAAGGCCCGCGAGGAGCAGATCCGCGATCTCGGCGGACTAACTCTCGAGATGTACCGGCGATCCTCGTTCCGGGACGACCTCCTGATCGACAAGTGCCGCGAGATCGTCGCGCTCGAGGAGCGGCTACACGAGCTGGACTCGATGCTCGACGCCGTCGCGAGCGCGCGCCGAGCGCCCGCGACCTGCGAGTGCGGCGCTCCGGTGCCCTGGGGCTCGCACTTCTGCGCGAACTGCGGACGGCCCACCGGCCCGGAGCCGGTCGTCTCCTGCGCGAACTGCGGCCACCCGCTGCCGGCGGACGCCAAGTTCTGCGCCAGCTGCGGCCAGGCGGCCGGCCCGGACGCCTCCGGAGAGCACGGCGCCGCGGACAACGGCGCCGACCCCTGGGAGCGCTAGGTGGCGGGCGGCGAGCAGGACGCAGGGCGCTGCCCTCGCTGCGACACCCCGTACGCCGAGGGGCAGGAGTTCTGCCTCGAATGCGGGGCCCGGCTGCCGTCCCCGACCGGTCTGGTCGGGCGCCTCGGCTCCGCCTGGCGCCGCCGGTTCGACTGGTATCCCGGCGACTGGATCTGGCCCGCGCTGCTCGCACTTGTCATCGCGGCCGCGGCGGGCGCAGCCTCGGCGATCTGGCTCTCCGACTCGAGCGCGAGCGACAACAACACCGTCGTGGCGACGTCTCCGGGCGCGACGAGCGTCCAGCTGACCCAGACCGCGCCCGAGCCGACGATCACCCAGCCGACGCAGACGACCCCGACCACGACCGCCGCGCCCCCGCCACCGCCTTCCCAGGCGAACGCGCCGACGACCTGGCCCGCGGGACGCAGCGGCTGGACGATCGTCCTGGACTCGCTCCCGAGCCCGAGCGGACGGGCGGCGGCGCTCGCCGAGGCGAGGCGGGCGCGCCAGGGCGGCCTGGCGAAGGTCGGCGTCCTCGACTCGTCGCAGTTCTCGAGCCTCCACCCCGGCTATCTCGTCGTCTTCGCCGGCATCTACGCCTCGCAGGCGGAGGCTCAGAGCGCCATCATCGATGCCCACCAGCACGGCTTCGGCGGTGCCTACCCGCGCCGCATCACCCCGTAGGACGCCGTTTACCGGTTTGCAAACCGGAAGCCAGACTTTGTAACAGGGTCGCGAGTCGGTTATATTCGCCCCGCAGGCCCTAGTCGCAGGTCACGTTTAACCGCTGGTTAACAAAGCTTTGCGCCAGATTAACAGGAGCCCGGGATACTGACGTTGGACGAGAGAGCCCTCCAGATTCAGGCCTGCATGTATCAGTACTCACGTGCCATTTACAGGTCGATCAAGGATCTCGTCGATCCCTACGTCGACTCGGAGACGCGCATCCAGTACCGGCGAGAGGTGCTGGAGGCCTGCGAGCAGACGATGGAACGGCTCGCCAAGGACCCGCTCTACTTCGCGAAGCCCGACCGGGCCCTCTTCCAGGATCTTCGCCGCTACTTCCCGATCACGTGCCAGGCGCAGGTCGCCTGGGCCGTGCGCGAGGGCGTCGCAGCGGCGGTCGCGTTCATCGACAGCCAGATCGAGGCAGGCGCGTTCGACGGAGGCGTTGCGCGCTGCCGTGCGACGACGCGCAAGGGTAAGCCGTGTCAGCGCACCCCGCTGCCCGACCGCGACTACTGCCCGTCGCACCAGCATCTCGAGCGCAGCAAGGTCGCCGCGTAGCCGACCGGGGTCGGAGGCAACCGACCGGTTAGGCGGCGCCGGCTTTTTCGGCGTCGCCGTCCTGAAACCGGCGTAGCCGGTAGGCTCGCGGCGGGCTTGAGCCACGACACTGACAAGCTGATCCGCCAGCTCTCGCTGGTCGCGTTCCTGATGGCGGAGCGGCGGCCGGTGACCGCGCGCGAGATCAAGAGCAGCGTCGAGGGCTACCAGGAGATGTCCGACGAGGCGTTCGCGCGCCGGTTCTACTCCGACCGCGCCGAGCTGCAGGCGCTCGGCGTCCCCCTCCACTCACAGCGGGACGAGTACACAGGTGAGGAGCTCTACACGATGCGCTCCGAACGGTACTTCCTACCGCCGCTCGAGCTGACCGACGAGGAGCTCGCGGCGCTGCAGACGTGCCTGTACCTGCTCGAGGGCAAGTTCGCGTACGCCGAGCCGCTGCGGCTGGCGCTGCAGAACCTCGCGCTCGGCCGGCCCGGCTTCTCGGAGGCGCCGACGGACACGGCGATGCGGGTCGAAGTGCTCGACCCCGAGTACTCGACCGAGATGCAGGGGCGGCTGAGCAAGCTCGAGGCCGCCATCTCGAAGCAGCGCACGGTCAAGTTCCCCTACTGGTCGATCTCGCGGGACGACGAGCGGGAACGGACGATCAACCCGTACGCGCTGTTCCAGGACGCGGGCGCGTGGTACGTCGTCGGCCAGGACCTCGACGCCGACGACGAGCGCACGTTCCGCGTCTCGAGAATCCGGGGCGAGATCCGCTTCGCCACGAGGCGCGAGCGCGACTTCCGCCTGCCCGCCGAGTTCGACGTCGGCCAGTATCGGGGCCGGCCTCCGTGGCAGATCGGCGATCCGGTCGGCGAGGCCCGGATCGAGGTCGGCGGCGACACGGCCTGGTGGGTGCAGCGGACATACGCTGGCCGCGGCCGGGTCGAGGAGGGCGTCTTCGTGACCGAGTACTCGAGCCTGCCGCTGCTCGCATCCTGGGTCCTGCGCCAGGACGGGCGCGCGGCGCCGCAGGCCCCGGAGGAGCTCCGGCGCGAGGTCGCGCGGGCGCTGCGCGCCGTCCGCGACCGCCACGAGAAGCCGCCCGAGCGCCTGGCCGCGGAGCTGAACGGCGAGGCCGAGGAGGCCGTCGAGCGGCCGGCCGCGCCGGTCCACCCCGAGCGCTTCGCCGTCCTCCAGGCGCTCCTCGCCTACCTGCTCGACCGCTGCGGCGAGGACGCCGAGGCCGAGATCCCCGCCGCCGACCTCGTCGAGCGGTTCGGGATCCCGCCCGAAGAGCTCGAGGAGCACCTGTCCCTGCTCAACCTCGTCAACTTCGGCGGTGGCTGCTACGCCGTCTACGCCGAGCTCGACGGCGACACCGTCCGCGTCGACAAGGAGCTGTTCGGGGACACGTTTCGCGCGCCGCCGCGTCTGACCCCGCTCGAGGCGCGCGCGATCAGGCTCGCGCTCGAGTTCGTCGGGCCGATGATCGCCGCAGACGCGCGCACTCCGCTCGAGCGCGTGCGGGCGAAGCTCGAGGAGACGTTCGGCGAGTTCGAGCTGGCCCAGACCCCGGAGCCACAGGTGCAGCGCGCCGAGGAGGACCTCGTCGGAACGCTCAGCCGCGGGCTGCGCGAGCGGCGGCTCGTCCAGGTCGACTACCTCAAGGAGGGCGAGGACGAGATCTCGACGCACCTCGTCGAGCCCTACTCGCTCGAGCGGCGCCTCCCGTACTGGTACGTGCACACCTGGGACCGCACGCGCGAGGGCGAGCGCTCGTTCCGGCTCGATCGGATGCGCAGCGCACGGATCCAGCGCAGCCGCTTCGAGCCGCGCGAGGGCTTCGACCCGCACGAGTTCCGCGACGCCCGTACCGCGCGGATCTGGTACTCGAAGGAGATCGCCCGCTGGGAGCTCGAGAAGGGCGCACGGCTCCTGCGCGACCGCTCCGCGGTGGCCGAGCGGCCGGTCGGGAGCCCGGAGTGGCTCGTCGGCGAGATCCTGTCGTACCGCGGCGAGGCGGTCGTGCTCGACCCGCCGGAGCTCCGCAGGGCGATCGCCCAGCGTGCGCGCGAGCTGCAGCGCGACCTCGGCCTCTCGCGCGTCCGCGTCACCTCCGCCTAGCGGCGCACCCGCAGGCGAGATTCGCCATGCTGCCCCGAGCAGCGTCCATTCACACGAACGAGGGGGTGGTGAGATGACCGCGAAGAGCGACTTCACCGAGGAGGAGTGGGGCCTCGTGGCCGAGGGCCCCGCGATCGCCGGCATGATCGCCGCAACGGCGCAGAAGGGCGGCACGTTCAGGGAGAGCTACGCGCTTGCCAAGACCTACGCCGAGGCGCGCCAGCACCACGGGGAGAGCGAGCTGCTCGACACGCTCGTGTCCGAGAAGCCGCACTTCGACCGACACAAGTACCACTCGGCCGAGGAGCTCCAGGGGCAGGGCCTCCAGCGGATCCACGAGGCGACCTCGCTCCTCGAGAGCAAGGCGACCCCGGACGACGTGACCGCCTACAAGACGTTCACGCTCAACGTGGCGAAGAACGTCGCGGCCGCCCACAAGGAGGACGGCGAGAAGGTCAGCCCCGCGGAGGAGGCCGCGATCGCGGCGGTGAGCGCGAGCCTCGAGGGCGGAGGGCCCGCCTGAGCTAGCTCTGCCGCGGCAGCTCGAGCGTGAACGTCGACCCGCGGCGGGGCGACGAGGAGACGTCCAGCGTGCCGCCGTGCGCCTCGGCGATCGAGCGCGCGATGAAGAGGCCGAGCCCGGTGCCCGGCCTCGTGTTGCCGCTCGTGACCCGGCCGAACTTCTCGAAGATCAGGCGCTGATCCTCGGGCGCGATCCCGGGCCCGTGGTCGCGGATGGCGACGAGCACGCGGCCGGCCTCGCTGTAGGCGCGCACCTCGACCTCGTCCCCGGCCGGAGAGTACTTGATCGCGTTGTCGATCAGGTTCATGAGCACCTGCCGCAGCCGCTCGGCGTCGCCGCGCACCTGCGGCAGCGGCTCGTGCACCTCGGCGCGGAGGCCCACCTCGTCCGAGCCCAGCTCGGCGAGCGCCACCGTGTCGCGCACGAGCTCACCGAGGTCGACCTCGCCGAACCGGATGTTGAACGTGCCCGCCTCGATCCTCGAGGTGTCGAGCACGTCGCCGACCAGGCCCGCGAGCCGCTCGGTCTCGTCGGCGATCAGGCCGAGGAACGACTCGCGCTGGTCGGCCGTGAGCTCCCGCCAGCGCTGCTGCAGGGTCCGGGCCGAGCCGATCACCGCAGCCATCGGCGTGCGGAGCTCATGCGACACCAGCGAGACGAAGTCGGCACGGAGAGCCGAGAGGCGCCGTAGCTCCTCGACCGTCCGGCGCTCGGCGTCGTACGCCCGGATGTTCTGCACCGCGCTCGCGACGAGGCGCCCGAGCAACTCCGCGAGCTCGATCTCCTCGGAGCTGAACGCGTCCGTCTCGTGGCGTGAGATCGCGATCATCCCGATCGCCTGCGGACCCTGGAGGAGCGGTGTCCCGAGCCGGCTGTGGAGCCCCAGCGCGAGGAGCTTGTCCTCACCGTCGTACTCCGCGCCGCTCATGTCTCGGCGGTAGACGGCCTCGCTCGTGCTGAGCACCTCCTCGAGCACCGAGCCCTGGATCGGCTGCGCCGAGTCGGGCGGCAGGACGTTCTCGGCGCCCTCGCCGCTGACCGCCATCACGTGCGCGGCCCCCTCCTCGGCAAGCACGATCGAAATCCGGTCGAAGGGGATCAGCACGCGAACCTCGTTGATGAACGCGTCGAACGCCTGCTCGAGCTCGAGCGACGAGCCGAGCGCTCGCGCGCAGCGGTTCGCAGCCTCGAGCACGTCCGCCCGGCGGCCGAGCTCGTCGCGCAGCCGCTCGGCCTCGGCGGCCCTCGCCTCCGCGATCGACGTCTGGCGAAACAGCCGCGAGGCGAGCCAGCCGACGACGAGCCCGAGCAGCAGCTCGATCCCGAGCTGCAGCGTGACGAAGTCGACGTGGAAGCTGAGCGGTGGGTAGCGGCGCTCTCGGAGCCACTCGAAGACGAACATGACCGGCGCGCTCGCGACCACGACGGCCAGCGCGCCCGTGATCCCGAAGCGGAGCCCCGCCTCGACGAGCGGCATGAGCATCACTTGGCGGACCGGCGTCCCGCGCTCGTAGCTGTAGACGAAGATGTACGCGGAGACGATTGCGAAGTCGAACGCGAGCGCGAGCACGCCGAGGTGCAGCTGGGCGCGGGCCGTCAACTCGCGGCGGCAGAGCACGAAGATCACGACCGCACCGACCGTGAAGACGCCGGTGATGATCCAGGCCCGGGTCTCGTAGCCGGACGGGTAGTTCTCGGTGAGCGCGACCTGGGCGAACGCGAACGGGATCGCGCCTACCCGCACCCACGCGATCCAGCGCTCGAGGTCGCGCCTGTGCTCGAGCTCCGAGTTCACGCCGGCCCCCTAAGATGGTCGAGCGCCCACTCCGCATGCTCGCGCAGGAGCGGGTCGTCGCCTTCCGCGTAGCGTTTCGCCACCTCGCGCGTCACAGGATCCCCTGCGTTGCCGAGCGCGACGAGCGCGTTGCGGCGGAGGTAGCGCGGGTCGTTGCGCGGCACGAACAGTCGGTCGTAGCGGCGCGCCAGCTCCCCGTCGTCCGCCTCGAGCCACTCGACGAGCGAGACGTGCGGCTCGGCGCCCACGTGCGGCCGCGCGTCCTCGCGGCGCTTCTCGATCCCACGGTTCCAGGGACACACGTCCTGGCAGATGTCGCAACCGTACACCTGGTCGCCGAGCGCCTCCCGGTGCTCGAGCGGGAACGGATCGGCCGACTGCGTCCAGTAGGAGAGGCAGCGGGTCGCGTCGAGGACGCCCAGCTCGTCGAGCGCGCCGGTCGGGCACGCGTCGATGCAGAGCGTGCAGGAGCCGCAATCGAGGTCGAGCGGCGCCGTGCTCTCGAGCTCGCGCCGCGTGATCAGCGCGCCGAGAACGACCCACGAGCCGAAGCGGCGCGTGATCACCATCGTGTTCTTGCCGTAGAAGCCCACCCCGGCGCGAACCGCGGCCTCGCGGTCGACGTGCTGGTTCGCGTCGACGAACACGCGGTACTCGCCGCCGAGCCGCCTGCCGAGCGCGTCCAGCTTCTCGCGCAGCGCCGCGTAGGCGTCCCACCACGTATAGCGCGGCAGGCGCCCGTGTCCCGGCGGCAAAGCCTCGCCCTCGTTCCAGTAGCAGAGCGCGGCGGAGACCACCGTGCGGGCGCCGTCCAGCAGCAACTCGGGATGGCACGAGACCTCTGGCTGGGCCATCGTGAAGCGCATGTCGGCGAAGAGGCCGCGTGCCCGGCGCTCGCGAATGTGGCTCTCCGTCTCGTCGTAGGCCGACGCAGGCGCCGCTCCGACCACGTCCAGACCGAGCTCGTCGGCGAGCATCTGGAGCTCTGCCACCCCCATATGGGAGATTGTGCCCTGATGAAGGCGGTTCGGATCCATGAAGACGGCGGACCGGAGGTCCTGTGCTACGAGGACGCGCCCGACCCGGTGCCGGGGGCCGGCGAGGTTCTCGTCCGTCTGCGGGCGGCGTCGCTCAACCATCTCGACCTCTGGATTCGGAAGGGCCTTCCTTCGGTGCCGAAGCCGCGGATCCTCGGAGCCGACGGCGCCGGGATCCGCGAGGACACGGGCGAGGAGGTCGTCATCAACCCGGGGATCGAGCACGGAGACAAGATCTCGGTCGTCGGCGAGCACATGGACGGCACGCACGCCGAGCTCGTCGCCGTCCCGGAGACGAACGTCTACCCGTTGCCGGACGGGGTCTCGTTCGAGGAGGCCGCGGCGTTCCCGCTCGTCTACGAGACCGCGTACCGGCTGCTCGTGACGAAGGCCGGCCTGCAGGAAGGCGAGTGGGTGCTGCTGTGGGGGATAGGCAGTGGCGTGGGCAGCGCCGGGCTCGCGATCGCGAAGGCCCTCGGCGCGCGAACGCTCGTCACGTCGTCGAGCGACGAGAAGCTGGAGCGCGCCGGCGAGCTGGGGGCCGACGCCACCGTCAACCACGCGACCGGGGACGTGCCCGCAGCGGTGAAGGAGGCGACCGGCGGGACCGGCGTCGACGTCGTGCTCGAGCACGTCGGCGAGGCGACCTGGCAGACGTCGCTCCAGTCCGCGCGCACCGGGGGCCGGATCGTCGTCTGCGGCGCGACCAGCGGGCCGAACCCGCCGGCCGCGCTGCACCGGATCTGGTGGAAACAGCTCACGATCTACGGCTCTTCGATGGGTACGAAGGAGGACTTCGAGGGCGCCTACGAGCTCGTCGCGAGCGGCCGCGCCAAGCCGCTCGTCGACTCCGTCTTCCCGCTTGCCGAGGCGCGCGCCGCTCACGAGCGCATGGAGGCAGGCGAGCAGTTCGGCAAAATCGTGTTGCGCATCCCCTAGGTGAGCTGGAACGGCACCGAGGTCAGGATCACGCGGGGCTCGAACAGGAGCAGCCGCTTGAGGTAGAGGGCGCGCTGGTTGTGCAGGAGGCGGTCGACTCCGCGCACGACGAGCTCGGGCATGACCACCACAGCGACCGCCTCGGGGTCGGCCGTGATCTGGCGAAGGTAGGTGAGGAGCGGCTTGCCGACGTCGCGGTACGGCGCCTCGACCACCTCGAGCGGCAGGCCGGTCGGGAACCGCTGCCAGCCGCGCTCGATCCGCCGCGCCTCCTCCTCGCTGAACGCGAATGACACGGTCTTCGTCTCCTTGAAGCCGAGCGACCGCGCGTAGAGGGCCGCGCGCAGCGAGGCAGCGTGGACGTCGGCGACCGGGACCACGCATGTGGCGCGGGCCGGCTCGGTGAAGTCGACGCCGGGCTGGTCGGCGAGGCGCGGCACGTCGGCAACGGCGACTCCGGGCTCGCGCAGGAGCCCGAGCTTCAGCCTGAACGTCGAGCGGCGCATGACCGCGGACAGCAGCGAAGGCGTGCGGAACAGCTCCGGGATGACGACCGTCACGAAGCTGTTGTCGCCGTGGGGAACGCGCCACACGTATTCGAGCATCGCGTCGAGCGGCTCCTCCTCCTCGGTCAGCACGTCGAGCCGCGGGCTGCCGTCGGTCCAGCGGAAGAACCGCGGCCCGATCCCGGTGTCGCTGCCCGGGTGTGGCACGTGCACCGCGCGAAAGGAGCCCTTGGAGATCGTGCGCGCGAACCAGAGCGCCTCGCGGGTCGCCGCGTCCAGCCGCTCGACGTAGAGCACGACGGTGTTGTCGATCTCTCGCCGGGCCATCACCGCGTGCGCCTTTGCGCGGAGGCGCCGCGCCACCGAGCGGTAGTGCCTCCTGATGAAGTAGAAGGCGACGATCATCAGCGGGATGGCGATGATCACCATCCACGCCCCGACCAGGAACTTCGTCGCGATCACGATCAGCGTCACGACGAACGTCGCGGTCGCGCCCACGCCGTTCAGGATCGCGCTGCGGCGCCACCCCGGCCGGTGCGTCCTCACCCAGTAGCGGACCATTCCCAGCTGCGCGAGCGTGAACGCGGTGAAGACGCCGATCACGTAGAGGTGGATCAACGAGTCGACGTTGGCCTTGAAGGCCAGGATGAGGCCGGTCGCCGCCGCCGAGAGGACGAGGATCCCGTTCGAGTAGGCGAGCCGGTCGCCGAGATTGACGAACTGCCGCGGGAGGAAGCTGTCGCGAGCGAGCAGGGCAGCGAGGCGCGGGAAGCCCTGGTAGGAGGTGTTTGCCGCCAGCACGAGGATCGCCAGCGTGAACGCCTGGACGAGGTAGTAGACGAACGACCCGGGCGACTCGGCCGGGAACGAGCCGCGGGCGATCTGCGAGAGGACGGAGACCGAGCTGCTCGGCCGCGCGTCCATCTCGACGGCGAGGTACGACACGCCGACGAAGAGCGTCACGGCGGCGCCGGCCATCAGGAACAGCGTCCTGGCCGCGTTCTTCGCCTGCGGGTGCCGGAAGGCGCTGACGCCGTTCGAGATCGACTCGACTCCGGTGAGCGCCGCGGAGCCCGACGCGAACGCCTTGAGCAGGATGAAGAGCGTGATTGTCCCCGCGCCGGCCGGGAGCGCGTCCGGGACGACCGCCGTGGGGCAGGTGCCGACCGTGCACTTGCCGATCCCGACGATCAGGGTCGCATACATCACCGCCAGGAACGCGTAGGTCGGGAATGCGAACAGCAGTCCCGACTCGCGGACCCCGCGCAGGTTCCCGACGGTGAGGATCAGGATGCACATCAGCGAGAGGAACACGCGGTGCGAGGCGAGCGAGGGAACGGCCGAGGTCAGCGCGAACACGCCGGCCGCGACCGACACGGCGACGGTGAGGATGTAGTCCGTCAGGAGGGCCGCGCCCGCGAGGAGTGCGGGGAACGTGCCGAGGTTCTCGCGCGCGAAGACGTACGAGCCGCCGCTCGACTGGTACGCCTTGATCCCTTGGCTGTACGAGACCGCGACGATCACGAGCAGCACCGCGATCGCGATCGAGATCGGCAGCACGAGGTCGAGCGCGGACAGCGAGACGACGACGAGCACTCCCATCGCGGCCTCGGTCGCGTACGCGACGGACGAGATCGGGTCGGAGGAGAAGATCGGAAGCGCGAGCCACTTGGGAACGAGCGTCTCCTCGAGCTCGCGGCTCGCCCGCGGCCGCCCGATCAGGCGCCGCTTCGTGCTCCCGAGCAGGCCGAGCACCGCCGCGGTCCCGCCCCTCGCCGGGGGCGGCGCGTCGAGATCGAGCTGTGAGGTGTCGGCTTCGCGCTCGCGCAGCTGGTAGCTCTTCAGACGGGAGACGGTGGCGCGGCGACCATAACCCTGCAGGGCGCGTGCTTGAGCACGAAGTCGACGGTTCTCCCGAAGATCCGCCGGCCTCCGCGACCGCTCCTCCGTGGAGCGCGCAGCACGATCAGGTCGGCGTGCGCCTCCGTTGCCGCGTCCACAATCGCCTCACCGGCGAGCCTGGCCCGCAGCATCTGCGTCCGCACCCTGACACCACGCGTGCCGCCGATCGCGCGCGCGTCCTCGAGCGTCCGCTTCCCGGCCGCCTCCTCCTCGAGCATCTGCGCATCGAGGGGAAGCTGGGGCGGCAGCTCGATCACGACGATCGCGGTGATGCAGGAGCCGACCTCGTCGGCCAGCTCGGCCGCGACCGACATCGCCGTCTCCGACTCCTCGTTCGGGAGGAGCGGGACGACGATTTGCCGGTAGGCGAGCGCCCGCGCGCGGGCAGGCTTGGCAGCATGTGCGACCACGCTCTCACGCTAGCCCGGGGCCTCTTAAGGCCGTCTCAAGCCCGGCCGCTCACATCTCAAGGACGGCTCAAGGCCGCTGATCCGGGTTCACGAGCCGGTACCCGGCTCCAGGCGTGGTGAGCAGGTACCTGGGCCGGGTCGGGTCCGGCTCGATCTTGCGCCGGAGCTGCGACACGTAGACGTGCAGGTAGTGGGACTCCTCTCCGTAGGCTGGCCCCCAGACCTCGCGCAGGATCGTGGGGTGGGTCAGGAGCTTCCCCTCGTGCTGGGCGAGCACGCGCAGGAGCTGGAACTCGTGCGGCGTCAGCGGCACCTCTCGCCCGGCCATCATCACGGTCCGGTTCTCGACGTCCACGACGAGGTCTCCGATCTCGAGCACCGGCTCGCCCGACGGGCCCGCGCGACGGAGGGCCGCGCGCAGGCGCGCGAGCAGCTCCTCGATCCCGAACGGCTTCTCCACGTAGTCGTCGGCTCCGGCGTCGAGCGCGGCCACTTTCTCCTGCTCGTCACCGACGACGGAGAGGAGGAGCACCGGCACGGAGCTCCACCGGCGGAGCTCGCGGCAGACGTCGGTGCCGCGGCCGTCCGACAGAACGAGGTCGAGGATCACCGCGTCCGGCGGGCGGGCGGCCGCGGCGGCGACGGCCGCCTCCGCAGTGGCGGCCGTCTCCACCTCGTAGCCGGCCCCGCGCAGGTTCGTCTGGAGCGCGCGCAGGATCTGCGGCTCGTCGTCCACGACGAGAACGCGGGCCTTCTTCATCCCGGGAGCCGGGCGGGATCGGCGACGGCCGGGAGCACCAGGACGAACGTCGCACCCGACCCGGGTCGGGACTCGGCCCAGAGGCGGCACGCGTTCGCCTCCGCGAACCCGCGCGCGATTGCAAGGCCGAGACCCGTCCCGCGCCCGGACCCGTGCTCGAACGGCTCGAAGATCCGCTCGAGATCCTCCTCGGCGAGGCCGGGCCCGCGGTCGGTGATCCGCATCCGGATCTCGTCGCCATCCGGCTCGACCGCCACCTCGACCGGGTCCGCCGGTGAGGAGAGCCGGAGTGCGTTCTCGAGCACGTTGACGAGGACGTGCTCTAGCTGGGCCGCGTCGAGCCGGACCGGAGGCGCCTCGCCCACGGCGACGACGGAGACTCGTCCGGCATCCGGGCCGAGCGCCTCCAGCGCGCGAGAGAGGAGCTCGTCGATCGACCACAGCTCCGGCTGCGGCCCCGCTCCCGCCTCGAGCCGCGACAGGTCGAGGAGGTTCGAGACGAGGCGCTCGAGCCTCGCGGTCTCGAGCAGGATCGTGTCGAGCAGCTCGGCGCGGTCGGCGTCGTCGAGGTGGACGGGGCCGCTCTCCAGCCCTTCGCCCGCAGCGCGGATCGCGGTCAGCGGCGAGCGCAGGTCGTGGCTCACCGCGTGCAGGACGGCGGTCTTGGCCGCGTCGCTGCGCCTGAGCGCCTCGGCCTCCACTGCGGCCATCGAGCGCCGGCGCGCGACTGCCGCGAGCTCGCTCACCACGACGGCCGTCACCAGGTAGACGGCAAGCGCGACCCAGTTCTCCGAGTCGGTCAGCGCGAGCGTGTGCAGCGGCGGAAGGAAGAAGAAGTTGAACGCGAGCATGCTCCCCACCGAGACCGCGATCGCCCACCCGAGCCCGTACCAGACGGCGACCGGGAGGACCGCGAACAGGTACAGCCCGCCGAGGCTCAGGACCGGTGCGACCTCCTTGAGGCCGAAGATCACCCCCGTCACGACCGCAACTGCCGCGATGCTCACCGCAGTCCGGACGAGGAATCGAGGTGCGTTCACGGCCGAGGTGTACCACCCCTCCGGCAGCGCCGTCCAGCGGGGGTTCCCCGCTTGCGATCATTGGAGCATGAGCTCGCACTCACAGCCACTCCGGCTCACCCGGCGGCGCGGCTCCGACGCGCGGACTGCCGCGAAGGGATGGACGGTCGGCCTGGCCGTCAGCGCCGCGCTCGTGGCCGCCGTGACCGGCGCGATCGCGCTCCTCGAGCCGCACGTGCCGGTGCTCAGCCTCGGCATCCTGTACCTGTTCGCGGTCCTGCCGGTCGCGGTTCTGTGGGGCCTCCCGCTGGCGATCGCGGTTTCTGTCGCGAGCATGCTCGCGTACAACTTCTTCTTCCTGCCGCCGACCCACACGTTCACGCTCGCGGACTCTCGGAACTGGTTCGCGCTCGGCGTCTTCGTCGTCACCTCGGTGGTGGTGAGCGAGCTCGCGGCCCGGTCGAGGAGACGTGCGACCGAGGCGGCGCTCCTCGCCGGGATCGCAGGGCTGCTGCTCGAGCACGGCCAGGTGAGCGGCGAGCTCGAGCGGATCGCCGCCCAGGCCGCGCCTGCTCTACGCGTCGACAGCGTGAGGATCCTTCTCGGCGACGACCCGCCGCCGGTCGGCCGTGCCGAATCCCAGGCGGTGCTTGCCGACGGCAGGTGCGTGGGGACGATCCTCCTCGAGGGCCCGCACCCCGGAAGCGCCGCGGCCCGAAAGCGGCTCCTGCCGGCGCTCTCGTCGCTGCTCGGCGTCGCGATCGACCGCGAGCGGCTGGCGCAGGAGGCGCTCGAGGCGGAGGCGCTGCGCCGCAGCGACGCGATGAAGACGGCCGTCCTCCGGGCTGTCAGCCACGATCTGCGCTCACCGCTGATGGCGATTCTCACCGCCGGCGGTGCGCTTGCGCGCCACGATCTCGATCTCGGCCCGGACGACGAGCAGGAGCTGGTGTCGACGATCGTCCATGAGGGCCGGCGCCTCGCGCGGCTGGTGGACAACCTGCTCGACCTGTCCCGGCTCGAGGCCGGGGCGTTGCAGCCCGAGCCGGACGTCTGGGCCGTGGACGATCTCGTCGTGCAGGCGCTCGGCGAGGTCGGCGAGACGGGCGCGCGCATCACGGTCGACTTCGCGGAGTCGTCACCGACCGTCCGCGTCGACGCGCAGCAGATCGAGCGGGTGCTCGTGAACCTCCTGGAGAACGCGCTCAAGTACTCGCCGAGCGGCGAGCCTGTGCGCGTTCAGGTCTCCACGACGCCCTCTCAGGTTCTCGTGCGGGTCGTGGACCGGGGCCCTGGCGTTGCGCCCGGCGAGCTCGAGCGGGTCTTCCAGCCGTTTCAGCGGGGCTCGGCCGGCGGCAGCGGGGCCGGAGCGGGGCTCGGCCTGGCGATCGCCAGGGGGTTCGCCGAGGCGAACGGCGGCCGCGTCTGGGCGGAGTCGCGCCCGGGACAGGGAGCGACGTTCGTGCTCGAGCTTCCCGCAGAGGGCTCCGGCAGCCTGTGAAGGGGCGGCGGGTGCTCGTCGTCGACGACGAGCAGCAGATCCTGCGCGCGCTCCGCACCAGCCTGCGCGGCGCCGGGTTCGAGGTGGAGACCGCCGACACCGCGGAGGGCGCGCTCGCCGCGGCCGCGATGCGGCCTCCGGAGGCGGTCATCCTCGACCTCGTCCTCCCGGACGGCACCGGCACCGAGGTCGTCCGCGAGCTCCGGACCTGGAGCTCGGCCCCGGTGATCGTGCTCTCCGCGGTGGGCGACGAGCAGGAGAAGGTGGCGGCGCTCAATGCGGGCGCCGACGACTACGTCGAAAAACCGGTCGGGATCGACGAGCTGATCGCCCGCCTGCGCGCCGCCCTTCGCCGGGCGGCGCCCTCGGCCGAGCCGCTGATCACCGTCGGCGACCTCGACGTCGACCTCGAGAAGCGCGAGGTCAGGGTCGAGGGCAAGCCCGTGCACCTGACGCCGCACCAATTCGACCTGCTGCGGGTGCTCGCGCGCAACGAGGGGAAGCTGCTCACGCACCGCGCCATCCTGCAGGAGGTCTGGGGCCCGGGCTACGGCTCCGAGTCGAACCTGCTCCACGTGCACGTCTCCCAGCTGCGCCGCAAGATCGAGCCGGACCCGGCCAGGCCGCGCTACCTGCTCACCGAGCCGGGCGCGGGCTACCGCCTGGTCGACCCCGCCACGCGCGGCTGAGCCACCTTCAGGATTTCTTCAGGGCGCCGCGCGCAACCTTCAGCCGACCCTCAGCACGTCCGGGCTAGCGTCGATGGCATGAGATTCATCGGTGCGGCAGGGAATCCGGCGCCGAGCTCCTTCCGAGCGCCCAGGCCTCTCAAGGCGTCGCGGCCGCTCCTCGCGCTGAGCCTCGTTCCGCTCATCGCGGGTGTCGCCGGCCTCATTCCCGAGCTCGACGGGCTCGTGCTCGGGGCGTTGATCGCGGGCACCGCCGCTCTTCGAGCCGGCCTCGACTGGTGGCACCTGTCGAGCCTCCGCCGCCGAGCAGATCTCGAGTTGCTCGGCGCCGCCGTTCCACGTCACGCCGACCTCGTTGCGTGGCGGTCCAACGAGCTGACGTCCGAGGACAATCGCCGCCTCCTCGCCAAGGCGCTGCGCGGTCTGGTCTCGGACCTCGAGCCGGGCCGGCTACCCGGGGCCTCACCGCTGAACAGGCCCGGCGTACGACCCCACACAGACCTGATCCTGGCGCTCGGGACGCGCATCGGCGAGCTGGAGCGGCCCGTCTCCGCGCAAAGCATCCTGCTCGTACAGAACCTCCTCACGGACGGCTTCGGCCCGCTGTACGCACGTGATCGCGTCGACGAGCTCGGTCCTGAGCTGAGACGCTCCCTGCAGGCCCTCGGCAGCCGGCTGCCGGCATCCGACCCGGCGCCAACTCCGGCCGGGGCTCACGTCAGGCTTCACGTCTCCCGGAACGGGAGGCGTTGATGTACGACCTCGCAGCAATCGCCATCGCCGCGGTGTGTTTCCTGTTCGTGTTCCTGTTCCTCTTCGTGCTGGAGCGGATCTGATGTCCGCTGCCGACATCTTCGGGCTCACCGTCTCGGTGCTCGTGTTCGCCTACCTGCTCTACGCCCTGTTCCGCGGGGAGCGCTTCTAGATGAGCGGCCAGGGAATCGGCCAGATCGTCGTCTACGCGCTTGCACTGGTCGTGCTCGGCTACCCGCTCGGCCTCTACATGGCCCGGGTCTACGCCGACGGCGCGTTCGCAGCGCACGGCTGGCTGGGTTGGCTGGACTGGATCGAGCGCGGCTTCTACCGCATCGTCCGCACCCAGCGCGAGAAGGAGCAGGACTGGAAGAGCTATGGCATCACGGTGCTCGTCTTCAGCGTGCTCTTCTGGGGGCTGCTGTACCTGATCCAGCGCGCACAGGGGCACCTGTTCCTGAACCCGGACGGCATGAAAGGCGTGCCATCGCATCTGTCGCTGAACACGGCGGCGAGCTTCGTCACGAACACCAACTGGCAGTTCTACGGCGGCGAGTACACGATGTCGTACCTGACCCAGATGGCCGGGCTGGCGGTGCAGAACTTCGTCTCGGCCGCAGTCGGGATGGCAGTGCTCGTGGCGGTCGTGCGCGGGATCGCGCGCCGCTCAGCGGGGACGCTCGGCAACTTCTGGGTCGACCTCTACCGCTCGCTCGTCTACATTTTGCTGCCGCTCGCCGTCGTGGTGAGCACGATCCTGATCTGGCAGGGCGTGCCGCAGACCCTCCACGGCCATGCAACCGCGACGACGCTGCAGGGCGCGCAGCAGACGATCGCGCGCGGTCCGGTCGCATCGCAGATCGCGATCAAGCAGCTCGGCACGAACGGCGGCGGCTTCTACAACTCGAACTCGGCCGTCCCGTTCGAGAACCCGACCGGGCTCTCGAATTTCGTTGAGATGCTCGCGATCCTGCTGATCCCGGCGGCGCAGGTGTTCATGTTCGGGAAGATGGTGTTCAACCGCCGCCACGCCCTGGCGGTTTTCGCGGCCATGTTCATCGTGTTCGCGATCGGCATCTCCGTGAACCTGCCCGCGGAGCAGCACGGCTCGCAGGTGCTCCGCAACTCCGGCGTCAACATCACGCAAGGTCACGGCCAGAGCGGCGGCAACATGTCCGACAAGGAGGTCCGCTTCGGCCAGGCGGTGAGCACGAACTGGACCGTCGCCACCAGCGACGCCTCGAACGGCTCGGTCAACAACGGCTTCGACGCGCAGACCGCCGCCGGCGGTGCGGTTCCGCTCGTCAACCTCTTCCTCGGCGAGGTGATCTTCGGCGGGGTCGGCTCCGGCCTCTACGGGATGTTCTTCTACATCGTCGTCGCCGTCTTCGTGGCCGGTCTGATGGTGGGCCGGACGCCCGAATGGCTCGGGAAGAAGATCGAGGCGCGCGAGATCAAGTACGCCGCGGTGGGTGCGCTGTTCGTGCCGACCATGGTCCTCGTCCTCACCGCCCTGTCCATCGCCACGAAGAGCGGGGTCGCGTCCATCTTCAACAGCGGCGTCCACGGCTTCACGGAGACGCTCTATGCCTACGACTCGCAGTCGAACAACAACGGCAGCGCCTTTGCCGGCTTCGGGGTCACGAATTTCAGCGCCTACTTCGGCGCGATCGCCATGCTGCTCGGACGGTTCGTGCCGATGTTCGCGGGGCTCGCGCTCGCCGGCGCGCTGGCGCGCAAGAAGGTCACGCCCGTCTCCGCCGGGACGTTCCGCACCGACGGGCCGACGTTCGTCGTGCTCCTGATCGGCGTGATCGCGCTCACGGCAGGGCTGATGATCTTCCCGGCGCTCACGCTCGGCCCGATCGTCGAGGGGCTGACGCACTGATGCGCAACGTCGTCAGCTCCGTGATCGCGATCGCCCTACTGACGGCGTTCTTCGGGTTCGTCTACCCGTTCGTCATGACCGGCTTCGCCCAGGTTGCGTTCAAGCACCAGGCCAACGCCAGCCTCATCGAGCGGAACGGCAGGGTCGTCGGATCGAAGCTTGCCGCGCAGGAGTTCAAGAGCCCGCGGTACTTCCACGAGCGACCCTCCGCGACGGTGCCGGCCTACAACGCGGGCGGAACCACGTTCGCCAACCTCGGACCCACCAACCCGGACCTGGCCAAGAACGTGAAGGCAGCCGCGAAGGCGATTCTCAAGCTCGAGGGCCCGTACAACCCGGGTCTGACGATCCGCCAGATCCCCGTGGACGCGGTCACGACCTCGGGCTCGGGCATCGACCCCGACATCTCGCCGGCCTACGCGGAGCTCCAGGCGCGCCGGATCGCGGCCGAGCGGAAGCTGCCGCTCTCGACCGTCCAGAAGCTGATCAAGGAAAACACCGACGGCCGCTCGTGGGGCTTCTTCGGCGAGCCAGGCGTCAACGTCCTCGAGCTGAATCTCGCGCTCGACAGACAGGGAGGCAAGTAGATGTCGTCAATCGCTGCGCCGTCTCCGACCGCGCCGTCTTCGGTCACGACAGCTAGGCGCAAGAGCGTCTTCTCGCGCGAGATCGTCCTGATTGCGATCCGCGACTCCTTCCCCAAGCTCGATCCGCGTCTGCAGTTCCGGAACCCGGTGATGTTCATCGTCGAGATCGGGAGCGTGATCACCACGGTGATCTTCTTCCTCGAGCTCGCGCGCGGTCAGTATTCGCAGCTCTGGTTCGTCGGGGTGATCGCCTTCTGGCTCTGGCTGACCGTCCTGTTCGCGAACTTCGCCGAAGCGGTGGCCGAGGGTCGCGGGAAGGCGCAGGCGAACGCGCTCCGCGCGACGCGCACGACGACGACCGCCCACCGCCGCCAGGACAGCGGCGGTCTCGAGGACGTGCCCGCCCCGGACCTGCAGAAGGGCGACGTGGTCGTCGTCACGGCGGGCGAGGTCATTCCGGCGGACGGGGAGATCATCGAGGGCGTCGGTTCGGTCGACGAATCGGCGATCACGGGAGAGTCCGCCCCCGTGATCCGCGAGTCGGGCGGCGACCGCTCCGCCGTCACGGGCGGAACCAAGCTGCTCTCGGACCAGCTCGTGATCGTCGTGACCCAGGAGCCGGGCAAGTCCTTCCTCGACCGGATGATCGCGCTCGTGGAGGGCGCCGAGCGCCGCAAGACGCCGAACGAGATCGCGCTCAACATCCTCCTCGCGGCGCTCACGATCACGTTCCTGGCCGCTGTCACGACGCTGCGGCCGTACGCGATCTACGCCGGCACCCCGACCTCGCAGACCGTGCTGATCGCGCTGCTCGTGGCCCTGATCCCGACGACGATCGGCGCCCTCCTCTCGGCAATCGGGATCGCGGGCATGGACCGGATGGTGCAGCGGAACGTCCTCGCGATGTCCGGCCGCGCCGTCGAGGCCGCGGGTGACGTCGACGTGCTCCTGCTCGACAAGACCGGCACGATCACGCTCGGCAACCGCCAGGCGGTCGAGTTCGTCCCCGTCGACGGCGTCACCGACAACGAGCTCGCCGAGGCGGCCCAGCTATCGTCGCTCGCCGACGAGACGCCCGAGGGCCGGTCGATCGTCGTCCTGGCGAAGGAGCGCTACGGCCTGCGCGGACGCGAGCTCGCCGAGAAGGAAGCGACGTTCATCCCCTTCTCCGCGACCACGCGCATGAGCGGCGTCGATCTCAACGGGCACCGCCTGCGCAAAGGTGCGGCCGACGCCGTCAAGCGGTTCGTGGAGGAGCAGGGCGGGCGCTCGCCGGCGCGCCTGGACGAGGAGGTCGACAAGATCGCCCGACTCGGCGGCACACCGCTCGTGGTCGCGCAGGACAACTTCGTGCTCGGCGTCATCCACCTGAAGGACGTCATCAAGGGCGGCATGCAGGAGCGCTTCGACGAGCTGCGCAGAATGGGCATCCGCACGGTCATGATCACCGGGGACAACCGTGTCACCGCGGCGGTGATCGCCGAGGAGTCGGGCGTCGACGACTTCCTCGCAGAGGCGACGCCCGAGACCAAGATGGCGCTCATCAAGGAGGAGCAGGGGAAGGGACGGATGGTCGCGATGACCGGCGACGGCACGAACGACGCACCCGCCCTCGCGCAGTCCGACGTCGGCGTGGCGATGAACGCGGGCACCTCCGCCGCGAAGGAGGCCGGCAACATGGTCGACCTCGACAACAACCCGACGAAGCTGATCGAGATCGTCGAGGTCGCCAAGCAGCAGCTGATCACCCGCGGCGCGCTTACCACCTTCTCGATCGCGAACGACGTCGCCAAGTACTTCGCGATCCTGCCCGCGATGTTCGCCTTCACCTACGCGTCGAAGCCCGGCAAGCGCGGACCACTCGACTCGCTGAACATCATGCATCTGGGGACGCCCAAGAGCGCGATCGTCTCCGCCATCATCTTCAACGCGCTCATCATCCCGGCGCTGGTGCCCCTCGCCCTTCGCGGGGTCAAGTACCGAGCGATCGGGGCGACGGCGCTCCTGCGCAGGAACCTCCTGATCTATGGTCTCGGCGGCATGATCCTTCCCTTCATCGGGATCAAGCTGATCGACCTAGTCGTCCACAACCTGTTCGGCGCATGATGCCGTGGCTCGCGGCCACTACCGCATCCTCGTGGGAATGGCGGCAGGTGTTGGCAAGACCTATCGCATGCTGCTCGAGGGGCGACAAGCGCAGGATCAGGGCATCGACGTCGTAATCGGCTACCTGGAGCCCCACGACCGGCCCGAGACGGCCGTGCTGTCGGAGGGGCTCGAGGTCGTGCCGCGACTGCGAACCGCTCACGGCGAGCTGGAGTTCGAGGAGATGGACGTCGATGCGGTCGTCCGCCGCGCTCCGCAGCTCGCGCTCGTCGACGAGCTGGCCCACACGAATGCGCGCGGCATGCGCCACGAGAAGCGCTACCAGGACATCGCGGATGTGCTCGACGCCGGGGTCGACGTGATCTCGACGGTCAACGTCCAGCACCTCGAGAGCCTGAACGACGCGATCTTCGAGCTGACGGGCGTCCGCGTTCGCGAGACGTTCCCGGACCGGATCCTCGACGAGGCCGACGAGGTCGTGCTCGTCGACCTCTCGCCCGAGGAGCTGCAAGAGCGCCTGCGGGCAGGCAAGGTCTACCCGAGGGAACGCGCGGCGGTCGCGCTCGAGAACTTCTTCAAGCAGGAGAATCTCGCCGCGCTGCGGGAGCTCGTGCTGCGCGAGGTCGCCGAGGACGTGGAGGCCCGCCGCCAGCCCTCTGCCCTCGAGCCGCTCAGCAAGCAGGCCGTGGCGGAGCGAATCCTTGCGCTGATCGAGCCGCAGTCGAAGTCGCAGCGGATCCTCAGGCGAGCCTGGCGGTCTGCTCAGCGGCTCGGCGCGGAGATCGACTCGCTGTGGGTCCGGCCGCGAGGGTACGAGCCGACAGCAGAGGAGGCGATCCAGCTGGCCGCGCTCAGGCGGCTGGCGAGCGTCCTCGGCATTCACTTCCTCGAGGAGGACGGCGACGACCTCGTCGAGGCGGTCGGGCGCGTCGCGGGCGAGCGCGGCTCGACCTATGTCTTCGTCGGCACGCCCGACGAGCGCCGCCGCGTCGAGATCCTGCGGGGCTCGCTGCTCTCGAGGATGGTTCGCGAGCTGCCCGGGCTCGACATCCGCGTGGTCGCCGACCGGGCCCTGAGGGAGGAGCACGGGCTGTGACGGGCCTCGCGTTCTGGCGACGGCGCCGTCCGGTTCCACCGGGCGGCCGGCGCCTCCTCGTCCCGTTCACCAACGGTGAGCTCGACCCCGTGGTGCTCAGGGCCGCAATCCGGATCTCGAAGGTCTGGGACGCGACGCTTGTCCCCGCGTACCTGATCGTCACGCCGCTCGGCTTCAATCTCGACTCGCCGATGCAGGCCCAGGTCGCCCAGGCCGTGCCGCTGCTCGAGGCCGTCGAGCACGCCGGGCTGCGCGCGGGCCTGCCGGTCGACGCGCGGATCGAGACAGGCCGCAGCGCCACCCACGCGCTGCAGCGCCTGTGGGAAGCCGAGCGCTTCGACCGGATCGTGGTGCCCGCCCCCACCGTGCGCGGCCACGGCTTCACGCCGAAGGAGCTGCAGTGGATCCTGATGCACGCGCCCTACGAGACGATGATTCTGCGCCCGGACCCCGAGCTGGACGAGGAGCGGCGCGCCGCCTATTCCCTGGAGGCCGTCGCGGGCTAGGGGTGCGCCGCGCGCCTGCCGTCCAGGCGCTCCTGGAAGCAGCGGCGGAGGTGGTCGCCGCTCAGGCGCGGGAGCAGGCGCGGCTGCGAAGGCGGAACCGGCATGACGCGGACGTCGCCGACGCGGTCCCCGTGGCAGCGCTCGTAGGCGTCGTGCTCCCCGAGCACCGGCTCCGGCGGCGTTTGCCTGAGCCAGCCGAAGAGCCACGCGAAGAACGACATCGTAGGGGTCCTACCACGTTCGGCACGCAATCAGGCACGAGACGCGCCCGAGGCGGACCTGGGGGGACAGGTCACTGGCGGCAGTACCCGGGTGCTCACCGTCAAAACGCCCCGGACGCCACATCAAGTGTACGAATCGGGGAGGGGTGACGGAGCGCCTGGATCAGCCGAAGCCGAGGATGAACTTCGCGTCGTCGGACATCTTCTCGGGCGTCCACGGCGGGTCCCAGGTGAGCTCGGTCTCGACCTCCTCGATCTCGGGCATCGAGCGCACGGCCTCCTCCACGGACTGCTGGATCAGCGGCCCAGCGGGGCAGCCCATCGACGTGAGGCTGTACCGCACGTGTACGCGCGGACCGTCGACCTCGACGTCGTAGACGAGGCCCAGCTCGACGATGTCCATCCCGAGCTCGGGGTCCTCGACGGAGCGCAACACCTCGAAGACGTCGTCACGCGTCGGCATGGGGTCCAGCGTACCGCGGCAGCCCGTCCTCGGGGAGCTCGTCCCACGGGGCGCGCGAGTCGACGAACGAGTGGTACTGCGGCCGGATCTCCGGGTCGCCGTCCAGCGCGCCCAGCCGAACCGAGACCTCGTCGCCATCCGGCCAGTCGCCGCCGAAGAGGCTCGAGCCGCACACGGCGCAGAAGACCTTTTTCGCCTTCCCCCGCTCGGGCTCGAAGACGCACAGCAGCTCCTCGCCGGCGAGCAGCCGGAACCGCTCGCGCGGGACCCGTCCCTGCGTGAGACCGAACGTCCCCGAGTGCTTGCGACAGAACGAGCAATGGCAGTGGCTCGCCCGGCGGAACGGCAGCTCGACCTCGAACCGCACGCCTCTGCAGAGGCAGCTTCCAAGTAACAGTCTGTTACTAGGTTGCTCGGGCTCGGCCATTGGAGATCAGTAGCCGAGCAGGCGGACTTCCTCGCGGCGGGCGCGGGCGAAGAAGTGGATCCCGTCCACGAAGCGCACCCAGTTGCAGCGCGTGCACATGACGAGCGAGTGCGTGCGTGCGCTGTCGGCGAGGAAGCGGACGCCGCGCAGGAGGTCGCCGTTGGAGACTCCGGTCGCGACTACGATCACCTCGCCGGCAGCGAGGTCCTCGATCGTGAACACTCGCTCGAGGTCGGCCACCCCGGCCTCGGTGACGGCCGTGACCTCGCTCCGCGAGGTCGGCCAGAGCTGCGCCTGGAGCCCGCCGCCGAGACAGCGGAGCGCCGCCGCGGAGAGCACGGCCTGGCGGGTGCCGCCGATCCCGATCGCCAGGTGGTCGTTCGTCCCGCGCACCGCTGCCGAGATCGAGGCGGTCACGTCGCCGTCCTGGATCAGCTTGATGCGCGCGCCCGAAGCCCGGATCTCCTCGATCAGGTCGTGGTGGCGCGGGCGGTCGAGGACGATCGTCGTGATGTCGTTGACCATCCGCTCGAACGCGTCCGCGATCGCCCTGATGTTGTCGCCGACCGGCTTGCCGAGGTCGATCGCGCCCGCCGCCTTCGGGCCGACGGCCATCTTCCGCATGTACATGTCCGGGAACGTCTGGAAAGAGCCGGGCTCGCCGACCGCGACCATCGACATGGCGCCGTAGCCGCCGCGCGCGACGACTCCGCGCCCCTCGAGCGGGTCGAGCGCGAGGTCGACCTCGACGCCGCCCGAGCCGAGCGTCTCCCCCACGGCGAGCTGATCGCTCTCCCCGCCGGCCCCGATCACGACGCGGCCGTCGATCGGAAGCTGCTCGAGCGCGAGGCGCATCGCCGTCGCGGCGTCCTCCTCCGCCGCCTGCTGGTCGGCGCGCCCGAGCCACCGCGCACCGGCGAGCGCCGCCCGTTCGGTCACGCGCGCGTAGCTCTCGCAGAGGCAGAAACGGCTCTCGGGCTCGAGCGGATCGGCCCGCTCTTCGTGCTGAGCGGTCTCGGTCACCGCGCCACCGCGGGCTGGGCGGCGGTCAGGACGAGCTCCATCACCTCTCCGATCGCGCGCTCCATGTCGCCGTTCTCGATCACCGGCACACGGTGCTTGCCGGCCCTGCTGAGGATGTGCTCCTGGATCAGCCGGATGTCGCCGAACGAGTCGAGGTACTTCTCGAACGAGCGGACGCCCGACGAGTCCGTGTCCCGGATCCAGAAGTGGGCCGCGTGCGCCTCCGGGTCGGTGATCGCGAGCACGCACTGGACGACGAGAGCGCCCTCGATCTGCCTCGGGAGCATCCCGGGCACGAGGTGGATGCCCTCGAGCACCATCGACCAGCCTTCCTCGAGCGCGCGGTCGACGGCCGCGCGGACGCCGACGAGCACCTCGCGCGTCTGCTCGAGGAAGCCGTCCCGTACGGCATCCACGACCTCGTCGTCGTCGCCCGCCATCGCGCGGCCGGCGTCGAAGCTCGAGTGATGGATCGCCGGCATGAACTCCTCGGAGAAGAATGCGCGCATGGTCTGGCGGACGAAGTCCGTCGAGGTGACGCGCGTGATGCCGAGCCGGTAGGCGACGTCGGTCGCGACGGTCGACTTGCCCGTCCCCGTCGCGCCGCCGACGAGCAGGATGATCGGCTTGTCGAGCTCGTAGAGCGCGCGGTAGCGGTGCAGCTGCCGCATCGCGGCGGCGCCGTCCTCCGGACCGAGCGTCTCGAGCGCGACCTCCTCGAGCCGGTCCATCGTGGTCGCCGGGCGATCGCGCGCGGCCAGATCGGCTTCGACCGCCAGCGCGAGCTCGTAGGCCCGGTCGGCCGAGAGCCCGGCCGCGATGAGCGCACGAGCCATCAGGCCCTTGGAGAAGGGCAGGCCGTCCTCGCCGCCGAGCGGCAGCGGCTGGCGGTAGCGCCGGTCGGTCACGCGACCACCTTGCGCGAGGCCGCCGTCTCCGCGAGCGCGAGCAGCTTGCGGTCGAGGTCGTCATTCGTGACCAGCTCGTTGTCGGCGAACACGAGCTCACGGCCCTGCGAGAGCGCGGCCTCGGCGACGACGTCGATCGCAGCCGCCTTGATCTCGACGAGGTACACGTCGGCGTCGACCTGCTCGAGCTCGGCCTGGAGCGCCTCGCGGCGGGCGAGGTTCCCGGAGACGAAGGTCACCTCGGCGCCGTGCTGCGACTCGAGATGCCGCCTCAGCGTCTCGTGCGCCGAGGCGGGCGCAGTCGAGAAGAACGCCACGCGTCGGCCCGAGACCGGCGCGGCCGGCCGCGGCCGCAGCTCGACCGAGACGACCGGCACGTCCTTCACCTCCGCGATCGCCGCGAGGAGCTGCGCAGCCGCGCTCCCCGTGACGACGACCAGGTCGGAGATCAGGATCCGGAATGCGTTCAGGTAGCCGGTGACGACCTCGACCGGCTGCGCCGCGCTCGTGACGAGCACCCGGGCGCCGACGTCGACGGGCGGGATCGCCGCGCCGCTGCCGTCGAAGACGACGAGATCGGGCCCGCGCTCGGCCGCGAGAGCGGCGCCCGCGAGCACGTTCGACTCCCCGGGGGCCCCCGCGAGCCCGCCGCCGCAGCGGCGGCAGCCGATCGTCACGACCCCGGCGAGCGCCGCCGTCTCGAGGTAGTCGGACGCGGCATGGCGCCCGGAACGCGAGAGCTCGAGTAGGAGCTCGGGCGTCGGCCGGACATCGGCGACCTCGGGCTCGGGCGGGCCACCGCGACCCATCGCGACGACGACCACGTCCCGATCGCGCGCGAGCAGCCGCGCGACGTGCCCGGTGACCGCCGTCTTCCCGACCCGCTTGCCGGTGCCGATCACGGCCAGCGAGGGAATCGGATACGGAGCGAGCTCGGGCGGGTCGAAGCGGAAGTCGGCGCCCACGTAGGGCAGGCCGTGCACGAGCACGCGGCTGGCGATTCGGAAGCGCTCGCGCGGCCCGAGCACAGGCTCGTCGGAGAGGTCGACGACGATCTCCGGCTCGTGCTCGGCGATCCCGGACTCGAGGTCCAGCGCGAGCGGCACGCCGTAGTCCTCGCCACCGAGCAGCTTCTCGCTCCCACCGGCCAGCCAGGCCGCAGCAACCTCGTAGGGCAGCGCAGCGAGCGCGTCGCGGACGACCGCCGCGTAGTGCTCCCCGTCGATGACGACCAGAGCCCTCACCGGCGCGCGGTCACCTCGCCCTCGATCCGCGTCGTGTACTTCTCGAACGCGAGCGTCTCGGTCGAGAACTGGATGATCCGCTCGCCTCCGTGGAACGGGTACCGACGCCAGACGTCCACGTGGCTGTCGGTCACCTCGATCACGTTGTAACAGGGCCTCGTCTTGCCCCGCAGGCGTCGCGACGAGACCGTGCCGGCGTTGACGACGAACAGGTTCTCCAGTCGCCAGGCGTACGGGACGTGCTTGTGCCCGGAGAGGACGAGGTCGACGCCGGCGCGTTGCAGGCACTCGATGCAGTCGCCCGCGTCGTAGACCACGTTCCGCTCGCGTCCGGTGCCCGGGACCGGCAGCAGGTGGTGGTGGAGCACGAAGACGCGCAGGTCGTCCCGCCCCGACTCCGCGAACTGCTCCTCGATCCAGCCGTAGCGGCCGCGCCCGATCTGGCCGTGGTCGAGATCCGGCTCCGTCGAGTCGACCGCGACCACCGTGACGCCATCGTGGTGGAGCACCGAGTTGCGGGCGCCGAACATGTCCTCGAAGTGCACGTAGCCGACGTTGCGCGAGTCGTGGTTCCCGGGGATGACCACGACCGACTCGCACGCGATCTGGTCGAGGTACCCGCGCGCGGTCACGTATTCGTGCTTGAAGCCGAACGTCGTCAGGTCGCCGGAGCAGATGACGATGTCCGGCTCGAGCCGGTTGATCTCGCTGATCGCCCGCTCGAGCAGGTCCGGCACGAAGTCGGGACCTCCGCAATGGATGTCGGAGATGTGCGCAATCGTGGTCGCGGCGCCGTCTCGCCCTTCAGGCATGGATCAAAGTGTAGAGCGCGGCCGGAAATTCCGGACTCGGCGATCTGCCGCGTCCGCAGGCGCTGCTACCCTTGCGCGAGGGGTGGCAGAAATCGCCGATTTCCAGGCGTATTGCGGGGAAGACAAGCCGCGTTTCGCCAACGACGCCGAGCGCGAATGCGCCAAGGTCCTGGAGTTCTACGGGGTTCCGTGGGCCTACGAGCCGCACACGTTCGTGCTCGAGCGCGACGAGGAAGGGCGGGTCCTGGAGGCCTTCACGCCGGACTTCTACCTGCCCGAGCAGGATCTGTTCCTCGAGATCACGGTCATGAAGCAGCGGCTCGTCACGCGCAAGAACCGGAAGCTGCGGAAGCTGCGCGAGCGCTACCCCGGAGTCCAGATCAAGCTCTTCTACAAGCGCGACATCGAGCGGCTGGCCCAGCGATACCAACTCGACCTGGCGTCATAGAGTCCGACCCGCGGGTCGGTGAGGTCTTCCTCGGCGCCGAGGAGCTGCGCAGCCGCGTCGCCGAGCTGGGGGCGCAGATCTCCGAGGACTACGCCGCACGCAAGCTCGTGCTGATCGGCCTCCTGAAGGCGAGCTTCGTCTTCCTCGTCGATCTCTCGCGCGCGATCACGATCCCGCACCAGGTCGACTTCGTCGAGCTGGCCGGGTACGACGGGGCCGGAACGGGCGGGCACTCGCGGGTTCGGCTCCTCCAGGACACCGAGATCCCGCTCCAGGGCCTCGACGTACTGCTCGTGGAGGACGTGGTCGACACCGGGCTCACGCTCAACTACCTCTGCAAGGTCTTCGAGCTGCGCCGGCCGGCGAGCCTGCGGGTCGTGACGCTCCTGGACCGCCCGTACCGGCGGCTCGTGGGCGATCTCCCCGTCGACTACGTCGGCTTCACCGTCCCCGACGAGTTCTTCGTCGGCTACGGGTTCGACATCGACGAGCGCTGGCGCAACCTGCCCGAGCTCCGCCTCGCAAAAGTTTAGGCACGCCTAACTTTTTCGTTAGACTGAGACCATGATGGCGACGCGATCAGAGGCGGTCGCCGGCGTGAGCGCACACGCGCCCGCCGAGGCCGCGCTTCGGCGGCGCCCAAGGAGCCGGACCTTCCGGGTCCTCCCGTTCCTCGGCCCCGCGTTCATCGCCTGCATCGCCTACGTCGACCCGGGCAACTTCGCGACCAACATCGCGGCCGGCTCGAAGTTCGGGCTCGCGCTCTGCTGGGTGATCGTCGCCTCGAACCTGATGGCGATGCTGATCCAGACGCTATCGGCGAAGCTCGGGATCGCCACTGGCCGCAACCTGCCCGAGGTGTGCCGCGAGCGCTTCTCGCGCCGCACCTCGCGGGGCCTCTGGATCCAGGCCGAGCTGATCGCGATGGCGACCGACCTCGCCGAGGTCCTCGGCGCCGCGCTCGGCTTCCAGATCCTGCTCGGGATCCCGCTCTTCGAGGCCACGATCCTGACCGGGATCGTCACGTTCGCGATCCTCGGCCTGCAGCGGTTCGGCCTGCGCCCGTTCGAGGCCGTGATCACGGCGTTCGTAGCCACGATCGGCATCTGCTACCTGTCGGAGCTCTTCATGGCCAACCCGCCGCTCGGCTCGGTCGCGCGGCACTCGTTCACGCCGCAGTTCGGGGGGAGCGAGCAGCTGCTGCTCGCGGTCGGGATCCTCGGCGCGACCGTGATGCCGCATGTGATCTACCTCCACTCCGCGCTGACACAGAACCGCGTCGTCCCGCAGAACGACGACGAAGCGCGGCGCCTCTACCGCTTCACGCGGGTCGACGTGATCATCGCGATGTCGATCGCAGGGCTGATCAACCTGTCGATGCTCGTGATGGCCGCGAGCGTCTTCTACAAGTCCGGCCTCGTGAACGTCGACTCGCTCGAGACCGCGCACAAGACGCTGCAGCCGATCCTCGGCGGCGCCTCGAGCACGCTGTTCGCGCTCGCGCTCCTGGCGTCGGGGCTCTCGAGCTCGATCGTGGGGACGCTCTCGGGCCAGGTCGTGATGCAGGGGTTCATCCAGCGGCAGATCCCGATCTTCGTCCGGCGCCTCGTGACGCTGCTCCCGGCGCTGATCGTCGCGGCGATCGGGCTGAACCCGTCGCGCACGCTGGTGATCAGCCAGGTGATCCTCTCGTTCGGGATCCCGTTCGCGCTCATCCCCCTCGTCTGGTTCACGAGCAGGCGCGACCTGATGGGCTCGCTCGTCAACCGGCGGGTCACGACAATCGCCGCGACCGTCGTCGCCACGATCATCTCGGCGCTGAATGTCTTCCTGCTCTGGCAGACGGTCGTGAGCTAGAGCGGTTCCGCGGGCTCCGGCCCCGGTTCGGGCACGCGAACGGGCCCGGGCGGCTCGGAGGGCTCGGGCATCGGCTCGGGAACGGTGACTGGGCCGGGGGGCTCGAAGGGCGGTGGGTACGGCTCCGGCTGCGGCTCCGGGATCTCGACCGAGGCCGGTTGCCTGCCGAGCGCGCGTAGCGCCTCCCCCGCGCGCCGCCTGAGCGGCCCGACCGAGGCGCGGTAGTCCTCGTCCGAGACCTTCCCGGTGCGGTGGTCGAACTCCAGCTCCTTGAGCGCCCCGAGAGCTCGGTCACGCTCCTCGGCGAGCGCGATCCGTGCCTCCTCCTCGGGTGCGGGCGCGTCGAGCCGGTCGTCGGCCGGCGACGGCTCCCGCAGAAACGGCCGCGCCACGAACAGCACGCAGGCGACGACGAGCACGATCCCGAGCGCGAGCCAGACGGTCACGGCCTACGACTTCTTGGGCGTGTACTTCGACGGGCACTTCGTCACGAGCGAGTCGTGCTTCGCGACGAAGACGCCACTGCGGTAGCGGCCGTCGACGACGACGTGACGGCCCACCTTGAACAGGTCGGGCACGCTCCCGTGGTAGACGACCGGGACCGCGGTGCTCGCGGCGCCGCCGATGTCGGAGACGGCGAACCGCAGGCCTCCGTGCGAGTAGCCGCTCCCGCGCACAGGCCCGACGACCTTGCCGACCAGGGAGACGTTGCCCCGGTGCCCCGCGAGCTGGCTGGGCCTCAGCTGCGGCGTGCGTCCGCCGGCGATCGAGACGTACACGAGGAAGACCGCGAGCACGCCCGCGACCGACAGCGCCAGGACGAGCCGAGCACTCCGGGTATTCCGGGCCACGCAGGGATTCTAGAGGGCGCTACCGCTCGCGGGCGGGCTCGGTGCGGCGCGACGGGATCCGGTAGCCGTGCTCCTCGCAGAGGCTGCCTGGGCTGTCCTCGGTGAGCGCGTCGCAGTAGCCCTTGCCGTAGGCCGCGCGCATGAACGCGGCCACGACCTCGAGGTTCCATTCGCCGATGTCGGCCGCCTCGCGCCAGAGGTCGGCGAGACGGAGGTCGATGTCGAGTTCGAGCAGGTCGATTCGTGAAGGACGCTTGGCCATGCGCTGAGCGTAGATAGGCCCTCGGACGGAATAGGCTGCAACTCGTGCGAAAACTCCGTTTCGGCCCCGCGCGGGTCCCGTCACGTCAGAGCCCCAAGCGGGCGATCTCGATGCTGCAGAAACGCGGCTTCACGGCCTGCGAGATCGACTTCGAGGGCGGGTTCTGGATGGACTATCCGTGGGCCGAGCGCTTCGGGGCGCTGGCGCGCGAGGCCGGGATCGTGCTCTCGGTGCACGCGCCGATCGCGGGCTTCATGGGCCATCTCGAGCGCGACAAGAAGCAGCGGATGGCGGTCGGGATGCTCGACCACTCGGCGGGGATCGCGAAGACCGCGAGCGCCGAGCTCGTCGTCGTCCACCCGGGGTTCCTGCTCGGCCGCGAGCGCGAGGCCGCGATCGATTCCGTCTGCGAGCAGCTCGACGAGCTGCGCGAACGGCTCGAGGGAAAGGACCGGGCGGTGCCGTTCGGCGTCGAGGTGATGGGCCGTGTTCGCGATCTCGGCAGCCTCGATGACGTCGTCGAGATCTCGAGGCGGTGCGGATGGGTGCGGCCGGTGCTGGACTTCGCGCACATGCACGCGACCAGCGACGGCGCGTTCACCGACGTGGAGCCGTTCGCGGCCGCGCTCGAGGCCGCCGACGGCGTACTGGAGCCGAAGGCGCCGTTCCACATCCACTTCTCCGACATCGCCTACGCGAACCGCAACGAGACGAAGCACCTCCCGTACGGCGAGGGGACCCTGCGGGCCGACCCGTTGCGCAAGGCGCTGAGGCGCTTCAAGCGCCCCGCGACGGTGATCTCCGAGTCGCCCGACGAGGCATCGGACCAGGCGGTCCTGGCCGCCCTCTCTACAGCGCGCCGGCCGTAGCCTCGGCCTCGCCGAGGGCTGCGGCCGGGAACAGCTCCGGGAGCCGCGCCTCGAGCTCTGCGGCCTCGTCGTCGCGGCCGCGATCGCGGAGGAAGCGGGCCAGCTCCTCGAGCGCCTCGACGTGGTGGCGGCGGAACTCGGTCGCACCGGCGATGCGGTAGGCCTCACGCAGAAGCTCCTCGGCCTCGTCGTCCCGGCCCTGCGCGGCGCGGACGACGCCGAGGGCCATCGTCGTCGTCGAGAGCGAGGTCACATCCTGGGCACCGACGGTCTCCCGGGCTGCGAGCGCGTACCGCTCCGCCTCGTCCACGCGGCCCTCGTCGACGAGCACTTCGGCGAGCGTTCGCTGGCTCTCGCACAGCGACACGCGGTCCTCGAGCGGCGCGAGCACCCGGATCGACTCGCGGAGCAGGCGCTCGGCACGGGCAAGGTCGCCCTTGTGCCTCGCGACCCAGCCCGCGTACATCAGCGTGCGGCCGACCGACCACGCGGCTCCGGCCTCGGCGAGGTACTCGCGCGCTGCCTCGAGCGCGGCCTCGGCCGCGTCCAGGTCGCGCTGCTGGAGGTAGAGCTGCCCGGCATAGCGCAGAGCCTGCCCTCTCGCCTCGGCGCTGCCGCTCTCCTCGGCGAGCAGGAGCGCCTGCTCGATCAGCGGAGCGGCCCGGTCGAGCTCGAGCCGTGCGATGTAGACGCTCGCGAGCGTGTCCGCCGCGTGGCTCTCGAAGTCCTTGCGACCTGCCTTGCGCGCGAGCTCGAGCGACTCGCGCACCACGGTCTCCTGCTTGCTCAGGTCGCCGCGCGCCCAGGCGATCGTCGACTGCACCTCGAGCGCCTGGAAGCGGCCCACGAGGTCTTCGGGCTCGAGCACCTCCAGCGCCTCCTCGATCAGCTCCTCCGCATGCTCGACGTCTGCGTTCCTGAGAACGGCGGTCTCGGCGAGCATCACGAGCGCGCGCCCTTCTGTCCAGGCGTCGCCCTCCTCGACGGCGGCCTCGAGCACCTGCTCGAGCTCGCGGGAGACCGCGGGAAGGTCGCTCAGCTTGTGGGCCGCGCTCGCCGCGAGATAGCGCCGCCTGAGCGTCGGCTCGAGCTCGACCGAACGGACGAACAGCTGCCGCGCGGTCCGGTTCGCCTCGCGCGCGAACGCCCGCAGGCCGGCCTCGGCGAGCGCCTCGGCAGCCTCGCGCTCGAGCTCGACCGGCGCCGAGCCGTTGAGCTCCGCGGTCAGCGCCGCAGCGCGATCGAGGTGGAACGCGCGGATCTCCAGCAGCTCGTCGCCCGTGCGCTCCTTGAGCCAGGTGGCGAATGCGGCGTGCAGCTCGGCTCGCGCAGACTTCGAGAGCATCGAGTGCGCCACCTCGCGGATCAGGACGTGCTTGAAGCGGTATGCGGGCTCGCCGCGAATAGAAGACCGCGGCTCGTCGAGGATGAAGTCGCGCAGGAGCAGGTCGTCGAGCGGCTCCTCGACCGAATCGAAGTCGGGCGAGAGGCGTTCCACCGCGGCCCTCCAGAACACGCGGCCGATCACGGCGGCCCGTTGTAGCGCCGTCTTGGCCTGGGCCGGAAGCCGGTCGATGCGCGCGGCGATCAGCGCCTGCAGCGTGTCCGGGATGCGGTCGACCGACTCGACGCCCTCCTCGGCGAGCATCCGCATCGTCTCCTCGACGTAGAGCGGGTTTCCCTCGGTCTTGTCGAGCAGCTCCCGGCGCGCGCGCTCGGACAGCTCGGCGCCGTCGAGCAGCGCCTCCACGAGCTCCTCGCTCTCCTCCCGCGGCAGCGCCTCGAGCTCGATCGCGGTCGCGCGCACGCGGCCGCCGCCCCAGCCCGGGCGGATGTCGAGCAGCTCGGGCCGCGCGAGCGAGACGAGCAGGAGCGGCGCCTCCCGCACCCAGGTTGCGAGGTGCTCGATCAGCTCGAGCAGCGGCTCCTCCGCCCAGTGGATGTCCTCGAAGACGAGCACGAGCGGCTGCTCCTCGGCGAGCCGCTGAGCCCACTCGCGCGCGGCCCACGCGATCTCCTGCTGCCCTCGCATGGCCAGCACCGCCTCGAGCACGCCCGAGGCGAGCCCGAGCAGGTCGGCGACCGCCTCGTCCTCGCAGAACGCGCGCAGCTTCTCGATCGCGACCTCGAGCGGGTCGTCGTCGGCGATCCCCGCCGCGCACTTGACCATCTCGGCGAGCGGCCAGTAGGTGACGCCCTCGCCGTACGGGAGGCTGCGGCCCGAGAGGACGGTCGCGCCCTCGAGCGACTCCGTGAATTCGCGCGCGAGCCTGCTCTTGCCGACGCCCGGCTCGCCGTAGATCGTGAACAGGTGGGCGCGCCGGTCCCTCACCGCGCGCTCGTAGGTGTTCCCGAGCAGGTCGAGCTCGGCTTCGCGGCCGACGAGCGGCGCCTGCACAGAGCGCTGGCGGCCGCCGTGGCCGTTCGTCCCGACCGCGCGCCAGGCCCAGACCGGCTCCGGGATCCCCTTCACCTGGACCGGGCCGACGTCCTCGACCTCGATCCGACCGAGGGTCAGCCGGTGCGCGCCAGGGCCGAGTAGGAGCTGGCCCGGCTCGGCGGCCTGCTCCAGCCTCGCGGCGAGCGTGACCGCCTCTCCGGTCGCGAACGTGGCCTCGCCGTCGTCGGCGACGACCTCGCCCGACTCGATCCCGACCCGCGCCACGAGCTCGAGCTCGTCCACCGCCTCGAGGATCGCGAGCCCCGCGCGAACCGCGCGCTCGGCGTCGTCCTCGTGGGCCTGCGGGATCCCGAACGCGGCCATCACCGCGTCGCCGGCGAACTTCTCCACGATTCCGCCGTGGGTGATCACGCAATGCGACACACGGTCGAAGAACGTCTGGACACGGCGGCGCACGACCTCCGGATCCGTGCCCGTCACGAGGGCGGTCGAGTCCACGAGGTCCACGAACAGGACCGTGGCCAGCTTCCGTTCCACGTACACCAGTCTAGAACGACCGCAGGCCCTCCTGGCTTCCCCCGCAAGTAGCATCCCGACGTGCTCGATCCCGCTGTTTTCAAGGCTTACGACGTGCGAGGGCTCTATCCGTCCCAGCTCGACGAGGAGGGCGCGAACGCGATCGGGAGGGCGTTCGTAGAGCAGTTCGAGCCCAGGCGGCTCGCGGTCGGGCACGACATGCGCGTTTCGTCGCCCGCGATGGCGGAGGCGCTGATCCGCGGGGCGAGCGACGCGGGCGCGGAGGTCCTCGAGCTCGGCCTCGTCGGGACGGAGATGGTGTATCTCGCCGTTGGCGAGCTCGAGCTCGACGGCGGGATCGCCGTAACGGCCTCGCACAACCCGAAGGACTACACCGGCCTGAAGATCGTCCGCAGCGGTGCGCTCCCGGTCGGCGGCGACTCCGGGCTGCTGGAGATCCGCGACCGCGCCCTGTCTCTTCCGGCCGTGTCAGGGGGCCAGTCCCCGGGACACGTCCGGACCTACGACATCTGGCCGCGGTACGTCGAGCGCGTCCTGTCGTTCGTGGACGTGGCCCAGATATCCCCGCTCCACGTGGTGATCGACGCCGCGAACGGAATGGGCGGCGTGATGCTCCCGCCGGTCCTCGCGCAGCTTCCGATCGAGGGAGAGCGGTTCTTCTTCGAGCCCGACGGGACCTTTCCGAACCACGAGCCCAATCCCCTCCTGCCCGAGAACCGGGAGTTCATCGTCGCGAAGACCCTCGAGTCGAAGGCCGCGCTCGGCGCCGCGTTCGACGGCGACGCCGACCGCTGCTTCTTCGTCGACGACACCGGCGAGTTCGTCCCCGGCGACTTCGTCACGGCGCTGCTCGCGGAAGCCGTGCTCGAGAAGGAGCCCGGCGCGAAGATCATCTACGACGTCCGCGCCAGCTGGGCCGTGCCGGAGACGATCGAGCGCGCAGGCGGGATCCCGCTCATGAACCGAGTCGGCCACGCGTTCATCAAGCACCGGATGCGCGAGGAGGACGCGGCCTTCGGCGGCGAGGTCTCCGGCCACTACTACTTCCGCGACTTCACGCAGGCGGACTCGGGCGTGATCCCGTTCCTACTGATGCTCGAGCTGATCTCGCACAAGGGCCTCGAGCTCTCGGAGATCCTGGCTCCGTTCCGCGAGCGCTACTTCCTCACGGGCGAGCTCAACACACCGGTCGACGACGTCGCCCGTACGCTCGAGGAGCTGGAGGACCGCTTCAGCCGGGAGGGAACGGTCGGGCACCTCGACGGCGTCTCGGTCGACGCGGAGGACTGGCACATGAACGTGCGGCCCTCGAACACGGAGCCGCTCCTGCGCCTGAACCTCGAGGCGCGCTCGGAGAAGCTGATGGAGCGCAAGCGCGACGAGGCCCTCGCCGTGATCCGCGGAGGCACCGGGTGACGGAGCTCGAGCTGGGGCGGGTCACCGAGCGCAGGCCGCCGTTCAAGTACTCGGCGCTCACTCGCGTTGGCTTCTCGGAGACCGACGCGCAGGGGATCGTCTACTACGGTCGCTACCTCCCCTACTTCGACAGCGCGCGGGTCGAGTACCACCGCCACCTCGGGATGCTCGACACCGACTCCCGGGAGCAGGAGTTCGTCATGCGCGCGAACACGATCGAGTACTTCGCGCCGGCCCGCTTCGACGACCTGATCGAGGTCTTCTTCCGCATCTCGCGGATCGGCCGGACGAGCGTCACCTGCGAGTGCGCCGCCTACCGCGTGGAGGACGACGTCCTGATGGTCACGGCGCAGCAGACGTTGGTGATGGTCGACCTGGAGGAGCGCAGGGCCTGCCCGGTGCCCGACTGGTACCGGGAGACGATCCGCGCCTTCGAGAGGGACGATCTCGATGGATGAGCGCGAGGCGGCGCTCATTGAGATCGAGGCCATTGCCGGCCGCGACGGAGACGTCCTCCAGCGCGTCGTCGACCTGTTGCATGAGCGTTTCGAGGACTACTCGTGGCTCGGGATCTACCTCGTCGAGGGAAGCGACCTCGTGCTCGGGCCGTGGAAGGGCCCCCAGGCGACCGAGCACGTGCGCATCCCCGTGGGGCAGGGGATCTGCGGCGCCGCGGCCGCGAGCGGCGAGACCGAGATCGTGGACGACGTCAACGCCGACCCGCGCTACCTCGCGTGCTTCCCGTCGACGCGATCCGAGATCGTCGTCCCGATCGCCCACGAGGGCCGCGTGGTCGGCGAGATCGACATCGACTCGGACCGTCCCGGGGCTTTCGGAGCTGTCGACCGCGCCTTCCTCGAGCACGTCGCAGAGTTGATCTCCCCGTATCGCCTCGCCGGCCGCCAAGCCCGATGAGGCTCGGGGCGCCGAGGCTGCGGATCGCGGGTCTCCACCTCCTAGTGCTGTGGTCGTTCGCGGTGGCAGAGCCGGTGTTCGACCTGCTCGGCCAGAACGGCGAGTTCTTCGCCGCACGCGGGTCGTCGGGCACGGACGTCATCCTCTTCGCGCTGCTGCTCGCGTTCGGTCCGCCGGCGTTGCTCCTCGGACTGGAGGCCTTGACCCCCCGCCGCGCGCGGGCCGGGTTGCACGCCCTGCTGGTCGCGGCGCTCGTCGGGTTGCTCACGCTCGAGGCGATCCGGAGCTGGGGCGCGTCGGGCTGGCTCCTGGTCGCGATCGCCGGGGCAATCGGGGTCGGAGCCGCAGTCCTCTACTTCCGCCTCGAGGCGGCCCGCCTCCTGCTCACGGTGCTGGCCCCCGTGCCCCTGCTCTTCGTCGTCCTCTTCCTCTTCCACTCGGACGCCTCACAGCTGACACTCACGGGAACCGGGACGGCCTCGGCAGCAAACGAGCGCCCGGACGCGCCGCTGGTCATGGTCGTCTTCGACGAGCTGCCGGTGAACTCGCTGCTCGACCGGCATGGCCTCGTCGACTCGGTTCGCTACCCCCACTTCGCCGCCCTCCAGCGGAGCTCGACATGGTTCGCAAACGAGAGCGTCGTCTCGGAAGGGACGCTGCACGGCGTTCCGTCGCTCCTCACGGGCCGCTTCCCACGGCCGAGCGAGCTGCCCGTCTACCACGATCACCCGCACAACCTGTTCACGCTCTTCGGCCGTCAAGCCGAGATGCACGTGTTCGAGACGGAGACACACCTCTGTCCGCCGAAGCTCTGCCACGAGTCGAGCGGGTCGTTCGGCGGGCAGCTCGGCTCCCTGTTCGCCGACACGAGCGTCGTCTACCTGCACCAACTGCTTCCGACCGACCTCACGACTGGAATCCCGTCCGTCTCGAACGGGTGGCAGGACTTCTGGCGCAACGGCGGCGGGGCGAACGACCCGGCCCGGCGCTTCGCGCGCTTCCTGCCAACGATCCGACCGACCAGGAGGCCGACACTCTGGTACCTCCACTTCCTGCTCCCACATAGCCCCTGGCGCTTCCTGCCCTCGGGCGAGCGCTACTCCATTCGCCCGGCGCCCGGCTGGAGCGCGGCCGAGGTCTGGAACGACAATCAGGCCGCTGTCGACCAGTATTGGCAGCGCCACCTGCTCCAGCTCGGCTACGCGGACCGGCTGCTCGGCCACCTGATAGCGCGGCTGCGGTCGACCGGCCTCTACGACCGCTCGCTTCTGGTCGTGACCGCCGACGAGGGGCTCAGCTTCCGGGCCGGCGAGAAGCGCAGGCCGGCCTCGGCGGCCAATCTCCAGGACATCTCCTACGTCCCGTTGTTCATGAAGCTACCCGGCGAGCGGCGAGGGCGGATCGTGCGCCGGGCGACCCGGTCGGCCGACGTGCTGCCGACGATCGCGGCGGCGCTTGGCGTGACGATGCCGTGGCCGGTCGAAGGTCAGAACCTGCTGCATCCGACGCATGTGGAGCTTCAGGTCTCGGTCGCGAAGGACCACGGCCGCCGACTCGTCGTGCCGGCGCCGGAGCTCGCGAAGCGGCGTGAAGCCGCGCTCAGACGGCAGGTCTCGATCTTCGGCTCCGACGAGCGGCCCTCGGCGCTCTTCGCGATCGGGCCCGACCGCCGCCTGCTCGGCCACCCGTTCAAGGGAGGTCGGCCGGTGGGCGACCTCGATCCCATCGACCGTTCGGGGGCCCTCATCCAGGTGAGCGGACGCGTGACCGGGCCGGCCCGCTCGGTGGTCGTGGTCGCTGACGGCCGCACCGTCGCCGTCGACCCGGTCGTCCAGGGTCGCTTCTGGGCGCTCGTCCCGCGCGACACCGTCGGCGCCGCGCCTCTGCGCGTCTTCTCGATTCCGTAGAGAAGTGCCGCGGCGGCCCGCCCGCCGTCCTCGAAACGAGCGGGCGCCGCAGCTCTTGGTGAAGCCCCCTCCCCTACCTCTCGTTGTAGTCAGGACGGCCGGACGCGCTATCCCTCGTTCGAGGTACCCCGCTCGTTCGAGGGATGATCCCCCGGTCGGGGGATTCCCCGGACGCCCTAGCTGGGCGTGACCCGGTAGGCGTCGAAGACCGCGTCGAGGTTGCGCAGAGCGGTCAGGAGGCTGCGCAGCGACTTCACGTCGCCGACCTCCGCGACGTACCAGTTCTTTGCCAGCTGGTCCTCGACGTGGCCGCCGTACTCGACGATGTTCGAGCCGTGCTCGGCGAAGGTCCGGGCGACGTCCTCCAGGAGCCGCGGGCGATCCCAGGAGTCGACCGCGATCTGGACGCGGAAGCTCCGTGTGGCGCCGCCGTCCCAGGAGACGGGCGTGAAGCGCTCGGGGTTGCGACGGAGCGCCTTCACGTTCGAGCAGTCCTCGCGGTGGATCGTGATCCCCTTCCCGAGCGAGACGTAGCCGACGATCTTGTCGCCGGGAACCGGCGTGCAGCACTTGGCGAGCCGGACGAGCACATCCGCGACCCCGCGCACGTTGATCCCGACGTTGTCGCTCGAGACCGCATGGCGCGCCTTCGGCGCTTTGAGCGGGACGGTCTCCTCCTCGGCGACCTCCTCCGTCTTCAGGCGCTGGATCACCTTGTTGACGATCTGGCCGGCCTGGAGCTTGCCCGAGCCGAGCGCGAGGTAGAAGTCCTCGGCCTTCTTGAAGCCGGTCTCCCGGATCACCTGCGCCAGCACCGACGAGCCCTGGAGCTTCTTGTACGGCAGGTTCTGCTTCTTCAGCGCCGCCTCGAGCGCGTCGCGCCCCTTCTGCTCGGTCTCCTCGCGCGTCTCGCGCGAGAACCACTGGCGGATCTTGTTCCGCGCGCGCGAGGAGGCGGCCAGCGAGATCCAGTCGCGCGAGGGCCCGCGCCCGGTCTTCGTGGTCAGGATCTCCACGAAGTCGCCGTTCTTGAGCCGGTAGTGGAGCGGGACGATGCGGCCGTTGATCTTCGCCCCGACGGTCCGGTGGCCGACGTCGGTGTGGACCGCGTACGCGAAGTCGATCGGGGTCGAGCCGGCGGGCAGCACCTTCATCTCGCCCTTCGGCGTGAACACGTAGACCTCGTCGTCGAAGAGGTCGCCGCGCACCGCCTTCATGAACTCGCGCGGGTCGGCCTCCTCTTCCTGCCAGTCCATCAGCTGCTTGACCCAGGCCAGCCACTCGTCGTCTGCGACCTTGCGCCCCGTCTTGTCGAAGCGCCAGTGCGCAGCGACGCCGAGCTCGGCGGTCTCGTGCATCTCGCGCGTGCGGACCTGGATCTCGAGCGGCCTTCCTTCCGGGCCGATCACGGTCGTGTGCAGCGCGCGGTAGCCGTTCAGCTTCGGCATCGCGACGTAGTCCTTGAAGCGGCCGGGCATCGGCTTCCAGAGCGAGTGGATCAGGCCGAGCGCGCCGTAGCAGTCGCGCGTGCCCTCGTCGCCGTCGCGCTCGACGATCACGCGCATGGCCGTGAGGTCGTAGATCTCGTTGAACTCGCGGCCCTTCTTGGTCATCTTGTCGTAGATCGAGTAGAAGTGCTTAGCGCGCCCGGAGATGTCCGCCGGGATGTCCACCTTCTCGAGCTCGGCCTTCAGCACCATCGCCGCCTCGCGTACGTGCTCCTCGCGGTCGGGCCGGCGCTCGCTGACCATCGCCTTGATCTCCTCGTACTTGCGCGGGTGGAGCGTCATGAACGCGAGGTCCTCAAGCTCCCACTTGAGCTTGTTGATCCCGAGCCTGTGTGCGAGCGGCGCGTAGACCTCGAGCGTCTCCTTCGCCTTCTGGATCTGCTTCTGCTTGCCGAGGTACTCGATCGTGCGCATGTTGTGGAGGCGGTCGGCGAGCTTGATCAGGATCACGCGCACGTCCTGCGCCATCGCCGCGATCATCTTGCGGTAGTTCTCCGCCTCCGCCTGCTCGCGGCTCTGGAACTGGATCCGCGTCAGCTTGGTGACGCCCTCGACGAGCCGCGCGATCTCGTCGCCGAACTCGTCCCTGACCTCCTTGATGTCGGTGTCGGTGTCCTCGACGACGTCGTGCAGGAGCGCGGCCGCGATCGTCTGCTCGTCGAGCCGGAGCTCAGCGCAGATCTTCGCGGCGCCCCACGGGTGGTTGATGAAGTCCTCGCCCGAGCGGCGCTGCTGCCCCGCGTGCTTGACCGCGGCGAAGTGGAACGCGCGCTGCAGGAGGTCCCTGTCGACGTCCTCGTCATAGGCGGCGACATCCGAGATGAGCTCGTCGATCAGCTCCTGGTGTCGTTCACCTGCCTCGAGAACCGTCATACAAAAAGTGTACTCCCGGCCTTCCTTGGCACGGCTCGTGGGAGGAGCAAGCCGGCGCGGGGCGAAATGCGCCTGTCCATGCGCAAACGCAGGCAGGAACGGAAGGCCGCAAGGCTCGCGCGCGTGCTGGTCGCGCTCGACGACACCGCGCGCTCGAGGCGCTCCTGGCAACCGCGTCGGGTGCACCGGGCCGCG
>Ga0335084_10000260_pt1 | contig 41751 bp, 42 predicted proteins | sample Lox_Sample_44_FD_206721 | JGI IMG/M metagenome (GOLD analysis project Ga0335084, IMG submission 206721) | Soil microbial communities from Loxahatchee National Wildlife Refuge, Florida, United States - Lox_Sample_4.4 | ecosystem: Environmental > Terrestrial > Soil > Wetlands | place: USA...
ATACAAAAGCGAAATGAATGGCGAAAGCAGCAACCGACAACATGCAGACGCGAATGATCAAAAGCATTTCTGCGACGTGTGCGAAAGCCAGGTGGTTCGCCCTCAACTGATTCCGGTTTTTCACTTCTGAGTAAGGTTTTACATTTCCGTGACACGCCTCAATAGATCTATGGCGACCTTGGCTTCAGCGAAGCGTTTGACGGCAAGATCAATCAGCGCCAAGTGGTTATAGGCAAACCCATCGTCAGGCCTGAGGCGAAGAACCTCTCTGGTTTCTGCTAAGGCCTTCTCATACTCTCCCGAGTACATGTACTGGGTTGCCAGATTGTGGTGAGGCATGTCGTCTTGAGGATAGCTTTCAACCCAAAGCTTGGAAGCGACATTTCGTTGGGAAATGAATGACGATGGCATGGGTTCCTCTCTCCTGATTTCAAGACGCCGTCTGACCGTGCTCTCTAATAGTTCTTCATCATGGAATTTGCATCGCCAGCAGCACTTCCTCAAGGGCGGGAGCGACCCCCGAAGTGACGATAGGAACGAAGCAGGTTTGTGGCGGCTGGAGAGCCGCACACACCGGGGTCGCTCCCGCCCTTCAAATTTTTGTTGGCGTCTGTGCTTCGCGCATGAGTTCCTCTCCTCACACCGTCCTACTCACTTCTTCCAGCCCATGGACCCAGGCGCCGGGCGGACCGTTCACCGGATCATGGTGTTTGCCGCCACGGTCCACCTCTCATGCTGATATCTCCCTGCCAACGTCGCCGAACAGCTCATACTCGTGATCCAGCCGGTAGATGCCGAAACCTCCTGAACTCTTGCTTAGGCTCTCTGAACTCTCCCCGAGAAACGGCATCGCCCCCATCTCGCCATCGCCGATAAAGTGCCTTACACACCGGCCCTCGAAACTCGGCCAACTCTTCTCGCAGCCGGTCCAACCTTGCTTTACCAAAAGAACTTATCTCCCGTCGCTCAAGCAAATCACGAGCCCGAAAGTGCTCGCACAACCGCTCGATATCGGGATCTCCTGGCAACACACAGCCCGTCACCCCTATTCCCACACGAGCGCCTGAAGATCCGCTCTGCCTTCGGAAACATCCGCTCATCCGCAGCCACATAAATGAGCCCAAAGTCTTCTAGCCGACGGAACAACTCTCTCTATACTGCAGCAAGACGTATCGAACCCCGAAGGCTTCCCTATGCGGCCGTCCACATAGCAAAACGCGACCACAGGCGATGGCGCGCCCGACGCGCCGGAGAGAAACAGCGGAAACTTCGACGAAATAGCGGGGGGGGGATATTGCGGCCATGTCGCGATCGGTAGATACGCTGCGGAAGATGGCGGTGATTCAGGCCGAGCGTGCCAACAAAGTAGTCGAGCCTTTCGGCTTGTAGCTAAATAGTGATGCTGCTGGTAAGCCAGGACAAAGTCCAGACCCATCAATTTGACTTTGACCGGATAGGGCTTACGTGGCAAATTCACCCCGCGGGCGCCGGCGGAAATGCCAGAAGGAACAGCGGCTTGGACAAGCCGAGCCGCGCAATTCTTGGTTCAGAGACGCCATTGCTGGAGAAACGCCTCCAAATAACCTTGTGCTTCTAGATTGCCTCCCAGATCCGAGCAAACTCGGCGTGTTTACGCTATGGCAGCACGAACCGGCACCCCATTCTGCTCAACCGCGAGAGTTCGGGTTTTCCGATTGAACTCGATAATCCCTTTAGCACCCCGGAAGATTCCCAAGCCATACGACCTGGATAATCCGGGACCTTGCAATGATGCCTGGGCGAGAAGAGGTGACTCGTAGCTGCCGGCGACAGAGCGGAACGGCTGCGGTTGTGTGTGAGCAACTTCTAACATTGAGGGAAGCGGCGGATCTGCTGGGGATCCACTGGAAAACACTGGAGATTCAGGCACGCCGTGGAGAGATAGTCGCAACCAAATCGGTAAGAGATGGCGGCTTCGAACCAGTGTGCTCGAACACTCATCGCCGCGATTTTGATCGCCCCCCATTGAAAATCCTCACACCCCTGCGTGCATGTAGGCTTGGGCGCTAAGCGCGCCTAGCTGCGTGAGAAGCGCGGACGACACAAAATGGGGTCAATCGAGCTGGAGATCCAAGGATACTGCAGGCCCTTGGTTGCACAGCTACCGACTTTATGGCAGAGAGGCTAGGAAAGCGACTCATTCGGGTGAAATGAGATCGCGTCCCCCAGGGGCACACCAGCCCGCTATGGAGGGCAAGCTGTAAGAAGCTGACTCTGACGAACCCAGATGTTCAATTATCCACAACCCGACGGCGGACTTAACCATGCTAATCTCGCGCCTGAGGCAAACTCCGGCAAGCCATCGAGAGGATATGAAGCGATGGCGAGACGGCGTTTTCAGAGTCCGCAACCGTTCAAGGAAGGTCAATTCTGGTGGCTGCGTGTTTGGGATATCAATCTAGCTGGCAGCCGAAAACGTCAACGCATCAAACTCGCACCGGCAGACATGCCCCTGCGGGAAGTGCAGAAGATCGCCGAAGAGAAACTCAGGCCCGTCAATCAGGGATTGATTCTGACCGGCTCGGCGATGAACTTCAGTGAGTTTGTGACCAACACCTATATCCCGACTTACCTGCCGCTGCTATCGAGTAGCACGCGGAGCTCGTATCAAGGCGTCATCGCGAAATACCTTGAGCCGAGATTCGGCCGTCTGTGTCTGCGTGATCTCACACGGCTGACACTGCAGCAGTATTTCTCCGGCATGGCGGGCAAGTCTTATCCCACAACCTCGAAGATCAGGGACGTGCTCTCTTCGATTCTCCGCTCCGCGGTGGACATCGATTACCTGGTCAAGAGCCCGATGGAAGGATTGCGGTTGCCATTGGACAAGCGACCCAGGCAGCCTAAGCCGACCATTACGCCCAAGAACTTCAACAAGGTGGTGGATCTCATGGCCGAACCCTACGCGACGATGCTATACGTCGCCGTGTGGACCGGCCTTCGGGTCAGTGAATTGATCGCCCTCAAGTGGCGATGCATCCACGCTGACTCGATCACAATCGAAGAACGTTTTTGTCGTGGCGACTGGTCGGTCCCAAAGACTCAGGCTAGTGCAGCGACCATCGGAGTCTCGCCCGAAGTGATCGCCCGCATCTTACGCCTGAGGTCTCTCAGCGCAGAAGTTCGGGCGGGGCGGGCAATCCGCCGATACAAACTGGTCGAATCGGAGGATCCTGACTCCCTGGTTTTCCAATCCGTCAAAGACGGGCGCCCGATGAATGATCAGAACATCCTCAAGAGGCACATCCAGCCCGCGGCCCGAAAACTCGGCTTACCGTTTGTGAACTGGAGATGCCTCAGAACCTCACATGCGACCTGGCTAGTGCAGGCGGGAGCCGACCCGAAATCGGTGCAGGGCCAGATGCGGCACTCACGCATTCAGACGACGATGGAGGTCTACGCTCAGATTGTGCCGGCAGCACAGCGGCGAGCGTTGGAGAAGCTATCGGAGTTCGCAGGGTCCAATTCACGGTCCATTACGGTCCAATAAAACGGGTTTTTCGATGTTCAAAAGTGGCTGCTCAAGTCGGCAAGTTGTTGAAAGGTTTGGTGGAGCTAGTCGGGATCGAACCGACGACCTCATCGTTGCGAACGATGCGCTCTCCCAGCTGAGCTATAGCCCCACTTTTCAGGGGAACCGAATGGTCGGTGCTGCGATTTTATCAGCGTTTCCCATCGGAGACCAACCCAGGGGTTCCGCTAACCGTAACCTGAATCTGCGTAAATAATGTTTACCTGCCGCACTTCTTCCACGTCTAATGGAAAGAGCCGCATTGGGCGCAGTCCCGAAACCATGTTTTCCCCGATCCAGCCCGGAGTTGGTCAATCGCGTTTGGCGACGTACGGCTCCGTGGCCGGGCACGGCCTGCTGCTGCTATGGCTTCTGCACCCGGCCAGCCCGAAACTCGTCGCCCCATCTTTCGTGGTTCATGGCGATCACGGCGTCCAGATTGCTCATCTCTATTGGCCGAATCAGCGAACCCCAAACGCAAACGATGTCTCGGCGGGCACTTCCGCTGCCGACGCTCGTCAGCAATTGAATTCACACCTGACCTGGAAGCGTCGCACCAGGAAAACCAAACCAGCCGGGCGTGAGCTCCCCCGTCCCGCGATCGGGTTGGATGACCAAACCAGCGCGCCCGGACAGAATGCTCAGGCACGCCCTGCCGGCTCGCCGCTGGGGACCGTCTTGGAGGGGCCACTGACTGGCGAAGAAGTTCGTCCCGCTCTGCCGGTTGTTTCTCCTGACCCACACGTTGCGGCTGACGAACTGGGCGGTTTGCAGGGCGACGTCATCGTTGAAGTCACAATCGACGCAAACGGTAACATCGTCCAGAAAGTTGTGATTCAAAGCTTGGCTCCGGCGATCGACGGCAAGGTGCTCGAGGCACTGGAGAATTGGCGCTTTCGCCCGGCCACTCGCAACGGCGTCGCGATCGCCTCCAAGCAGGACGTGTACTACCACTTCCCCCGCCTCGGCAAAGGATAGGCTGGTGTAGGCGCGCGCGTCACCGCTCCTGCGTTGTCTGCATCCCGCTATAATGTTGCCGTGTCTTTCAACCAGGTCCGACAGGTAGCCTCCGCCGACTTCCCTACTCGCTGGGGAAAATTCCGCATCTACGGTTTTCGTGGGAGCTTCGGCAAATCTGGCTCCTCTCGTGAAGAGGATGCGGTCGCCCTGGTCATGGGGGACATCCATTCCGCAGCGCCCTTGCTCCGTATCCATTCCCAGTGCCTGACCGGAGACGTCTTCGGCTCGCTGCGATGCGACTGCCGCGGCCAACTGGAAATGGCGCTGTCCATGATCGCCGAACAGGGCACGGGCATCCTGATCTATGAACAGCAAGAGGGACGCGGCATCGGTCTCATGGCCAAGCTGCAGGCCTACGAGCTGCAGGACCAGGGGCTAGATACGGTCGAGGCCAACGAACGCCTGGGGTTCAAGGCCGACCAGCGCGAGTTCGCGCTGCCGGCGGAAATTCTGAAGGCGCTCGGAGTCTCAAGTGTGCGTCTGCTGTCGAACAATCCCGACAAAGTAGCGGCGCTGGAGAAAGGCGGGATTGTAGTGGCCGAGCGCGTGCCTTGCGAGGTTGCTCCCGAAGCCCACTCCGAAGACTACCTCAAGACAAAAAAAGAAAAGCTGGGCCACCTGTTCACGTCACGCTAGCTTCTTGTGGCACCGCGTCCCGCCAGCTGTCGTGAGGGCGTCTCGCCCTCGGCGGGATGGATCGAGGTATGCCGGCACCACTAGTTTTCCGCCGCAGCCAGCACTGCCCTCTTCGTGAATACCCGAATCATCTCCCGCCGATACTCCGGCGTCAGCGCCGAGGTGGTAAGTGGTCGAGCCATCTTCGCCGCGAGGTCCCCGGCGGCCGAGGCCAGCGCTTCGTCCATCGTCTTTCCCGCCAGCAACTCCCCCGCACCCTTCACCAACAAAGGAGCGGGATTGACCGCCGTGATGGCCAGACGCGCATCTGCGATGTGGCCATTCGCTCGCTTCATGGCCACGGCAACCCCAGCCAGCGGATAGTCAATCGATCCCCGGACGCGCAATTTCCGGTAGACGCCGCGATAGTCAGCAGACGATTCCGGCAAGAATATGCGCGTCAACAATTCATCCGGCCGCAGCTTGCGATACGCGTCGCCTTCACCGGTGTAGAACTCAGACAGTGGCATGCGCCGGGTTCCCGCTGCGCTGGCGATCTCCACTTCGGCGGCAAGACAAAGCAGCGCCGGCGGCGTATCCCCGGAGAAGGCCGCCCAGCATTTAGTTCCGCCGGGAGCAACGTGACACAGATCGCCGTCTTTCTTGATGCAGAAACCGCATCCCTTGCGCCAGGTGAGCGACTGGTTGTACCAGAGGCAGCGGGTGTCGAGGCAGATGTTGCCTCCGATCGTTCCCATGTTGCGCAGCAACGGAGAGGCAACAGTGGCGGCAGCCTCCGTCAGCACAGGATATCGGCGACGCAGAAGGGGCGAGTGCTCGATGGCGGTCAGTGAAGCCAGCGCTCCGATCTCGACCCCGTTTTCAGTCTGTCGAATGTCCCTGAGCCCCGCAATGTTCCGTATGTCGAGCACATATTCCGGCTCAAACAGCTTCTGCCGCATGGAAGGGATCAGGTCCGTGCCCCCCGCCACCACCCGTGTGGCGCGGGCGCCCCCGCCCGCGTGCTTTGCAAGCAAATTCAGCGCGTCCTCCAACGAACGCGGCCGAAGCAATTTGAATTGCAGCAGGCTCAATCATCGCCTCCCGCTTCGAGGGGCTGTGTTCGCCGCGAAGGATCCAGCACATGCCGCTCCGGTCCCTTGCCCTTGAACCAGAGCGAGCCCCCATGCTCGCGAAATCCCGCAGGCTTGGTGGGATCGATGCCCTCGGTCAAATTGATCAGCTTGGCATTGTGCTTCGCCCGCAGGGCCGCCAGCACCCGCTCCGGCGTAAACGGCGACTCGTGCAGCCGAACACCCACCGCGTCGTAGATGGCATTCGCGATAGCCGGAATCGTTGCCGCCAGCGACCCTTCACTGCACTCCTTGGCGCCAAACGGTCCCTCCGGATCGATACTCTCCACAATGATGGGCTCCACTTCCGGCGACTCGATCGACGAGGGGCTGCGGTACTCCAGCAATCCGGGATTCATCAGCATGCCGTCTTTCCAGACCATTTCTTCGCTCAGCGCCTGGCCCATGCCCATCCACACCGAACCGATGATCTGGCCTTCGACCGAAACCGGGTTCAGCGCCCGCCCGCAATCATGCGCCGCCCAAACCTTGTGAACCCTCACTTCTCCTGTTTCCTCGTCCACACTGACTTCCGCCACTTGCGCAGAATATGAATATGCCGGTGAAGGTCCGACTCCTCCGCCTTTGTGCCTGCCGCCCCGTGCCTCGGCTGGCGGAGCGTAGGAACCGGTGCCAGTGAGCGTGCCGTGAAAATCAATGGCCGCCACCACGGCTTCTTCGAAACTCATCGCATTTTTCGGACCTTCGTCCTTGCGCTTCTGCTGCAACGACCCGCGCAGAATCTGCCCCTCTACCCGCCCGCTGACCGAAGCCTCCGGCTGCGTGGTTTGAGCATCTGGTGTGGCGCGGGCGCCCTCGCCCGCGAGGTTCTTCCGAAATACAAGATCGTCGTGAAACACGAGCTCCTCGGCCCCGCACCCCATCTTGCGCGCCGCCGCAGAGGCAATCTGCTTTTTGACTTCGGCCGCCGCCCGCAGCGTCGCATTCCCCGCCATAAACGTCACCCGGCTCGAATACGATCCGATGTCGATGGGTGTAAGGTCAGTGTCCGCAGCGATAATTCTGATCCGTCCCAGTGAACAGCCCAGAGTTTCCGCCGCGATCTGTGCCGTCATGGTGTCGGAACCCTGCCCGATTTCGGAGGCGCCGGTGTACACCACCACTCCGCCATCGCGATCAATCTTGATGTTGACCGTGGAGTGCGGCATGTCGGAACGGATGATGGAATTGGCCGCACCGCTTACATAGTGGCTGCAGGCGATGCCCAGGCCGCGGCCCTTACCCAATTTCCCCCTGCGATCGTTCCACCCCGAACGCTCGACCGTCTTCTCGATGCATTCTGGCAAGCCGTAACTCTGCACGCGCAACCCGTTCACGGTCACGCAGGGCGGTTTCAGCAGATTGCGCCGTCGGATCTCGGCCGGATCGAGATTGATTTGCGCCGCCAGTTCATCCAATTGCGACTCGAAAGCAAAACGGACATTCACCGTGCCGTGCCCGCGCATCGCGCCACAGGCGGGCTTGTTGGTCAGTACCCGGTAACCGTCGTATTGCATGTTGGGGATATCGTAGAGCGCCCCCAGCAACGCGCCGGAATACAGAATCGTAACCACTCCGTAGGAGCAATACGCGCCGCCATCCTGCACCACGCTCGCCTTCACGGCGGTGATGCTGCCGTCTTTCTTTACCCCGGTCTTGAGATCGATGAGAGTGCGCGGCCTTCCGCGATGGGCCCAGAAGACTTCTTCGCGCGTATAAGTAATTTTCACTGGCGCCCGCGCCTTGCGTGCCGTAATCGCCGCGATGATCTCGAGCGGAATCACTTCGCTTTTACCGCCAAAGCCCCCGCCCACCAGCGGTTTGATTACGCGAATCTGCGCCATCGGCATTTCCAGCACCAACGACAGCTTGTGCTGCAGGTAGTACGGAACCTGAGTGGACGACCACACAATCAGCCGCCCCAGCTTTCCCGTCTGCGAGTCGATTTCAAATCTGGCCAGCGTAGAGTGCGGCTCCATGGCGGCGTGAGTCACTTCGCCGGCAATGAAACGGGCCTCTATAACACAATCGGCATCCGCAAAGCCTTTCTCCGGATCACCAAATACGTGGTGATAATCCTTTTCGAGGTTGTGCGGCTTGTTGTCGTGGATCAGATCAGTCTCGGCCCGCATTGATTCTTCCGGATCGAAATAGGCGGGCAGCACCTCGTACTCCACATCGATCAGTTCCAGCGCGCGGTCGGCGGTCGCTTCATCCACGGCGGCGACGCAGGCCACGTTGTCGCCCACGTAGCGCACCTTGTCCACAGCGAGCGCGTGTTCATCGTGCCCGACGGGAAGAATCCCGTAAGTATTGGGCGCATCTTTGCCGACGGCAACGGCGACCACTCCTTCCAGTTTCTCGGCGCGGCTGGTGTCAATGCGCTTGATTCGCGCATGAGGATAAGGAGAATGCAGGATCTTCCCCACCAGCATGCCCGGGAGGTTGAGGTCGTCGGTATATTTGCCGGCGCCGGCGGTCTTGCCGGCCGCGTCGACCATGGCAATGCGTTTACCGATTATGGAGAAGTCAGTCATGTGTTCTGGTAGCGCCGGCGTCCCGCTCGCCTATCGGGCTGGCGAGGATAACGCCGCCACTCCCTTCTGCTCGGCCTTGATCGCCGCCTTAATCGCCTGATACATCTGGTTGTAGCCGGTACACCGGCACAGGTTTCCGCTCAACGCGCCGCGTATTTCTTCGTCGGTGGGCTCCGGGTTCACCGCCAGCAAATGTCTTACGGTCATAATGAATCCCGGCGTACAGAAGCCACACTGCGCCCCGCCCCAGTCGCCGTAAGCTTTCTGAATTGCCGCCAGGCCGCCGCGTTCACTCACCCCTTCGATGGTGGTGATCTCCTGCCCTTCACAACTGGCTGCGAGCATGGTGCAGGAAAGCATGGGGACGCCATCCACCTGAACCGTACAGGAACCGCAGGAAGAATCATCGCAGCCGCGTTTGGAGCCGGTGAGCTGCAAATCCAGCCGCAAAGCGTCCAGCAGAAGTGTGCTGGGTTCGAGCGCGAGCTCGTGCATGCGGCCGTTTACACGGATTGCGATGAGTTCTTTTTTCATTGTGAAATCAGCTTCTGGCTTCTAGCTCCTGGCGCAATCGGATAACCGTCGCTTAGCCAGCAGCCAGGGGCTAGAAGCTAGCAGCTTCTTTCAGTACAGTGGCATCTTCGGATCCACCGTTCGCGCCCAGCCATCGATCCCGCCCCGCATGGACTGTGCCTTCTCGAATCCCTGCTGCCGCAGCCAGTTAGTCACGCTCAACGAGCGCATGCCGTGATGACAAACCACGACAATGTGTTCGTCGGGATCGAGTTCCTGGTTGGCGCGCGTGGGAATGTCGCCCATGGGTATATTCTTGCTGCCCTCCAGGCGGGCTTTCTCCAGCTCCCAAGACTCGCGGACATCCAGCAGGGTAAATTTGTCGCCGTGCTTGAGCAGGGCTTTCACCTGACCGGCGCTGATTTCAAAGTCCATGAAAATTCGCTTCTGCCTGCTAGCTACTCGCTCGTAATACGGGCTCCGAGCTTCTTTTGCCAGAAGCCAGGAGCTAGGAGCCAGCAGCGCCTCTCAGTATCCGAAGTCCGCTTGCGCCGCATAGGCGTGATGCTTGACGCTCAAGTCTTCCACGCGGCATCCGCCCAACTGGTTCACGTATGCGCTGCGATCGGCAACACTGTGTACCCAGCGCCGCAACCACGCGTCGGTGTCAGGCTGCGTCTTCGTCTGCTCGTGATATTGACGGAAGAAAGTGTTATCGCGCCCGTAATATCCCTGCACCGGGGAGGGATGCGCCCCGTACCTGCATTCCACCACTGCACTGACCAGAAATCCCGGAATCATGGTGCGATTAGGATCGCTGGCGATCACTTCGGCATCAACAATCTCTTCCGGCACCACAATCACCCGCCTGGCGGCGCGAACCGCCTCGATCATCACCCCGAAGTTGCCCCAGCCGTGCGCATTGCCCTCACGATCGGCACGCTGCAAATGGACGATAGCCACATCGGGAGTCAGCGCCCGAACCGCATGCAGCTTGCGATGCTCACGTAGGGGCGGACGCCCTCGTCCGCCCAGGCGAGTCGCAGACTCGCCCACCTCCGCCTCGGCAAACGGCGATTCAATCTCGGCAAAGAACTCATTCTCCCGAGCCACATCGCTGCCGAGCGCGGTCAGAGTAGGCAGAAATGGCACCCCCATCGCCGCAGCCTGCAGCGCCAGGGCCACCGCAAAATTGCTCAGGTTAACCACCTTCAGTCCACCCTGTTCCACCGCGCGGCGAAAGTTGTAAGCCGAACCCATCATCACATTCCCCACCCAGGCCGCGATGACTCGCTCCACACAACCTGCCGCAATCATCTGATCGAACAAAATGTCAGAGATGGGTCCAATCAGGGTGAGGCCGCGCTTCTTCTGCCGAATGATTTCGTGGCCCGCAGCAAACGGAATCATCTGCTCCATCTGCAGTCCAAGCGCGACCGAAGCGCCGTCCGGCACCAGTTCGGCAATGGCCTCGCGCATGGTGAGGAGCTTGGACATTCCTTTATTTCCACTTCCAAGCCGGCACCCGCTTCTCGAGAAAGGCGTTAATTCCCTCATGCACGTCGTCGGTCTTCATCAACTCCTCGAGATAGACTTTCTCCGCTCGCGCCAATCCTTTGTCGAAGTGCATCGAGTCCCAGGCGTAGTTTGCCTTCTTGGTAATGGCCAACACAGCCGGGCTCAACTTTGAAAGCTGCTGTACTGCCTCCTGCACCGCCGCCGCAACCTCGGTGTCAGCCACTGCGCGGTTGGCCAGACCGACGCGCGCTGCTTCTGCACCTGTAATGCTGCGCCCGGTAAGGATCAACTCCGCCGCGCGCCTTGGTCCCACCAAAGCTGCCAACGCAGTGGCCGCAACCGGCGGATAGCATCCCAGCTTGATCTCCGGAAATCCCCATGTGGCGGTTTCGGCGGTGTACACCAGATCACAGACCATGGCCAGTTCCGCGCCCCCGCCCAGGCAATGACCATGCACCGCGGCGATCATCGCCTTTCGGCTCCCGACCACAGCGCGAATGACAGCGTGAAACTTGGCCAGCATGCTCTCCACTCTGTCGGGAGTGTGTGCGGCCACATCCACACCGACCGAGAACGCCTTCCCTGCGCCGCTCAATATCACCGTCGAGACATCATGTCGCGCCTCGATCGCGGCCAGCGCCTGCGCCAGTTCATCCATCATCGCGATCTCAATCACGTTGAGCGGCGGATGATCCAGGGTCAGACGCGCGGTTGGCGGCTGAATGTCGAGCGCGATTCGCGTCAGAGGAAGTGTTCCCGTCGCCATGGTATTTTCTACCTTGTCCAGAAACCGTCTTTGTCGTAATCGCGGATCGCCCTGAGCTCTTCCGCGCTGGGCGCCGGCGTAGTTTTTGCTTCGTCCCCGACCCGCAGGTGCCACCCCGTGTTGCGCAACACATCTTCAACTTCCACTCCCGGATGCGTGGACGACAGGTAAGCTTCTCCATCATCGCCGAAGCGCAGCACGGCCTTGCTCGTAATGACCGCTACCGGACCACCGCGAGGCAATCCCACCCGCTGCCGCCACCCGCGACCGTCGCCATTGCCCGGACTGGTGACGTACGAAACCCGCTCCGGAAGCCGTTCCCGACTGTGCTCCAGTAACACCACGAAGCGCTGCGCCAGCGACGCGATATCGCAGGCCCCGCCCGACCCCGGCAACCGCGTCACTCCCTTCGGCCCGCGCACTTCGGTCGAGTTCAGGTTGCCGAAGCGGTCCACTTCAGCGGCCCCCAGAAAACCCATGTGCACACGCCCGGATTGCAGCAGGCTCATGACGCCCAACATGTCCAGGCACTGGGTTGCGTTTCTGATGTTGGCCGGGTCAGCCATGGTGAAGATCAGTTCCGGCGAAGGCGTGCTGCGGATAACGCCGTTTTCAAACAGTCCAATCGCACGCGGGGCATGGGTCTTCTTGGCCACCACAAAGGCAATCAGGGGCAGCCGCATCCCGACAAAAACGACCTCACCGTCACGGATTTCGCGCGCCGCGCTGACCACCATCAACTCACCCGGCGTGCAAGCCCGCCTTTCCGGAATTACGCTAGTCATCACCATAAACCAACTGACAACCGGCAACTGAAAACTGATCTTTAAAAAAGCCCCTGCACGCTCGGGAAAAGATTACAAGTTAATCGCCGACTTGCGAACCTCACCGATCGAAGCCAAGGGATCTCGAGCACTCTCCTTGGGCACAATCCACTTCTTCTCGCTGCTGATAATGTCCAACAGCAGCTTCTTGTCCTCCGCCGACGGCAGATATTCCTTCAAGTGCTGCTCGTAGCCGTGATCGTCCAGTCCTTCCCCAGTTTCGGCATGAAATTTCTGCCCCGCCCAGCGCCCGATATTACGGTTGAACTTTATATGCGGAGCGTAAAGTTTTGGCTGTCCAGGTTTCAGGAAGGTGTTGAAGCGGGCAATGAGCCCCGTTACCTCGTCGCGGTAGAGGCGGCGGTTGTAGTCGTTCAGGTCATCGAGGTCCGCCGCCTGCTCGTTCTTCGGTTCGTCGTATCGCCCCTTGATACCCCACACGTAAGCCCAGTGAGCAGAGGAAGAGTGATCGGTCCCAAACAGGTCGTACGAACTCGAAATCCATTTGTTGAGATACTTCTGGATCAGCCAGCCCGGGACCACGCCTGCCTCAACGATGCGACGCAAGCCATCGTTGCCGGTTCCCATATGGAACGCTTCTTCCCGCAACATGTATGACATCGACCGCCCCAGCGGCGCGAAGGCCGAATACTTGAACATCTGCAACTGGAACTTGCCATCGCGATCCACGAAGTCGGTGTAAGTGAAAAAGTCCATCCAGTTGTCGACGTCAACGTTAAAGGCCCCGAGCAGGCGCTTGTTTTCAAACGCGCGGCGCTCCAGCATCTTCTGCGCCTCGACTTTGCCGGAATAGCCGAAGTGGTCAACCAGCAAAGCGCACATCTGCCAGCCATGACGCATTTCTTCGATCATGACCCGGGTGATAGCGCGGCGGTCCCAGTCGGTGGGAGCGCTCTCGAAGAGATATCGCTGCTGCTCCACGCTGGCGAACTCGGTATCGCCCTGATAGACGATCATGTTGATGAGCGCGTCGCGCATCTGTTGGGTAGGCACCTGGCGCAGGTTTTCCCACTTGCGCCGGCCCTGGTAGGACCCAAACTGGATTTCTTCGGTCTCGATCACGCCGAAAAGGGTGTCGAACTTGAAGCTGGCAATTTCGTCATGATTGACGCCGATCTCTTTGCGCCAATCGTCAAAGAGTCCGACCCAATCGCTAAAGGTTCCGATTTTCGCTACCTTGCCTGGCATGAGACCTCTTTACTTTTAGTGCCGGCGTCGTGCCGGCTCCGCAGGGCATCTTGCCCTCCGCCGAACGGAACGCCCGCGCTGCACTATTTCGCCTTGAACGTTGCAGGCCGTTTCTCCACGTACGCTGCCAGCCCTTCCTTGGCGTCTTCGCTCTGGAAAAGCAGCTGCTGGTTCTCGCGCTCCACCGCCAGCGCCGATTCCATGGGAATCTCCCAACCCGTCTGCACCGCGCGTTTGATCCGCCCCACGGCCTTCGCCGCCTTGTTCGGGGGACAGAACTGGCGGGCGTATTCCATGATGTTCTCCATGAAATTGTCGCGCTCGTAAATGTCGTTGACGATGCCCAACTCTTTGGCTTCTTCGAAAGAAAAAGTGTTGCCCGTCACCATCAGTTCGATCGCCTTGCTCTTGCCCACAATGCGCGATAGGCGCTGCGTGCCCCCGGTGCCGGGCAGTACCCCCAGATTCACCTCGGGAAGGCCGATCTTGCCCGCATCCTGCCGTGCAATGCGAATGTCGGCCGCCATCGCAATTTCCAGCCCGCCGCCCACGCAGTGGCCATTCAGCGCAGCGATCACCAGCTTGGGCGTGTGCTCGAGGCGCAGCAGGGTCTCGTTGGCATGCAGACAAAAGTAATACTTGAATGTGGGATCAACGCTGACCAGCATCTTGATGTTCGCACCAGCAGAAAAGAATTTATCGCCCGCACCGGTGAGGACTATCACATAGACATCGTTGTCCATCCGTGCCTTGAGGATGGCCTCATCGAGCTGCCGGTTCATTTCGTAGGTGTAAGTGTTGGCCGGAGGATCGCACAGTTCAATCACCGCCACCCCTGCGTCCACGCGGTAGTTGATGAGTTGTCTGATCGTCTCGCCGCTTGTCGGCTGTACTGTCGTCGCCATAGTCCTGCTCCTTTTCGCAATGCAAAAATGTCGTGCTCAGTTCGAGCTTGCAGGCTTCTTCTTGTGCGGTGCTTTAGCCGATCCCGCTCCGATGCCCCGAAGGAAGATATCTCCCATCTCCCGTGCCAGTTCCTCGGCGCCGGCATCGACTCGCGGGTTGTACCAGGTATAAATCCAGTTCATCATGCCAAACAGGCTGAGCACCGCGGTCCGGCTGGAAAACTCCAGCCCGCGGGCCTGCTTGTAATGGTCCAGCAGTTCCATGCAGATGCGGTAATACTCGCGCTTGATGGCCGCGATTTCCGCGCCCCAGCCGTTCTTCAATACGTCATCTTCGTGTGAAAGCACCTTCATGGCCTTCTGGTTGGCGAGAAAGTACTCCAGATGATTGTGGATGAAGCTGCGAATCCGTTCTGCCGGATCGCCCGCTTGCTGAAGCCGCTCGCGCAGTCGCTCCACAATCGTGCTGAACGTGTCCTTCTGGATCAGGTACAGCAACTCTTCTTTGGATTCGAAATAGTAGTACAGGCCGGACAGTGAGACGCCGCTGGCGCGCGACAGATCGCGCATCGACGCGGCGGCATAGCCCTTTTCATAGAAAACGTTGGTGGCGTGGACCAGTATCTTGGCCAAACTGCGGTCAAACCGGCTCTCCAGAAGGGGCCTGTCGGCAGCCATACGGCGCCGGGCCGCGACTTGCGAATGGATGGGAGAAATGCTGGCCATTGTTCGAACGTTCGTTCAAATAATAGCAGCCACAGGACGGAAGAACAAGCCATTTCATCGTGCCGGAAGTCGCCCGGCGAGGCAGAGTCTGACGGAGATGCTTTCATAACGCCGCCCGCACTGAGAACCGGGAACTTGCAACTGGAAACTGGGGAATTCAGTTCCAGGCCTCAATCCACAAAACCCTGGCAGCACTCCCGCTGGTAGGTGTCGAGAGCCTGCACTCCTTCCGGACATGAATCAAATATTTGCGTCAGCTCCGAATGTCGGCTAGTAACTGCTCTACCTCAGCCTTCAGCGCAGCCGTCAGCGGCAGGAAGGGCAGGCGCGCGGGGCCGCCATAGTAGCCGTTCAGGTCCATCCCATACTTCAGGCCCGGAATGCCCATTTCGCCCGAGACTCGTGTAGTGGCTCTCGTGATTCGCTCCTGCTTCAGGTGGGCCAGTTCCGCGTCGCCCTCCTTCCAGGCAGCGTAAATCTCGTAGCAGGCCGTCGGAGCGGCATCGGCAAAGGCAAGGATCGCGCCCACGGCTCCAGCCTGCAGCGACGGCTCCAGCTTCTGCGCCAGTCCCACCACGATCTGGAACCCTGCTTCCTTCTGCCGGGTCTTCTTTCCGCTCACCACGGTCACAGCCGCAGAAGATGGCTTCGTGCCTCCCACCCCCGCCACCTGCACCAGGTCCCCGCCCTGCCCGTTGCCGCCGCTCGACGCCTTGAGCATGCGCGGGGTCACGGCATCGAAAGTTTCCGTGACGGTAACCGAACGCTTCACATGCCGGGTCGATTCCGCCATCTTGCGAATTTTCTCCACGTCGCCGCCCGACTCCTTCATCCCAATGATGTTGGGATGGTCTGCCAGTTCCACTACAACCTCCGCCGGAATATCGTATCCCGTGAAGCCAGGGACGTTGTAAATCATCACCGGTAGCGGCGAGCGATCCGCCACCATGCGATAGAAGGCCAGCATGTTCGCCGGCTGCATCTGCTTTTTGTAGAAGTGCGGCGTGCGCACCAGGGCAACGTCATAACCGAGCTCAGCCGCATACTCGGTGAGCCGCAAGGTCTCACTGGCGGACTCGATGCCGGTGCCGGCGATCAGCACTTTGCTCGGGGCCGCGGCTTCAACAGCCACCTTGAGTACTGCACGCCGCTCTTCGTCGGAGAGCATGACGGCCTCCCCGGTCGAGCCCATGATCACCAGTCCTGCCGCGGGTGTCTTCGAATACCGTTCAACGTTATGTTCGAGTTTCTTGAAGTACACGTTGCCGTCAGGATAGAAAGGAGTCGTAAGTGGAGGAAAAATACCGTGAAGTAGCATGCGAGTCAGTGTCAGCGCCGAACATGTTCAGTCAAGAGCTTATCAAATCCGCCATGTCATCCTGAGCGGAGCCGGGACTTCGCAAAGCGAAGTTTCGGCAGAGTCGAAGGACCCCTACCGCAACGCGCTGTGTGCGCCGCTCTACGGCGGGGGCGGCAGCGGCTTAACGTCCACGTTGTGAAACGCAGCGATCCACCATTCGTCGTCCTCCCTCGTCAGAACCAGTTGGAGTTTGGCCCGCAGGATGCCATCACTTCCAGCCTGCACCCCGGGAGGCAGCCGGCGATAGCCAGACACCGCCGCATCCACATCAACCACCGCCACATCGGGACGGATGAAGCGCAGCTTCCCGACAGATTGTTGCAGCACGCTTCCCTTATAGATGGTGCTGAAAATCTCAGCATGGCGAAGCTCAAAGATTTCCCGCCCGTAGGCCACTATCCCGAGCACGTTGGTAAAGCTGCCATCAGCCGCAAACCTGGCGGAAAAGGTCTTGGCGTCCCCGCGGTTCCAAGCGTCGGTCAACCCTGCGACGAAGGCTTCGATGGCGGCGGTTTCGTGGGACAAGTCGCGGGATTGCGTCTGGACGTCGGGCATGATTGCACTACGCCGACCGCCGCTCTGAAGGCCTCACGAAATGCGCGGCTGGCACGGCGCCAATCTGCACCAGCAAGGCCAACTGGTCCCAGTTGTCCCAGCCTTCGACAATCTTCCCGTCAGAGAACCTCTGGGTCGAAGTGCCGGTAATGGTGACTGGCTTCCTGGTAGGCGCGAATCCCATAAACTCACCTTGGTGGGTCATGGTTGCCGTCCAGCGGGCCGCCACTTTGTCCCCCTGCTCAACCACATGGTCGATCTTTACTTTGAGATCGGGAAACGCACGGCGGAACTCGGTGGCAAAGGTCCTGAACTGATCGCGGCCAATGACGACATCATGCTGAGCCTGGCCATGACCGACGACGTCGGGCGACGCCATCTCGTCAATCGTTTCCATGCGTCCGTTGTTCCACACTTCCTCAAACCAGCGGCGAATCAGAGCGCTGTTTTCCTGCGCCATACCACACCTCCGAAGCGAAACTAGCCTCTTTGGCTCTTCACTGTACGCTCCGCATGCAGGTGCTGCAATGCCTGTACTCGCAGCTCTCCGCGCTGCAGGGCGGAGATGCCTTCCGCCGCCGCCCGCGCCGCCGACAGCGTGGTAATGGTGGGGATTCGCGCCTGCACCGCCGCCCGCCGGATAGCCTTCTCATCAAACCAGGGATCGACGCCGTGGGGCGTATTCACGATCAGGTGAATGCGTTCGCCCTTGATCAGGTCCACCACGTTGGGACGACCCTCTTTTACTTTGTAAACCCGCTCCACTACCATGCCCGCCGCCTCCAGCACATCGGCGGTACCGGCCGTCGCCACCAGTTTGAAGCCCATGTCCACAAATTTGCGCGAGACTTCAGCCACCCCGGGCTTGTCGTGATCGGTGACGCTGATGAAAACCATGCCTTCTGTAGGCAGCTTCTGTCCGGCGGAGGTCTGCGCCTTGGCAAAAGCCTCGCCGAAGTTATCGGCCACGCCCATGACTTCGCCCGTGGACTTCATCTCCGGCCCGAGGACAGTATCGACACCGGGAAATTTGTTCCAGGGGAAGACCGGCGACTTCACGTAATAGCAGTGACCGGTGTCGAGATCGGCGCTGCGCTCGATAAATTCCGGCAGAAATTCGCGCAACTTGCGGCCCGTCATCAACCGGGCCGCAATCTTCGCCATGGGGACGCCGGTCGCCTTGGAAACGTAAGGCACGGTTCGCGAGGCCCGCGGGTTTACTTCTAAAACGTAAACCGTGCCCCTGCCCATGTGGGGGCGGGGTGAAGCCCCGTCTGCAACACTCGCCCGGGGGATCGCAAACTGAATATTCATCAGCCCCACCACCTTCAAGGCCCGTGCCAGTTTGAAGGTGTACTGTCGCATCCGCTCTAACAGATCTTCGGGAATATCCACCGCCGGCAGCACACAGGAAGAATCGCCGGAGTGGATGCCGGCTTCTTCAATGTGCTGCATGATGCCGCCGATAACCACGTCCTCACCGTCGGAAAGCGCGTCCACGTCCACTTCGATCGCGTCTTCCAGGAAGTGATCGATCAGCACCGGACGGTCCTGCGAATACTCCACCGCCTCCTTCATGTAGCGGACAACCATTTCTTCATCGTAGGCGATCACCATGGCGCGCCCTCCGAGTACGTAGGACGGTCGCACCAGCACCGGATATCCCACTCGGTTTGCGCCTGCAATCGCTTCTTCGACCGACGCCGCCATGGCACCCGGGGCTTGCGGGATTTCCAGTTCATCCAGCAACTTCCCGAAACGTTTGCGGTCCTCCGCCAGATCAATCGATTCTGGCGACGTGCCGATGATGTTCACGCCCGCGGCTTTGAGAGGCAGCGCAAGATTCAACGGCGTCTGGCCGCCGAACTGAACGATCACTCCGACCGGTGCTCCGGAAGAAGCTTCATGCTCGCAGATGGCAAACACGTCTTCCAGGGTCAGCGGCTCGAAGTAGAGGCGATCACTGGTGTCGTAATCAGTTGAGACCGTCTCCGGATTGCAGTTGATCATGATGGTCTCGTAACCATCGTCGCGCAACGCAAAAGCGGCGTGGCAGCAGCAGTAATCAAACTCAATTCCCTGCCCGATGCGATTGGGGCCGCTCCCCAGAATGATGACTTTTTTCTTCTCGGTGGGCGTCGCCTCGTCTTCCTCTTCGTATGTCGAGTACAGATACGGCGTATAGCTCTCGAACTCTGCCGCGCAAGTGTCCACCCGTTTATAGACGGGAGAAAGCCCATGCTTCTTGCGCAGATGCCGGACCTTCTCTTGCGAACCTTTGCCGTCGAGTCGCCAGACGCCGGCCAGACGCCCATCGGAGAATCCCATGCGCTTGGCCTCGCGTAAAACTTCGCTGGGAATGGATTCCATGGGATGCTTTTCCAGCTCCAGCTGCATGTCGTTAATCTCTTTGAGCTGGTACAGAAACCAGGGATCGATGGACGTCATCTTGGCCAGTTGCTTGACTGTGTGGCCCTGTCGTAAGGCGTAGCGCACGTACGAAAGCCGCTCCGGATGCGGCGTCACCAGGCGCTGGGTAAGAATTTTGGGTTCGATTTTTTCCGAACCCGTCTTCCTGCCGGTGTCGAGCGCCCTCACTCCTTTGAGCAACGCCTCTTTGAACGTGCGGCCGATGGCCATCACTTCCCCGACGGATTTCATCTGGGGGCCCAGGTTTTCATCGGCGCCGGGAAACTTCTCGAACTGCCACTTGGGAATTTTCACCACCACGTAATCCAGCGTCGGCTCAAAGCAAGCAGGCGTCTTGCGCGTGATGTCATTCGGAATTTCGTCCAGCGTGTAGCCGACCGCCAGCTTGGCGGCAATCTTCGCAATAGGAAATCCGGTGGCTTTCGAAGCCAGCGCCGAAGAGCGCGACACCCGAGGGTTCATCTCGATGACGACCATGCGGCCCGTCGTCGGGTGCACGCCGAACTGAATATTCGATCCCCCAGTTTCGACGCCGATCTCGCGGATCACCGCGATGGCAGCGTCGCGCATGGCCTGGTACTCGCGGTCGGTAAGGGTCTGTGCCGGCGCGACGGTGATGGAATCGCCAGTGTGCACGCCCATGGGATCGAAGTTCTCAATCGAGCAGATGATGATGACGTTATCTTTCAGATCGCGCATCACCTCGAGCTCATATTCCTTCCACCCCAAAACCGACTCTTCGATCAGCGCTTCGTGGACGGGAGAAAAATCGAGTCCGCGCGCCAGCACTTCTAGCATCTCTTCGCGGTTGTATGCGATGCCGCCACCGCTCCCGCCGAGTGTGAACGACGGCCGCACGATGACCGGAAAGCCGATCTTGCCGGCAAATTCCAGGCCATCTTTCAGATTGTTCACCAGCGCCGACTTAGGGACATCGAGGCCAATCTTCTGCATCGCGTCTTTGAAGTAGAGACGGTCTTCAGCTTTCTTGATCGCGGCCACGTTCGCGCCTATGAGCTGCACGTTGTACTTGTCGAGCACGCCGCCATCAGAAAGTTCGATGGCCAGATTGAGCGCAGTCTGTCCGCCCACGGTGGGGAGGATGGCGAATCCCGCGCCGGGCGACAACTCACGCTCGATGCGAATAATTTCTTCGAGGTACTCACGCGTGAGCGGCTCAATGTAAGTGCGGTCGGCGATCTCCGGATCGGTCATGATGGTGGCCGGATTGGAGTTGGCCAGCACCACTTCGAATCCCTCGGTTTTGAGCGCCTTGCAAGCCTGGGTCCCGGAGTAATCAAACTCCGCCGACTGGCCAATGATGATGGGGCCAGAGCCGATGATCAGAATCTTCGAGATGTCAGTTCGTCGGGGCATCAGTTCCTTGTAGCGCCGGCATCCCTTCGACTGCGCTCAGGGCAGGTCTGCCGGCTCTCCGGCGGGCGTCCCGCCCGCCCATTGGGCCGCAGGGACGGCGGCGCTACCCCTTCCACTCCGCCATCATCTTCACAAAATCCTTAAACAGGTAATGCGAATCATGTGGCCCGGGCGACGCCTCAGGATGATATTGCACGCAGAACAGCGGCAAATTCCGGTGACGCATGCCTTCCAGCGTGTTGTCGTTCAAATCAATGTGCGTCAGCTCAACTTCGCTCTGCGGCAGCGAATCTGGATCGACAGCAAAATTATGATTGTGCGCGGTGATCTCAATCTTCCCCGAGTGCAACCGCTTTACCGGGTGATTTCCGCCGTGATGCCCAAACTTCAGCTTGAACGTTTTTCCGCCCAGCGCGATGCCTGTGAGCTGATGCCCCAGGCAAATACCAAAAATCGGCTGGCGCCCCATGAGGCGGCGAATATTGTCCACGGCGTAGGTGCAGGGCTTGGGATCGCCCGGCCCGTTCGAGAGAAACACACCATCCGGCTTCAGCGCGAGAACGTCTTCGGCCAGGGTCTGCGCCGGCACCACGGTGACCTTGCAGCCTTCGCCGCGCAGCTTGCGCAGAATGTTCTGCTTGATCCCATAGTCGTAGGCGACGACGTGAAACTTCGCCGGCTCATCCTTCACACCGACCACTTCGTCCGGCAGATGGGAGCGCTCGCCGGTCTCCCACAGATACGTGCTCTTGGTGCTCACCACCTTGGCCAGGTCGGTGCCGTCCATCTTGGGAATCCCACGCGCCTTCGCTACCAGCTTCTCCGCGTCACTTTCCAGCGTGGAGACGACGCCGCGCATCACGCCGTGGTCGCGCAAATGCCGCACCAGGGCCCGCGAATCAACCTCCGCCAGCACCGGGATCTTGAATTGTTCGAGATACTCTTCCGCTACCTGCTGCGAGCGCCAGTTCGAGCTGACACGCGAAAACTCGCGAACAATCAAGCCCTCGATGTACGGTCGCGTGGCTTCGTTGTCTTCGGCATTGGTCCCGTAGTTGCCGATTTCAGGATTGGTGAGGACTACAATCTGGCCGCAGTAGGAAGGATCAGTGAAAATTTCCTGATAGCCAGTAATGGAAGTATTAAAAACGACTTCGCCGTAACATTCGCCTTTGGCGCCGTATCCTTTGCCTCGGAAGACTTTGCCGTCTTCGAGCGCAAGCGTAGCTTGCATTCCTGCTCCAGGGAGTGGATTTTCAGAATTTTAGCAGGGATACGGAAATCGCGAAACAAATGATTTCGATTTTTCTAGCTGTCAGCTCTCAGCTAAATCCTGATTACGATCGGGCAGAGACGGGCCTGGAATTCACTGATAGCAGGCGGCTGAGAGCTGACTTACCGCACTCTTCCCATTTTGTCCATCGGCCAGTACCCGAAGACGGCCTTGCCGTAGATATAACCAATGTTCACCGGCCCAAAGTCGCGGCTGTCGTTGGACATGGTGCGATGGTCGCCCAGCACGAAGTAGCTGTTGGGCGGCACCACCATCTCCGGGTAAGAGCGCTGGTCGCCGTAGGCAGCGGGAACGTAGTCTTCTTCGAGCGCTTCCCCGTTGACGAAGACTTCGCCCGCATCAATCCGGATGCGGTCGCCCGCCAGCCCGATCACGCGCTTGATGAAACTCTTCGAGGGATCGCGAGGATATCGGAATACCACGATGTCTCCGCGCTGAATGGGCTCCAGCCGGTACACATACTTGTTGACGAAGATGCGCTCCTGGTCGTCCAGTGAGGGCATCATGCTGGTGCCTTCTACTTTCACCGGCTGGTAAAGAAAGATGATGATGAACGCAGAAATCGCCAGCGAAACCACCAGGTCTCGCAACCACACCGAAATTACTGGCAGCGTGCGAGGTGCAATGGGGACGGCGCCCTTGTCAGGGCGTATGCGCAATTCCTGTGGACGATCCTGGTCCGCCATGCTGATTCTCATTATACGGGTCAAGCTGATCGGGTTGAAGCTGGTCTCCCGGTTCTCGCTAATCTGCGGCGGTTACCTCGGGGCTAGTGCCGCAGGTCCGCAATTCGGGTTACAATCGTTACACTGAGGGCGTCTAAATCATGATCAAGCGCGGGTTGACTCTTGCCTTTCTAGGCCTGATGGTCCTGGCCGTGTCGGCTCCCTGGGCCACCTCCCAGCAGGATGAGGCCGTGCCGCATTACAACGCCGGTCCGCCTGCCAAGGGCTCCACCTTGCCAGCGATTCTCGGCCGGGAGCAGCTGTGGGGCGCGAACGCTCAGTATCCTTTTCAAAGCCATGCCTATGAGTTGGCCGCAAAGATCCCTGCCGTATTGCACCAGCAGCCTTGCTATTGCTACTGCGATCGCGGCATGGGCCACAATAGTCTGCACAGCTGTTTCGAGGGTACCCACGGCGCCGAGTGTTCAGTCTGTCTGAAGGAGCTCTATTACTCGTATTCCATGTACAAGAAGGGAAAAACCGCCGCCCAGATTCGCAAAGGCATTATGAAGAGCGAATGGAAGCTGATAGACCTGCAAACCGCGGCCGCCATCAACTGATTTCGGCACGATGCGATAAGGCGGAGTTGACGGCAACGCAAATCCGCGTATAACCTGCTGATTCAAAGTCGGTCAGGCTTTTCCACAGATGTGACCCCGGCTCCCTGACCAACAGTCACAAACGCTGCCGTCGAAATGAGCCAGGCAATAGCGGCGACAGTTTAAGCGAGTTCCTCCAAGCACTTGAAAAAGGAGAGCTTACGAAGAGTTCAGGAAGAGTTTTGCGGATGGCGCAGAAAACCACACCCAAGAAGCCAATGAGTGAAGATCCGCGTTTTGCACAAGCTGTGCAAAACTACGAGGCCGGTCTTCGCGCCATGCAGGAGCACAAGTTTGAAAAAGCCAAGGGCTTCCTGCTGAAGGCCGCGACCGGCGCCAGCAAGGAATTAGCCGACCGGGTCACCGTCCACCTCAATACATGCAACCAGCATCTGGAGCGCTCCGCCACCACCCAGTTCAAGAGCCCGGAGGAGCACTACGATTACGCGGTTTCGCTGATGAATGTGGGGGACTACGTGACCGCTCGCGAGCATCTGGAGAAGCTCTCCAAGCAGGTTCCCAAGGCCGACTACGTTGCTTATGGTCTGGCTGCTCTCGATTGCCTGACCGGCCATCTGGAGGATTCGCTGCGCCATCTGGATGAGGCCATTCGGGTCAACGCAGCGCTGCGCTTTCAGGCCCGCAACGACTCCGATTTCCAGAACCTGGCGGAAGATCCCCGCTTCACCGAACTGCTGTATCCCGACCCAGGGGCTGAGTTCTCCCCGGAACCAGTCATCCCTGAGGACAATGGCTAGCCGTGGCAGTGCCTGATCCCCAACGAAGCTCACCGCGACCACGGGGAAATACAACTTCAACCAGCTTGCGCGTCGTCGCCATCGGCGGCGGCACCGGCTTGTCCACTCTGCTTAAAGGACTCAAGCGCTACGTCACTCGAGCCAGCGCCCTGGGAACGCCTGGCCATCCTGAAATCTGCGAACTCTGCGCCGTGGTCACGGTCAGCGATGACGGCGGTTCCAGCGGACGTCTCCGCAAAGAACTCAACATGCTTCCTCCGGGAGACATTCGCAACTGCATCGTCGCGCTCTCGGAAGATGAGGCCCTGCTCTCCCGCCTGTTTCAGCATCGTTTCGTAAAAGGCTCGGGTCTCGAAGGCCATAGCTTCGGTAATCTGTTTCTGGCCGCCTTGACCTCCGTCACCAGTGATTTCAGCGAGGCCGTCCGGCTGTCTTCGGAAATCCTGCTTACCCGGGGACACATTTATCCCGCTACCACCTCCCACGTCGAACTTGAAGCCCTGATGGAAGATGGCACCCGGGTCCGGGGCGAGACCAAAATCACGGCCAGCAGTGGACGCATCAAGCAACTCTTTCTCGATCCGCCCGACGTTCAGCCCCTGCCCGAGACTCTGGATGCGATGGCTCGCGCCGACCTGATCACGCTAGGTCCCGGCTCCCTGTTCACCAGCCTGATCCCTAACCTCCTGGTTCCCGGTATCGCCCAGGCCATGGTGAATTCCGCGGCGGTAAAAGTCTATATAGGCAACCTGATGACTCAAGCCAATGAAAGCCTGGGATTGACCGCCTCCGATCATATCCGGGCGCTGAACCACCATGCCCAGGTCAAGCGCATTTTCGATTTTGCGCTCCTCAATCGCACCCCCGCGCCCCCAGCCCTGAAAGCCAAGTACGCCCTGGAAGGCGCCAGCCAGATCGTGGCTGACCTGGAGGCCATCGAGGACATGGGTGTCATCCCGGTCATGGGCGACTACCTGGACGAGAAGGACATGGTGGCCCGCCACCTGACCGACCGCATTGCCACCGACCTCATGGAGCTGGCCACCCAGGCCCCCGGCGGAACCCGAGCCGCCACCCCATAGTGTGTGGGTTTGTGTTTGTGTGGGTCGGACACTCCTGTCCGACGCCTTTGACTTTGATTTTTGCTTTTGACTTTGCCTTTTGACTTTTCAATTCTTTGACTTTCAGAGGGCGGACCGGCTCGTACGTGAGTCAACATCAAAATCAAAAGCGTCGGCGAGAGCCTGTCCTGAGCGCAGTCGAAGGGAGTCTCCGACCCACGCCAGCCCGTAACCTCCGTAACCCTGCCCGGCACGGAGCTCTCGCGGTATATTGGATCGAATGCCGAAAACCAGCAACCATCCGCCGCAGGCCCCCAGGACCGCGATTGCCATCCTGGCCGCCGGCAAAGGGACCAGGCTCAAGTCGAAACATCCCAAGGTGTTGCATGAGGTGGGGGGAAAACCGCTTCTGGCCCACGTAATCGCAGCCGCTACCCGAGTAGTCCCGGCCGGCGATGTATTCGCCATCATCGGACATGAAGCTGACCGGGTACGCACCGCGGTGGCCGCTTCGGGTGTAGGGTTCGTGCTGCAGCAGGAGCAGCGCGGGACTGGACACGCCCTGATGGTTGCACGCGAGGCCCTGGCGCCTTACGACCTGGTCATCGTGCTCTCCGGCGATGCCCCGCTCATTACCTCGCAGACCATCGAGCAGCTGCGCGATTTCCATCTCTCCAAGAAAGCGGCAATGACCCTGCTCACCGCCCGTCTGGAAAATCCCAGTGGATATGGAAGGATCGTCCGCCGGCGCACCGGCAGTCCCGAAGTCAGGGCGATCGTCGAACAAAAGAATCTGAGCGCGGCACAGCAGAAAATACACGAGATCAACGCCGGCTTCTACGCCTTCGACGCCAGGGAGCTGTTCAACCGGATCGACAAGCTGGGTTCCGACAATCATCACGGCGAGTTTTACCTCACCGACATGGCAGCGATCCTGGCCAAGGCTAATCACCGTGTGGTTGCCGTGCAAGCCCATGACGCTCATGAGGTCCTGGGCGGCAACACTCGCGCCGAACTCTCAGAGATCGACCAGCACATGTGCCTGGCCAAATGCCGGCAGTTGATGGACCAGGGCGTCACCATTCTCTTTCCCGAGACGTGCGTCATCGACAGTGACGTCGAGGTCGGCGCCGACACCGTGATCGAACCCAGCGTCCAACTGCGGGGCACGACCCGCGTCGGACGCGACACGCGGATTGCTTCCTACAGCGTAATCCTGAGCTGCGACATAGGAGACAATGTGCTGGTCCAGACCGGCTGCGTGCTGGAACATTCTGTGATCCGCGCCCGCGCCTCTCTCGGTCCTTACAGCCATCTGCGGCCCGGTTGCGAAGTCTGCGAAGACGCGCATATCGGCAATTTCGTCGAACTGAAGAAAACCCGTGTCGGTAAAGGCTCCAAGGCCAACCACCTGACCTATCTGGGCGACACCGAAGTCGGCGAGAAAGTAAATGTCGGGGCCGGAACCATCACCTGCAATTACGACGGCGTGAACAAGCACAAGACCGTTATCGAAGATGGCGTCTTCGTGGGCAGCGACAGCATCCTGATTGCGCCGATTCGCATTGGGAAGGGTGCTTATGTGGCCGCCGCCACCACGGTCACCGAAGATGTCCCGCCGGATTCCCTTGCCCTGGCCCGCGCCCGCCAGATTGTGAAAGAAGGTTGGGCCCGGACAAAAAGAGAGAAAGCTCAGGCGCAAAAAGCCAAATAGCGATGTCATCCTGAGCGGCGCAGCTGCTTCGCGAAGCGAAGCTGCTGCGCAGTCGAAGGACCCTATTTCACCGGCATGGCGGTGCGCCGCCGTGGTCCAGCCTGGCCGGTAAAGAAAAGAAAGCCCAAGAAGCAAGCGTTTCTTTTAGATGTAGGCGCCCTTCGACTTCGCCGGATCGTCCGCGAAGTGCACGATCCAAACTCGCTCAGGATGAGAGCGGTTCAAATTTAAGAAGGGATCGAAGAAAGAAAAGCGCCGGACTATGTCCGGCGCTGGCACGGGCTAGACGCCCACTTTTTCTACTTCGACACCGCCGCGAACAAGGGCGAATGCATCAATCCCTGAAACTGCTTGTCGTCAGCTTTGAAATGCATCTGCAGGTTCGAGCTGTCTGAGTTGACAGAAACGTTATCCAGTGCCAGCTTTTCGACGGGAGTGGCCGACATTTTCTTATAGAGCATGCCCGCCTTGAGCAGCGACGACAACGTGGTTGCGGTCATCGAATCAGACGTCACCACATCCAGATCGAAATTCACTCCGCTCTGAAAGTTCATGGTATAGCGCGAACCCAGAATGCGTTTCTTCAGCGTTTCGTAGTCCGCCAGTCCGGCCGCGTCGCCCAGGGCCGAGTGCAGCATGTTCTGCGTCCCCTGCTGATCGAGCACGCTCCACACCGTGCCGGAATCGACCGACCCCATCATGTCTGCGATCTGGGTGTTGCTGTCGAGGCTATAGGAATATCCGTCGCGCGCATCCAGCGCGCCGCGCAGGGCGTCGCTGTCGCCGAAAAGCAGTGTGCTGTCGTCGAGGAAGCTCATCTGCATGCCGGCCGACATGGGATAGATGTCCGCATTGCGCAGCTTGATCGGCTTCACCTTGCGCAGACGCATTTTCTTAAGCACCGTCGCCATGGCAAATTGCCCCTGCGCCACCCCCACCACTTTCACGCCCTGCTTGCCGCTGCGATAGGAGGCAAACGTGAGCTGCTCGACATCCTTGTCAGGATCGATGCCCACGCCCCGCAGCGCCCCTTCAAATTCCTTGAGACTGGGCGGCAGCACCTGTTGCTTCAGCGCCATGGCCGTATCGGAATTCTTGAGCGCGCGATAGTCCACAGAAATAATCTGCTGGATGTCGGAAGGAATCACGGTGCGCGCCGAGCTGCCCAGAGGCATCGACCATGCGGTCGCGCTCACCAGCAGCAGTACACAAAGACTACCCTTCACTGTTTTCATGAACTACCTCGAAGAATATGTGCGTTTAGATGCAATTTATGTCCGTATTGTATGCTCATTTCGAGTCAGAAAGGCCAAACGAAAGGGCAGGTGGCGTGCCAAGGGAGGTGCATGACCCCGGCCGTCAGCTAGTCAGGGCCAGAGCCTTTTTGCGGGTTTCGGCCGCAAAGGCGCTGTCTTTCAGGGACTCCAGATTAATTTCCACATTGGCCAGCGCCCCTTGGATGGCCGCCCGGGCCAGGGCCGTGGACGTGGTCAGGTCCGACTTCATATTGGGGTTTGTAATCGGCTTCAGCTGCTCCACGATCCTCATCACTTCCCGGGCCCGCTCCGCCACCCTCAGAGGAATGCTGGTCGCCTGCTTCAAAGCAGTCTCAATGATGCCGTCCGCGCTGGCCGAATCCTTGGCCTGCTTGTAGGCCTTCATCACCGCGTTGTAAGACTCGGCGTCCGCGTCGATCGCCGCCTTCAACTCTTCTCGCAATTGCGAGAGCCGGGCAATCGCCTCGCTCAGTTCGCGCTCATGCTGCAGGTAAGCCTTCTTGCCGCGCGACATGGAAGCCACCATGGTGGCAAGCCCGGCTGCCATGGCCCCGCTGGCGGCCGCCGCGCTGCCACCGCCGGGCGTAGCCGTCGGCGCGGCGAGCTGCTCGACAAAGGGCTCGACCCCGGCGCGCAATCCGCCCACCGCCATCTTGCCGCCCATCACCGCCGCCAGCCGGTTTTCCAGAATCAGGGAGGAATCGAAATTCTCCACCTGCAAGAACCATTCCGCCGCCGACTCCAGCGCTTTCTTCGGAATCAGACCCACAATCTCGCTGCTCACCGGCATGACACCATAGCGGGCCGCTTCCCTTTTCACTACCTCAAACACACGATGAATCGGAGTCTGCTCAAAGTCGGTGAGGTTCATCGAAACCTGCGCCAGCCCGCGAACCAGAAACCCCGCCCCCTTGACGAAACGCAACCCGCCGTTCGAAAAGCGGACCACTTTGGCGATCTTCTTGGCGATTTCGACATCAGGAGTGTTGAGAAAGACGTTGTACGCAATCAGAAACTTGCGCGCGCCTACCACTGTCGCGCCCGCCGAAGGATGCACCCGTGCCTCGCCGAAGTCCGGCTTGCGCGCCGGGTCGGTCGCGATCTCTGCCCGTATGCCCTCAAATTGTCCGCGCCGGATGTTCTCCAGGTTCTGCCGCTCGGGCGAGGTCGCGGCCGCCTCGTAGAGGTACACCGGGACCTGGTAGCGCTTCCAGATCTGTTCGCCGACATGCCGCGCCATGGCAACGCAATCCTCGATGGTCACGCCGTCAATAGGAATAAATGGCACCACGTCCGCCGCGCCCATGCGTGGATGCGCTCCCTGGTGCTGGTTCAGGTCGATCAGCTCCGCCGCCTTGCCCACGCCCCGAATCGCGGCCTCCTGAATAGGCTCCCGCTCGCCCACCAGCGTAATCACGCAGCGGTTATGATCGGCATCCATCTCCCGATCCAGCAGAAAGACGCCATCCATCTTCATGGCCTCGACAATCGCATCGACCTTGGCTTTGTCGCGCCCTTCAGAAAAATTGGGAACACACTCGACAAGAGTTGCCATACGCGGAAAAGAATATCACCGTGGGGCACCGCCCCTGGTCTGAGACGTAGCACCGGCGTCTCGCCGGCTGCCGCGAGGGCGTCCCGCCCTCGTAACTACTGTCCCTTCACAAAGTCGTCCATCACCGCCTGCCGCATAAGGTCCGGAGGCAGTAAGCCCTGCGACAGCACAAAGTCGTGGAACCTCTTCTGGTTGAACTTCGCACCTTGCTTGTCCTCCACGCCCTTCCGCAAACCAATCAGCTTGGTGTAGCCGTAGAAATAGCTGTTGGCCTGCCCCGGCGCGCGATACGTGTAGCGCTCCACTTCCTCCTGCGCGAAGGCGTGCGACTGCACCACATCCTGCTCCAGAACGCGAAGGGCGTCGGCCGGCTGAATCTTCCCCGATTGCAATTCGGGATCTAGGAACGCGCGCGCCGCCCGCAGCAGCCTGTAGTCGAGTGAAATCAGCTGTCCTTCCAGCGGCATATAAGGACGGATGAGATATTCCGAATAGAGTCCCCAGCCCTCCACGTTAGTGCTGTTGAAAGCGTAGCGAATCCGCGCCAGCGAGACTCCTCGCTCGAGCATGGAATCAAATTGCAATTCGTGGCCAGGGCGGGCTTCGTGGGCGATCAGCGTCCAGGCCGCTGCATCGAAGGTAAAGTCGTCATATTTCTCGGCGCTGGCCTCGCCAGGAACCGCCGGGATGTTCAGCGGCAAAACAAACTCGCCCTTCTGTCCCGTATTGTGCAGAAATGGCGGAGGCACCATGTGCGGCGCCGGCTGCTGCGCGGTCTCGGCCGCGGTGGCAATCCGGATCCGCGCCGGGCGGTCGGGAAGAGTAACAATCTGTTTATCGACGATGATCTTTTCAATTTGCTTCAGGCGTTCCTGGTAAAAGGGAAGAATCGCGTCGCCCACCAGTTGTTGCTTCTTGAGCTCGCGGATCACGTCGCGATAATCACTCGAAGTGAGGTGCCGTTGCTTCGCGATCTGCTCTGCAATCGGCTTCATCTCAGCCTGAAGTTCACCGAACATCTGGTGTGCCATGGCGGCGAGCTGGTCCGGTGGGATGTCGATTCCATAGTCCTCCAGATTGAGCGCGTACTCCTCAGGCGGGAGGCGGAAGTCAGTTCGGGCCTTGGGTAGCACATTGGCCTTCGTCCACGCGTCATACTCCTCCAGCTGGGATTTCAGCTGGTTGTAGGCGTCCTGCCAGCCCGTCAGTTTGTATTTCTCGAGCAGTGCAGCGATGCCCTCCATGTAGCTGGGATTGCGTACCAGTTCGGTCTCAATCTCAGTTCGGGCGGGATAGACCACGCCCGGCTTGGCCATCTGCTCCAGCACCCGCTGCTTGAGTATGTCGGCCAGGGGCTTGTATCCCGGCTCCATCCCGGCATATTTTCGGATGCGGACCACGGCCGCGGACCGCCGTTCCGCCCGGGTCTGTTCATCCAGCAGCACTCGCAGCCCGCTGAAGACCCTTTCGCTGGCATTCAAGAAGTTCACTTTGTGGGTGCGTTCGAAGTCCTGCTCTCGGAATTCCAGCTCGATTCTGCGGATCATGATCTCGAGGTCTTGCGCCACTTCCTTCTGCTTCTGCTCTTTCACCGCGCTCCTGAACGTCGCGAGTACAGCTTCGGTTTCCTTCCGCTCCTGGTCTTCATCCGCCAGGGTTGGTTGAGAGACTTGCGTATCGAATTGACTGAGTCCCTGGTTCGAGCCCAGTTCAGGCGTGTGCTTCATCTCGACCGCTAGCAGCTGGTTGGTGTACTGGTTGCTGACGGCAATCCAGTGCGCGGGCGCCTGCGCGTAAGCCGGCAGGCACAACAGCGCAACTGCAAGACAGATGGCGATTCTTCGAGTCAACGTGGTCTCCTGAATGTTATTGCTGGCCTCTACGGCTTTCTGCTGCTACCGAAAAACTTTCCGATTCCCACACGCACCTGGATAGTGTTGATCCCGGGATTGGGATCGCTCAGCCCGGCATTCGAAATGTGCATGTAACGCAGCTCCACGCTCCAGTTGCGCGAGTCTCCCAGGAAGTGAGTTCCCAGGGCGGCGGAGGAGGTGAAGTTCACCCGGTCCGTCCCGGCCGGAACGTCATGGCTGGTAAACAAGGTCCCGCCGCTGAGTTCAAGATAGGGTACGACTCTTCCCCTCGTAGCAAAGTTCCACTTCAGGTTCAGGGGATTGAAACCGATTCCATAAGCTGTGTTGGCTGGCTGGAACACCAGAAAAGCTGGTATGGCATCCAGTGCGTACTCGAATCGTCCTTTGAGAAATCCGGGCCCGTGAGGCCGGGTAAGAATCCATCCGTAGCGCAGGCCGGCGTTCCACACCCCGGTATTGGAAGTGCCGCCGGCGACAGAGTGGCCTCCGCCCGTCCAAAGCTGTATTTCGTGCCCGCCATCCTCAATGCGGGCCTGGGGCCAGGACAGTGATGCGCAGAACAGCAACAGTATGCCCAACCTTCTCGTCATGAACCCGTCACGCTATCGCAATCCTCCAGCCAAGACAATCGTGTGTGGGTCGGCACGATCAACTCACAGCCCTAGCCCGCCATCTACCGCCAGTACCTGCCCAGTGATGAAGTGGGGCGCGGTCGCGAAAAAAAGCGCCGCAGCGGCAATCTCTTCGCCCTTGCCATTGCGCCGCATCGGAGTCTCTCGGGCCATCTTCTTCATGAACGAAGCCGCAGCTTTTTCCCCCAGATCGATCATCCCTGGAGCGATGCAGTTGACTGCGATCTCCGGCGCCAGCGCCTTGGCCATCACCTTGGTCAACATGTGGACCGCGGCCTTCGACGAGCAATAGTGAGCATGGCTGGCCCATGGACGCAGACCACCCAGCGAACCCATGTTGATGATCTTGCCGCGGCGTTCCCGCAAATGTTTTAGCGCCTCACGCGAGACCAGAAATGGGCCGCGAGTATTGGAAGCAAATATCGCATCCCACTGCTGGAGGCTGATCGACCCGAATTCGGCGGTCTCGTAGTTGGCGGCGTTGTTGACCAGAATATCGATCTTGCCCAACTCCTTCACCGTTTCCTTGATTGCGGACTTGACACTTTTTTCGTCGGTGATATCACAACGCAGGGCCACAGCACGGCCCCCGAAGCTGCCCAGGTCGATGACAGTATGCTGAGCCTCGCGCACGGAATTGCGAAAAGTAATAGCGACATCCGCCCCTGCTTCCGCGAGTCGCAAAGCGATGGCCCGGCCCAAGCGCCGCGCCCCGCCTGTAATCAGGACGGCCTGTCTCGAAAGTGGTTTGCCCCGATCCATGCTGGAGATTGTAATTGAGAGGAGCACTTGCAAGGCACGCTTCGTGGATAGCGAATTGCCAATTGCCAAGTGCTTTCCCCCTTGCTAGACTCCGCCCATGGCGGAGCCGCGCCAAGTCGTCGTGTATTCCCGCAAGGGTTGTCACCTCTGTGAGATCGTCAAGGAGACGCTTTCCAAACTACAACGGCGGGGCGGCTTTACCTGGCGGGAAATCGACGTAGAAAGTGACGACGAACTGCGCCGCCGCTTTACCGACGAGGTCCCAGTCATCTTCATCGACGGCCACAAAGCTTTCAAATACCATATGGACGAGCGCGAATTTCTGCGCAAACTAGCCAGCTAGGTTTTGGTAGCGCCGGCGTCTCCACCGACTGGGCCTGAAGTCGCACCATCGTCGCCCGCCCTCCGTAACGTCCCCCTTTCCCATCTCCCTAAGTAGCATTACAAACAGCCCTCTCTCCCAATTCGGCAGTGAGAGAATTCACATGAGACGACTCAAAATCGGGGTTTGCTTTTCCGCCACTTTCTTCCTGCTGGCCTGCTTCAGCCACGCACAATCCTTGGGCGATGTGGCCCGCCAGCAGCGCCAGAAGCAGCAGGCAAAGGACCCGAACGCCGCCCACAAGGTCGTCACCAACGACGAAATTCCGGAGTCTCCGGACGCTTCTTCAGACTCTTCGGACGACACAGAAGGGACGCCAGAGTCTTCCGTGCCCGTCACCTCGACCTCTGGAAAGAAAACCGCGGAACAATGGAAGGCCGAGATTCAGGCTAGAAAAGCAAGGATTGCAACCCTACAAAGCCAGGTGGACAAGCTCAACGGCTCGGTCCACTTTGTCGAGGCCAATCGCTACACCAACGGCGTCCAGTACAACCAGTATCAGCTGAAAAAGCAGCAGGAAGCACAACGCCTGCAAAAGCAGCTGGACGGCGAAAAGAAACAGTTGGAAGACGCCCAGGAATCCGCCCGCAAAGCCGGCTTCGGAACCGCAGTTTCCGATCCGTAGAAGCAAGCGCTGACCGGATCCCGCCCCAACTGAGAACCGGAACTCAATAACTGAAGACTGGGTTTTTGGATATTCTCATCACTCGCCGGTCAGAAATTTGAACTGCGCCGCGCTCAGAGGCACCACGCTCAACCTTCCCTGCCGCACCAGCGGAGAATCAGCGAAAAGCTTGTGCGCCTTCACTTCCGCCAGCGTCACCGGCTTGCTCAGCGCCTTCCCGACCTTGATCTTCATCTGAGGATTCTTGGGGTCCGATGCATCCACCGAAACCACCCAGGCGGTCCCCACGGCGCTCTTGTGCTCGCCGGTTTCATAAATCACCAGCCCGTCCCCCGGCTTCATCGCGCGCAGGTTCCTCAAAGCCACAGGATTCGTGACTCCATCCCAGATGGTGCTTTTGTCCCGTTGCAGGTCGACAAACGAGTATGCGGTAGGCTCGGTCTTAAGCAGATAGTCCATACGAATAAATCCTAAGATTGTAGATTGCAGATTTCAGATGACAAGTCCGAGGTGCCGGATTTTAAATCTGAAATCTACAATCTGCCCTCTGACTGCAATGCCCTACTGCGGCTTGTCCTTCGAGTCCTTCTCCGCCGGCTTCTGCGCCTGCGGTTCGTCTTTCTTGTCTTCGGGATGGTCTTCGTAAATGGAGTACTGTCCCTGGGGGCGCTTCATCTTGACGACGATCTCCATCGTCGGTTTGTCGATGGCGTAGTCGTTGCCAAAGGTCTGGAAGCCCTGCGCCAGCACCTGAATCCGCAGCTTGCCATAAGGCACGCCATCAAAGTTGGCCTTGCCTTCCGCGTCAGTCTTGAGTTGCAACCCGCCCTTCGATTGTTTCCCGTTCTTCTCCACGGGATGCATGACCACGCTGGCATTGCGGATAGGCTTGCCGTTGTAGTCCCGAATCACCACGAAGTTCAGCAGCGCCATGTCGTCCTGGGCCAAGAGGGACGTAGCCAGAACCACCATAGTTGCGAAGCCGACGAACAGGTTCCTCATTGCAGCTCCCGTAAACTACTCATCTGTAATAATTTATATCTGTTTAATCACAATCCAGGTTGACAACCTCTACCCGTTCCCCTATAATTAGCACTCGCCAACAATGAGTGCTAACAAGCAGTTGGCCGGTTCCTTGGCTATCAAATCCCAGATTTTAACTCAACTCGAAGGAAAGGAGTCAGCAAGTATGGCAAAGTTCACACCGCTCCACGACCGCCTGTTGGTCCGGCGGATTGAAGAAGGTGAGACCACCCGTGGTGGCATCATCATCCCCGACAGCGCCAAAGAAAAGCCGCAGGAGGGCGAAGTAATCTCCGTCGGCAAAGGCAAGAGCAACGATGAAGGCAAGGTGTTCCCCCTGGCAGTGAAAGAAGGAGACCGCATCCTGTTCGGCAAGTACTCCGGCACCGAAATCAAGCTGGATGGTGAAGATTTCATCATCATGCGCGAAGAGGAAGTCCTGGGCATCCTGACCGGCGCCGCCAAGAAAGAGCTCGCCGGATCGCGCCGCTAACTGAGAACCGGGAACGAAAAACTAGCAACTGGTTTTTCTAACTTCGCAGGCCCAGCCTGCTCACTAAAGCGATAGGAGATTTCAGATATGGCAAAGCAGATCGTACATGGCGAGGAGTCGCGACAGGCGATTCTCCGCGGCGTCAACTTACTGGCTGACGCGGTAAAAGTCACTCTCGGCCCCAAGGGCCGCAACGTGGTCATTGAAAAGAAATTCGGTTCACCGACCATCACCAAGGACGGCGTCACCGTCGCGAAAGAAATCGAACTCAAAGACTCGCTCGAAAACATGGGCGCACAGATGGTGCGCGAAGTGGCTTCGAAGACTTCCGACGTTGCCGGCGACGGCACCACCACTGCCACCGTTCTGGCCCAGGCGATCTATCGCGAAGGCGTGAAGACCGTTGCAGCCGGCGCCAACCCGATGGCCATGAAGCGTGGCATCGAGAAGGCGATCACCGCAATCTGCGGCAGCCTCGACAAAGAAGGCAACCGCATCAAGGGCGAGCTCGACAAGTTCTCCAAGCCCGTCACCGGCGACATGATCGCCCAAGTCGGCACAATTAGCGCCAACAATGACGAAACTATTGGGAACATTATTGCTCAGGCTATGAAGAAGGTGGGCAAGGATGGCGTCATTACTGTCGAGGAAGCCAAGACCCTCGAGACCCAGTTGGATGTCGTCGAAGGCATGCAGTTCGATCGCGGGTATCTCTCTCCTTACTTTGTGACCGATCCCGAGCGCATGGAAGTTTCGCTCGAGAATGCGTACATCCTGATCAACGAAAAGAAAATCAGCTCGATGAAAGACCTGCTGCCCCTGTTGGAGCAGATCGCGAAGAGCGGCAAGCCGCTTCTGATCGTGGCTGAAGACGTTGAGGGCGAAGCGCTGGCTACCCTCGTCGTCAACAAGCTGCGTGGCACGCTGCAAGTCGCAGCCGTCAAGGCTCCCGGCTTCGGCGATCGCCGCAAAGCCATGCTGCAGGACATTGCCACCCTCACCGGCGGCAAGGCCATCACCGAAGACCTGGGCATCAAGCTGGAGAACGTCCAGATTGGCGACCTCGGCCAGGCCAAGAAGATCACGGTGGACAAGGACAACACCACCATCGTCGAAGGCAAAGGCAAGCACTCGGACATCGAAGGCCGGGTGAAGGAAATCCGCAGCCAGATTGACAAGACCACCAGCGACTACGACCGCGAGAAGCTGCAGGAGCGGTTGGCGAAGCTGGTAGGTGGCGTGGCTGTGATCAAGGTAGGCGCTGCGACCGAGACCGAAATGAAAGAGAAGAAGGCTCGCGTCGAAGATGCCATGCACGCAACCCGTGCGGCCGTGGAAGAAGGCATTGTCCCCGGTGGCGGCGTGGCGCTGGCCCGTTGCGTGAGCGCACTCGACAAGCTGAAGCTCGAAGGCGATGAGCAGATCGGCGTCAACGTGGTGCGGCGTTCGCTGGTCGAGCCGCTGCGCCAGATCGCCGAGAACGCCGGCGAAGAAGGCGCCATTGTCCTTGGCAAGGTCAACGACTCCAAGGACAACAACTACGGCTACAACGCCCTGAGCGGGGAGTACGAAGACCTGGTCAAGGCGGGCGTGCTCGATCCGACCAAAGTGGTGCGCACCGCACTGCAGAACGCCGGCTCGATCGCATCGTTGATGCTGACCACTGAGGCCCTGGTGGCGGAGATCCCGGAAGAGAAAAAGGGAGCTCCCGCCGGCGGCGGACACGGTGGCGGCGGTATGGAAGGCATGTACTAAGAACAGTCGTCGGTCGTCAGTCTTCAGTCGTCGGCTAACACCGGCTTCTGGCGTCGGACCTCAGACCTCGGCAAGAGCCCTGCTTTCGCAGCGGGGCTTTTGCTTTTTGTGGCGGCGTCGGACTTGCAGTGGCATCGGCTATGTTGGTGATGGCACGGACTGTGTGGGGACGGGCGCCCTCGCCCGTCCGGGCCGAGCGAAGCTCGGCGGGGTTTGTTGTGGGCGCATCAAACATCAACGGCTTGCCGAGGATTGCTCGACCTGGACAGCTCGGCCGGGACAGCCGAGGGCGGCTGTCCCCACGTGGTCTCACTGGGGGTTGCTCCGTGCTTGCTTCCTTGAGATCGGGGTCGAGTAGCCACCAGGTTTCGCGGAAGGATTCGAAGCGCGATCCCTTTTTGCTGCCGTGGGGATAGAACCAGAGATTCTTGCAGGGTTGGTAAGAAACAAGGGTGATGTCGTGATAATTCCGGCCGCGGCGATTACGGAGATCAGTTACGGCAGGATGTCCATCGGAGAGTTGGGGCAGCGATTGGCCTGGCTATGGTCTCTCCCGGATTTGGGCGCTGATGGCGCTTACCAAGTCAAAGAAGCATTATGTCGGTTTGACCTGGACCGATGGGGACAAGAAGGGTGGCTTCGCGATGCAGTGTGACAAGAACGAATATCGAGGAGTTCTGGCCGGGCTTGAAGGAGTGACGGGAAAGAAAGCCGTGAACTCCAATGCCATGACCGTGAAGAATTAGAGTTGAAAGGCCCTTCGGTCAGAAATCGGACTGTCAGTCGATAAGCGTGTCCGGGGGGAGAAGACAGCAGGTCCCTGGACTTCGCTCGGGATGACAGGGATTGGAATATTGGAGCAAGCTTGCTTTGCCGAGCTTGGCTCGGCTGGGCGGACGTGGCGTCCGCCCCTACGTGGGTTGTGGTGGTTCCTCGCACAGCAGGACGCTCGCGGTTACATCGTCTCCGCAGCGAGGGCGAGGGCGCCCGCGCCACATAGGCTTCTACAGCATTCTCCCTACGGCAGAAATGCCTGCTGACCTATCGAACTTTCCTGGCTTCCATTTGCCATAGAGCTATCCGTCAGAAAAGACAGGGCTGCGCGCTTGGCAGCTTTCGTGCTCTTAGTTAGATAGAGCGGCATAAACAGGGAGGAACTCATGTCGAACATACATGTTGATAGGGTCGGTGACATGGCAGTGGTGGAATGCGAAGGCAGATTTGTTCGCAGCGATGAAGCTTTCAAAATACGCGACGCGGTTACGTCGCAGGCGCAGGCCAATGTGGTTGTGCTGGACCTGACGGAGATGCGGGCCATTGGGGGCGGCAGTGTGGGCGTGCTGGTATTTCTGCAGCGCTGGTGCCGGGATCACGATATTCGATTCAAGCTGTTCAATCCCTCACGGGCGGTGCGGGAGAAGTTGGAACATATCAATTCCATGTCGGAGTTCGACATCGCGTCTTTGGACGAGATGATGGCGTTGCTTGGCCGCGCCGACAGCCGGTATGCGCTGGCTTCGTGACGGCGCTATCGAGAGAGAAGCTATAGTAGGGATCCTTCGACTGCGTAACTGCTTCGCTTCGCGAAGCAGTTACTCCGCTCAGGATGACACGACCGAGTTTGAACTCACTGCACGCGCAGCATCAACTGCGTCCCACTGTCCAAATGAACGTTGCCGGTGTTCGAGGTCAGGACAGACACCGAGCCTGACGTCTCCAGAGAGAGGCCCTTAATCCCGATTACTCCGCGGCTGGTCGGGGCAAGCGGGCTGACCGTGGAAGTGTTCGGCACATTAAGGCCGGGCGGTTCGGGAATGGTGGAGGTGGGATATCTCGGAGGAATGGAGGGAGCGGTGGAATCTCCGGCCGAGGTGGGCCTCTGGCTGGGGATGCCTGAGGCCATGTCGCCGGCAGGATTGCTGTCGTTTCCCAGATAGTTGAGCTGCAAGGGACGGGCAATCGCCTGTACGGTCGCTTGCAGGGGCACTTCGCGTCCGTCTTTCAGAAGCATGCGTTCAAAAGAGATTCCCAGCAGCGAACCAGGAGAAGTTTTGCTGTGGGCCTTGGCCTCGGTCACGCGACCCATAATTTTCGTGTTTCGCGGGACTACGATCTGGCCGTGCACCAGTAGATCGATCGCAGTCCGGGCCTCGACTCTGGCCTCGGCCTTGGACTTTTTGGCGTCCAGCGATTTCGACAACTCAACCGAGAGAACAGTACCAGGCGGCAGCGCTTCGGCTTCCGACTTCCCGGCGGGCGCATCCTTACTCGTGGAACCAGGGGGGCGGGGAGAGACCTGTGCCCGCGACGTAGAGAGACAGGACAAGACGGCCAAGGAGAGTAGAACCGGCGCCAAAAACAGTTTCCGCATAATCACTTCACGTCTCATTTCGGGCCGTGTGCTGGATTGGATGCGTATACAGTCAAAACCAGGTTCCTTTGCGATATTGGCGGTACTGGTCGCCAAACCTGGCTTCGAGGACCCTGGCTTCCTGACGGGCGCGGACGATCTGGATGGGTATCAGAACCAGCAGCAGGAGCAACGCATAACGATATTGCAGGGAAATCAGGATGCCCAGCACGAGCAATCCGCTGAACAGGTAAATCGGGTTCCTTATTTTTGCATACAAACCGTGGGTGACAAGTTCTTTGGCCTGGGGAGTCACGGAAAACGATTGACCCAACTGCCAGCGCGCGGTAAAGAGCAACACGGCGGCGGGAAGCGCGATGCAGAGTCCCACCAGACGGGCGGTGTTCCACACTCCCGGGCGGAGCAAGACAACTCCGATGACGATCAGGACTACGCAAAACTGCAGGGCGAAGAGCGGAGTGATCTTGCTGGCGACGGAGTCGGGCATGGGAGCTATTTTACGAATCCCTGGCGGATGCTATGGATAAAGTCAATGTACGCCGGGGCAAATCCGGCGGCGCGCACGGCGGCCGCCACCTGGCCACGGTGATGGGTCGAATGCATGATGACGTGCGTCAGGATGTCGTCCTTGCGGCTGCTCCAAGTTTCGCCCCTGCTGTTCTGATAGGTGATGGGCTGGGCCAGTTCGGCTTGGCTAGTGCCGGCCAGGTAGGCCTTCCACAGAAGGCGTAACTCGGCGGCTTGCCGGGCGCAGGCTTCGGCGGTGAACTCCGGCCAGACGGGTAGGGTCTGAGGCTTCTGTTCCAGCCGCTCCATCCAGAGACGTTCTGCGGCAAAAATGTGCGCCATCAATCTCAGGGCCTGAGGAAGTGGCGTCTTTGCCGCGCGCAAGCCAGCGAGGACTTCCTGATTCGCCCAACCGTCGTGGGCGAAGAGGCGGCTGAAATGTTCAATCAGGTCCATGCCCCTATTCAAACACAGCAATCGGCCTGCGTGCAGGGGCCGGGGCGCCGGCACAAAAAAGCCCCGCTGAGGGAGGCTGTTACGAAACTAGTCGGCCTCGCGAGTTAACAAACAGAAGGCGCTCTGATTTAGGGCGCCTTTTGGTTGTTTGGGGGCGAGCCTAGGGGAAGCGACAAGCAGGCCGGTTATGCGGTCATCTCTTCTCGCATTTTGCTTCCACCCAGCACGCGCAGCATGGTTTTCAGATTGTAGGCCATGGTAGCCAGGCTGGTTTCCACCTACGCCCCCGCAAGTCCGCGCAGCAGGAACCGCGGGTTTCCGAAGATCACCCACTTCAACAGCGCGAAGGGGCGCTCCACCGTGCATCGCCGCAGTCGCATGAGGGCGGCAGTGGCTCGGCGGTTCATCTTCTGCAGCGTGTCTTCGTATAGATGCCGCGAGATCATGCGCCGCGGTTTCGTCGTGCAGCGCTCTTTCAGCTCACACATGCCACAGACCTGTGCGTCGGCGGCGTAGTAGACGCAGCGGTCTTGGCGCGAGAGCTGCTTACGAACCAGCCTTTGTTGTCCCGGGCAGACAAACGTGTCCGTTGATTCGTCGTACACGAAGAGCGAACGGTCGAACAGCTTGCCGTCGCCCTGGTTGTTTACCGCTCGATGGCGGGCACGTGCGGCACGATACCCTGGGCCTCGCATTGCGCCGCCTGTTCGCCATTGGAGTAGCCTGCGTCGGCAACGATGTTCAGCGTTTTCGGCGATCCCAGCGCTTGCTTGGCCGCCTCCGCCATCGGCAACAGAGTGCGGTTGTCCGTCGCCTCGGTAGTCACCTGTTGCGCCACGATCAGCCCGTG
>Ga0335084_10000261_pt1 | contig 41741 bp, 39 predicted proteins | sample Lox_Sample_44_FD_206721 | JGI IMG/M metagenome (GOLD analysis project Ga0335084, IMG submission 206721) | Soil microbial communities from Loxahatchee National Wildlife Refuge, Florida, United States - Lox_Sample_4.4 | ecosystem: Environmental > Terrestrial > Soil > Wetlands | place: USA...
TCCGCTCCGCGTCGTCGAGCTGGCGGCGCGCCAGTCCGTCCACCAGCGTCGCGGGACTTCGCAGCGCCGCCCACGTCGCCGCCTCGGGCGGCACGGCATCGGCCAGGCGAAAGGGGCCGACCGCCGTCCGCGTCAGCGCGGCCAGGTGACCGCCGCACCCCAGGCGCTCGCCGACGTCGCGCGCCAGACTCCGCAGGTAGGTGCCCGCGGTGACCGTGGCGCGAAACCGGACGTCGGGGAGCGCGAGAGACTCGAGCGCCAGCGTATGGATCGCCACCGTCCGCGGCTCGAGCGTCACCTCTTCGCCCCGCCGGGCCCGTCGGTAGGCCCGTTCCCCACCCACCTTCACCGCCGAGTAGGCCGGCGGGCGCTGCGCGTGCTCGCCCTCGAACTCGCCCAGCGCGGCGATCACGTCGGCCTCCCCGAGCGCGCGCCAGGCTTCCGACGTGGCGACCACCGCTCCCGTGACATCGTCCGTGGTCGTCTGCGCCCCGAGCCGGATGACCCCCTCGTAGCCCTTGAGCCAGCTCGACGCGAACCGGGCCAGCCGCGTGGCGCGCCCCACGACCAGCACGAGCAATCCCTGGGCGAACGGATCGAGCGTTCCGAGATGGCCGACGCGCGTTTCGCCGAGGGCGCGCCGGGCCACGTCCACGACGTCATGCGACGTCGGGCCCGGGCGCTTGGCGATGAGCACCACGCCGCTCCCGGCATGCCCGGCGGGGGTCAGCCCTCGTCCTCCCGCAGCTGCTTCAAGACGGCATCGATGCGGCGGCCGTGCTCCGCTCCCCGATCCAGCTCGAAGCGGAGCTCGGGGCTCGTGCGGAGCTGCAGGTCGCGGGACAGCTGGGCGCGCAGGAAGCGCGCCGCGCTCGCGAGCCCTTCCATGCTCCTTGCCTGTTCCGTCTCGTCGCCCATCACGCTGACGGCGATGCGCGCGAACGACAGATCGCGCGACACTTCGACGCCAGTGACCGTGACGAAGCCGATGCGCGGATCGCGCGCGGCTCCGGTGAGAAACGCGCCGACCGCCTGCCGGATCAGCTCGCCCACCCGCTCAGGACGGTGACTGGGACGCCGGGGCATCGCTAGACGAAACTCGTGGCCTGGTCCACCACGCGCGCTCCCGGCGCCGCCGCCACCATCCGGTCGGCCTCCCGCAGTACCCGTTCGGCGTGCGCGCGATCGGTGCTCACGACGCAGACCGTCACCTCGGCCCGCTGCCACAGGTCGTGGTGGTCGGTCTCCGCCGCGGACACGTTGAACTGGTTATGCAGTCGATCTTTCAGACTCTTCAGCACATGCCGCTTGTCCTTGAGCGACTGGCACCCCTCGAGATGCAGCTCCCACGTCGTGATCCCCACGATCACGGCTCAGGCGCCCTTCGCGGCGCTCCCGGCGTCGAGCGACCGCGCGACCTGCTCGATGCGGTACGCCTCGATCAGGTCCCCCACCTTCAAGTCGTTGAAGTTCTCGACGCCGATCCCGCACTCGAAGCCTTCCCGCACCTCGCGCACGTCGTCCTTGAACCGCTTGAGTGAAGAGAGCGTGCCGTCGTAGACCTCGACGCCTTCCCGGATGACCCGCACCCGCGCCGTTCGCGGGATCACGCCGCTCCGGATGAAGCTCCCGGCGATGGTGCCGATCTTGGCGATCTTGAACAGCTGGCGGACCTCCGCTTCGCCGAGGACCACCTCGCGCTGCTCGGGCGCGAGCAATCCTTCCATCGCCGCGCGGACTTCCTGGACGGCTTCGTAGATGATCCGGTAGACGCGGATCTCCACGCGCTCCCGCTCCGCCGCCGCGCGTGCGTTCGAATCGGGCCGCACGTGGAAGCCGACGATAATCGCGCCGGACGCCTTGGCGAGCAGCACGTCGCTCTCGGTGATCGCCCCGACGCCCCGGTGCACGACCTCGACCTTCACTTCCGCCGTCGAGAGCTGGCCCAGCGCGTCGGCGAGCGCCTCGGCGGGGCCACCCTGGTCGGCCTTGATGATGATGTTGAGCGACGCCACCCCGCTCTGCGCGTGCTCGGTCATGAAGTCCTCGAGCGTCTTCACCCGCCCGGTGCGGCGGTGCTGCGCCTCGCGCTCGAGCCGCTGCCGTTTCTGCGCGATCTCGCGGGTCGCGCTCGCGTCCGCCATGACGAGGAACGCGTCGCCCGCCTCAGGGACGCCTTCGAAGCCCAGCACCTGAACGGGAGTCGACGGACCCGCGATCTGCTCGCCGTGGAGGCGCTCGTCGTACATGGCGCGCACGCGCCCGGCGAACTGCCCGCAGATGAAGTCGTCGCCCACGCGCAGCGTGCCGTTCTGCACGAGCACCGTCGCCAGCGGGCCCTTGCCCGGGTCGAGCGTCGCCTCGAGCACGCTGCCCTGCGCGTGCCGGTCCGGATTGGCTTTCAGATCGAGCAGCTCCGCCTGGAGCAGGATCTGGTCGAGCAGGACGTCCACGTTCTGGCCGGTCTTCGCGGAGATCGGGGTCGCGAGCGTGGTGCCGCCGAACTCCTCGAGCACCACGCCGTGCGCCAGGAGGTCCTGCTTGACCTTTTGCACGTTCGCCGACGGGAGGTCGATCTTGTTGATGGCGACGACGATGGGCACGCCGGCGTTCTTCGCGTGCGAGATGGCTTCGATCGTCTGCGGCATGATGGCGTCGTCGGCCGCGACGACCAGGACCACGATATCGGTCACCTGCGCGCCGCGCGCGCGCATGGCGGTAAACGCTTCGTGGCCGGGCGTGTCGAGGAAGGTGATGGAGCGCCCGTCCTTGAGCGTCACCCGATAGGCGCCGATGTGCTGCGTGATGCCGCCGGCTTCGCCCGCGACCACGTTGGCCTTGCGGACGTAGTCGAGCAGCGACGTCTTGCCGTGGTCGACGTGGCCCATCACGGTCACGATCGGCGGCCGATGCTGGAGCGACTCGGCGCTCTCGGCCTCGGGCTCGGCGGGCTCGGCGGCGCTGTAGCCCTCCTCGCGCACCGCCTGGAAGTTGAACGCCGACGCGATCAGCTCGATCATGTCGAAATCGAGCCGCTGGTTGATCGTGACCATCTGCCCCAGTTCCTTGAAGGCGAAGGACACGATCTGAGTGGGCGGCACCTTGAGCGCGTTCGCCAGCTCGGAAACCGTGATGAACTCCGTGACGCGGACCAGGGTCTTTTCGCGCTCCTTCTCTTCGCGGCGCTTTTCCTCCTGGATGTCGCGGAAGCTCGGGCCTTCGTCGCGGTGACGCATGCCCTTCTTGCCGACCGGCCCTTTGATCGACGCCAGCGTCCGAGAGATGTTCTGTGCGACCGCTTCCTGGTCCACGAGCGATTTCCGCCCCTTGCGCCGCTTCTTCCCCTTTTCGCGCCGCCGTTCCTCGACGGGCGCGGTGCCGGGCGTGGCAGACGCGACGGGCCGAGGCGGCACGGGCGCGCCCGGTGCGGCGCTCGCCACCGGCTTGGGACGAACGGGCGTGGGAATCATGGGGCGCGGCCCGCCCACCGACGGAGGGGCTGGTGGCGGCGCCGTGGGCGCCGCCGACAGCGCGCTCGCCACCGCCGACTCCATGCGCGGCGGCTCCTCGACGGCGGGGACGTCCCGGAACAGGGCGGCCGCGCGCTCTTCGAGCGATGCGGCGGGGCGCTCCGCTTCCTCCATGGCCCGCGACGCTTCCAGCGCTTCCCGCGCCTGCTGCTCGCGCTCGGCGACCAGCGCGGCCGCCGCCTGCGCTTCGGCCTCCGCGGCCGCGACTTCCGCCGCCGTGCGCCGGCGCCGCTTGGGCCGCGGCTCGGCTGTCGCGGCGACCGCAGGCTCGGCCAGCGGCTTCGCCACCCGCCGGCGCTTGGTCGGCGCGGGCGCCTCCTTTTGCTTGCGCTTTTCCCGCTCCCAGCGCGCGCGCATCAAGGCCACCTGCTCGGGCTTGAGCGGCGTCAGGTGGCTGCGTACGAAGATGTCCAGCTCCTTGAGCATGCTGATGAGCTGCTCGCTCGAGATGCCGAACTCCGCCGCCAGATCGTGGATTCTCGTTGTCGCCACCTACTCCCCTTCCATGGACGCTACGACGCCGCGGGCCAGCGCCACACCCTTCACGCCGACCGCCTGCACGGGCGGCCGGCCCAGACCCGCCCCGAGCTGCTCGGCTCGAGGTCCTGCCACGACCGGGACCCCGCGGGCCACGGCCAGACGCTCAACCTTTTCCCGCGTGCGCTGGGTGGCGTCCGCCGCCAGCACCACGCACCGCACGCCGCCCCGCTGCAACGTGGCCCGCACGCCCGCCACTCCGATCACCACATCCCCGGCCCTCAACCCCAACCCCAGGAGTCGGGCGATCCGGTCACTCACGCCGGCGCCGCGGTGTCGCCGGTGGGCGCACCGCCCGGCGATGCTTCCTCGTCATCGCCCTCTTCGGTCAGCTCGTTCAAGAACGCCATGAGTTTGTCGGCGAGGTCCGGCGTCATCCCTTCCAATTTGTCGACTTCTTCGCGCTCGAGATCGAGGATGTCCTGGAGCGTCTTCTTGCCGGCCTGCTCGAGCACGGCGACGAGCTCGGGGGTGAGGCCCTGCATTTCCTTCAATGCCACGTTCGCCACCTGCTCCTGTTCGGGCGGCAGGGGCGCGAACAGCGGACCTTCGCCGCCGCGCTCCAGCCACTCGCGGCTCGAATACAGGTCGATCTTCCAGCCGGTGAGCTCGGACGCGAGCCGGACGTTCTGTCCGTTGCGGCCGATGGCGAGCGACAGCTGGTCCTCGTCCACGATGGCCTGGATGGTTTTGGTCTCGGGATCGGAGAACACGCGCGCCACCCGCGCGGGCGCCAGCGACAGCTTGGCGAAGCGCTCCGGATCAGGCGACCAGGGCACGATGTCGATGCGCTCGCCGCCCAGCTCGTTCACCACAGCTTGCACGCGCGAGCCCTTCAGGCCGACGCACGCGCCCACCGGATCGATGGAGTCGTCGCGCGACGAGACCGCGATCTTGGTGCGGCTGCCCGCCTCCCGCGCCGTGGCGCGGATCTCGACGACGGCCTGCTGGATCTCCGGCACCTCGAGCTTGAAGAGCGCCTTTACGAAGGCCGGGTCGCCGCGCGACAGGATGAGACGCGGGCCCTTGGGCGTCTCCTCGATCCGCTTCAGCACCGCCCGGATGGTATCGCCCTGGTGGAAGTGCTCGCGGTGATTCTGCTCGCGATAGGGGATGATCGCCTCGGCCTCGCGGAACTTGGCGAGCATGACGACGATCTTGCCCCGCTCGATCTGCTGCACTTCGCCGCTCAGGAGGTCGCCCACCTTGTCGGTGAACTCCTCGCGAATCCTGGTCCGCTCGCCCTCGCGCACCCGCTGGATGATTCGCTGCTTCGCGGCCTGCACCGCGGTGCGCCCGAACGCCTCGAACGGCACTTCTTCCTCGAGCACGTCGCCCACCGAGAATTCGGGATCCTCGAAGCGGGCCTCTTCCACCGAGACCTGGCTGCCCTGATCCTCGACCGCCTCCACGACGGTGCGCAGGAGGATGATCTTGATGGTTCCCTTCAGCTCGTCGATGCCGATTTCGGACCGCACGTTCGGGCCGTAGCGCTTCACGAGGGCGGCGTGGAGGCCGTCCTTCAGCAGATCGAGCAACTCCCCGCGTTCGAGCTGCTTGGTGCTCGTCAGCTCGCGGATCGCGGAGACAACGTCGGTTGTGTTCGTCATCGGTCCTTCCTGAATCGGTCGCTACCAGTCGACCGCGAGGCGGGCATCCCGAATGTCGGCAAGCCGCACAGTCTGCGCCTCACGCCCGGCGGGCTCGAGTACGACGGTGTGGGCGTCCGGCATGGCGGCGACGCGCGCGCGCACGCGCCCGAGGCCCGCCACCGTCGCCTGCACCTCCCGCCCCACACTCCGCGCCCAGTGCTCGGGCCAGCGCAGCGGCCGGTCGAGCCCCGGGCTCGAGACTTCGAGCACGTAGCGCGACCCCAGTGGCCCGCCCGCATCGAGCCACGCTTCCAACGCGCGGCTCGCCCGAGCGCAGTCGCTCACCGTGACGCGCCGCGCCGGATCGCTCGGCGGCCACTCGATGCGCACTTGAACCAGCGGCCGATGCGACGTGCCGCCGATGCGGAGATCGGCCAGTTCGAGCCCCAACTCACCCAGCTTGGCTCGAAACGGCTCGATGAGACTGTCGGAGAGCATAAAAAAAAGGGCGGGCCCGACTTCGCCCGCTACACGGCGGAATCTACCCGGGACCCCGGTGGTGTCAAGCGAGCGGCCGGCCCAGATACGCGACCATGCGTCCGTCGCGTCCGCCGGACGCGCGATGCGAAAAGAACGACGCGCGATCGTGCGCGCTGCACCACGGCGAGCACGTCACGGCCGTCATGCCGAGGCTGCGCGCCTGCCGGGCCAGAATGCCACGCAGGTCGATGCGCCGCGGGCCGATCTCCGGCTCTCCGGAGAATCGCGTCGCCACTTCGGGGCCGACCTCGTAGCAGTCGCCGCAAATGCCGACCCCGCAGTGCATTACGATGTCGCCCCCGCGTGCAAAGGCGTGCCGCTTCAACAAGTCCACGCCCCGCTCGAGAATGCCGCCCGCAATGCCGCGCCACCCGCCGTGCAACAGCGCCACCGCTCCTTTGTCGGGCACCGCGAGGTAGACAGGGATGCAATCAGCGACCGTGACCGTGACGAGCACGCCCTCGGTCGCGGTGGCATGGCCGTCGATGTCGTCCAGCATCAACCAGCCGTCAACCCGCCGATCGTGCCAGACGGCGACGGTGCCGTGGACCTGATGGCTCGACACGACCGCGGGGAACCGCCGGTCGAGCGCGGTGCGGAACGCCCGCCACCGCGTGACCACCTGCGCGCTGTTGTCCTCGGTCCACTGGCCGAGATTGAACCCGTGTCCGCGCATCGTGATGCCGGCCACGACGCCGTAGCGCTCGGCCCAGGAGCGCAGCTCGAGCCGGGGTACCGCAGCGTCGGCGACCGGCTCCTCGCGCTCGAGCCCGGGCTCTCCCGCCACGGCCCGCTCGCCGGTCATCGCCGCGCTCGACGCTCGTCGTCGGTACGCTCGATGTGCGCGCCCAGGGCGCGGAGCCGCTCGTCGATGCGCTCGTAGCCGCGCTCGATCTGACCGATGTTGTGGATTACCGAATCCCCCTGGGCGGCGAGCGCCGCGATGAGGATCGCCATGCCGGCACGAATGTCCGGGCTTTCCAGGACCTGTCCGTGCAGCGGCGACGGGCCGGCGATCACCGCCCGGTGGGGATCGCACAGCACGACGCGCGCCCCCATCCCGATCAGCTTGTCCACGAAGAACAGCCGCGACTCGAACAACTTCTCGAACACGAGCAGCAGCCCTTCGCACTGGGTCGCCACGACGATGGCGATGGACATCAGGTCCGCCGGGAAGGCCGGCCACGGCCCGTCCTCGAGCTTGGGGACGTGCCCGCCGAGATCGACGCGGATGCGGCGCTCCTGCCCGGCGTCCACTACCAGCCTGGTCCCGTCGAGCCGCGGGCGTACGCCCAGCCGATCGAATGCGAGCAGCGTGCCCCGCAGGTCGGCCGCCCGTACGCCGTCGATCGTGACGGTGCTGTTGGTCACGGCCGCGAGCCCGATGAACGAGCCGATCTCGATATGGTCGGGGCCGATGGTGTAGGGCGCTGCTTTGAGCTGCGCGGGAGCACGCCCGTGGACCGTGAGGACGTTCGTGCCGATCCCTTCGATCTGCGCGCCGCAGGCCACGAGGAAGTGCGCGAGGTCCTGGACGTGCGGCTCGCACGCGACGTTGCGCAGCACGGTGGTCCCCGTCGCGGCGACGGCAGCCATGAGGGCGTTCTCGGTGGCGGTAACGCTCGGCTCGTCGAGGAAGATGTCGGCGGCGGTGAGCTTCGCGCCTTCCACCTTGTAGACGTTCCCGACCTCAACCTCGGCCCCGAGCTGCTCGAGCGCCAGGAAGTGCGTGTCCACCCGCCGCCGCCCGATGACATCACCCCCCGGCGGCGGGAGCGTCACCCGGCCGAACCGGGCCAGCATGGGTCCCGCGAAGAGGATCGAGGCGCGGATGCGCGCGCACAGCGCGGGATCGAGCTCCCGCGGCTCCGCCCGCGAGGTGTCCACTTCGACCGCGTTCGGCCCGGTCCATTGCACGCTCGCGCCGAGGTGCTCGAGCAGCTCGAGCATCGTATCCACATCGCGGATGCGGGGGACGCTCTCGATCCGGCAGGGACCATCAGCCAGCAGGGTGGCGGCGAGGATAGGCAACGCGGCGTTCTTGTTGCCCGCGGGCCGGATGGTCCCTTTGAGCGCTCGCCCACCGGACACGCGGAACGTCGAAGGCATCGTGCGCCCATCTTACGGCGCGGCTTGCGCTCGCGTCAAGCGTACGCGAACGTTAGCCCGTGAACCCAGCGGTCGCGCTCGCGTTGCTCGCTGTCGCCGGCCTTCTTGCGATGCGGCTCCCGCGCGTGTCGCTCCCTGCATCCCTCCCGCTCTCCGCCACCCTCGCCACGGTCGGGCGAGTCCTGCGGGCCGGAAGTGTGCCCCTGCTCTTCCTCGGCCTGGTGCTCGGCCCGGGCATCGACCTGTTGAACCAGGCCACACTGACGAGCCTCGCACCGGTTGCCGCGTTTGCCGTCGGCTGGATCGCGGCCGGCTTTGGCGCCCGCTGGGAGTGGCGCCTGGTGCGCCGCATCGGGTGGGAGCGGGCCGCGCGCCTCGTCGCGGGAGGGGCCGCGGCGTTCGTCACCGTGGGCCTCGCCGCCTGGGCCGCCACGCGGTTCCTGCCGGGCCTCGCCGGCGCCTGGACGCCGGTCGGGCCCACGGTCGCCACCCTCGCGGCCGTGGCGGCGGTGTCGGGACCAGGCGCCGTGCGCCGGCTCGCGCAGATCGTCGGCGCGCCGCGCCGCACCGCCCGCGCTCTCGGGCGCGCCGCCTTGATCGAAGGTGGTGCTGGCACCCTCGCGATCGCGTTGACGCTCGCCGCGGGCCACTCGCGGCACACGCTCGCGGGCGTTCTTGCGGGAACCCTGCTCTGGCTGGGCCGCGCGGTTGGCGCGGGCGCCCTTACCGCCCTCGTGTATTTCGCGCTGACCCGATTGGGGACGCCCCGCATCCCGGTCCCGTTCGCGCTGCTCGCCGCCCTGTTGGTCGGCGCGGGCTTGGGATGGGCGGCCGGGCTGTCTCCCTTCATCGTGTGCGTGGGCGCAGGCGCGCTGATCGTGAACGTTGGTGGGTACGCCGAGCGCCGGCGCGCCAGGGCCGTGCTCGTCGCGTGGGAGCCGACGCTCGTCGGTGTCCTCGCGCTCGCGGCCGGAGCGCTCCTCGCGCTTCCCGCGCCGGTGCTCCTCGCCGCCGTCGCGTTGCTCGCGACCGTGCGAGTCGCCGCGAAGTGGGGCGGGATGCGGGCCGTCCTCGTCTCCGACCCACGCCCCGCGCTCCCGCTGAACGCGGGACTCGCGCTGGTCGTGCAGGGTGGGGTCGTCCTCGCCATGAGCCTGAACGTCGTGCTGGTGCAAGGCGGGTCGGGGACCTTCATAACCACGGCTGTGCTGGGCTGGGTGGTCGCGCAGGTGGCGGCCGTGCCGTTGCTTGGTCTCGCGCTCGCTCCCCCGCGGTTGACACAGGGTCGCCCGGTATCCGACCTTAGTGCCGGCTCTCCCGTGACTTGACCATGTTTCCGACCTGGGTAGGCGTCGTCACTGCGTTGTCCCTCGCGATCATCGCGCTTGCGGTGATCGCCGTCGCCGCCGCTGCCGTGGGCGCGGCCCTCGCCATGCGCGCCTTGATCCGGCTGCTTCAGGGGTTTGCCGGGCCCGCCATGGACGACGTTCGGCAGCTCATCGGCACGATCCGGACGGAGGTCGACGGCGTGACGGGCACCTCACGCGAGCTGCGCGAGCGGGTGGTGAAGGCCGCGGACGCCGCGCAGGCCCGCCTGGCGGAGCTCGACGCGCTGGTCGAAGTGGTGCAGGACGAAGTCGAGTCGGTCGCAATCGACGTCGCCGGCACCCTGCGGACGTTGCGCCGGGGCGTCGGACTGCTGGATTGGGGACGGCGGACCATCAAGCGCGGGCGGGGAAAACGCTGACGCGTTGCCTGCTCCTGACGGGCCTTGCCGTCGCGATCCTCGTGCTCGTTCCCGACGTCGCGCATGCCTGGACGCCCGGCACCCACATCTACCTCGGCGAATCGGTGCTCGCCAACCTGCACCAGCTCCCCGCCGCCGTCGCCGACCTGATCCGCGCATTCCCGTACGACTTCCTCTACGGCAACATCGCCGCGGATACATCGCTCGCCAAGAAGTATGCGCCCGTCGGGCGGCACTGTCACGCCTGGCACGTGGGCCAGGAGATCTTCGACCTCGCCCCCACCGATCCGCTGCGCGCGTTCGGCCTGGGCTATCTCTCCCATCTCGCGGCGGACACGGTCGCGCACAATTTCTTCGTCCCCCGCCAGCTCGTGCTCACGTCGAGCACGGCGGCCATCGGGCATTCGTATTGGGAGAGCCGGTTCGAGACCCATCTGGGCGACGCGTACGCGGCCACGGCCAAGGAGGTCATTCTCCAGGATCACGGCACGAGCGACGCCCACCTGGACGGCATCATCTCGCCGACGCTGTTCTCCGTGCGCACCAGCCGCCGCCTGTTCCGGGGCATGGTGCATCTCACCGAGAGCCAGAGCTGGCAATGGGTGTTCCAGACGCTGCGGGAGACCAGCCGCTGGGACCTGCCGGACGAGGACGTCGAGCGCCACATGGCGGTGGCGTTCGAGTACGTGATGGAAGCGTTGGGCCAGAAGGACGCGGCGGCGCGGCGGCTGGACCCCGCGGGCACCAAGGCGCTGCACCTCGCGAAACGGATGCGGCGGCACGCGCTGGACGAAGGCGCCCGCGGCGATCCCGTGCGCCTGGAAGCGACCGCCGAAGGACACTTCGGGCTGCCCGCCGCCTCGCTCGCCTACTGGAAGCAATCGCAGGCCCAGCGCCCGTGGCGGGCCCGCGGCAGCAATTGAGGGCTCGCTAGGAGGCGAGCTTTTCTTCCAATACCTTCTGCGTCAGCTTCGGGTCTGCCTTGCCGCGCGATGCCTTCATGACCTGACCCACGAAGAACTGCATCAGCTTGGTCTCGCCGTTCCTGTAGCGGTTCACTTCCCCGGCGTGAGCGCCGAGCACGTCCGTGACCCACCCCGCGAGCACGCCGGTGTCGGCCACCTGCACGAGCCCCAGGGCCTCCGCCACGGTGCGGGGATCGCCGCCGCGCTCGGCCACCTCGGTAAACACCCGCTTGGCCGCCTGGTGCGACAGCGTGCCGCCCTTCACGAGCGCAATGAGCTGCGCCAGCGCGGGCGCCTGCACCCGCAACCGTTCGCCGTGGTCCTTCGCATCCGCGAGCACCTCGCCCATGACCCAGTTCGCGGCCGCCTTGTGCTCCGCTCCCGCGCGCGCGACGCTCTCGTAGTAGTCCGCGACCACCCGCTCGGCCGTGAGCACGGCGGCGTCCGTCACGCTCAATCCGTATTGGGCCACGAAACGCTCGCGCTTGGCGGCCGGCAGCTCCGGCAGCTGGGCCTGCTGCTCGGCGATGAACTCCGGCGACAGCACGAGAGGCGGCAGGTCCGGGTCGGGGAAATACCGGTAGTCGTGGCTTTCTTCTTTCAGCCGCTGCGGGCGTACCGCGTTGTTCTTCGAGTCGTACAGCATCGTGTGCTGGACGACTGTCCCGCCCCCTTCGAGCAGCGCGACCTGCCGGTCCCGCTCCGCCAGCAACGCCTTCTCGACGTAGGCGAACGAGTTGATGTTTTTCACCTCGGTCTTCGTGCCGAGCGTGGCTTGGCCCGGCCGCCGCACGGAGACGTTCGCATCCACCCGCAGGCTTCCCTTCTCCATGTCGCAGTCGGACACGCCCGCATACTCGAGGACCTGCTTGAGCGTCTGGAGGTATGCGCGCGCCTCCTGCGGCGACCGGAAGTCGGGACCGGTCACGATCTCGACCAGGGGCACGCCGCAGCGATTGAGGTCGACCGCGGTGTACCTGGCGAACCGGTCGTGCAGCGACTTGCCCGCGTCCTCCTCCAGGTGCAACCGGGCGATCGTGGCGGTCGCGATCCCGCGGTCGGGCGACAGGAACGAGAGCGCCCCCCCGGTGGAGAGCGGTTGCTCGAACTGCGAGATCTGGTAGCCCTTGGGGAGGTCCGGATAGAAGTAGTTCTTGCGGGCGAACAGGCTGCGGGCGTGGACGGTGCAGCCGAGCGCCAGAGCCGCACGCACCGCGAGCTTGATGCCCTGCTCGTTCGCGGCCGGCAGCGCGCCCGGAAGCCCGAGACACACCGGGCACACGTTCGTGTTCGGCGGCGCGCCGAACGCCGCCGAGCATCCGCAGAACATCTTGGTCGCCGTGCGAAGCTGGACGTGCGTCTCCAGGCCGATGACGGTCTCCCAGGCGGCCATCACACCTCTTCTCCCGCCGGGACCACGCGCTCGAGCGCGTACGCCGCTTCCAGCATTTCGTCCTCGAGGAACGCCTGGCCGATGAACTGGCCGCCGATGGGAAGGCCCTTGATGCGGCCCAGGGGCAGCGAGAGCGCCGGCAGCCCGGCGAGATTCGCCGTCACGGTGAAGATGTCGGACAGGTACATGGAGACGGGGTCCGCCGTCTTCTCGCCCGCCTTGAAGGCCGGAGTCGGCGTGGTCGGCGTGAACAGCAGATCCACGCCGCGGTCGAAGACGTGTCGGAAGTCCTGCGCGATCAACCCGCGCACCTGCTGGGCTTTCCGGTAGTAGGCGTCGTAGTAGCCCGACGACAGCACGTAGGTCCCGATCAGGATGCGGCGCCGCACCTCCGGCCCGAATCCCTCGCCGCGCGTGTGCCGATACAGCGACCGCACGTCCGCGCTGCCATCGAACCGCGGTCCGTACCGCGCCCCGTCATAGCGCGCGAGGTTGGACGACGCCTCCGCCGGCGCCACGATGTAATAGGTGGGCACGGCATACGACGTGTGCGGCAGCGAGACGTCGCGCACCGCGGCGCCAAGCTCCTTGAGCAGCCGGATGGCGCGGTCACACGCGCGCCGCACCCCCGGATCCAGATCGGGCGGGAAATACTCCTTGGGAATCCCGATCACGAACCCTTGCAGCGACTCGGGGACCGTGGGCAGCCGCAGGGGATCACGGTCCTCGCACGTCGAGTCCTTGGGGTCGCGGCCGCTGATCACCGACAGCACGCGGGCCGCGTCGTGCACGCTGCGGCCCACGACGCCGATCTGATCGAGCGACGACCCGAACGCGACCAGCCCCCACCGCGACACGCGACCGTAGGTGGGCTTGATCCCCACCACACCGCAGAATGAGGCCGGCTGGCGCACGGAGCCGCCCGTTTCCGAGCCCAGCGCGGCGGGCGCGGCGCCCGCGGCGACGAGCGCCGCGGACCCGCCCGACGAGCCGCCGGCGACGCGGTTCTTGTCCCCCGGATGCAGCGTGCGGCCGTAGGCCGAGTGCTCGGTGGAGGAGCCCATGCCGAACTCGTCGCAGTTCGTCTTGCCGGCGATGAGCGCGCCCGCGGCCTTCAGTTTCGTCACCGCGGTCGCCTCGTAGGGCGACCGGTACCCCTCGAGAATCTTCGAGCCGCAGCTCGTCGTGAACTCAAGCGTGCAGATGTTGTCCTTCACGGCGACCGGCATGCCGTACAGGACGCCCGAGGGGTGCGCCGCCTGCGCCTGCCGGATGAGCGAGCTCCGCAACTCCTTGGGCGGCGTGAGACACGCGTTCAGCCGCTTGACCTTGACGATCCGGTCGGCCGCGGCCCTGCCGCTGGTCAGCGCTTCGCTCGCCTCGCTCACGCTTCGGGCTCCTCCTCGAACTGACCCAGCCTGGGCACGAGGAAGAATCCCTCCTTGAACGCGGGCGCGAGCGCGCTCACCTCGAGTGCGAGCGGAATGGGCTTCACCTCATCGGGGCGAAATCGAAGCGCGTCGGGCCCCGGGATGAAGGGGCGCGCCGAGTCGTTCGCGACGACCCCGGCGAGCTGCGCCACGTAGTCGAGGATGCGCGACATCTGCTCGGCCAGCGCGGGCAGCGCCTCCTCGTCCACTTCGAGCTCGGCCAGCTGCGCGATCTTCAGCACCTGTTCCCGCGTCACACTCATGCGCTCTCTCCCCCCCACTCGCGCTCGAGACCGGCATAGGCCACGAGCAGGTGCTTGGTTCCGATTTCCGGATCGTCGAACGCGACGGTCACCTTGAGCTCGCGTCCCGAGCCCTGCACACCACGTACCACGCCGGCGCCGAACTTGCGATGACGGACCCGTTCGCCGCTCGCGTAGCGGGGCGCGTCCTGCGAGGGTTCATCGTCCCAGCCGGGCGCGTCCATGAGGCTCGGCGTGGCGGCGCGCTCGTCGCTCGCGCGCGGGCGCCGACGTGCAGCGCTCGCGCCCCACCGCGCGCCCGTCACCTGCTCCTCGATCACCGTCGACGGCACGGCCTCGAGAAACCGCGACGGGTCGGACAGCTCGAGGCGGCCGTTGCGATAGCGGGTACGGGCCCATGAGAGATACAATTTTTCGCGCGCCCGCGTGAGTCCCACGTAGCAGAGCCGGCGCTCCTCCTCCAGCCCCCCCGGCGTGCCGACCGCGCGCGCCAACGGAAACAGCCCGTCCTCGAGGCCCGTCAACGCCACCACGTGCCACTCGAGCCCCTTGGCCATGTGGATGGTCATCAGGGTTACGCCGCTCGCCGCCACGTCCGGACCGCTCTGGTCGGCCGGGCTGACCAGCGTGATCTGGGTGAGGTAGCGGGCGAGGGGCGTGGTGGGGTCCTCGGCGTCAGGCACCGCGCCCGCCCCCACGAGCTCGGACCATTCGGCGGCACCCGCGATGAGCTCCTGGACGTTTTCCAGCCGATCCACGCCCTCGGGCCCCTCGTCCGCCAGGTATTGCTGGTATCCCGTCTCCGCGACCACGTGCTCGAGGACCGTCGCCGGGTCCGCCGCGCCCCACTGCTCCCGCAGGCGGCCCATGAGCGCGGCCACGTCCTGGAGCGTGGTGCGCACGTTGGGGCGCAGCTCGGGGATCCGGTCGGCGCCCGCCGCGGCTTCGCCGAGCGGCATGCGCCAGCGGGTCGCGGTCCGCGTGAGCAGGTCGATGGTCGCCTCTCCGATCCCGCGCCGCGGCACGTTCACGATGCGCGCGAAGGCCTCGTCGTCCGCCGGATTGACGATCAGGCGGAGGTAGGCAAGCAGGTCGCGCACCTCGCGCCGCTCGTAGAATCCCACGGCGCCGACCAGGCGGTATGGCACGCCCCGGTAGCGGAACGCTTCCTCGAGGGGCCGGGACTGGGCGTTGGTGCGATACAGCACCGCCATGCCCTCGTAGGGCACGTCGGTCGCGCTCGCCACGCGCGCGAGCTCCCCGGCGAGCCACTGCGCTTCGTCGCGCTCGTCGGCCGCGGTGAGCAGTGTAACCGGATCCCCGCCGGCCTGCGCGGTGAACAACGTCTTTCCGAGGCGCTCGGCGTTCTCGGCGATCACGCCGTTCGCGGCGTCGAGGATCACCTGCGTCGAGCGGTAGTTCTCCTCGAGCTTGACGATGGTGGTGCCGGGGAAATCCCGCTGGAAGACCAGCATGTGGCGGGAGTCCGCGCCGCGCCACCCATAAATCGCCTGGTCGTCGTCGCCCACCACGCACAGGTTGCGATGCTGGGTGGCGAGGAGCTGCACGAGACGGTACTGCGCGGCGTTCGTGTCCTGGAACTCGTCCACCAGCACGTGCTGGAAGCGGCGCTGCCAGGCCGCGAGCCGCTCAGGAAACTTGCTGAACAGCGTGAGCGGCGCGAGCAGGAGGTCGTCGAAGTCCATGGCGTTCGCCTGCTGCAACGCGGGGCCGAGGAGCGCGTACACTTCCGCCGCCGCGCGCGTCAGCGAGCCGTCGGCAGTGTGCGCGTACTCCTCCGGCGAGATCATGCGGTTCTTGGCGGCCGAAATGAGCGAGTGGATGGCGCGGGGAGGGTTAGCCTTGGGCGAGAGGCCCCGCTGCTCGAGCAGCCGCTTGGTGAGCGACTCCGAATCGTCCTGATCGTAGATCGTGAAGTTCGGGCCGAAGCCCAGGTGGGCCGCCTCGCGCCGCAGCAGTCGCGCCGCGAGCGAATGAAACGTGCCGATCCACAGGCCGCGCGGATCGGCACCGAGCAGCGCGGCCACGCGCGCGCGCATCTCGCCCGCGGCCTTGTTCGTGAACGTGACGGCGAAGACCCGCTCCGGCGGGACGCCACGCTCGCGGATGAGATGCGCGATGCGCGCCGTGAGCACGCGCGTCTTGCCCGAGCCCGCGCCCGCGAGCACGAGCAACGGCCCGTCGCCGTGTTCGACCGCGGCACGCTGCGCCGGATTGAGCGCGAGCGGGCTCACGTCGCGACGCTCGGGAACTCGAGGAGAAACACTGCGCCTCCGGCCGGCGACGCCGGACGATAGAGGACCCGCCCCTGATGCTGCTGCTCCACGATCCGGCGTGTGAGCGCGAGCCCGAGGCCCCATCCGCCGGGCTTGGTGGAAAAGCCGGGCTCGAACAGCCGCGACCGCGCGTCCGGCGGGACGCCCGCGCCATCGTCCCGCACGCTCAGCTGCGCCGTCTGGCCCACGGCCTCGACCCGGACCTCGATCCGGCCGCCGCGGCCACTCAGCGCATCCACCGCATTCTTCACCAGCGCCTCGAGCGCCCATTCGACGAGCACCGGATCCCCCAGCACGAACGGTCCCGGTCCCGAGGCCGTGAGGTCGAGCGTCACCGGACTGGCGAGCGTCGGCAGGCGGGGGCGGAAGTATGCGACCACGCGCTCCGCGACGGCGCCGAGGGCGACGCGCTCGCGTCCGGCGTTGCGGCTGATCCGCTCGAACCGTTTGGCGACCCGCTCGAGACGCTCCACATCCGCCCGAAGGTGCGACACCAGCTCCTGGCCACGGGTATCCGGATTCTCCTGGAGGTATTCAATCCATCCCGTGAGGCTCATGAGCGGCGTCCCGAGCTGGTGCGCGGATTCGCGCGCCATGGCGACCCACAGGCGGTCGCGCGCGCCGGTCACCTGCACGCGATACGCCCACACGGCGAGGGCCACGAGGCTCAGGAACACGAAGGCCTGCAGCTCGGCGAGGAAGATGAAGTGGCGGGCCTCAGGCAGGGCGCCGTAGTGAATCGTGCCCACGCCGGGCTGGATAACCGGGTCATGGATCGCGTCGAGCTGCGCCACCCACGCCCGCAGTCCCTCGGGGTCTCGGTGCCTCATCAAGTCCGGCGGCGCGTTGTCGAGGGCGGTGACGCGGCCCGCGGTGTCGGTCACCGCCAGTGGGACCCCGAGCGCGCGCACCTGCTCGGCCAGGTCGAGCAGCGCGCTCGTCGTGGCGTCGGGGCGCGGGTCGTTCAGCCCCACGAAGACGCGCCCCAGCAAGCGGCCCGTCTCGCGCGCATCGGCGCGGAGGTGCCGCACCATGACCCAGGTATATCCTGCCGAAACCGCGCCGAGTAGCAGCGCGAGGCCGATGACGGCCCGAAATCCCGCGCGGCGCAGTGGCCCGTTACGCGCCACCAGCGGGAGCGAGGCGTTCGACGCCGACGTACGGGACGAGCGCCTTGGGAAGCGTTACGGAGCCATCGGGTTGCTGCCGCGTCTCGAGCAGGGCGGCGATCGTGCGCGGCAGGGCGACCCCCGACGCGTTCAACGTGTGCACGAACTCCGGTTTCTCGCCGGGCTGGGGACGGCACCGGATGTTGGCCCGGCGCGCCTGAAAATCGGTGAACGTGCTCGCGCTCGACACCTCGAGCCACTGCCCCACCCCGGGCGCCCACACCTCGAAGTCGTAGGTCTTGGCGCTCGCGAACCCCACGTCCCCGGCCGCCAGGAGCACCATCCGATACGGCAGCTCGAGCCGCTGCAACACCGCGTCGACGTGGCCCGTGAGCCGGTCGAGCTCGGCGCCCGATTCGGCGGCGCGGCAGAACCGCACGAGCTCGACTTTGTCGAACTGGTGGACCCGCAGCAGGCCGCGCGTGTCCTTGCCGGCCGCGCCCGCTTCGCGCCGGAAGCAGGGCGTGTAGGCCACGTACGCGCGCGGGAGCGCCGCCCCGTCCATGATCTCGTCACGATGGATGTTCGTCACGGGCACTTCGGCGGTCGGGATGAGATAGAGGTCGTCCGGCGTCGTACGGTAGGCCTCGGCTTCGAACTTGGGCAGCTGCCCCGTGCCCTGCATGGCATCGCGCCGCACCACGATCGGCGGAGCGACCTCCGTGTAGCCGTGCTCGCGCCCGTGGAGGTCCAGCATGAACGCGATCAGCCCGCGCACGAGCCGCGCGCCCATCCCCATGAACAGGGGAAAGCCGGAGCCCGACACCTTGCTGCCCCGCGCCAGGTCCAGCATCCCCAGCGCCTCGGCCAGCTCCCAATGAGGTTTGCCGCCGGCCGGTGCTGCCTCGCCCCACGACCGGACGACGGCGTTGTTGGACGCGTCACCGTCCGGGAGGTCGGCGAGCGGCAGGTTCGGGACGAACAGGCCTTTCGCTTCGAGCGTGAACTCGAGGTCGCGCTGCTCGGATTCGAGCGCGGTGATCTTGCTCCCGAGCACCCGACGCTCTTCCAGGACCTCCGGCGGGATGGCGCCCTTTTCCTTCATCAGGCGCGCGTCCGCCCGGGCGGCCTCGTTGCGTTCGGCTTTCAGCTGATCGAGCTGGCCCGTCACGGCACGCCGCCGCATGTCCAGCGCCTCCAGCTCGTCCAGCAGTTTCTTCAGTGACGGATCACCACGACGCATGAGGGCGGCGCGGACCTGCGCCGGGGCGGTGCGCAGGAGTTTGAGATCAATCACAGCCTAACGGGAGGGGAGGCCAGGCGAGAGGCCCAGGTAGCCGCAATTCTGATCGCTGAGAATCTCGAACTGGACCGTGCGCTGCACCTGATCGAGGGCGAGCACGTGGAGCTTGGCGTACAGCGGCTGCGAGCTGATCGACACGCAGGGTTGCGGGCGCGACCGCACGAGGATCACCGCCCCGGGACTCACGAGCGTCGGTTTGGTCGCCTCGTAGTTTTCCTGTGTCGGCGCCTCCGTGATGGCCTCGAACGACTGGCCAGAGAGCAGCAGCCCCGAGGACGTCGGGAGACCCACCGCGCCCGTCGGCAGCAGAACAGGGCCGAGGACGGGTTTGAAGTCGAAGGCGAAATCGAACGAGGGCGACAAAGAGGTCCTGACCGGGCCCCCCCCACTCACCGAGTACGCCGACGGGGTGTCGAAGGCGGTTCCGGTCAGGGCGTACAACGTGACCGTGTCGACCACGTTCGCGATCGCGGCCGGCGGCAGGCCAATGCCGTTGTCGCACGAAGTGAGCAGGGCGAAACAGAGGGCGGCGGCGGGGAGCGCGCCCGCGGCGCGACGCAGAGCGGACATCGGCGAAGAAGTTACCAGTTGCAGCCTAGGTGGGTCAACCCGCGATCTCTCCTTGACTTCGCTATCCACGCGGCCTAGGTTGGCCGCCGTATGGCGACGATCCGCGACGTGGTCGACGCCCTGAGCCGGCGCGCCGGGGTGGACGCCGTCGTGGTGGTCGGCAGCGACGGACTCCCGATCGATTCCCGCGGGCCCAACGGCATCGATGCAGAGAGCGTCGCCGCGCTCCTGCCCTCGGCGATCAACGGCCTCGCGCAGCTGGGGCATGCGGGCCAGCGCGGCGATTTCAGCACGGGCGTCATCGAGTTCGGCGCCGGCATGGTGGTGATGTCCGTGCTCAATGCCGATGCCCTCCTCCTGGTGCTGGTACGTCCGTCCGCCAACGTGGGCGAGCTGCTCTACGACCTCCGCCGCCACCGCTCGGCGATCGCTGGCCTGCTCTAACGCGGGACTGACCGCGTGGTGTCTCCGACTTCGCATCGACATCTCCTCATTGTGGATGACGAGCCGCATATCGGCCTCTTGCTCCGCCCGCACCTCGAGCAGATCGGGTACCGTGTGAGCCTCGCCCGGACCCTCGCGCTCGGGCGCACGATGCTCGCCGACCGCACGGCCGCCGTGGATGGCCTGCTGCTCGACCTGCATCTCCCCGACGGCTCGGGACTCGACTTCCTGCGGGATCTGCGCGCGACCGACGCCGGGCGCGCGCTTCCCGTCATCGTGCTTACGGCCGAAGGGGAAGAGCGCGTCCTCACGGCGGTGCGCGGCCTTGGCGCCCAGCTCGTCACCAAACCCTTCAGTCCCAGCAAGCTCACCGCCCGGATCGCCGCGCTCTTCGCGCCCGCGCCTGTCGCACCCGACGCAGCGGAGGCCTCGTGAGCATCTGGGCCGCCATTCTCGCGGGCGGGACGGGCACGCGGTTCTGGCCACTGTCTACCCCTGAGCGTCCGAAACAGCTCTTGCCGCTCGCCGGCGACCAACCGCTGCTCGTGCAGGCGGTGCGTCGCCTCGACGGGCTCGTGCCGCCCGAGCGCATCGTGATCCTCACCGGGCCGTTCCTCATCGATGAGGTGGCCAGTCTCGTCCCCGACGTGCCGCGGGCCCAGCTCCTGGCCGAGCCGCGCGCGGCCTCCACGGCGCCCGCGCTGGCCTGGGCGGCGCACTGGATCGCCGCGCGCGATCCGGCCGCGCAAATGCTCTCGCTCCACGCCGACTGGGCCGTGGCCGACGAGCGCGCGTTCCGCAGCGCGGCCCGCACAGCGCTGGGCATCGCCCAGGAGTACGACGTGCTGGTGACGGTGGGAGTCAAACCGACGCGGAACGATTCCGCGTACGGCTACATCCTGCCCGGTAAGCCCCTCGGTACCGCGCGCACGGTCCGCCGCTTCCTCGAGAAGCCGAGCCCGGCCCGCGCGGCGCTGCTGCGGCGCCGCGGCGCGCTCTGGAACACCGGGCTGTTCGCCTGGGGCGTGGCACGGTTTCTCGGCGAGATCGGCGCGTACGCACGCGAGCTCAAGCCCGGGTGGCCGGCGCTCGCCGGCGGCGACGTAGCCGGGTTCTTCGCGGCGGTGCGACCCGCCGCAGTGGACGTCGCGGTGCTCGAGCGCACCAAGCGCCTCGCCGTCGTCACCGGTGGCTTCCAATGGGACGACATCGGATCCTGGGACGCCTTGCTCCGCATCCGCCGCACCGATGCGCGGGGCAACGTGGTGGTCGGCAACGCCTCGGTCGCCGACGACGTGAAGCGCTCGGTGATCTGGTCCGACAGCGAGCACGTGGCCGTGGCCGGCGTCGAAGACATGATCGTCGTCCGCGCGAACGGCCATACCCTGGTCATGCCCACGGGCCGTGCCGACCAGCTGAAGGAGCTGGTACAACGGCTGTGACGCGCGCCCTGTACCTCCTCGACCCAGAGCCCGCCCCCGCCTGGGCCCCGTTCGCCGGAGCGCGGCCCCTGTCGGAGCTCCGCGCCGGAGCGCATCTCGTGCGCGAGCGCTGGGAGCGATTCGCCGGCGCCACGGCGCGCGAAATCTTCGCCCTGCCGCATCTCGAGGGGTTCGCGGAGCCCGGCATGCCGCCGGTCGTCGCCCGCCGTTCCGTGACCGGGCCGGCCTTGATCGGATCCTCGACGTTCGCCCCCACAGCCGTCGCCCCCCCGCTCCCGGACGGGGCCTTTCGCCTCACCGCCGCCGGCGTCACGGTGGGCTGGGGGGTCGGCGCGGGCGCGACGTGGGACGGCCCGCAGCCGGGCGCCGTCGCCGTCGAGATCTCCGGCTGCGTGTTGCACGGCGCCTACGACCTCGTGCGGGCCCTGGACTCCCTGCTCGCCGACGACGTCCAGCGGATGCTCGGGGACTCAGACCCGGTGCCGCGTGGCAGCATCGTGCTCGGCGATGCCGCGGCGCTCGTGCTGCACGGAGCCAGCGTCGAGCCGGGCGTCGTGTTCGACACGCGTGGAGGCGCGATCGCGCTCGAGGAGGGCGTCGAGGTGCGTGCTGGCACGCGACTTGAGGGTCCGCTCTGGGTGGGGCCTCACGTCCGCGTCCGCGGCGGCGAGCTGCGCGCGGCGGCGATCGGCCCGTACTCAGTCGTTCGCGGAGAGCTGGTGAGCACTGTGTTCCTCGGGTACGCGAACAAGTCCCACGACGGTTTCGTTGGCCACTCGGTGATTGGCCGCTGGGCCAACCTGGGCGCGGGCACCATCACCTCGAATCTGAAGAGCACCTACGGCCCGATCCGCCTCGAGGTCGCGGGGACGGCGCTCGAAACCGGACTGATGAACCTGGGGAGTCTCATCGGGGATCACGCCAAGACGGCGATCGGCACCCTGCTCGACACCGGCAGCGTGATCGGGACCGGGGCCCAGGTCTTCGAGGGCGTCCGGCCCCCAAAATACGTCCCCCCCTTCGCGTGGGGTGGCACGGGCGGCGAACGCATGACCCGCGACGGCTTCCTGACCGTCGCGGGACGGGTGCTCCCCCGCCGCAAGGTCACCCTGGACCCCGCCCTGCGCACCGCATTATGCCGTATCTACGACTGGGCGACGGCCGGGGGCCGGCCGTGAGGTTGCCGCCGCAGGGCGCGCAGCGCACATTGATCCCGCGCCCCCCAACGCGCTAGCGCATGGCCAAGACGGATCGACTCAGCCGGGTAAGCAAGTTCGAGCTGCACGACCTCATTGGTGAAGGGGCGACGGGGGTCGTGTGGAAAGCCTACGACACCGTCATCCGGCGGTTCGTGGCGCTCAAGCTTCTCACCGCCCGCATCGGCAAGAGCACCGACGCACGCGAGCGCTTCCTCCGGGAAGCGCGGGCGGCGGGCGTGCTCCAGCATCCCAACCTCATCACGCTGTACGACCTGGGCGAAGCCGATGGCCAGCTCTATATCGCCATGGAGCTGGTCCAGGGCCGCGACCTGAGCGATATCATCGCGTCGGGCGCGCCGCTTGCGCTCGAGCGCAAGCTCGATCTGGCCATTCAGATGCTGGACGGGCTCGCCCATGCGCACGACCATGGCGTCATCCACCGCGACATCAAACCGTCCAACGTGCGGGTAGCCTCCGACGGCCAGGTCAAGATCATGGACTTCGGGATCGCCCGCCTGCAGTCCGCCGACGTCACGGGCTCGGGCGCGATCGTGGGCACGCCGAACTACATGGCACCGGAGCAGGTCACGAACGGCGCCATCACGCCGGCGACCGACATCTTTTCAGTCGGCTGCCTCCTCTACGAGTTCCTGAGCTCCAAGAAGCCATTCGACGGCGACACCGTGCACGGCGTGCTGTACCAGGTGCTCACGACCGATCCCAAGCCCCTGCAAGTGGTCGCGCCGTCGCTGCCCGCCGCCCTGGATCGCGTCGTGGCCAAGGCGATGAACAAGGCGTCCGAGGACCGCTATCAGAGCGCGCGCGAGATGCAGCAGACGCTGCTCGAGATTCGGGCGGCGCTCTCGAGTCCGTCGGGCATCACCCAACGGCTGCCGGCACGGTGGACGCCGCTCCCGGCGCCGCTCCTCCGGCTGTTGACCCACACATCGCTCAAGGTGCGCGTTGCCGCGCTGGCCACGCTGCTGACGGTCGCGCTCGTCCTCCTGTACGTGTCGCGCCCGGGTGCCGCGACCCCTCCCGACGCGCAGAGTACGGCCAGCGTGCCGGCCGTCGTGGCCGCACCCCTGGGCACCGCTCCGTCAGGAGGGGTCACGTCCGGGGGCGCCGCGCAGGCGGGGGGATCACCGGGTCTCGGGCAAGCCTCGCCCCCGGCGGCGCCGCACGTGGACGTCACGACCCCGCTCGACCACCTGATCCAAATGCCCGTCCCCGCGGGTTTGAATACCGCGCTTGCGGCGTTGCGCGACTCGGCGCTCGAGGCCCGGCGACGCGCGCGGGCGGCAGGCGCCATGAAGAACAACGTGCCGTCCGTGGTGCTGGCCGAGACGATGTTGCAGACCGCTGAGTTGGGGTTGCGCCAGGGCGATCAGGCGCGCGCGTCGAGCGGCTACATCAACGTGGTGCCGCTGTACGGGAATGCCCGGATCGAGGCCGAGCAGCTGCGGCGCGAGGCTGAGCGCGCGATCACGCGAGCCACGCCGGTAGTGAAAGGCATCACCAAGCGGGCCGAGGCTACGCGGGCGGCGACGTCGCTCGCGCGGGCAGATTCGCTCCTCGCGGCCATGGACTACACGCTCGCGGCGCTGGCGGCACAGGACGCCGAGCGGGTCGGCGTGGCGGTCGGGGTCGCCCCGCCCAGCCCGCAACCCGCCGACCCGCGCGCTGCAATCGGCGTCTTGCTGCTCGACCTCGCGCGCGCGGTGGCAAGTGAGCGCGTCGCGAACCTGCGGCTCCTGTTTCCGTCCATGACGGCCCAGGACGCCGGGAGCTGGCAGAGGTTCTTCCGCCGCGCCTCGCGCCTCGAGGCGCGGTTCACGGCGACCAGTCTCCACGTGGCCGGGTCGACGGCGAGCGCCACGGTACGCGCGGAATACCGGTTCGTGGCGACGGAGAGCGGCGTCCAGCAGGAAGAGCGGACGACCCTCGGGATGGAATTCATGCGGACGCTCGAGGACTGGCGCGTCACGCGGGTGAGCGAGCTGAAGCGCTAGCCCATCAGTCCCACGCGCGCTCCGTATCGGGAGGCGGCGCGGGAATCGTCACGGTATCGGCGCGCTGGTGTGCGGGTCCCACGCGGCGCAGCGTGACGGCCTTCTTCAAGTCGCCGCCCGAGATCGTGAGCTTGTCGGGGGCGAGCGCCACCCGGTACACCATCCACACCCCATCACCCAGCGTCAGCCACAGGCTGTCGCCGACCAGGCGCCAGCGAGCCACCTGATCCCCGAACTGCGCCGAGCTGTCGGGACGGACCATGATGTGGCGAATCTCGTCGCCGGTCTTCGCCTGCCAGTCGCCCTCGACGGGCGCATGCCGGGACGATCCGGTGCTCTGCGCCGGAAGCGCGATGGCAACAAGCGCGAATACGATAACGCTCATGAACGTGCGGTCCACCATGGTGCGGAAAGATACCCCGACGGGAAAGGGGGGTTCTGCTCAGGCGCCCGCCGCGGGCTGGCTCCCAATGGGAGCCTCCGCGTCGTTGACGACGGCAACCTGCGTCTCCCGCTGGCGCATCATGCGCGTGAACGCGCCCGCCAGGACCGGATCGAACTCCGTGGCGCTGCGCCCGTCGATATACGCGAGCGTCCGCTCCTGGGGCCAGGCTTCGCGGTAGGGCCGCGTGGTGCGCAGCGCGTCGTACACGTCGCACACGTGCACCAGCTTGCTGGCGAAGTGGCAGTCGCGGCGGAACTGCAGCGTCGGATACCCCTCCCCGTTCAGCATGATGTGATGCTCGTACGCCACCACGGCGGCGAGGTCGAGCCGGTTCTCCGAGCCGAGGATGATCCGGGCCCCGTCCGCCGGATGCCGGTTCATCACCTGCCGCTCCTCGTCGGTGAACCGTCCGGGCTTCGTGAGGATCTCGATCGGAATCCGCACCTTGCCGAGGTCGTGCAGCAACCCCGCGATCCCGAACGCCTGCACGTCGCGCGCGCCGAGCCCGAGGGACTCGGCGAGCGCCATGGCGAGCACGCTCACGTTGAGCGAGTGGGTGGTGGTGTACTGATCGAACTCCTTGAGCTGGAGCAGCGGGATCATGAACTGACGACCGGAGTGCATCGCAACGGAGAGCGAGCGCACCACCGCTTCGGCCTCCACGAGGGGCAGGAACCCCTTGGTGGCCACCTCGTCCTGCACCCAGCGCAGGGTGTCGGTTTCCTCCGCGAGCGAGTAGCTGATCGTGGCAGTGGGCAGGGGGCCCTGCTCCCCTTCGAGCCCGGCATCGCCCCGCACGCCGACGGCGCCGTACTTGATGGCGGACGACCGCAGGTGTGACGCGGTCGTCGTATCGATCGCGGAGAGCGTGAGGCGCGCCAGGATCTCGTCCAGGAACGTCTCGAACTCGTCCTTGCCGACGCGGTCGGCGAACTGCAGGCGCTGAATGCCGGCCTGCGCCAGACGCTGCGACCAGTCCCACCCGCCCAACCCCTTCAAGGGCAGGTTGCCGTACACGATCTCGTCGCCCAGGAACGTGAAGAGGGGCTGAGACGTCGTCTGCTGCAGGTCGTGCAGCTCGCGGTACGCGGCGTCGATGGCGCGCTCGCGCGCGGGGTGGCCCTCGGCATAGAGGGTCATGGTCGCGAGGGCCTGCGCGAAGGCGGTGAGAAAGCGTGCCGGGTCGCCGCTCATGCTGGCGCGGGCGCCACCGCCGCCGCGCGAACCTCGGGGTCCTTGGCGCCAGCGGCGCGCGCCAGCACGCGCCGCACCGTCGGATCGTTCGCCCATCCCGTCGCGAGCGTCGCGAGCGCGGCGAGCAGCTCGGGCGATTTCGCGGCCAGTTTGTCGCGCCCGAACAGCGTCCGCCCGCCCTTGGTCAGCTCGAGCAGCGTATCCCGCGCGGCGTGCGAACGGGCGCCGCCGAGCGCGCGGATCGCGAGCACGCGCACCTTGGGGTCTACCGCACGGTCCGTGGCGTGGCCCGCGACGAGCGGGAGGACGGCCTCGGGACAGCCGCCGTGCGCCGCGATGAGCCCGACCTGGAGGACGCGTGGGTCCGCGTCGCGCAGCGCCGCCGCCAGGGCCCGGGCGCGCTCGGCGCCGAGCTTGAGCTGCAGCTTGAGCGCCTGCAGGCGCACGCGGCTGTCTTTGTGCGTCAGCCAGGGAAGCGCGGAGAAGCCCGGTGGCGTCTGCCCGAGCTCTTCCAGCAGTGCCAGCATGTTGCGGGTGACGTACCAGCGCTCGTCGTCGAGCCGGGCGACGACGAGCGGGGCGATGTCCGGCCCCAGACGCGCGAGCAACGCCAGCAGCCCGCGCCGCTCGCCGCGCGACTCGGCGGCGGCGACCGCATCGAGCAGCGGCTCGGCGCCGGCCGCGCCCGCGCGCGGGGCGATCCGGTCGAGCAAGGGAAACTCCACCGGATGCTGCGTCGCGAGCCGCTGGATCGTCTCGGCGGTCGCCACGCGCTTCCACAGCTCGGCGGCAGCCGCGCTCGTGGCCGGCATGTGTTCGAGCGCTTCGAGGAGCTGCGGTAGCCGCGACTCCGCGATGCGGTCCGCGGCGTCGAGCACCGCCTCGGAGGCGAGGTCGAGCTCGAGCCCCATCGCCGCGATGCGGTCGGGCTCGGTGGGATAGGCCACCTCGAGCGGGGCGGCGAACATCGGGGCGGCGCGCGCCATCTTGTCCAGCGCCGCGCCGTAGACGCCGGGGTTGGGATCCTGGATGGACCACCCGGCGAGCAGGCGCCGCACCTGGTCGCGGAGCGCGGCGTCGGCCTGGGGCCGCGCTTCCGCAGTCCCGCTTTCGGCATGGGCGGCGAGCTTCGACAGCATGCGAACCAGCGCGTGAGAGATCTGCTGCTGCGAGCTGTCGGCGGCCGCCTGGACGATGGCCACGACCGCGTCGATGGCCATCCCGTCCGTGGCGTCCGCGACGAAGCGGCGGCGCTGAGCGGAATCGCCTCCCATCATGACCAGACGGCGCAGCGTCTCGGGCTTCATGCTGCGCAACAGGCGCGACATCCGCCGTCGCAAGGCCACCGCTTCGGCCGATCCCGCCCCCTTCAGCTCTTCAGCGATCTGCAGCAGGTACCCGACGATCGCCTGATCGTAGGCCCCCGCTTCCCCCTTGGAGCGCTCGTCGATGGCCCGCGCGATGACCGCGGGCTCGGTGGACGAGGGCGGCGTGTCGCTGCCGTCGGTGGCGAGCGCGGCACGCGCGAGGCCGATCCAGAGCTGCGCCGCGCGGGCGCGGGCCGCGCCCTGGGTGGCGTCCTGGGGCGCCGCGCCTTCGTCCACCAGCTCGAGGCGCTCGTACGTAAGCGAATAGAGGCGAACGTGCGCCCAGCGCCGCAGATCCTCAGGCGCCCCGAGCCCCAGGGGCCGGCCGGTGCGGTCCGCCTCGACCGCGAGGACCCGGAGCACGTCGCGGATCTCCTCGGCCGTGACGCCCTTGCTGAAGGTGATAGCGCCCAGGTGATGGCGGTGCAGGCGGTCGGCCAGCTCGCGTAAGACGGGATGCTTGGGGTCGGTGGCGACCCCCTCGATGACCAGCTGGTGACGCGCCACGCCCAGGGACACGGTACTGCGGTCGGTGAGCAGCCGCTCGCACCGGGAGACCACGGCTTCCGCGGCGGGGGGGAGCGACGGGTGATCGGACGGATACATCGCGTGCTTGTGGAGCGCGATCGACAGCTCGACGAGCAGGTCGGCGAGATCCCGTGAGAGGACGGCGCGCTCGGGCTGGGCCGCGCGTTCGGGCTGACCGCCCGCCTGCGGCGGAGTCACCACCGGGACCCACGGGCGCGAAGGACGGGGTCGATCACGGACTACAACGTACAAAACAACCGCGCCCCGGGAAACGGCCCCGGGGCGCGGCAGGCAACTTGAGCGCAGGCTAGTACATACCGCCCATGCCACCACCACCGGGCATGGGGGGCGCCTTCTCCTTTTCCTTCTTCTCCACCACGACGCACTCCGTCGTGAGCAGGAGACCCGCAATCGACGCGGCATTCTGGAGCGCCGTGCGGGTGACCTTCGTCGGGTCGATGACGCCCGCAGCCACCAGATCCTCGAAACTGTCGGTCTGAGCGTTGTAGCCGAAGTTCTTGTCCTTCGACTCCTTCACTTTCCCGACCACGATCGAGCCTTCCGCGCCCGCGTTCTGGGCGATCATGCGGATGGGCTCCTCCAAGGCACGGCGGACGATGTCGATGCCGATCTTCTCGTCCTCGTCCGCGCCCCGCGCCTTGTCCAGGACCTTCTGGCACCACAGCAGCGCGACGCCGCCGCCGGGCACGATGCCCTCTTCGACCGCGGCGCGCGTCGCATGCAACGCGTCTTCCACGCGCGCCTTCTTCTCCTTCATCTCGGTCTCGGTGGCTGCCCCGACGTGAATCACCGCCACGCCGCCGGCGAGCTTCGCCAGCCGCTCCTGGAGCTTTTCGCGGTCGTAGTCCGACGTGGACTTGTCGATCGCCGCCTTGATCTCGTTGATGCGGCCCTGGATGGCGTCCTGCTTGCCCTTGCCATCCACGATCGTCGTGTTGTCCTTGTCCACCACGATGCGCTTGCCCTGTCCGAGGTCGGTCAGCACCGTGTTCTCGAGCTTGAACCCGACCTCCTCCGAAATCACCTGGCCACCGGTCAGGATCGCGACGTCGCGCAGCATCTCCTTGCGCCGATCCCCGAAGCCCGGCGCCTTGACGCCGCACACCTTGAGCGTGCCCCGGAGCTTGTTGACGACCAGCGTCGCGAGCGCCTCGCCCTCGATGTCTTCCGCGATGATCAGCAACGGCCGACCGGCCTGCGCGACCTTCTCGAGCGTCGGCAGCAGGTCCTTCATCGAGGAAATCTTCTTGTCGTGGATCAGGACGTACGCGTCCTCGAGGACCGCCTCCATCTTCTCCGGATCCGTCACGAAGTACGGCGACAGATACCCGCGATCGAACTGCATCCCGTCCACAGTCTCATAGGTGGTCTCGAGGCCCTTCGCTTCCTCGACCGTGATCACGCCGTCCTTGCCGACCTTCTCCATCGCGTCGGCGATGATCTTGCCGATCTCGTTGTCGTTGTTCGCCGAGATCGTGCCCACCTGCGCGATCTCCTTCCGGCCCGCGGTGGGCACGGAGATCTTCTTCAGCTCCTCGACCACGCTCTCGACCGCGCGCTCGATTCCGCGCTTCAGCGACATCGGGCTCACACCGGCCGTCACCGACTTGAGACCTTCCCGGAAAATCGCTTGCGCCAGTACGGTCGCCGTGGTCGTGCCGTCGCCCGCGAGGTCGGAGGTCTTGGTCGCCACTTCCTTCACCATCTGGGCGCCCATGTTCTCGACCGGATCCTCGAGCTCGACTTCCTTGGCCACCGTGACGCCGTCCTTGGTCACGGTCGGGCTGCCGAACTTCTTGTCGATGACGACGTTCCGGCCCTTGGGGCCGAGCGTCACCTTGACCGCTTCCGCCAGCTGATCCACGCCCCGCTTCAAGCGGTTGCGCGCTTCAGCGTTGAATTCCAGCAACTTCGCTGCCATCTAAAGTTCCTCCCTCACCCCTTAGGCGAGTTTTGCGATGACGTCGGATTCCTTGATCAGAATGATCTCTTCCCCGTCCAGCTCCACCTGCGTGCCGCTGTATTTCCCATAGACCACGCGGTCCCCCACCTTCAATTCCATCGGCACGAGGTCGCTCTTTTCCCGCCGCCCCGGCCCTACCGCGATCACTTCACCCTGAATCGGCTTTTCCTTCGCGGTGTCGGGGATGTAGAGACCGCCCTTCATTGTCTCGGTCTCCTCCAGCGGTCTGATCGCGACGCGGTCGGCCAGCGGGTGGACCTTCAGCTTGCTCTTGCTTCCAGTCGCCGTTGCCATGATGCCACGCCTCCAAAGCAGTGATGTAACAGATTGCCCAACAGCATGTTAGCACTCTGATACGATGAGTGCTAAGCCGCGGACAATTTCTCCCCGCCGCACGCTGGTGTCAAGGGGTCGCAACAGGCTGGGTGAGGAGGGCAGCGACGGAATCGGCGACGATGCGAGCCTGGCCGGCCGCCGTCGGGCCCAGGGAATCGAGCGGCAGCGATACGGCAGCGACGATCGCGCCGGTCCGCGTATCGGCCAGCCGGGCCGCGAGCCAGGTGACGGTCGAGTCGTGATAGGTGAAGGTGACGACCGCCGCCGTCGGAGGGCTGCCACCGGCAACTCGGCGCTTGACGCTGAATCCTTTGGCCTTGAGCGCTTCGGCGAGGGCGTTGGAAAGCGAGTCGCGCGGTTCGACCAGCAACCGGTACCCCTTCAATGGACTCGCGGAGCGGCTTCCGAACGCGCACCCCAAGGCGAGCGCCGCGAGCACGGCAACCGTTTTCACGGAATCATTCGCCGAACCCCGACCCAGTGCGTCATCCAGTACGCCCCGTCGGGATCGTGGGGGTCGAGCAGCGAGATCTTCACCCCCGAGCTGCTGCTATGAATGAACTTCCCTTCCCCGGCAAACAGGCCCACGTGCGTCACGCCCGCGCCGGGACGGCTCGAGAACAGCAGTATGTCTCCCGGCCGCAGGGCATCGAGAACGGGCGTGACCTCGGCACCGGCCCGCGCCTGATCGCTGGCGCGGCGCGGCAAGCGGATGCCGTGCAGGCCGTACGCGTACTGGATGAGGCCCGAGCAATCGAAGCCGTTCTCGGCCGTGCCACCCCACTGGTACGGCACGCCGAGCACCGAGATCGCCGTTTCAACGACCGAGGCCGCGTTCCCGGTCACCACCTCGGGCGGCGGAATCAGCGCCGGTGCCGCAGCCCCGCCGCTGGCACCGGTCTGCCCGCCTTCGGCGGCTCCCCCACCCCCGCCCCGTCGCTTTCCGATGTGCAGTGCCACGCCCACCGCGATGCTCGGCCCGGCCCGGGCGTCCGGGGCGGCGCGCCAGAACCCGCGGGGCCCGCGGTCGTCGAGCCGGTAGCGCACCTCCGCTCCCACCGCGACGAACGGGACCGGCCGCCATTCGAGGCCGCCGCCGATGTTCCAGAGGATCGCGAATTGCTGCGTCGCCGTGTCGGTCGAAGCGCCGAGGGCCGCCCCGACAATCGCGTACGGGCCCAATGCACGGCGCCCGCGGAAGAAGGTGAACTCGTAGCCCGCCCCGTAGAAGGCCTGATGCCGTCCGAGCGAGTCGCTGATCAGCGCCATCGCGACGAACCCGTGCGTGAGGCTGGGCGGGCTCATGCGGATTTCGTAGGTGGTCGACGGGTTGTCGCCGGACCAGTGTCCGAGGTGGAACTCAAAGGCCGTGCGTTGCGCGCTCGCGGTGACGGGAAGGACCGCGAGCAGGAGACTGCAGACCTCAGTCAGCCGCGGCGACAGCGCGCTGCTCCTCCGAGGCGCGTGGAGCCATGTGATGGGACAGGAGATGTGGCACCCGGCGCATGAACCGGACCCACACGGCCAGGGCCCCGAGACCCGCGAGTGCCGCCAAGCCGCCGGCGACGCCGAGCCCGGCCAGGGGACGCGTGAACTGGAGAGCGACGAGCGTCCCCGCCCAGAGGCCGACAAACGAAGCTCCCCAGGCCAGCAGCGGCGTGAGGAGCCATCCCGACACCACCAACAGATGCGCTAACCAACGCGGCACGCGCCCTTCTCCCTCCCCGTCGCGCTACGCTTTGCGAGCGAGCGCGACGGCGGCCAACGCCACGAGCGTCACACTGAACCCGAGCCCCGCCTGCACCGGAAGCACCGCATGGAACCCCGTGACGCGCAGCACGGCCGCGAGGACCACCGCACCGCCCAGCACGGGACCCGCCACGCTCCCGAGGCTCGAGCGGCCCCGCGCGGCACCCGCGGCGGTGAGGACGCCGCCCATCCACGCCAGGAACGTGGACAGCATCCACCAGATGGGCAGATACCACCACGTGCTGCCGCCGCCGACGTCGTCCCACGTCCACGGATACGCATGCATCGGCCGCAGCAGGGCGATGTCGATGATCGAGAACACGAGTGCTCCCCACAAACCGATCCCAGCCGCTCCCGCGATCCCTTCGATGGTGCGCGCCACCGCCAAGCGGCCGGGCAGGAACGCCGCCACGGTCCCGCCCACGAACACGAGCAGCGCCTCCACGACGCTCGCCGTCCCCTCGGGCAGATACCAGGCGACGGCGAGGTACGCGACGACCGCCACCGAAATGGTTATCCCGACCTTCGTGCCGGCGATGAGAACGGACCGGAAATCCGACCGATCGCTGACGGCAGACGCTACAGTCGCGGACATGTGATGCGGGCTCCTCGTAGAGGGTCTCGAGCCAAATCTAAGCCGCGAATCTGTCAGCGGGCAAACACGACCAGGACCGTGAGATCGGTCACTGCCCAGGCGCCAAGCGCCTGGTACATGCCGCGCTGATGCATCGCCGAACTCCAGGACCTGTGGTCTTTGTACCACGGCAGGAGCACCGCGGTCCAGGCAGCGAGTGCCACGGCCAGGACGCTTGTCCAGGCGCCTGCCCCGACGGCGCGCGCCGCGAACCCGAACGCACCGAACGCGAGTCCCGTGCAGGCCAGCGCCACGATCAGGCTGGCCCGCATCCCGAGGCGCAGCGCCAGCGTATGATCGCCGCGCCGGCGATCCTCGTCGAACTGGTAGAGCTGGGTGAGGGGGTAGAGCCCGGCAAAGAGGGGGCAGAACGCGAACAGGACCAACGTATGGCCGAGGTCGAGCGGGCGGCCCGTCGCGGCCCAGCCCGCGTACGGGGTGAGCGTGCCGAACCCCCACATGTTGATCACCCAGTCCGCTCCCGCGACGGCCTTGAAGCGGAACGGCGGGACCGAGTACAGGAGCGACATGACGAGGCATATCGCGTATGCAAGGCGGAACCCGGGTGGCAGCGCGAACGCCACGATCTGCCCGCCCAGGAGCAACGTCACGCTGAAGCCGAGCAGGTGGCGGGGCAGCGCCGGCGGGGCGCGCAGGTAGCCGATGTCGCCCTCGTCGCGGTCGAACACGCTGTTCAGCGCCAGCGTGCCGCCGTTCAAGCAGAGCACCCACAGCGCCAGCGCCAGCAGTGCCGCACCGAGCTGCTCCCCTTTCGCGACGCCGCCGAACCCGACCGCCAGGACATACCCCAGGGCGGTGTGTCCCGCCATGATGGGCCACTCGGCGGGTCGCGTGTGCAGGAGATACGAAAAGGTCTCGCCGGGCAGCCAGCGATACCCCCACCGTCGCCAGCGATTCAGCGTCCGCGCGTCGCTCACCAGGTGAGTCCGAGCGCGTTCGCCGCGACGCGCAGCCCGGTCAGCGTGAGGTCGGGATTCACCGCCTCGATCTCGCGGGACAGCGGGGCGACGAGACCGGCCAGGCCGCCGGTGGCGATCACCTGCGGCGTGGCGCCGTTCGGCCACTCCGCCTTGATCCGCCGCACGAGGCCATCGACCGCGTCCGCCGTGCCGAGCAGCACCCCCGCCCGGATGGCCTCGTCGGTGCGCCGGCCAATCACGTGCGCCGGCGGCTTGAGCTCCGTGGCCTGGAGCTTCGCGGTGTTGCGGATCAGCGCATCCGCGGCGGTCCGCACGCCCGGCATGATCACACCACCCAGAAATCGCCCATCCGCGGTGATGCAATCGAACGTCGTGGCCGTGCCGAAGTCCACCACGATCGTGTCGCGATGGAAGAGATGCGCCGCGGCGAGGGTGTTGAGAATGCGGTCCGCTCCGACCTGGAGCGGCTCATCCACTTCCAGCTTGATCGGGAGCGCGAGCGCCCCGTCCACAACCACGGGGTGCACGGTGGTGGCGCGCTCCACCGCTTCGCAGAGCCCCTGCGTCACGGGTGGGACGACCGATGCCACGATGGCCGCTCGCACCTCCTGCGTCGATCGCCCCGCCTGGAGCAGGTACGCGGTGAGCGTCGCCGCCCATTCGTCGGGCGTGCGGGCGGGCGTCGTGGTCAGACGCCAATGCGCCTCCAGGCTGTCGCCGCGAAACAGCCCGATCTTGGTCTCGGTGTTGTTGATGTTGATCGCGAGGAGCATGGCGGCGGAAGTATAGACGCGGCGCAGCGTTCAGGCGAGTTCGACGTGTCCCTCCCGCACGGCGACTTGCCCGGCTCCGCTCGTTACGAGCAACGCGCCGTCGGGCGTCAGGCCGTCGGCCCGGCCCGGAGTCGGCAGGCGCAGCGCGCGCCCGCGCAACCAGTCGCGCTCGGCGAACGCCTGGCACTCGCCCTCGGTGAGCGACCGCCGTCCGGCGGCCACCCTGGCGAGCGCCGGCACGAGCCGGTCGAGCACATCGATGCGGTGGAGGTCGGGAAGGAAGTCGCACAGCCTCGCGGCGCGCGGCGCGAGCTCCGCGGGCAGCTCATTCGCGACGTTGATGCCGACACCCAGCGCCAACCATTGCGGCACGTCGCCCTGCCAGCGCGTCTCACACAGCACGCCGCCCACCTTGCGGCCATCGAGCAGCACGTCGTTCGGCCACTTGAGACGCGTGGCCGGGCGGCCGAGCAACTCGTCCACCGCGTCGGCCACGACGAGCCCCGCCCGAATCGACAGAGCGCTGATCTCGCCCGAGCCGGGACGCAGCAGCATTGCCAGCCACACGCCGCCGTAAGGCGAGCGCCATGTCCGCCCGTCTCGTCCCCGCCCCGCCGTCTGCTCTTCGGCGATCACGGTGGCGCCGTGCGCCGCCCCGCCGGCCCCCAGGTCGTGCACCGCGTCGAGACTCGAGGGCATGGTGCGCGACACCCGCACCCGCGGCACGCTCCAGCGGCGGGGCAGGCTCGCCGCGGGCACCCCGTCGAGCGTCACCGGTGCCAGAGCGCGTACCCCAGGGTCAGAGCGCCGACCACCCAGCAATACGGCGCGAACGCGTAGAAGCGCCCCCGTTGCAGCAGCGCGATCAGAAAACGAATCGACCAGATCCCCGCGACAAAGGCCACGATAAGGCTCGAGATCAGCGACACTGCGCCCACGGCAGCGACCTGCACCGTCATGTGCCGGCCCTCGAGGATGCCCGCCCCGGCGATGACGGGGACGGTGAGCAGGAAGCTGTACTCGCCCGCCGGGTACGGCGCGAGCCCCGCCCACAGCGCCGCGGCGACGGTCGCGCCCGAGCGCGAGACGCTGGGCAGGATGGCGAACGCCTGCGCCAGGCCGATGCCGAGCGCGGCCAGTGGGGACGGGGCGACCTTGGTCCCCTCGAGCCGCCGCGTGGACCACAGCATGAAGCCGGTCACGATGAATCCCAGTCCCAGGAAGATGAGCGACCGGAAGTACTCCTCGATCGCGCGATGAAACAGGACGCCGATGAGCCCTGCCGGCAGCGTTCCCAGCGCGAGCAGCCCTACCGCCTGCCATCCCTCGGGCTCGCCGCGCGCCACGCTCCGCACCAGCGCCCACAACCGGCCCCCGAACACGACGAGCACCGCGCCCAGCGTCGCCACGTGGAGCATCACCTCCACGAAAACGCCGGGGAGCTTGATGCCGCTCAGCACCTCGACGAGCACGAGGTGGCCCGAGCTCGACACCGGGAGGAACTCCGTCAGTCCCTGCACCAGGCCCAGGACGATCCCTTGCCAGAGGGTCATGTGGCGCGCAGCACGGACTCGTACAGTGCCTCGTACTGCGGCACGATCCGTTCGGTGGAGAACGCCTGCGCGCGGCTCGCTGCCGCAGCGCGCATGCGGGCGTGGCGCTGGGGATCGCCGAGGATCGCCGTGGCCGACGCGACCATCGCGTCCACGTCGCCGAGCGGTGCGAGCACGCCCGTCTCCCCGTCCTGGACCACTTCCGGCAGCCCGCCGACGGCGGTCGCGATGACGGGGACGCCGCACGCCATGGCCTCGAGCGCGGCGAGCCCGAACGACTCCGTCGCTGAGGGAAGAAGGAACAGATCGCTTCCCCGCAGGACTTCCGCCACCTGATCGACCTTGCCCAGGAACCGGACGTCGTGGCGGAGGTTCAAGCGATCGGCCTGTTGCTCGGCCGCGTCGCGATCCGGCCCGTCGCCCACGAGGATCAGCGTGGCCGGCATGGTCTGGCGCACGCCCGCGAAGACGCGAATGACATCGCCGATGCGCTTCACGGGCCGAAAGTTCGAGACATGCACCAGAATCCTGTGGTCCCGCGGCCCGAGTGCGCTCCGGCACGAGCCGCCGTTGGGCGGATGGTATTCCGCGAGCGAGACGAAGTTCGGGATCACCTGCAGATCGCAGTCCACGCAGCCGAAGGCCCGGTACGTCTCGTCGCGAAGGTAGGCCGACACGGCAGTCACGGCATCCGACTCTTCGATCGAGAACTTGGTGATCGTGAAGTACGACGGGTCCTGCCCCACGAGCGTGATATCCGTGCCGTGCAGCGTCGTCACGACCTTGAGGTCGCGCTGCTTCTTGAGCATCTGCTTGGCGAGCCAGGCGGTGGCGGCGTGGGGAATCGCGTAATGCGCGTGCATGAGCTCGAGCTCCTCCCGCAGGGCGACCTCGTGCTGTTTGACCGCGAGCGCGAGGGCATAGGGCGAGTGCTCGAAGAGCGGGTAATCCGACATCACGACTTCGTGGAATGTGACCCGCTCGGCGAAGCCCCGGAGGCGGAACGGACTGGCGTAGGCGATGAAGTGCACCTCGTGCCCGCGCCGCGCCAGCTCGAGTCCCAGCTCGGTGGCGACGGCGCCGGAGCCGCCGTAGGTCGGGTAACAGGTAATCCCGATTCTCATGCACGCACTCGAGACGAGGGACGAGGGACGGGGGAAGAGCGACGGGCGGTGGCGCGCCACCGTTCCATAATCGTGGCCGCCAGCACGTCAGGACTCTCAGTCGCGTCGAGCGTCCAGAGGTACCCGTCCCCCGTCCCCCGTCCCTCGTCCCGCAGCTGGTGCCGGAACCACGTCTCCTGCCGCTTCGCATACTTTCTCGTCGCCACCACGATCGCCTCCCGCAACCCGCTCTCCGGCAAGCGCCCCGCCAGCATCGCGGCGACTTCGCGATAGCCGACCCCATCCAGGCCGCTGGCGGTGGCCGGTACTCCACGCGCGAGCAGCGCCCGCACCTCGCCCACGAGGCCCGCGGCGAGCATCGCATCGACGCGCGCCGCGATCCGACGATGCAACGTCTCCCGCGGCAGGGTCAGGTGAATGTACCAGGGCGAAAGCGCGCCGGTCTCCCGCGCTTCACGCTGCCACCACGACAGCGGCCGGCCCGTGAGGAGGGCGACCTCGATCGCGCGGATCGCCCGCTGCCGTCCGCCACCGGCAAACCGGCCGTCGAGGCGCGCCGCCCAGTGGGCCGCCGTGGCGGCGGGCAGGCCGCTCGCCCAGACGCGCAGCGGCTCGCGGTGCGCGGGGTCGAGCGGCGGCTCGTGGAACAGACCGTCCGCCAGCGCGCGCACATAGAAACCGGTGCCTCCCACCACGACCGGCTGGCGGCCCTCCGCGCGCGCCTGGGTGAGCCATGATACCGCCTCGCGCGCGAACCGGCCGGCGCTATACCGCTCGCCCGGGTCGATCAAATCGATCCCCGCGTGCGGCGCCTCGCGCCGGACGTCCGGCCCCGGTTTCGCCGTCCCGATATCGAGATGGCGGTACACCTGACGGGCATCCGCCGAAATCACGGTGAGCGGCAGGAGCCGCGCGAGCGCGACCGCGACCGCGGTCTTGCCCACTCCGGTGGGGCCGACGATGACGGGAACGAGAGGCCGGTCAGGCACGCCCAAACCGCCGCTCCAGCTCCTCCTTGGGCAATTGCACGATCGTGGGCCGCCCGTGCACGTCGTGCGCCGGGAGGGTCGCCGCCAGCAGCCGGGCCACAAGCTCCCGCGCCTCGTCGGGATCGAGCCGCTGGCCCGCCTTGATGGCCGCCCGGCATGCGAACGTCGCCGCGAAGCGCTCGAGGCGGTTCTGCCACCCGCCGAATCGCCCGCCCGCCAGATCCGCCACGAGCTCCTGGAGGCAGCGGGCGGCGTCGAATCGCGGGTGCGGGTTCGGAGCGGTCTGGACGACCACCGTGCGACCGGAAAACGGTTCCACCTCGTACCCTACGCGCAGCAGCAGCTCGCGGTGGCGCTCGATCGCGTCGAGCTCGGGAGGAGTGAACTCGAGCGTGAGAGGCAGGAGCAGCCGCTGGGCGGGTGCCCCGTCTCCCGTGAGCTGCCGCATGACGGTCTCGTACAGCACCCGCTCGTGCGCCGAGTGCTGGTCCACGATCGCGACGCCCGTGTCGTTCTGGAAGAGGAGATAGGTATCGAACACCTGAAGAAGCGGTGTCAGGTGTCGGGTGTCAGGTGTCAGGGAACTGCCGGGCTCGCGGGGGAAGATCTCGAAGGTGTCACCGGACCCACTGACACCTGGCACCTGAAATCCGACGCCTGCTGTCACTCCCATCGGGACTGCGGCTGCCAGCGGCGCCAGCGCCGCCCGCACCGCCGCCTCGACGACATGCTCGACGAAATATTTGTCGCGAAACCGCACCTCGAGCTTGGCGGGATGGACGTTCACATCCACCGCGTCTCCCGGCAGCTCGAGAAACAGGAAGACCGAGGGGCGATCGCCCGGGGCGATGGTCGAGCGGTATCCCGCCTCGGCGGCCCGGACGATGAACGGATCGCGAATCGGGCGTCCGTGCACGAAGACGTATCCCTTGCGCCCCGCGGGCTTGGCCTGCGCCGGCCGCTGCACGAAGCCCGTGATGGCGAGCGGCCCCTCGCGGTAGGCGACGGGGAGGAGGGTGTCAGCCAGCTCCCGTCCCCAGATGGCGTGCACGCGCTCGATCGCGCTCTGTGCCGGACCGATGTCGAGCAGGACCCGATCATCGCTCGAGAACGCAAAGGCGACCTCCGGCCGCGTGAGCGCGAGCACGGTCACGGCTTCCAGCGCTGCCCGCGTCTCGGTCGCCGGGGCGCGCAGAAACTTCCGCCGTGCGGGCGTATTGAAAAACAGCGCGCGGACCGTGACCGTCGTACCACGCTGGCGGACGGCGTCGGCCCGGGCTTCGAGCTTCCCTCCGACGACGTCGAGCCGCGTTCCCGTCCGGCCGTCGGCCGAGGTCTCGAGCTGGAAGCGCGACACCGAGGCGATGGCCGGCAAGGCCTCGCCGCGAAACCCGAAGGTGCCGACGCCGATCAGGTCGGCCGCATCCCGGATCTTGCTCGTCGCGTGCCGCGCGAGCGCCAGCTCCGCGTCGGTGCGGCTCATGCCTTCGCCGTCATCGCTGACGCGGATCAGCGTGCGGCCGCCGTTCTCGAGCGCGATTCGGACGGTGCGCGCGCCGGCATCGAGCGCGTTCTCGACCAGCTCTTTGACCACGGACCCGGGCCGCTCGACGACCTCACCCGCGGCAATCTGGTCGGCGACCTGCGCGGGCAGGATCGCGATCTTCCCGGTCACGGGCGGACCACTTCGGCGCCCAGGACCCAGCCGCGCACGCCGTCGTCGCGGCGCACGGCGAGCCAGCGACCGTAGCGGCCGGCGACGAGCAAGGCCGCACCCGCGTCGACGGTGGCGGTCGCGCTCGCGCTCCCGTAGGGCGCCACGCGTACGGGCGTTGCCGCGTTGACGACCACAACGACCGGCCTGGCGCGATGGCCCGCCTCGAGCGCCCCGAACCCAGCTGCCACGAGCGTCACCGCGAGCGTGGTGCCGACGGCGATGCGTCGCGCGCCGAGCGCGATCGCGACCCAGAGCGCTATCCAACTCACCGCAGCCACGAGCGCCCACTCGACCGGGGTCGCCACGCCGACGGCGAGGAGGGGATCGCTCGCCGCGTCAGGGGGAGGAATGAGCTCGCGCGCGCGGGCGATCGTTTCGTTGCGGGGCGCGAGACGGGCGGCCGTGGTCCATGCGGCAACGGCCTTGCCGTCCGCTCCCGCCCGATAGAGGGTGGCGCCGAGGTTGTACCAGTGGGCCGCGAGCTCCGGCTCGGCGGCGGCGCGGGCGGCGAACGAGTCAGCGGCAGCCCGCAGCGCGCCCGCGTCGTAGAGCGCCTCCGCGGTCGGCGTCTGTGCGGCGCCGGGGCGTGACGCTGCGATTGCCACGCACATGAGGCCGGCGAGGATGCGGCGGCGCCGGGACCCCGATTCGGCGCCCAGCACCTGCAGCATCCGCTCGAGCTCCGCCACGAGGTCCCCCACGTCGCCCAAGCCATTCGGTCCGTAGCGCGCCGCGCGCAATCGGTCGCGCAACCGCATCACGTGGTCCGCGACGGCACGGTCGATTCCCGACGCGCGCAGCGCCCGGGCGAGACCGTCGCCGTCGCGCGCCTCGCGGTCCGGCACGTGGCTCGCCAGCAAGGCATGGAAGTCCCGTTCGAGTCGTCCAACGCGCGACAGGGTCGGCGTGCGCGCGGTCACGGCCTCTTCGGGACGCCGCCGGCGCCGCGCCACCCAGGTCAGGAGCGGGGGCGCGATGCCGATCAGCACCCAGCCCCACGGGCCGAGGGTTTCCGCCGCCACATCCGCCCACAACACGGCGCGCGTGGTGAGCAGCGGCAGCGACGGGCGCGCCGCCCGGGCCTCGGGACCCGGGAGCACGACCATCGTGTGGGGAGGCGTGCGCGCCACCGAGTAGACGCCCGCTCGCAGATCGTAGTACGGGTAGCGCACCTCGCCCAGCATGAACGTCCCTGCGGAATCGGGGACGACCAGATAGTTGAACGTCTTCGTTCCCGCAATGAGACCGCTCTGCGGGTCGAGCCGCACGTCTGTTTCCGTCGGATAGACGCGGAATCCCGCCGGCCAATGCAACGCGGGCTCCGGCCACAGCGGCGTATTCCCGACCCCGGTCAGCGTGGCGAGCACCGTCACGGGCTCATCCACGCGCGTGTCCGCCGGCGTGACCGCCAGGTCGAGACTCAAGCCCCCCGCCGCCAGGCGCTGATCGTCCTGCGGGCGGCCTTCCGCGGGAAGCGGCAGCACCTCGATCGTGACCGAGTCGCTGTGGAGCGAATACCGCTCTTCGCGGCTGAAGATGGAGAACGACAGCGGGACGCCGTATTCGACCGCGGCGGGCGGAATGGTCACGCGACCAGGCTCGAGCGGGAACACGATCCGGTGCGCCACGTAGACGTCCATCCAGTGCCCACGTACCTGGCGCGCCGCGACGGGCTCGTCAGGCGCTTCCTCCGGAAACGACCACACGCCGGCCGGCGTGGGCAATGCCAGCCGCGGCTGGCCCCGCAGCCGCAGCCGCAGCTCGCGCGGGAACCAGGCTGCGAGCACGATATCGAGCTGCTGTCCCGCGAGCACGGTGTCGGCGGGCACGAGCACGGTCAGCGCGACCTGGTCACCCGAGGCGGGCGGAGGCGCCGCGTCGAGCAGGGCGCGCGCCGGGGGCGTAAGGACCGCGGCCGCTCCGGT
>Ga0335084_10000263_pt1 | contig 41699 bp, 35 predicted proteins | sample Lox_Sample_44_FD_206721 | JGI IMG/M metagenome (GOLD analysis project Ga0335084, IMG submission 206721) | Soil microbial communities from Loxahatchee National Wildlife Refuge, Florida, United States - Lox_Sample_4.4 | ecosystem: Environmental > Terrestrial > Soil > Wetlands | place: USA...
TGTCCTGATTGAGGTGCGCGATGAGGGCAGCGGAATCCCACCGGAGCTACAGGAGAAGGTGTTCGAACTCTATTTCACAACCAAGAAGGGAGGCAGCGGTATCGGCCTGGCCCAGACCTACCAGGTGATGCAGTGGCATTACGGATCGATCGACTTCGAATCGACCCTAGGCGTTGGAACCACGTTCCGGCTTCGGCTGCCCGCCGTGGTGCACTCCACGGATGCGGCGACGGAGGTTTCGGTCCGATCGTGACCGCAAATAGGATGGCACGTATGCCGAGATTCGCGATCCTCCTGCTCCTTTCCTTGGGCGCGGCATGGGCGTGCCAGGATGCGGCATCCTCCGCGTCCGGCCAGGCCCCTGCGCCCAATGACAAACCTCCTGCGGCCACCAGCGATTCGCCCCAGCCTCCTGCCGGTCAAAGCAGCGGCCACGCCCAAGAGAGTGCTGCGCCAGAGAGCGTCGAGCAGTCTGCGCCACGGGCTTCTGCCGGCAATCCCGCGCCAGCCGCGCGCAAGCGCCGCGCGAGAAACCGGAAGCCGATTGAGCCAGCGCCGGCAGAAGGCGAACACCGCAAGATTGTCATCAATCGCGGGGGAGTAAGTGAGCCGGTCACTCAGATCATTCCGGGCATGACGCTCGAAGAATCCAAGCGGCAGCGCCAGGAGGCCCAGGATCTGCTCGCGACCGCCGAATCTGACTTGAAGAAACTCGCGGATCGTGAATTGAACTCAAAGCAGAAAGAAACGGTCAGCCAGATCCAACATTACATGGAAGTCGCACGGTCCGCGCTTGGTGACGGCGACATCCAACGAGCGCACACTTTAGCCCAGAAAGCCCAACTACTCTCGGATGATTTGGTGAAGCACTAGTCTGGCGCTGGGAGAGGCTCGTGGGAGTGGACTGGACCACGGGGACTGGGGCGTCTCAGTGTCTTCCCATCACCAAGAAGGCGAGGTAGAACAGTTGTACCGTCACGACGCCAATGATCACGTAGGTCGCGATCTCCAGCCTGCGGCTTGATTCCTTCACGCCCCGCACGACGTCGGCGACATCAGTCGTCACCTGCACCAGGGTTTCCGTGATCTGTTCGATGTGCTGGGCTGAACCCTGGATTCTCGCCGATACCCGGGAGTTCTCGAGGATCGAATTCGCCAGCCGCTCGTTATTGCGGATGTCGAGTTCGGTCTTGCATGCCGCCCACCACGGCGTTCCAGGGGGATTGTCGTACATCCGTGCCCGGATCTCCTCGTACGACCGGCGTCGTAGGAGTTCGACGAGCGCATGCGTTTTTGCCGCGTTCGGGTTCTGGGGAGCTGTGGCCATGGATCGAGTTGCAGGATAGCGGCAAACCCCGGTCGGGCTTGAGATGCCCAAAGGTCAGTTGGACCCTGTCTCTATGGACTCATTCCCCCCTGCCAAGGGTTCAACGTGCCGGCCAATGACCCTTGTTTTACTTGGGTTTCCGCGTCGCGTTTACCTTCGCCAGCAGTTCCTGGCATGGTCCCTGCAGCGGTCCAGGAATCTTCGCTCCTTCTTCCAGGACGGCGCGGGCCTCGGCCGTCTTGTTGACTTTGGCGTAGGCCCAGCCCAGCCGGTAGAGTGCCGTCGCATACGACACGTCGTCCTGACCTTTCAACAGCGCCGCTGCCTCTTTCAGTTCAGGGACCGCCGCCGCTGCCTTCTCCTGCTTGGCATAGGCGTAGCCCAGCGTAGAGTGCGCCACACCCCCTGAGAGCTTCCTGGACTTGTCCGCGTCAGGCGCGTCCGCCTTTGCGAGTTCGATCACTTTCTGCGAATAGGTGATTGCCTTCGCCAAGCTCGTAGGCCGTGAATCTTCCACATAAGCGTTCGCCAGCAGCAACATGGTCGGCATGCTGTTAGGATTGGCCGCCAGCGCTTTCTCGCCGTACGAGAACAGCCGCGCCGAATCGTTCAGCTGGCCGAGCGTGAACATCGCGTATTGTGCGACAGGTTCGTCGAAACGTGACCCCGGAAATGCCGTCGCAAAACGCTCGATGTAGTTCATGCGTACCTTGGAATCCTTCTCGTCAGTGATGGCGTTGTATGCTGCCGTCTCCAGGAATTCGTAGGAACTCTTGTTGCCCTCTGTAATATCCCGCAGGCGATCGGCGAACTGCTCGTCGGTCATGCCTTCGGGCTTGGGCATCTTCAAGGCATCGTTGTAGTCCTTGCCCCCACGCGTGGCATACTCCATCAGTTTGGAGTTCGATTTCATCTGCTGGGCGATGTTCGTCTGTGAAACCAAAATGTCCATGTTCCTCGGCGCCGCCGCCAGCGCTTTTTCTCCGTAGTTCAACGCCTTTTCCAGATCGCCGGTGGTTTGGTAAGACTGTGAAATCTGCCAGTTGCCGTACGCCACGGCCGCCGGATTCGCGGAGAACTTTTGCACGAAGTCTTCGTACAACGCGATTCTCTTCTGCGTGTCTTGCTCGTTCGAGATCGCGATCAGATCCTTGTCTTCGGGCGTGCCCGCAGGAATCACGATCTTCTCGAGCTGGGCGAACGACGTCAATGAAAGAAGGAGAATTGCGAGTACAACACGGTGCATGGTTGCCTCCGAATCGGATATGAATTTTGCAGCGCGAATCGTAACGCCGAACCCCGCACGGTGCAAGGGCGCACGTCATAGTGAATGGTTCAGAGCGCGCGGATCACAGCCGTCGGAAGCGCTAGCTAGCTCCGCCCTTCGCGCTTCTGGGCCACGACCAAGCCGCGCGGCGTCCGCAGAAGAACCACCGAGATCAGCCCCTCCTGCTCCAACTTCAGCGCCGCCTGCCGGACGGTCTTCAGGTGGGAACTGGCGTCGTGCATCAGGATCAGCCCGAACGGATTGACTTGCGGCAGGAACCGCCGGACTTCCTGCTCGCGGATCGGCAGATCGCTGTCGCTGAAGAACAGATCAATCGTGCCCTCGATCTTCATCTCGAGGCTCGATTCGTTTCGTAACTCGATCCACTCGGCTAGCTCCGACGCAGCGATGCGGGCCTTGGCACTTTCGTAGACTTTCGGGTCGAACTCGCACGTGACGACGCGCCCTCGTCCGTTGGCCTTCAGTCCCTCTGCAATCCATAGTGTGCTGATACCGCTGAAGGTGCCGGTCTCGACCACCAGATCGGGCTTGATCGTCGTCACCGACGTCCGCAGAAATTCCAGCACCTCGACCTCGGCAGTCATCGAGTCGAACATGCCCCATTGCTCTGGATGTGGACACTCTGGCGTAGGGCGGTGGTATTCCGGCTGAAGGCGGTCTCCTCGCTCAATCTGCCGCAGGATGCGGTGTTCCTGCTTTTCCTTCTTGAAGAATCGCCGAAGCGAAAGGGACATAGATAGCAAGTTTAACAACTAGCCACGAGCTGCAAGCCCGGGGCTGCGAGGAATCGTGGTGTTCACAGGCCAAACCCATGTTCCCGCACCGGGTGCAGCAACGGCCTCACCATACCCGGCACGCGTTTTCGCGCACCATGGCCTGCCCGGCCTTGCATCCCCACGCCTGTTGGAACTCCGGCATGTTCTGCACCACGCCGTTCACGCGATAACGTCCTGGAGAATGCGGGTCGGTATTGACGAGAGTGCGTGCCAGTTCCGGCCGCCGCTTCTCGCACCACACTCGCCCAAATCCCAGGAAAAATCGTTGCTCCGGCGTGTAGCCATCGATCTTGTCGCCTGCTTTGGCGGACTTGTCCGCGGCGATCATCGCGCGCAGAGCCATCAACGCAATGCGGGCGCCGCCGTTGTCGGCCGTGTTTTCGCCCAGCGTGAGCCGACCGTTCAGCTTCAGGTCATCGACGGCGACGAAGTTGCTGTATTCGTCCGCGATGCAACTGGCGCGCTTCTCAAACTCCTTCCCGTCCGATTCCGTCCACCAGTCACGCAGGTTTCCTTGCGGATCGAACTTCCTTCCCTGATCGTCGAAGCCATGGGTTAGTTCGTGCCCGATGACCACCCCAATGCCGCCCATGTTGACCGCGTCGTCCATAGTCTTGTCGAAGAAGGGCGGCTGCAGAATGCCGGCCGGGAAGACGATCTCGTTGTACGACCCGCTGTAGTATGCGTTCACCGTCGGCGGCGTCATGTTCCATTCTTTGCGGTCAAGCGGTTTGCCGATCTTGTTCAGCCGACGGCGCGTTTCAAACTGCGTCGCCCGCACCACGTTCCCCATCAGGTCGCCGCGTTCAATTGCCAGTGAACTGTAGTCACGCCATACATCCGGATATCCGATCTTGTTTCGTATCGCCTCCAACTTGATCCTGGCCTGCTTCTTGGTCTCATCCGACATCCACGGCAGTTCAGCCATATCTTCCTCGAGGGACTTCTCGAGCGCAGCCACCAGTTTCAACATGCGGGCCTTGCTCTCAGCGCCGAATGCCACTTCGACGTATTTCTGACCCAGGGCTTCGCCCAGGGACCCGTCCGTCAGATCCACGCACCGTTTCCACCGGTCTTTGATCTTTGCCTGTCCGGTCAGGTACTGCTGCATCGTGAAGTTCGCACCTACCCACGGCTTTGATAGCCAGGGCGCGGCCGAATGGAGCAGATGCCACGTCACATACGTTTTCAGCGACTCCAGCGACTCGGTTTCAAGCACGCCGTTGACTTCCTTGAAGAAATCCGGATTGCCGACATTCAGCTCTGTGAATGCTGGCGCTCCAATCGCCGAGAAGTAGCGCGCCAGAAAGAAGTTCGGCGCCAGCGCCACTGCCTGGTCGCGGCCCATCTTGTGATCGCGATTCTTGGGGTCGCGCCGCAGAGTCCGGTCCATGGATGCTTTCGCCAGGGCCGTCTCAATCCTCAGCACCGTCTTGGCCGAATCCGCGGCGTGTTCGGCGCTCTGTCCGTTCAGCGTGAACAACTGGGTCGCGTACTGCACCAGATGCTGCCGCATCTCCGCCATTTTGGCGTCGTCCTTGATGTAGTAGTTGCGGTCTGGCAGCGTCAATCCGCCCTGGTCGAGATACGCGATTACCTGATCGGCGTTGTGCAGATCCGGTTGCGAATAAAACGCAAACAAACTCCGAGCTCCCCGCAGATGCATCTGCGCGATCGCGTCGATCAACGCTGCCTTGTCTTTGGCCGCGGCGATGCGGTCAAGATCAGGCTGCAACGGCGTACTTCCTTTGCTTTCCGCTGCCGGCTCGTCCATGCAAGAGCTGTAGAAGTCACCGATCTTCTGCGCGGTTGCGTCGCGTTTCGGTTCCGCCACCGCGGCTTTCTCCAGAATGTCGCGCATGGTGAACTGATTCCGTTCATCCAATTCGATGAAACTCACCCACGAGGACTGATCCGCGGGAATCTCCGTCCGTGCGATCCATTTCCCGCACGCATACTGATAGAAATCGGTGCATGGATCGGCCGATTGATCGATGTTTTCAATGCTGAACCGTTGCGAAGCGGCCGGTGCGGGACCAGCCGTTTGCGCGACACTGAACCCCGCCATGAGGACGACTAGGACGGATACTGTCTGAAGACGGCGCACGGAAAACCTCCTGAGAAACGGGTTACTCGGTTGTGAAGTATTCAGGGACCGGATTCTCGAACATCGAGTAATCGCGCGTCACCACAACGATCCCGCTGTCGGTCATGAAGTACCTTTGGCGGTCGGCTTCGGCGTCATAGCCGATGGTGGTTCCCTCGGGGATGTGCACGTCACGATCGAGAATCGCCCGCCGGATCCGGCAGCGGCGTCCGACATTGACGTGGGAGAACAGAATGCTCGACTCCACTTCGCTGAACGAGTTGATCCGGACATCGGGCGAGAGCACGGACTCCTCCACGGAACCGCCCGAGATGATGCAACCCGAAGAAACCAGAGAATCGAGCGCACGCCCCATGCGGGCCTCTTCGGCAAAGACGAATTTCGCCGGCGGGTACTGCCGCTGGTGGGTGCGGATCGGCCAATGCTCGTCATAGAGGTTGAATACCGGCGACACCGATACCAGATCCATGTTTGCTTCGTAGTACGCTTCGAGTGTCCCGACATCGCGCCAGTACTGTGCCTCCTTCTGGTTTTCATCGACAAAATTGAAGGAGAACACGCGATACTCGTCCAGCATTCGCGGCAGGATGTCCTTGCCGAAATCATGGCTGGAGTCTGGGTCCTCGGCGTCTTTCAGCAAGACCGGGATGAGCACTTCGCGATTGAAAATATAGATGCCCATCGACGCCGAAATCTTCGTGGGATCATAGGGCGACCGGAGATCGGTGCTCTTCGGCTTTTCCAGGAAGCCGACGATCCTGCTGTCTCGGTCTATCTCGACCACGCCGAAATGGCGGCATGCGTCGGGCTCCATCAGGATGGTCGCCACCGTCACGTCGGCGCCGGAGTCCTCGTGCTGCTGCAGCATTCGTCCATAGTCCATCTTGTAGATGTGGTCGCCACCGAGAATCAGCACATACTTCGGAGTCTCGGAGCCGATCGAGTAGATATTCTGGTAAACGGCGTCTGCCGTCCCCATGTACCAGTTTTCGCTCACACGTTTCATGGGCGGCAGGATTTCGATGAATTCATTGACTTCGCGGCCGAAAATGTTCCAACCTTCACGGATGTGACGGTTCAGAGACAGCGCTTTGTATTGCGTCAGGATAAAAATGCGCCGCAAATGCGAGTTCAGGCAGTTGGATAGCGTGATGTCGACGATGCGATAGATGCCGCCGAACGTTACCGCTGGCTTTGCTCGATCGCGCGTGAGGGGGTAGAGGCGTTCTCCAGCGCCTCCGGCCAACAAGACTCCGAGGGTATCTTTCATCGGCGCACCGTAGGGAGACCGCGGACTTCGGTTGCCCGCCCCGGGAGGGGCAACGCCGAATACTAGCACAGCCGATGTTGGTCCTGCCGTACGGTCTCGGCGGCTTCCGACAAGAAAAGGGGTGGCACGAAAATCGTGCCACCCAAGAAGAAACCGGACGTTCGGTTAGCAGTGAACGATCTTCTCGCTCTTGATTCCGCGCGTTGCGTTGCGCGAATCCACCACCAGCTTCGCGTCGTTCACGATCTTGTTGTAGTCGTAATCGGTGTGATCGGTAACGATCAGCACACAGTCGTACTGGCCTATGTTATCGAGAGAGGCCCGGGTCATCTGCAGATCATACTTTCGTCCGCGTCCGACAAACGGGAAATACGGATCGTGGTAGCTGACCTGTGCGCCTTCTTTCTGCAGCAGTTCGATGATGGTCAGCGCCGGCGATTCACGCAGATCATCAATGTCCTTCTTGTAGGCAACGCCCAGTACCAGAACCTTCGCTCCGTTAATCGATTTCCTGTGCTGGTTGAGGGCGCTGATGGTCGACGCGATCACGTGGTACGGCATCGCCACGTTTACTTCACCAGCCAACTCGATGAACTTCGTCCGGAAGTCGAATTCCTTTGCCTTCCAGGACAAATAGAAGGGGTCAACCGGGATGCAATGGCCGCCCAAACCGGGCCCGGGATAGAAGGGATGGAACCCAAACGGCTTGGTGGCGGCTGCGTCGATGATCTCCCAGATGTTGAGATCCATGCGCAGGCACAGCAGCTTCAATTCGTTCACCAGCGCAATGTTTACGCAGCGGTAGATGTTCTCCAGCAACTTGGTCATTTCGGCTGCCGCGGGCGACGATACCGGAACCGTGCGCCGGAAGATCGATCCATAGAGCGCGCCCGCAATCGCGCTCGCTTCCTTGTCGAGGCCGCCGATCACTTTTGGAATATCGTGCCGTGCCACGGAGGTGTTGCCGGGGTCCTCACGCTCCGGAGAGAACGCGACCCAGAATTCTCCATCGCCCGCCGCGCCCTTTCGCGAGGCTTTCAGTCCGGCCTTGTTTTCTTTCTCCAGGATCGGGATCAACACTTCTTCTGTTGTTCCTGGATAGGTCGTGCTTTCCAGAACGACAATCTGCCCAGCACGCAGGTGCGGTGCAACGGCATGAGCCGTATTCGTGATATAGCTGAGGTCCGGCTCGTGATACTCATTCAGCGGCGTCGGAACGCAGATGATGATCGCGTCCATGTCCGTGATCTGGGAGTAATCCGAGGTGGCCTTGAATCCGCTTACCTTCGCTGACTGAATCTCTTCTGGCGAAATGCGGAAGATATAGGATCCGCCCTTGGCCAGCGTTTCCACTTTCTTCTGGTCGATGTCAAAGCCGGTCACGGGAAATTTCTGTTCGCTGTACAGCAGCGCCAGCGGCAGTCCGACATATCCCAGACCGATGATTCCTACCCGCGCTTTCCGGGCTTCAATGCGGCTTTTCAGTTCTGTCATGGGGGATGAAGAGATGAGTTGAGCGTCCATAGAGTCCAACAAAAGTTTAGCATCGATAGCGGCCATTCCAGCCGCGGAAACCGCGGGTTTCACGATATTTTTACGTATGGCACGAACGGGGGATAACAGCGGTAATCAAATTCGACCCAACCCCGCTTTCCTTAGTAACATTCGGCTTGCATGCGAATCCGCATTTTGCTGGTTGTGCTCCTGCTGCTCATCGCGATGGGCAGCCAGGCGGGCCGTTTTCTCGTCGTGGACAAGCCGCAAAGGGCGGATGCGATCGTGGTGCTCGCCGGCGAGACATCGGTTCGTCCTGCTCGCGCGCTGGAACTGCTCCGTCAGGGAATGGCGCCGCACGTGTTTCTCGATGCCGAATCCCGCGATGTCATCTACGATCAGAAGCTCACGGATGTCGCGCAGCATTTCATCAGCGCGCAACCTGACAAGGATCGCATCTCCGTATGTCCGATCATGGGGCTGTCGACCTACGCCGAAACCGATGATGTCAACCGCTGCCTGCAACCTTATGGCGTGCACACCGTGCTGATTGTGACGTCTGCGTCGCACACACGCCGCGCCCTGAGGATCTTTCGTCACCGGCTGCCGCAATACCAATTTGCCGCGGCCGCCGCCCAGGACCCCACCCACTTCGGTATCTTCTGGTGGACCAACCGCGAATGGGCCAAGACCACCGTTGACGAATGGATCAAACTCACATGGTGGGAGGTCGTCGATTGCTGGCGGTAAAAGTGCAGTTCCCGGTGTCCTGGTGCTCAGTTCCCGACCAGAGCAGATTGCCCTTCGTGGTGTTGCGGAAGCAGCCGAGGGAATTTGGTTGACTCTTCACGTAACATACTTTCTCCTTCTCTGAGTGCTGAGAACTGAATGGAGGCTTCATGTCGCAAGTCAAGATCACTGTCCGGCCGAATGGTTCGTACCGCGTAGAGGACCCCAACGGGTTGATCGAGTTGGTGGATGCGAACGGAAACAGGTACGACCTTACAGGTAAACCCGCCTACTCGCTGTGCCGCTGCGGCGCCTCCACGAACAAGCCGTTTTGCGACGGTACCCACAGCAAAATTGGTTTCCAAGCTGCCGAGGCTGCCGTAAGGAACGAAGGCTGAGAGCTGCTACCTCCTTCTCCCACCCCGTACCTAAGTGGAAACCAGCTTCGTGCATTTGTGGTGCGAAGCGGTTTTGCCCTGTTCTAGCATGGTGATTGCAGCCTTGGTGGCCTTGCAATCATGACGGCGCAGCCGAAGCAGCACGCGATCCGGCGGAGTACCCGACTGCCGCTGGAAGTCCCCGTTCGCCTGACCAGCCTCGATCCTGCTCTGCCGTTCTCGGAGGAGTGCACGACCACGCTCGTCAATGCGCATGGCTGCGGACTGATCACCCAACGCTCGCTCCCCCGCGACCTGCCCGTCCAACTTGAAATCGTCCGGTCGGGGCGACAGACCACCGCGCGTGTGGCCGACGTCGTTTCGTTGGGCGGGGAACCTGAAACGTGGTTGCTGGGGATGGAACTTGACACGCCAGGCAACTTCTGGGGAATTGAGTACGCACCGTCTGATTGGAAGATCGAGGAGGTCCCTCCTGCAGCGGCCGCTCTTCCAGATAGCCAAGAACCAGCGCCTGCCCATTCGCCCACGCCTGGCGCTGGCCGGCGGTGGCGCCTGACCGACATCAGTGCCGGTGCCTGTTATCTGGAAGCAGCCCAGCCCATGCCGATCGGGACCCAGGTGTTGATCAGCGTGCGAGTCGCCGGTCACGAATCCTTGCTCGACGGAATCATCCGGGCGTCGCATCCCGACGGAATAGGGGTAGAGTTCACGTCCAAGGATCGCGGCAAGCGCGCGGCGGAATTGATTCAATACCTCGTGGAGCACCGCGAGGTGCCTCGCGTCTTCGTTGGAGCCAAGGAGGATACTTCCTCCATCGAACCGGAAACGGCGGCCGCAGATCCGGCGGATGATCCGCTCCTGGAACTCGTGCGGCAGGGCGACACGCTCCCTCTGGAACAATTCCTCGACGATCTCAAGGCTCAGAGACTCGGGGAGCGTGCTGAGCCGCGTGTGGACGTAATCTTGCAGGTGCACCTTGCCGGAACCGACGCACAGGGGGAAATTTTCGAAGAGGATGTCGAGACCCGCAACATCAGCAGCCGTGGAGCGCAGTTGCAGAATGTTGACAGCAAGCTGCGCTCGGGCGACATCGTATCGATTCGTTACGGGGGCAACTCGGACAAATTCCGCGTCACCTGGGTCGGAGCTTCTTTGACCCCACTGGCCGGCCAGATCGGCGTCGTCACCGTTGAATCTACAACATCCATCTGGGACGAGGTTATCGCCACCGCCCAAAGCGAGGCGCCGCAGATTGCTCGCGGCCACTCGAGCTAACGCTTCGTCAGCAAATCGCCCGTCGCAATCACATAGGTGGTCAGCTTATCCAGTTTGATATTGTTCCGCTTGGATGTGATGACAACGGTTCCGTCCTCGCGCCGAGTTGACTCGATGTCCTTCATCACAACGCGGCGGTTGGAGATCCTTGTGGCTGGCGAATCGGCTGGTGCACGATCGGGGTCGGTGACAGAGGAATCCGGGAATCGCTGCCCTGGCATTTGTGAATCCGGATACGCGCCCATACCGTTCCAGGTCTTGATTTCGCTCTGTGTGGGGCCATAGGCCAGATCTGGGCCAGCTCCCGCCTGGACAGGGTAGAACCACGCTGTCAGGTACGCCTTGAGTGAAGCGGATCCGTTCTTCCACTGTACCGAGTCCATTCGCAGCGCGAGTTGTGAAGGCTCGGTTGCAGTCTTTGCCACTGATTCCACCACTTCTCCCGAAAAGACGGCGTTTCGCGGAACGGTCTTGCCGTTCAGCAGAGTGGCAATGGCCAACTCTGCCTGAACCTTGGTCCCGACCGGCGTTTTCCCAGCCTCGACTTTTTGCTTGAAGTTGATGGGAAATTCGACTGTCGCAGGCGCGCCGGCCCCGGTAGGCCGCTCCTGGCCAAAAGCCACAAGAGCAAACACGACGACCATCCAACCCAGAGTCTGGATTCTGGTTCTGGCGGACATTGAATCCCCCTTTGCCGATTGACGGCTTCTAAGCGATCTTCCAAGCGTGGGCGCTGCGTGGCGGGCACCGATTCGATTGCGCCAAGTATACCTCCATTGGCAAAGCGGACCGTGTGCTTTGGCTTTGCGCCCGTCAACCACCGCAGAGAGACTGCCGGTCATACGAGCTCCTGCTGGCAGTGATAAACTCCCTCGCCGGAGGCCTTTGTGGCAGACCAACGGGACCGGGAACTGGGGATGGGGGCGCGCATCACGCGCCGCGACTTTCTGAATGGAGTAGCGATCACGGCGGGAGCGGCGATGATTCCGCCGGAGATGTGGGCTGCAGCTGCGGCCGATCTCGAACCTCAGAACACGGCAGGATATTACCCCCCGGCGAAGGTCGGGCTGCGGGGATCGCATGCAGGTTCTTTTGAAGCGATGCACAAGGTCCGCGACGGCGACTTTTGGGAGGGCGCTCCCAAGCCCGTCGACACAGGCGAGACTTACGATCTCGTGGTAGTCGGCGGTGGCCTCAGCGGTCTGGCGGCAGGGCACTACTTCCGCAAAACTGCCGGCGACAAAGCGAAGATTCTTATCCTCGAGAATCATGACGACTTCGGCGGGCACGCCAAGCGCAATGAATTCCGCTCCGGAAACGCCTTCCGTCTTGGTTATGGCGGGACCTACTCCATCGAAAGCCCTGCGCCATACAGCCCAGTGGCCAAAGCCTTGATCGAAGAGTTGGGCATCGACGTTCCTTCGTATCCCAAATACGTGAATAAGGATCTGTATCGATCGGTCGGTTTGAAGCCCCATATCTTCTTCGACAAAGACACGTTCGGCAGCGATAGGCTGGTGGCAAATCCTGCGCGCTGGGGCGGGGACGAGAGCGGCATCAACTCGGCAGGCGGAGAAATCGATCTGCAGGCCTTCGCGAAAGACGCGCCCCTGTCGGACAAGGCCAAAGAAGACTTCAAACGCCTTCTCCGAGAGGCAAGAGACTATTTTCCCGGCCTTAGCTCTGACGAGAAAAAGGCGCGCATGGCGCGTATGAGCTATGCCAGGTACCTGACCGAACTCGCCGCCGTAAGCGACGAAGTCGTCAAGATGCTACAGGCCATGCCCCATCCGTTGTTCGGCGTGGGCATCGACGCGGTCTCGGCGCAGGACGCCTGGGGCCTCGGCTTGCCTGGTTTCAGCGGACTCAAGCTCGATCCATCACCCGGCAAGGGAATGAATCGCGACGCCATCCCCAACGAAGAAGCCGATCACTACTTCTTCCACTTTCCCGACGGCAACGCCACCATCGCGCGCCTGCTGGTGCGGAAACTGAATCCGGCCGCGATACCCGGGACCTCGTTGAATGACGTGATTCTGGCCAAAGCCGACTACTCCAAGCTCGATACGGCGTCAGCCCCGGTGCGGATTCGACTCAACAGCACTGTCGTCCGCGTGAAGCACGTGGGCGATCCGGCCAAAGCCAAGGAGGTCGAGATCACTTACGCGTCGGGTAAGGATGTGAAAACCGTGCGCGCGGCGAACTGCATTCTGGCGTGTTGGCACGTCGTGATTCCCTACATCGCGCAGGAACTGCCGGACGCGCAGAAAGAAGCCCTCGCCTCCGCCCAGAAAGTCCCGTTGCTCTACAACAACGTTCTGATCCGTAACTGGACTTCGTTTCAGAAGCTCGGTGTAAATTCCATCTACTGTCCGGGGATGTATCACGCTTACATGACGCTCGATTTGCCGGTTTCGATCGGCGGCTACGAATGCGCAACAAAGCCCGACGAACCGATTATCGTGCACATGATGAAAGCCGCGTGCAAGCCCGGGCGCCCGATACGCGAGCAGCATAAGCTGGGGCGAATCCAGCTCTACTCCACGACCTTCGAAACCTACGAGCGTAACATCCGCGACCAGTTATCGCGCACGCTCGGCCCAGGCGGCTTCGATCCCGCACATGACATTCTGGAAATCACGGTAAACCGCTGGCCGCACGGCTATGCCTACGAATACAACTCGCTGTTCGACGACTTCTGGTTTAATGGCGGCGAAACACCGTGCGAAGTGGCTCGCAAAAAATTCGGCCGCATCACCATCGCCAACTCTGACGCCGATGCCTATGCTTACACCGATTGCGCCATCGATCAGGCCTATCGGGCAGTGCAGGAGTTGGCGATTGGTTCTTAGCCTGAATGAATCCAACGTTGACGTAAGGCTTTGATGCTTTCGTTAACGTTGGTGGTTTCGCGCAAGCGGCTACGCTGCCCCTGCTTCGGGCTCCTGCTCCCTGAGCTCCGTTTCCCACGAATTCGCATAGTTCGGAAGCAGCAGGTTCGCCATGGCTGCCAGTCCCAGCGCGGCGGCGAGGATGGTCAGCAACGAGACATACGATCCGGTGGCATCGAAAGCGCGGCCAAGAATTACCGGGCCGATTGCGCCAGCGGCGGCATAGAAGGTCCAGGTCAGCCCGTACAGCGTGGAGAAGGCGCGCAGGCCGAAATAACGGGTCAGCAAATACGGAGTAATCGCTGCTTCGCCGCCTGCGCCAATGCCAATCAGCGCAGCTGCCAGACATCCGGCGGGGAAACTGCCCGCTCGGGCCAGCAAGAAGATTCCGAGCGCGGTGATCAGATTAATGGCGAAGGCCACGTGCGCGCCGAAGAAGCGGTCGAGGAACCATCCGGCGACGACTCGGCCCACCAGGCTCGAACCGCCGAGAATGGACGCACACAGGGCTGCGTCCTGGGCGGTGATCCCACGGTCGGTCAGCAGCGCCGACAACTGCGTGATCGCACCATTCATGCTGATCGAACTCACGAACAGGATCGAGGTAATGATCCAGAAAGCATACGAGCGAAGGCCTTGCGACCAAGTCATCCCCGAATACGCGACGGGAGCAGTTTCTCTCACGGGGTCTTCGCGTTCATGGATATATCGCCAGCTGAGCGGCAGCCCGAGGACCAATGCGATTGCTCCCAGCGAGGCATAAGCGGCGCGCCATCCATATTTGCTGGCGATGTCCTGAGCCACCACGGGCAAAATCATGGCGCCGAGGCCCGCGCCGACCATCACGAAGGCGAGAGCCGTGCCGAGGCGTCGCTGAAACCAGGTGGAAATGGATCGCGAGTACGCGAGATGGGCAGCGCCGTTTCCGACGAGTCCCAGCACGAAGCAGGCGGCGTAGAACTGCGCGATCCCAGATCGTAGGAATGCCAGCGACACAATGCCGCAGCCGAACACGGTCATGCAGGGAAGAATGATACGGCGTGGACCGAATTTGTCGATTCCGCGCCCCAGGAGCGGAGAGACCAAGCCGAGGGTCACCGCAGCGATAGCAAAACCGGCCGAGATGGCCTCGCGGCTCCAATTGAATTCTGCCGCCAGCGGCTTCACGAACACGGAAAACGTGTAGACGAACAATGAGCCAAATCCTGCCATGACGCCAAGACATGCGGCCAGAACGACACGCCATCCGTAATAACCAGGACTGAACTCGGTGAGGGAATCGCTTCCAGATCGCTGCGCGGTGCTGGGAAGGCTGGCCAAAGCGCGTTCTCCATTCTTACGCGCAAGCAGGCGCGCGACTGCCGCAATGAGTTGTGGTAGCACCCCGTAACAGATTGGCTACGAGTGTAAACGGTCTTCGGCGGGTCCACCAAGCTCGCTTCGCTTGTGCATGCAGATCTACTTTGCCGGATCTGCCAGACGGCCCATGAATCCCCAGCCACCGCCAAGTTCACTCACGGCCAGAATCAGCTCATTCGCGCCTTTCTTCAACGGAAGATAAACGGCGTCGTTCTCCGGATTCACGATGCCGAGGAATCCAGGGTCCCGGAAATTCTGGGCGCTGCGTCCACGAAAAAGTATCTTGCCATTAAGGAAGACGCTGACTTCGTCGCTGTAGCCAAGTTCGAGTTTCTTCACCTGTTTGCGATCGGAGCCGATGATTGTACGGGCATAGATGAGCTTCGTACCGGGCTGAGGTTCAAGGCGCTTGGAAAAGTCGTTGGCGAAAGAGACTTGCGGATGCGGGGCTTCACGATAGCGGTAGAGGACAACCATGCCGGGTGCCTCGGCCTCGACATCCTGCCATTGGATGGCATCACGTTCAGACGGAGACAGGGGGCGCTCTACGTTCTTTTGCAGCGCACCGTAGGCAGGCGAAATCCTCCATTTCGTGATCGTGCCCGGCGGCATTGCAGGGAGGTGGCGTTCCCAGGGTACGTCAGGCGTTGTCCGCACTTCGAAATTCGAAAAGTAAGTCGCACCGGTCAGGACTGCCAGCGCAATCTGTCCTTTCTGAATACCGCTCTTCAGATCCGTCATGACGAGCGCGGGCTTGTCCATATCGGAGACGTAGAGTTTGGCTTGTGCGCCGGTGACTTCAAGACGCAGATGGAACCATGTGTCTTTCGGGATGTCCACCGCTCCGGTAAAACCAGGACCGTTGTAGATCTGCCAGTTCAGGCCGGTATTGAGAACAGGCGTGTACTGCATGGCATCGGGCAGGCCAGACTTGTGCTGGCGCAGGTAGACCCACTCGGCATTGGCGTTGTCGGCGGCGATCCGGAACTGAATGCCGAAGAATCCACGCTTGGCGGGAGTAGCGACATCCACGTCGATGATGCCGTCGCGGATTTCGAGATCGCTTACCGTTGCGGCGCCGCCATCGAGGTAGAGGCACTTGCGTCCGAGATAGTCGGTCACTTTGGTTTGCCCTTCCAGTTGCCAGCGCGGGGAGTCGGGGGCAAGTGAGAGAGGTTGCGTTTGAGAGAAGGCAGTTGACTTGCACAAGATTGCCAGTACAAGTCCGGTGAGGTACCGAAGCAATCGTAGTCTGCACATATGTTGACTGTGATTTGCGCGCGTTGTGGCGAACGGCGGTGCGCGCTGAGAGACTTAGACGTGCAGCCATCGGTGCAGTTAGCGTGACAGCGGTTGTGCTTGCTGGTGGAGCCGCTGATAAAATTCGGGAGCTATGACGCCGCGCAAATCGCAGCACGCACCCTCGAAGGAACCCCATTCATCGGCAAGCGAGCCCAAAGCGGGGCGTCCATTCGCACCCGGTTATGGCCTTGCTGAAGACACAAAGGGCCTGCTTCCGTGGACGTGGGTCGCAGAGAAAATGGGAAGCTGCCGGACTTTCTGGGTAGCTACCATTCACGCATCGCAATCGCGGCCGCATGTGATGCCAGTGTGGGGTGTGTGGGTGGACGACGCATTCTGCTTTTCGACTGGCCGGAAATCCCGCAAAGGTCAGAACCTCGCAGCCAATCCCGCCTGCACGATTACGAATGACGATGGGGAAGAAGCGGTGATCGTCGAAGGGCCGGCAGAAGAAGTCAAAGACGCGGGGACGCTCGAGCGAATCGCTGCCGCCTATAAAAAGAAGTACAAGATGGACCCCCGGAGCATGGGCGAGCCGATTTTCATCGTGCGGCCAAAGACAGTCTTCGGATTCGTCGAGAAGTCCTTTCCCAAGACGGCGACACGCTGGAAGGTCGGACCACATTCCTGACCCAAAGGTTCCCGAGATCCTCGGTCAGCAGCATGTGTTGCTGCAGATCCCAACAGTGTTACCTGACAGGACACATTCAGTGTTCTCTCTAGTTCATAGGCCGGCTGTCGGCCCCGGAGAGTGGAACCCGACTCTTCTTTTCTGGCTCAGCCGGAATGATCTCCTCTGGTGAGCCATAGCCGCGGTCGTACGCAGGGTTCGAGACGATATAGGTTTTGGACTCACTCCACCGGCTCGTGAAAGCAGACTTCCCACAAGGACAATACAGGGTGTGAGTGTTGAGATCGCTGGGCGGCATGACGAGATAGGCGCCGTTGGTATACGGGCTTGCGCCGATCAGGTAGCGAGTGTGGCACTTCGGGCACTCGACACAGTGACGGATCCGGCGAGTCATGAGCGTTAGATCACCTTAGCCGCAATAAGGTGAGCAGGATGGACGTTAACGGACTCGTCTCCGTCGATTTTGAGTGCGGTCCGAAAACGTCCATTCGTGCCGGCTTTGTCGGGAAGGATCGCAGGGAGTTTCGGTGAGCCGGACGCGGGCGGCGATATATCTGTGGAGACACGTCAGCAATGACGTTCAGAAGGCGCGCAATCTTCGCGCCGACAAATACGCTCCGGTAAGCAGCAGCATCCCGGACAGAAATGCCCAGAACATCAGGCTGACGGAGATCGCAAACGGGCCATAGACCTCGCCGAAGTTCAGCCACGGCAGCGCATAGATGTACAGGTACTTCAGGATCTCCGACCAGAGTCCCATGAGGATCGCCGTGGGCAACACCGCCCGCGCGGGAACTTTTCCATTCGGCAGCAGCCAATAAATCAGGAAGAAGATCGCGATGCTGGCGGCGATGGCGAAGACTTTCATCGTGATGAATCCCACCATCTGCACGACCCAGGCGCCGTGGCCGTGGAGCGCGGTCTTGATGAAAGTGACATTGCCCGCGGTCAAACTGATCGAAAGCAGAGCCAGGCAGCCGCTGGCGAAAGTCAGTCCGAGCGAGATCAGCTGATTTCCAACATAAGAACGGTTGTTGCGGAATCCCCAGATGCGGTTGAGGGCAACTTCAAGCGGCATGAAAATGCCATTGGAAGTAATCAGTAACATGATCAGCGAGAAGACCTGCGCCCGCTGGCGCGCATCCACGATCGCCGTCAGGTTGCGGATGACGAAGTCCTGGCCTGCCGGCAGGTAGTCGCGCAAGAGATTGACGACCACTTCATACATCACGCGCGAGTGAAAGACGCGGCGGATCAGCGTGAGCAGCAGGACGACAAAAGGAAAGAACGACAGGATGGCGTTGGCGGCGACGGAGAACGCGAAGGTGTGGACTTCGGTTCGCAGCAGGTAGCGCAGAGTCGAGGCAATCAGGCCGTCGTTCAACGCCTTGACCATCCCGGGCCGACCAGTGGAGTCGGCTGCTTCGGGGACGTCGGCCGGGGTAATGGAAGTCACTGTATCCCAATATTATCAGATACTTACGGTTCATTGTGTATGCCACAGTATGGTCGCGACATGGCCCGCTCCCATCCGCCACCCGGCTCACGGTCATGTTGTTTCAACAACTTGCCTCTTGCCAACAGTGAAGTTCCTGCTATTATCTTTTGCTCGTCAGCCGGGAGAGCGGCTGATGCGTGCAGTCCCAGGTTGACGTTCTGTGTCTGGCTGTTCGATATCGCACCTTCGTCCATCGGCTCCGTTGCATTTCGTCGCTCTTGTGAAAGCGCCGGAAATGTAGGAGCCGTTTGTGTTGGTGAGGTATGTCCCGCCCGCGGTAACGCCACCAAAATTCCTGCCGTCCTTGAGGGGGTGTCCCGCTCGCCGGGGCAAACATAAAGAGACGGGGGAATATATCCAGTGCATAGAGGCGAAAGGAGTAATTTTTGTGAGAGAGAAGGGTACTGTGAAGTGGTTCAACGGGGCGAAGGGATACGGGTTTATCCAGCGCTCCACGGGCGAGGATGTATTTGTGCACTTCTCCGCCATCCAGGAGAACGGCTACCGCACCCTGAACGAGGGCGAGACTGTCGAGTTCGACCTGCTCAAAGGGCCAAAGGGCTTCCAGGCAGCTAACGTAGTGCGTGCGTAGTTCTCCACCCAAGCCAGTTCGCAAACCCTCTCAGCTCGAGCGAGAGGGTTTTTTGTTGGACGCAACGTGTGCTGCAACGAGTGTCCGGGAGAAATCGAGTTGTGAGTAAACAATCAGGCTCGGTACGAGCGAGATCGACTGTGGTCGCAGGACTTGCCCCACCTGCGGCGCTACGGGAAACCGTCGGGACTGGTCAGACTCCGGCGAAGATCAGCTTCCGTGTTGCCCGTGACTCGCCAATAACCCGGTCGGAGCGTGGTCTTGTGAGCACTATGGCCGGTTGGCTGAATGTGTATCCATCCGCACGACAGGGCAAAAAAGCCGCCCAAACATCGGGCGGCTATCCTTGCAAAAAATGCGAGAGCCTTGTTTCCAGTTGAACCTGGCTCGCCCTTCAGTGAAGCTGAATTGCACCTCCGCATGAGGCGAATGTGTCGCCCGGACATGCCAAGCCGCCGCCATAAGTAAGCACCGCGACACGGCTATTGTTGATGGCACCAGAAAGACCCCAGTCGCCGGGGATGTTAATGATCTCCGTAAAAGTGAGGTTGTGGAGAGTCCAGCGGGTTGGAAGGTCTGTCACATCGTTGTAGCAGTCTCCGGTTATGTCGCCGAGTTCGTTGATCCCGACAGCCTCGCAGCCCGTATACCCGTCCGGGATGGGTAGCTCAATGGGCTGGGAATAACGCGTCCTTGAGGCATTGAGTGGTTTCCACAGCCGTGCAAGCCAAGTCCCGTCCGCCGTGTTAATTGCTCCCGTGATATTCCCTTTGCGGTCGATGCCAAAGGGGAGAACGTACGGGTAGTCAGAGCTGTGGATGTATGGCAGGACCATGAGGTTCCAGCCTTGTCCGTCAGCGCGAGGGTTCCAGAGCAAGGGAATGGCGAACGTTTCGTCAGTGTCGAGAGCGAACCCTATGATCTGTCCATAGTCGTTTACTGCACCGGGCTGCCATTCGAAATCCTTAGGAAATCCTTTCGTGTCGAGCGCACGGATATTCCATTTGTTTACAGGTCTTCCGTTGTTCCAGTACCGCGATGCTGTCCAGACTACGGGAGTGTCCTCTCCGCCATTCACCCCGCTCCAGCCAACAATGAGCGTGCCTGCCCGATTGGTAGCACTCGCATAGCTCGAGTTGTGGCCTTTGTATTTCGGGTTACCGGTGTCTGCTAGCGTTCCCAGATCAAACAGGCCTGACTGTTCGGTCCAGGCCGCTGCATGCACCTGTCCATCGGGCATGACGGAGTGTGTGACAATCAGACCGGTGCCGGCGATTCCAAACCAATAGGGTTCTTCCCAACCTCTCGATGGCTCCCCGCCCAGTGTGCCGAGGTCGATCCATTCTCCAGCGTGAGGCCCAAATAGCGATACCGCCAGAGTGTGCGTATAACCAACGCCGTCGTCACCGATTGGTGGGACGTCGCCAAAGCCGATCGCCATGCCGAAGTCATTGATGGCTCCCAGCGCCGCCCAGGTTCCACCAGGGTAGGTGCCGAATTGCCAGACTCTCGAGTTGAGGGCCGGACTTGCCTGCGTGGAACGTTGACTCTGAACTGCACCAATACTCGACATTCCCTTCGGGAGGTGGTGTCGTAGGAAGCCTCTGCCGAGATGCGGCCCATTCGCGGATTGCTGCGTCCATGCCGCCGTTACCAGGCAAACACAAACAACTAACGCAAGAATGCTGATGCGTCTCATGATTACCCTCCATGAATTTGGTTTCGAAACGGGGCGGGGCTCTGGAATCACCCGCCCTGTGTTGACTGTCCTCAGGTTCGGGGACAGCATGAGAAACCGCGCTGCGGGGTATTACTTATGCGCCGCCAGCCACTCCAGAATCGGCTCCCAGACCAGCGTTTCGGCGTTAGTTGCGGTAAACAGATCGGCGTGGCCGAAGTCGAGCTCCGGCTCGCTACTCGGATGAAGCTGCACAATGGATTTCGTAATGTCAGTGCTCCCCGTCAAAGTGACTGCGTAGTAGCCGCGCTCTCCAAACCCGCCCGCGGCGCCGACGTAGAGAATTGGAAGAGTGACTTGTGCGAGGTGGTCGTCGAAAGGCGCCACCACGTCGTAGCAGGTCACTTTCTCTTGGTCGATATCGGCCAGCACCGGGAAATAGAATGGGACCGCGCGGAGCACATCGATGAAGAGCCAGGGATCGGTGTACTGCAAACCGGTGGTGATGCCGGAGTCATCGAAAATCCCGGCGACAAAATGCCACGAGGGCGGATAGGTGATGCTCGCCCCCACGAACAGCGCGAACTGGTAATTGGTAAACCCATCGGCGAAGGGTGACGGAGCGTCCGGCGTGGAGCGTGCCAGGTCCCCAATCTGTTTCGAGACACTGGAATCGTCGTTGTACGTCCCGGCATCGTGCCGCGCTTGGTCTTGGGGGAGAAGACTGCAAAGCAGGTCACGGAATGGCTCACCGGCGGCGAAGGTTACCCCGGCGTCAACCGGGATGAGCCCCTTCACGTTACGAAGAGAATGCGGCAACTGAGTCTCCTGGTTAACCACCGGATATGCGACCCAGGTGCCGTAGCTGAATCCAAGCAGATGCATCTTGCCGAGACCCTGTCCGGTCGCTCCCCGAATCAGACGCGCGAGCGAAAGAGCAATCTTCGCGTCGTCGACATCTCTTTGGAGACCCCAACGCTTCATAAACTTGAAATTTGTGGTCCCCGCCGGAACTAGGGCCCAGCGATAGTCCATGGCCCAAACGTCGACGTTGTTTTTTGCCAGGAACACGGTGATCGCGTGATCCCAGGCGGCCGCTGGCGAAATCAATGGCTCGATGAAGATCATCTCCACCGAATTCGGCCCACCGGGAAGCATCAATAGCCCAGTCACCGTATGAATGGGCTGCCACGGATGTTTTTCGCGCACGACGCGGTGCAACCCGATCCGGTCGAACTTGCCCGGACCCACAACGACATCGTAGCGGTAGTGAACTACGTCCTCGCCGAGTACAGTCCGGTCCACATGCCGGATGTACACGTTGTGCAGCACGCCGTTCGCTCCCGGCACAGCCCAGGTGGTCTGTGCCGCAGCGGAAAGCGTGAGCGCCACGACGCAGGCAATCAGAACGATCCCGCGAATGGCAGTTCTCATAGCGTCCTCCTCGTCGGAACTTGCAGTGCGGTCGGAAGGTGCAGAGGGGACTCGCCCGCTGGGCCTGCCGCTCGCTTAAGTTTTTCTTGCCAAGCGGAACAGAGTCGTTGCCGATGGCACCCTTTCCTTGCAGCCGCAGAGCGGACAAACTTCGAGATCGGCCGCTAAATACGTCTTGCAGTGCGCGCACGGCAGTCCCAAGAGCACAGCTCTCGGGCACTCGGGTACTGCGGAGTTAAGCTCTCGACGCCATGGCTCGGGGATCCCGCTGTGGCTATTGACCAGATGCTCCTGAGTCTGCATTGCCATAAACGTATCTTGTACTCAAGCCGATCTTTGCTTCCGCTCTTCCTCAAAGGCTCAGAGCGAGATTGAACGGAGATGGATGGACTCCTCTGCGGTGCGCGAGGACCCAGTCCTCTTCGGATTCGCTCTCCCGACTTACGCACCTTCTATCTCACGAGCTTGAATTGGAGGCAATGAAGTCCGGCTGATGACTGCATGAAATCTGGATGAAGAATGCTCCAGATGAAAAACGCAACAACTTGCCGTTGTGCTGCAAGTCACAGTTCTATCAAGGGCTTTGTGTTAAATTCGATCGCGTAGAGGGACGGCACAATGTCAGTGTCGGTCCAATCCCCGCCGCGAATCCGCTTTCACGCTTTCGAGTTAAACCTCACTTCGTGTGAACTCTTCAAGGATGGCCAGAAAGTTCCGTTGCCCCGGAAGGCCTTTGAAGTACTGCGAGCGCTGGTTGAGCGCCCCGGCGAGTTGGTGTCACGGGAGGAACTGCGGAAACGCCTATGGGCCGCAGATACTTACGTCGAGTTTGATGACAGCCTCAACCACACGGTAAAGACGCTACGGCAAGCCCTTGGGGATTCGTTCGACCATCCCAAATTCATTGAGACGTTGCCGCGCCACGGCTACCGCTTGGTCGTGCAGGTGGAAAGCGAGGACACGCTGCAGCAGACCCGCCCACCGGGTCACCGGTCAAGCACGGTCACCGCAATTGCTGCCGCGGTGTTACTCGTGGTCACAATCCTGCTAGTATTCAATATAGGTGGCTGGCGAAGTCGTTGGTCAACGCGGCCAAACGACACGCCGATTCGTGCACTTGCCGTCCTGCCTCTCTCCAACCTTTCTGGCGATCCTCAACAGGATTACTTCGCCGATGGCATGACCGATGCCCTCATCACCGACCTGGCCAAGATTCCGAGCCTCAAGGTCATCTCCCGCACGTCCGTGATGCAGTTCAAAGACGCCCGGAAACCGCTGCCAGAGATTGCGCGCAGCCTCAACGTGGACGGCGTTCTCGAAGGGTCTGTGCAGCGTCTGGGAAGCCGCGTGCGGATCACGGTGCAGTTGATCCGTGCTCCAAACGACACCCACCTATGGGCGGAGAGCTACGAACGTGAGACACGCGACATACTGACGCTGCAGGACGAGATCGCGCGCTCCGTAGCGGGCGCAGTCAAGGTCGCTCTCGGCCCGGAGGAGGCAACGCGATTAGCGCGCCCCCGTCCTGTGGACCCCGAAGTCTACGAGGCTTACCTCAAGGGCCAGTCTCACTGGTACCAGCTTTCGCGGGAGCATGTGGACGCCGCGCTAGGATACTTCGAACTCGCCCTGCAGAAGGATCCCAACTACGCACGCGCGCATGTAGGCGTGGCGAATGTCTGGATTGTACGTGGGGACTCCGGGTTCGTCGCGCCCAGCGAGTCGTTTCCACAGGCCAAGGCGGCAGCAGCAAAGGCTCTGGAACTCGATCCCACACTCGCTGAGGCCCACAGCGCCCTTGCCAGCATACTTGGCCTCTACGAGCATGACTGGGCTCAGGCCGAGCGAGAGTATCAGCGCGGCATCGAACTCAATCCCAACAGCGCGGACGGTCACTTCGCGTACGCCGACTTCCTCATCTCGGTGAGGCGCACCGAAGAGTGGAGCCGCGAAATTCACCGCACTCTGGAACTCGACCCCTTCAACCCGTTCTTCCAGTGCTTTTACGGCTGGCAGTTAGTGTACCTTGGTCGCTACGACGAGGCCATCACGCAACTGCGGAAGGTCCTAGACACCGAGCCCAACTTTTCTTCGGCGCATATAGGTCTTTGGGGCGCGTACGACAAGAAGGGAATGTATGTGGAAGCTTTAGCGGAAGCTAAGAAATTCTTTGCCGTGCTCCACGACCATGAGGCCGAGGACGCTCTCGCCCGAGGTGAGGCCGAAGGGGGCTACGCTCGAGCGATGCATTTCGGCGCGGAGGTGCTGGCCGCACGTTCCCGGCGCACCCACGTGCCGGCAGTGCGTGTGGCGCGCCTCTACGCCCATGCCGGAGACAAAGAGCAAGTTCTTCGCTGGCTCCAGAAAGCTTACGATCAGCGTGAGACCCCTCTGATGCATCTTGATGTGGCCTGGGATTGGGACTTCCTGCGCGACGACCCGCGCTTTAAGGATCTCCTGCGCCGCATGAACTTCCCACAATAGGATGTTGATCTCGACGCGCCTCCGTGAGCAGACTACGGCAGAATACGAGATGTCAAGAGACCTGCGTGATCAACAACTCCGGCCTCGTGGGTTGCTAACGGGCCTTCGACAAGCTGGACCCGAAACGCACGACCCCTTTTCCGGAGTCCCTGGTAGATTTCCACGAAACACCGGAGATGGTCTCACGCTTCAGACACCTCGCGGGCGGATCGTCGGCAATCCTGAAGGTAGCCTTCCGAACTGGTTGTCGGACAGATCGAGAGCAAATCCAATCTCTCCGGCAGGTCAAGTTTGGACGATTAGAGATCAGCAAATCGTTTTTTGTGCCGTTTTTCTAGAACCATTCCCAGCGCAGAAGCGTATCCTTCTCCGTGCGGCAGACCGCCGCGATAACAGCCTTCATGGTGATCCGATGAAAACGCAGAAGCGGAATGTTCTCTGCTGTCTTGCTGTCGTCTTTCTGTCATTCGCAATACTAAACGCCCAAACCCAGAAGCCCTCCCAACAACCGATGCCCCGGTACCGCGACGCCAGCCTGAGCATCGAAGATCGCGTCGCCGATCTGCTTTCGCGCATGACGCTCGAAGAGAAGGTGGAGCAGATTTCGGGGGGAGGCCGCGCCGGCATCGACGTCATCGATCCGACCGGCACTTTCAACACCCAGTCGGCGCGCGACACGATGGAGCGTTGGTGGGACCCGGACCTGCCGTTCCCCGCGAAGCGGGCGGCGATCCTTCGCAACGGAATTCAGCGTTACTTGAAGGAGAAGACTCGCCTCGGCATTCCGTCGATGTTCATGGGTGAGGCGCTTCACGGCTTCATGGAGGACACCAGCACCAGCTTCCCGCAAGCGATTGGGCTGGCAAGCACGTGGGATCCGGCCCTCGTGCATCAGGTGTTTACAGCCGCCGGCGAAGAAGCGGGATCGGCCGGGGTAGGACAGGTCTTCACGCCCGTGCTCGACTTGGCTCGCGATCCGCGCTGGGGGCGCACGGAAGAAACCTATGGAGAAGATCCCTATCTCGTCTCCCGTATGGCTGTCGCCGCGGTGACTGGACTGCAGGGTGACAACTTCAAGATCGATCGCCATCACGTCATTGCGACCATGAAGCACTTTGCCGCGCACGGCCAGCCCGAGGGTGGCACGAACACTGCGCCTGCGAACTACTCCGAACGCACGCTCCGCGAGACCTTCCTCGTTCCATTCCAGGCCGCTGTCCAGGAGGCGAACGTCGGCAGCGTGATGGCCTCCTACAACGAGATCGACGGCGTTCCTTCTCACATCAATCCCTGGCTTCTGGGCAAGGTTTTGCGGCAGGAGTGGGGTTTCCGTGGATTTGTCGTGTCGGACGGCGATGGCTTGCAGATGCTGATCAACACGCATCACGTGGCCGCCAACAAGCCCGACGCGGCGCGCCTGTCGATTGCTGCCGGGATCGAATACGATTTGTCCGACGGATCGGTGTTTCGCACCCTCGTCGATCAGGTGAAGCGCGGCATCGTGCCGCAAAGCCAGCTCGACCGTGCGGCCGGAGACATCTTGGCGGCGAAGTTCCGGCTGGGATTGTTCGAGAATCCGTTTGTTGATCCCGACTATGCCGACCGCACGACCAACAGCCCGGAACACCGGGAGCTGGCACTCAAGGCGGCGCAGAAGACGGTGGTGCTGCTCAAGAATGAAGGCAACCTGCTCCCGCTCGACCTGAAAAAGCTGAAGACCATCGCTGTGATCGGGCCGAATGCCGAAGGTATCCACCTCGGCGGCTACACACGCAAGCCTGCGCACAGCGTGAGTATTCTGCAGGGCATCAAGGACCGCGTGGGTTCGAACGCCGCGGTCCTCTTCGCCGAAGGCTGCAAAATCACCGATGCTCCCAACGACTGGCACGGCTGGTTCGCCAACGATGTGAAGCTGATTGATCCCAAGACGCAGGTCGAGAGCATTCGAGCGGCGATCGAAGCTGCGAAGAAATCAGATGTGGCTATTCTTGTCGTCGGTGAAAACGAGAGTACCAACCGCGAGGCGTGGGCCGAGAATCACCTCGGCGACCGCGACTCGCTCGAACTTCTCGGCGCACAGAACGATCTGGTCAAAGCCGTAGTCGAGACCGGCAAGCCTGTCGTTGTGCTCCTGATCAACGGCCGGCCGCTCTCGATTAATTACATTGCGGAAAAAGTCCCTGCGCTCCTCGAGGGATGGTATCTCGGACAGGAGGGCGGAACGGCCGCGGCCAACGTGCTGTTCGGCGACGTCAATCCTGGCGGCAAGTTGCCCATCACCTTCCCGCACACCGTCGGCGCGTTGCCGGACTTCTACAACCACAAGCCCTCGGCGAATCGCACGTATGCGTTCTCAACCCGCAAGCCGCTCTATCCGTTCGGTTACGGCCTGAGCTATACCACCTTCAAGTTCGAAAACGTCCGCGTCGAGCCCAAACAGATCGCGACTGGCGGCACGGCGAAAGTCAGCGTTGATGTCACCAACACCGGCTCACGTGAAGGCGATGAAGTTCCGCAGATGTACATCCATCAACGCATTGCTTCCGTCACGCGGCCCGTCCTGGAACTGAAAGGGTTCGAGCGCGTCACGCTGAAGCCGGGCGAGAAGAAGACCGTCGAGTTCACGATCACACCCGACTCGCTCGCCATGATCAACGCCGACATGCATAAAGTCGTCGAGCCCGGGACCTTCGACGTGATGGTCGGTCCGAGTTCCGATCAAACGACTACGGCGCCGCTCGCCGTTGTCGGGCCCTACGGCGAAACGGGAATCGCCCCGCCTCCGCCCCCACCGCCCGGATCCGAATCCGGTGTCGTCAGCACGTTCGACGATGGCAAGACCACTGCAAACTACGGCGCATGGTCCGCCCTGAGCGATGCCATCATGGGCGGAAAGTCGACGGTCTCCATGCAGGTCGTCGACGGCGGGGCCAACGGCTCCAAAGGAGCGCTGCGCGTGACCGGGGAACTCGCCGAGGGCCAGTTTCCCTGGGCGGGCGCGTTCTTTACCCCGGGGCAGGGGGAGCAGGACGCCGTCAATCTTTCGAGCAAGAAAACCGTCAGTTTCTGGGCGAAAGGCGATGGAAACCAGTACGTCGTGGTTGTCTCTACCGAGAGCCGCCAGAATCAGATGCCCGCGATGCAGTACTTCGATGCGGGCGCTCAGTGGAAACAGTACTCATTTCCCATCTCCAGTTTTCAAACAGACGGCCATGATGTGCTGAATATCGGCTTTGCCCGGGGCCAGAGCTCGGGCAAGTTCGATCTCGAGATTGATGAGGTGGAAATCAGGTAAGACAGGTGACGGGTCTCAGGTCACAGGTGTCAGGAGAAAATACCAGGTTCTAGACATATCTCTCTTGCCCGCCAACCCGCGAAAAAGGAACGGGCATTGACAACTCAGTGCATTGGAGTTCGTCTTTACCTGAGACCTGCTCTTCTACATCGTCTTCACATCCAGGCTCTTCCACAAATACCAGCACGCGATCGAGCGGTACGGAATCCAAGGCTTGGCAATCTTCTCCATGACCGCGGGCTTCGGCCATTTGCGCTTCTTATAGTGCTTTTTGATCGCAGCCTGCACTCCGTAATCCCCAGTGGGCAGGATGTCCGGCCGACGCAGCGTGAACATCAGGAACATATGTGCTGTCCACACGCCCACGCCTTTGACTTGTGTCAGGTGCTTGATGACTTCTTCTTCCGAAAGATCCGCCATGCACTCGAATTCCAATAGTCCGGCCTTCGTTTTCTCCGACAGGTCGCGCAGGTACGCCCTCTTTTGTTTGGAAAGCCCCACGCCCCGCATTTGCACATCCGTCAGTTTGAGGATGCCTTCGGGAGTCAACGGATCGCCCGCAAGCGCTGTAAAACGATCGAAGATCGTTGCTGCCGCCTTGCCGTTCAACTGCTGGTACAGGATCGACTCCGCCAGGTGATGAAAGGTCGGCTCGCCGAACTCCATGCGGCAGGGTCCGACCTTCTCGATCAGAGCCGCTAAGACCGGATCGGCCTTCTTCAGATGATTGATCGCCTTCCGCACGCTTCACCCCCGTGGACAGGCAGAATACCACAGGGGCGAAGAATTGGCGAATCTGCTTGTTCGCCCTCGTTGGATATCGCTATGCGTTGGCTTGCTTCTCTGCCATATCCCCGATGACTGGCAGCTTGAACATCTGGCCCTGGTATGCCTTCAGCAGGAGGAGAATCCACACGATCAGACCGCCCAGACCGATGAGCGGCCACAGCAGAAGCGTCGCCCATCCCAGCACGGGAATCTGCCCGATAATGCCGAGGGCGATCCATAGGACCGTCCAAGCGATAGCGGCAAAAATGCACTGGAACGAGTGGAAGCGAATGAAGCGGTTTCGATTGTAGGGTTCCATCACGAGAAAGATGATTGCCGGGATGATAGTCACGTAAGCCAGCATTCCAGCGACGTTGTCCGTGAGTCCGGAAGCAGCCGTCCCGCCAGACGGCGCAGCAGAAGGAGGAGGCGCTGCCTGGGTGCCAGGGGCACACTTCGGACAGGCCGCTCCGTCGGCGATCTGAGTTCCACAATTGGGGCAGAAAGGCACGGAAGTCTCCTCGAAGAAGGGAATCGTGCGTCCACGGCTGTGCTGAGAATTGGCACAGGCCTTCAGGATCAGGGCTGCACGTTATCAGAAAGGACCGGAGGAGGCAAACCGGAGCAATTATGGACAAGTACTTTACAATACAAAGTCTATACGATAAACTCCTCCACTATGAGGAGACGGGCCGTCCTGCCGGCAGCGACGCTGAGGCGCAAGCTGGCGCAGTTCTGGGCACGGATTCGCGACACTGCGCGATTGGCGCTTGCCGCCCGAAGCAACAACTCAAGCGGGGTTTCCGAAGCCGGCCGCGCGCCTCGTGCCCCGGAGTTCGCGAGCGCGGAGTACTACGACTAGTTGGCTCGTCGGAGCTTCATCACAGTGGCGCGCCAAGAAGCGGACCGCATTACGCCATGAGCTGCAGCGTGCTGTCGATCAGACGCTGCGTATTCTGGTACGGGTCCCCGGCATCGTCGTACTCCATGGATAGATAGCCACGGTAGCCGCTCTTCTTGAGAAGTCCGAAAGCGTAGGCAAGATCCACCTGCACGCGTGCGCCTTTTCCCGTGGACTCCGATCCCTTGACATGGCTGATGCCATAGGCGTGGCTGAACATTGCTTCCAGCCCGTCATAGGCTTTGTCCGGCGGCAGGTGCATCAGGGAATTGCCGAAATCGGGCAGCGCGCACACCCATGGACTAGCAACGTTCTCGATCAGCTTCGCCAGAAAGAACGGATCTTCCGTCACGCCATCGTCGTTTTCGAGATGAATCACGACATTGCGCGCGGCAGCGTGCTCGCCGATGCGGCGCAAGGAATCGGCAGCACGATCGAGGTCCGGCGGCTGGTCACGATCCGATGCGATGTGCGTGCGGATGCTCGGTGAGCCAAGCGCCGCTGCAGCATCAACCCATTTCCTGTTATCTGCAATGGCCCGGTCGCGCTCGGCCGAATCTGCCGCATAGATACTATGTTCGCCGTCATAAGCGATGTTGACGACCGCGGCCTTGGCTTTGTCGACGGCCGCGCGGAAGTTCTCCAGATATTTCGGATCCCGCGAGCGGAAATGCGCACTCCACGGCTCGATCTTGTTCACGCCGAAGCGGGAGACAACGTGCGCGGCAAACTCCGCGAGTTCGATCTTAGGCGAGGTCTTGGCCGTGTCCGATACATACTCTGCCGGAAGAATGAAGTCGCGGAATGGATAGGACGCGATGGCGATTCGATCGCGTGGATTCGAGGGGAAAGCAACATTCGGTTGCGGGGTCGAGGCACCTGCCAGCGCGGGCATCAGCGTCGCTCCGGCAACCGCGATCACGGACTGCGAGAGAAATTCCCTACGCGTGTTCATCGGAGGGAATCATAGCTGATTGAGGATGTGCTGGAGAACCCGTCAGCAGAATTGATTCAGCAGCTACGAGGGAAAGTGAAAGTGCACGTCGTGTTTCGATGCGACCGGGACACCATCCAGCGTCGCCGGTTGGTAGTGCCATTGCCGCAGCGCCGCGGCAATCTTTTCGTCGATGCCGTGCCCGATTGCCTGCACAACTTTCGTCTCCACGACGTTGCCCTGCGCGTCGATCGTGATCTCCACGACTACATCGCCCTGCAGGCCGGAAACCTCCGAGCGTGCAACCGGCGGATCGGGAAAAACAATTGGGTAGGCGACATGAACTTCGTGCCCTTCGATCGGCCCGTCGATCACCGTGCCGAGCGCTGTTCCAGCCCGCGCGTTCCGGTCGGCGGCAATGGCATGAACCGGCACCTGGAGCTGCTCAGCTGCGGGCTTCGATGATGACGGTTTCGGCCGATGTCGCGGCGCGTTGGAACGGCGCGCCAGAGCCAGCTTCTCCTCTTCCGCTGGAGCATCGGTCCCGTCCGGGGCATAAATCACGCGATACGACTGGGTTCCGCTTCCATTCGCGAGCCAGTTCGGCGTCAATTCGATGGTCGGCGGGCGATGAAACAGGATCGCCGCGAACACCGCTAGATGCGCAAGGATCGACGCCGCGACGGCGCGGTGGTCGCGCAGTCGTCGTTCCGCGGGATGGATCTCATCGAACATTCGTCTACCTTATCCTGAATCTGACGGTCCGGACGAGAAAAGGTTGCGGTCCGGGCTCTCGCCGCAGTTACTCCCGTTCCGCCGATTTGCCGCTAATCCGCGCCGCCTCTATGATTTCGAAATGGTGAATCTCGCCGTACTCATTTTTGAAAGGTAGCAATGATCACGATTGTTTCGGGACTTCCCCGGTCGGGCACCTCCTTAATGATGCAGATGCTTGTGGCCGGTGGCCTCATGCCACTGGCCGACGGCGAACGCGAAGCCGACACCGACAACCCGCGCGGCTACCTGGAATGGGAACGCATCAAGCAGCTTCCCAAAGAGCCCGGATTGATTGCGGAGGCCGAAGGCAAGGTGGTGAAAGTGATTTCGCAATTGCTGCTTTCTTTACCGGACGGGCACGACTACCGCGTCATCTTCATGCAGCGCCCCTTGCCTGAGGTTTTGAAGTCCCAGGAAGAAATGCTGCGCCGGCGCGGGACGTTCGAATCGGGTGGAGACTCGTCTGCCATCGAGGATGCGTTCCAGCGCCACCTGATGGACGTAAACCGCTGGCTGGGCGGGAAGCCGAACATCCAGGTGTTGCGCGTGCATTATCACCGCGCACTGCGCGAGCCGAAGGCGATTGCAGAAGTGGTCGCACAATTCCTGCAAGCCAACTTGGATCTGGATGCGATGGCGCGGGAAGTGGATCAGACCCTGTACCGCAATCGGATGAAATAAGGCATGCGCGCGATCGCGCTGCGCGCAGGCGTTTCGCTCAAGTACGGCAGTTACCGCAGTATCCGCCCATCTCTACGCGTGCCACAACGACACGGAAACGGCACTCCGTTTCGACCTGTATCTTCAGCTTGTCGAAAAACCGGCTCTCGTATTCAGTGACTTTCCCGCAGCGCAGGCAGGTGACGTGGAGATGTTCGCGCGGCGTCTTGCGTTCGTAGAAATGTTTCTCGCCCTGCAGGTGCATCAGGTCCAGTTCGTCGACCAGTCCGTGTCGCTTCAGCAAACCAAGCGTGCGGTAAACCGTGACTCGATCGATGGCGGAATCCTGGCGCTGCGCTTTGCGCAGGATCTGACTGGCGTCGAGATGGCGGTTGGCCGTCTCCATGATGTTCAGGATGGTGCGGCGCTGGCGCGTGATGCGGATGCCGCGGCGGGCGAGTTCCGCAACCAGGTTTCCCGGAGCTTCAGTGTGCGGCAGAGGCATAGGCGCAATGCACGTTGCAGCTAGTTGCAATTGAATTGCAACAAAAAATGGTAGCACATCTTGACCGCTGCTCCCGCCATGCATTTCAATAGTGGCCGGAGTTCTTAGATGCAACTGAGTTGCATCTAGAGTCGCAATCAAATAAAAAGAGCCTCTCCCGCGGCAACGGAAAAGGCTCGCAACGCAGAAAGCCGAGGTTCGCATGCCACGACTCAACCGCGCTGTGCCTTCTTTACCAGATTCTCCCTCCCCGCGCAAGGAACCGCCCTCAGTGAAGCGTAAGTTCCGATGCAGTCGATACTTGCCAGCATTCATTCTTGGCCTGACATCGCTCGCCTGGAGCGGCGAAGGATCTCCAGCGACCGCCGCCGCGAGTAATACGACTGCTGCTAGTGGAGCGCAGCAGCAAGGTCAGGTGGAGCAGCTGCAGCAGGAGGTGCGCCAGCTTCGAGAGCAGCTTGACCGCCTGAGTGCGCTTGTCAGCGCCGGCCAGCCAGCGCCGCCCGCGCCGTCAGTGATCGGCTACATGCCGAGCAAACCAGGTGACCAAGGGGATGCGGCGCAGACGGATTCCCAGCCAACACCTTCGGAATCGCCCTCCGACGTCCGTGCCGCCCGTTACGTTGACTGGCAGGGACAGGACGGGAAAGGAATCAATCTGTTCGACCGCGTCCGGGTTGGCGGCTACGGGTCCATGCGGTTTGAAGCCAACGACGTCGCCAGTGGAAACAACATACCCGGAGGCTCGGCAGGTGCGTTCACGTTCCGCAGGCTGGTTTTGACTACCGATAGCCGTCCGGCGCCACGCTTGCGCGTCTACAGCGAGATCGAATTCGAACGGCTCTTCGAAATCGAGGCCGAAAAAGAAACCGAACGCTCTCCTGAAGGAAGCGCTTTCAAGCAGACAACGGAGGGTAACGCCGGCGGAGAAATCTCGGTCGAGCAAGCCTGGGGTCAATTCAACTTTGCTGAGAATCATGGCCTGCGCGCTGGAGTCGTTCTCGTTCCCGTTGGGCGGTTCAATCTTCTTCACGACGACGACTACTGGGATGTTCCACGGCGCACACTCACAGACCGCGATGGCCCAGTGATTCCGGTGAAAGCGGCTTGGCGTGATCTTGGAGCGGGCCTCGTTGGCAGCTTCAACGTCGGCGACACCGGCAAACTCGACTACCAGTTCTACGGGCTCAGCGGAGCCGCTCTCGACTTCAACATTGAGCAGGAGTTGGTGACCACGCCCGGTTCTCCGGGCAGCGCCGAGCTGGTTCTCAACAGCGAAATGCAGCTGACCAGTGGCTTCTTCGATGGCAGCAAATCGGCCTCGGCGTTCGCATGGCGCGCCGCTTATAGCCCAAACATCCACGGCGAATTTGCGTTCTCCGGATATCACGGAAAATACGCGCCGTCATTCGTGAGCTTCCACGAGGCGCTGACCGCACTCGCCTACGATCACAAGTGGCGCTGGAGAGGTTTCGAAACTGAAGCAGAGCTTGCCTACACCAGTCTTGGGAACCTGAACAACGTCATCACCGGGTTCGGGCAGGCGGTGTTCAACACGGTGAACAGCACGACACCGTCCTCGGGCGAAGGTGGGCTGACGAACGCAACCGTCGAAATGGAGCTAGCCAATCTCTCACGCCGCCGCTACGGATTCTGGACGGATTTCAAATATCATGCCCGCCCGCATTGGCTGAAGAATTCGTTCCTGGGGAAGGCCTTCGAAGATCCCCAGATCATCCCGATCCTGCGCTATGAACGTGTGTGGCTGAACGGCGTGACGGACGAAGTCAACATTTCTACCTTCGGCGATGACATGACGGTCAGCTACACGCAGGAGGATCTGGAACAGGATCGGATCACCTTCGGACTGAGCTACCGTCCCGCGCCCCAATTCACTATTCAGGCCGCGTACGAACACAACCGCCGCATCAACGGATCGCGACTGATCTTCCCAGAAGTCGAGCAGGATTCGACCAACGGCGTAGTCCTGGGAATGGCGTTCGCATTCTGAAAGGAGGAAATCTTGCGTCGCATCATGCTGCCGTGCCTCATTCTGTTGGCCGTCGCCGCAGTTCACGCGGAGACAAAACGCTTCGTTCGGCCACAACACAAGATCCGCCGCACGCATGCGCGGGCGTTGCGCCATGCGCAAATCCGTGCCGGTGTTCCTCAGGCTGAGACTGCCGACTTCGATCCGCCTGAGCAAACGATCGGTGAACGCCTGTTTCTGGAGACGCGTTTCGCACAATATTTCGCCGCGCACTCGGGGGGCAACGTAAATCAGCCGTTGCTCGAGGGCGACCCGGTTGTTGACCAAGTAGACGTGGCGGGCGGAAATCCTCTGCCGGGGCCGTTTGCCGGGCAGTCAATCAACTGCCGCTCCTGCCACTTCGTTGACGAGTTCGCTGACACCGGGGGAGCCGGAAACCGCACGTACGCGGACTTTGCGCGACGCAGCCCAATTTCTGCGCGCGGAGACGAAAACACAACTGCGCCACGGAATGCGCTCAACATGGTGGACTCGAATATTCCCCGCCCGGTAGGACTTTTCCTGCACGGCGACGGCGAATTCTCGAGTTTGACAACGTTGGTAATCAGTACGGCTACGGGCCGCAACTTCGGCTGGCTGCCATCGGAATACGATCAGGCCATTGCCCATATCGCGAAGGTAATTCGCGAGGATGATGGCAGCGGAGATCTCGCCCAGCAATATGGAGGTTCCTACGCCAAAATCTTTCTGGGCACAGCCGCCGATATTCCGGATGAGTTTCGCCTGCCTCCTGCCTATCGCATCGACGTGACTGCGGCGACGGATGCTCAGGTTGTTGGCGCGGTGTCCCGGCTGGTTGCAGCATACGTGTTTAGCCTGACGTTCTCGCGCGATGAAAACGGTGTCCACAACGGCTCGCCCTATGATGTGTTTCTCGCAAAGAACAAACTGCCGGCGGCTCCCGATCCAGGTGAGTCCGATGCCGATTACTCACTTCGGCTGACACAGGCTGTCGATTTACTCAAGAGTGTGCAATACGTCACAGATGACGACGGTGCCTTCGAAACTCACGACCAGCCCTTCGTATTCGGCGCCCTGGAACTGCAAGGGCTGAAGATCTTCCTCCGGCAGAATGCTGACGACGCAAAGTCGCGATCTCATTCGGACCGTACGTTCCTGGTTGCGTCGCTGCTCATGTGTGGCGGCTTCGTCGGATTGGGATTCGTCGCGGCCAGCCGGCGGCGCTACGGAGTGGTGGCACTAACGAGCATCTTGCTCGTTTGTTGTGGATTGGTCACTTGCTCGGGAAATCCAGCGACGACTCCAAAGGAGGTTGGGCCGCCATCCGGATCGGAGGCAGCCCACGTCGGCAACTGCATTACCTGCCACAGCGCGCCAAACTTTACCGACTTCCGCTTTCACAACACGGGAGCAAGCCAGGAAGAATATGACGCGGTCCACGGCAGCGGCATGTTCATGAGCCTCTCTGTGCCCGGCTACGACGAGCGGCAGGCGAATCCTGATCTCTACCTGCCTGCAACGCCGCAGCATCCCAATGCTGCGGGCATCTTCCGGTCGCCCGTCAGGGCGGGCGATCCGCGCCTGGCCGATCTTGGTATGTGGAACGTCTATGCCAATCCTGATTTCCCCGAACCGCAAGGGCAGCTGCAGAACGTCATGTGCACTGGAGGCACCCCATGCGACCCGGTGCACATCCTGCCCTTGACGCTTGGCCGCTTCAAAACACCGACCCTGCGTGATCTGGGCCACTCCCAGCCGTATTTCCATACCGGCCGCCGCGATTCGCTGGATGACGTGATGACCTTCTACCGGCGGATGTCAGCACTTTCGCGCGACAGCCAGTTGCGCAACGGCGACCCAGCCATTGGAGCGATCTCGATTGACGACAACGATGCCGCTGCTCTGGTCGTGTTCCTGCGCGCGCTGAATGAGGATTACGACTGATGGCAAGACCCTCTTACGCGTCGGCAGTAAACGTGCCACGATCAACCAGAGGCGCATCTGTCTCGAGGATCTCTGTCATTCGGCATGAGAAAATCAGGGGCCGGTCATCCGGCCCCTGGATCATGCGTCTGCTGCGAAAAATCCACGCGACTGTGGGCGTTGTATCCACGCTGAATCTGCTCTTGCTCATTGCCACCGGCCTTCTTATTCAAAACCGCGAGACCTTCGGGCTTGAGGATAAATATGTCAGCCACCGGTTCCTGCCTTCCTCATACCGGCCTCGCGACGTCGAGACAGGCGTGCGCAGCGACATCGTTATCACGGATCTCCATTCCGGCCGCATTCTTGGTCAGCCCGGTGTGTGGATCGTCAACGGCCTGGCTGTTGCCTGGCTAGTCCTGGCAGTCAGCGGAGTTGTCATGTACGGAAACAAGTTGCGAACGAACGGGAGCAAGGGACGTGCGGAGTAAGCAGATCCGCACAGTTTCCAACTCAATAGCATCGACGCGATTCGCGTCGAATCTGATCGGGCTTCTGATTCTGTTCTGCAGCGCCTTGCCGCTTCATGCCGAGATCTATCTGACGGAAGAGCAAGCGGTCAAGATAGCTATCCCCAACGCGGTTTCCGTCGACGTCGAGACGAAACAGCTGACTCCGGCGCAGCGCGATTCATTGCAGCGGGCCAGCCGCTTGCGGTTTCCCGAACCTCAATACCGATTCTTCGTCGGGCGAAATAAAGATGGAAGCGTGGCCGGATATGCGCTCATCATGAACGAAGTCGGTAAAGAAGAATTCATCACGTTCATCGTAGGAATTACGCCGAAGAGAGAGACGGGGGAAGTGGTGGTGATGGAATACCGCGAGACTCGAGGCGGCGAGGTCCGCGAGAAGCGCTTCCTGCGCCAATTCCGAGGCAAGAAGACCACCGATCCCATCCAGGTGAACAATGACATCGAGAACTACACGGGCGCGACCTTGTCGTCGCATGCAATCGCAGCCGGTGTGAAGAAGGCGCTTCTGCTGACCGATACCTTCTACCTTCACCCATGAAATATCTGCAACGAATTACCGGCTGCGCATTGTCTCTAGCGATTTGTGCTGGATCCGTGGCAGCAGGTGAGTCTCCACATCCAATTAAGCAGATTCGCTACCTAATGGGGACATTGTGTGAGATCGCGGCATATCCACCTTCTTCGATGGATCGCGATACCGCAGAACAGGCGATCGCGGCGGCCTTCGCCGAATTGAAACGAATTGATGGGGTCCTGTCGAACTGGAATCCCAATTCCGAGTTGATGCGCCTGAACTTGGAGGCGGGAGCGGAAGGAAGCCCAAGGCCTCGTGTCCACGTAGGGGACGAATTGTTCGAGAGACTGCGGGTCGCGCTCGAAATTGCCCGTCAGTCCGGCGGAGTGTTCGACCCGACCGTCGGCCCGCTGGTCCGGGTTTGGGGATTCCTGCCACGTTGTCAGACGGATGGGCCGTGTTCGGATATCTCTCGCGCCGACGCGATCGCCGCGGCAAAGCGAAAAGTCGGTTGGCGGAAAATCAGTCTCCATCCGGAAACGAAAGAAGTGGAATTCACTATTCCTGGCGTGGAAATCGACCTTGGCGGCATCGCCAAGGGATACGCTGCCGAGCGGGCGGCACAAGTGCTCAAAGAACATGGGATCCGTGCCGCCCTCGTCAACCTGGGGAGCAGTAGCTTGAAGGCGGTAGGGTACCCGCCATGCTCTGACCGGACAACTGCGGATTGCAAGGGCTGGGTTGTGGCGGTTGCCGATCCGCGAAATAGGCGGCGCTCCGCAGCCCGTATCGTGTTACATGACGGTGATTCACTCGCAACCTCAGGCACCTATGAACACACTGTAGGTGAAGGCCGTAAACGAAAATCACACCTGTTCGACCCCTTTACCGGCGCCCCATTAGGAGGCGAAAGCAGCGTTTCCGTCATCTGTCACGACGCTGAACTAGCCGACGCGTTGACGAAGCCATTCATCCTGCGGCGCGATTTGACTTCCCCATATGCGGCAAAGTTGTTGAACACATATGAGCAGTGCGGTGTAAGTCGCGCTGCCGTTCAGGACGCCCGTCTGTCGCGTCAGTTTATAAAACTCAACAACGCCCAGGTGGACGGGATACCAGAATATTGGCGCGGTACGGCTCCTGATCGATAGAAGAGTTCGGAACGCACGTGGGAACCTATCCGGTCTTTGCTGCTGGTAGTTCGAAGCCGATCCTACGTCGGGGACCTGCAGGAGGTTCCATCAAACGACGGATAGCCTTGAGCAGATCTTGAATGGCGCCGTCGTGCGTGTCGAGACGTTGTTCCAGTTCGTCAATGCGGGCTGCAAGTTCCCGGTTTGACCGCAGCATTTCCCGCAGTCGAACGAACGCCCGCACGACATGGACACTCATGGCAACTGCACGCGGAGAATTGAGCACGGTTGCCGCCATGATTGCTCCATGTTCGGTGAAGACGAAAGGCAAGTATCGACGCCCGCCGTGACCCAAACTTGAGGTCGCAATTTGCGACCTCAAGTTTCTCTATTCGCGGGGAGTAAGTTGGAACATAAAGTCTGATGGGAACCGGTCGCGATTGCGGCGCACCTGCTCATTCAGGCGCTTGACTGGCACTCCATACAATTCCGCAAGCGCATAATCCACGATGACTTTCTCCCGTCGCAGGAACACGATCCGCGACTCGATTGGAACGACCGTTCCACGGTGCTGAATAACAACGGAACGCAGTGTCCGCGATTTTGGCACGTCTTCACAAGGCCTGTCTCTAGATGCTAGCCATGCCGAAGAAAAATCGATGTGATTTCAAACGTCTCCAATTCTGATGAATTCGGCAGACCGCGGACACCATTGGCGCCCACTTTCACTGTTTGAGGGTTGCAACTTGCAAGCTCAAGAAATGCAGCAAATGCCGGGAGGGAGGTGTTTGCTAGGTGACGCTCACCTCGGTGTACGTTCCGTACACCTTGCGAAGCGCTTCGCAGATTTCCCCAACCGTGGCGTACGCACGCACAGCATCGACGATATACGGCATCGTGTTGACCTCGGAAATTCCGCCGTTCGGATTCGCGGCAGGAGTCTGCGCCGCAGCGCGTTTCAGCGCATCAAGTCGCCGTTCTACTTCTTCGTTCGAGCGTCGAGCACGCAGAGCCTTCAGTTTTGCCTCTTGTGCCCGCGCCACGGACTCGTCGATATATAGAATGTCCGGCGTTTCTTCTTCGATCACGAAATCATTCACGCCAACCGTGATCTTCTCGTTCGCCTCGACCGCGCGCTGATATTGATAGCTCGCCTCCGCGATTTCCTTCTGCGGATATCCACGCTCGATAGCCTTCACCATTCCGCCCATTTGATCGACTTTCTCGAAGTAATCGAAGGCACCCTGCTCCATGTCGAGTGTCTGCTTCTCGACGAAGTAGGACCCTCCCAGTGGGTCGACCGTACTGGCCACTCCGCTTTCATAAGCGATGATCTGCTGCGAGCGCAGCGCGATCCGAGCAGCTTCCTCCGTCGGAAGCGCCAAGGCTTCATCGTAGGAATCGGTGTGCAGAGATTGCGTGCCGCCAAGAACGGCCGCCAGCGCTTGCAGAGCCACGCGCGCGATGTTGTTCATCGGTTGCTGCGCGGGCAGTGACACTCCGGCAGTCTGTGTGTGAAAGCGCATCAGGCGCGTGCGGTCGTTTTTGGCGCCGAAACGGTCTTTCATCAGCCGGTACCAGATCTTACGCGCGGCGCGGTACTTGGCAATTTCTTCGAAGAAATCGTTATGGGCATTAAAGAAGAAACTCAGCCGTGGGCCGAACTCATCGACGTCGAGGCCACGGCGTCGTGCCCATTCCACGTACTCGACGCCGTCGTAGATGGTGAAGGCCAATTCTTGCAGCGCGGTCGAGCCCGCTTCGCGAATGTGATAGCCGGAAATCGAAATCGTGTTGAAGCGCGGTGTGAATTTCGATCCGAACTCGAACGTGTCAACCACCAGCCGCATGCTCGGCGCGGGAGGATAGATATATTCCTTCTGCGCGATGTACTCCTTCAGGATGTCGTTCTGAATGGTGCCGGAGATTTTCTTCCAGTCCGCGCCCTGTTTCTCCGCCACGACCAGGTACATCGCCCAGAGCACGCTGGCAGGCGAATTGATTGTCATCGAGGTGGTCGTCTTTTCCAGGTCGATACCATCGAAGAGAATTTCCATGTCCTCGAGCGAGTCGATAGCTACGCCGCATTTGCCGACTTCGCCTTCGCTGGCCGGATGGTCGGAGTCGTAGCCCATTAATGTCGGCAGGTCGAATGCGACGGAGAGCCCGCCACCGCCGTGCTCAAGCAAATACTTGTAACGCTTGTTCGTTTCCTCCGGCGAGGCAAAGCCCGAGAACATGCGCATGGTCCAGAGCTTGCCGCGATAGCCGGTCGCGTGAATGCCGCGCGTATAGGGCGGCTGACCCGGATAGCCGAGATACTGTTCATAATTCCAGTCGGCCGGCAGATCGGCTTGCGTATAGAGGCGTTGGATCGGAACATTCGAAATCGTACTGAAGCGGGCATGGCCATTTTCGTCGCGATTGGTGCCCGTCGCCGCGCCCACGGGTTTCTCCGGAGCCTTTTCGAGAGTTGGCCCCAGCGTCTTTTCCGCCCACGCCACCTCGGACGGAGACGGGTTGCGGCCTTCGAACACGTCCGCAACCGGACTGTCGGCGACGACAGGCTTCTTCCCACTGAACTTCAGCTTATCCGCCATGCGGCTCCCCACATTGAATCGATGATAGAGGAGGCATTCCAGCCGAACAAGGTTTCAAACCGACCGAGCGGTTGGGAACTGCCGTGGGAACAGCAGCGATTATTGATGGATCCGGTAGCGCATCTCCTTTCTCTCCAGTCGGTTCAGGCTTGATTTGAATTTGATTTAGAGAGCATTGCTCTTCGGCACTTCGCGCCGCAATCTGAACCCGTGTCCAGGGGGCAATCCTATGAGACCTAGGTTAAGTACTCGGCGGCTCGCGTTGCTCTGGTTGTGTTTTGCGGCTTCCTTGTCATCGGCGCAGGGAAAGTCAGACGCAGCCTGCCTCAAGTCGGGTTCCATCACTCCCTCGTACGACGCGCTCCGGCAGAACAACTCCATTCAGATGACTTTGACTTTCGCTACCTCCAGATGTCTTTTGCGCTTTGGTCACTATGGTTCTAGGGAAGATGCAAACAGGGTGAAAGTCTGGTTGCGGCGCACGCCCGGACTCACGCCGCGCCTGACGAGTGTCAGTTTTCTCGGAATACAGTCAACTGCGGTTGCATTCGCTGACCTCTCGAAGCCGGCTTCGAATGGGCTTTCCCGCGACAGCGGAGCGCGCGGATTAGA
>Ga0335084_10000264_pt1 | contig 41597 bp, 38 predicted proteins | sample Lox_Sample_44_FD_206721 | JGI IMG/M metagenome (GOLD analysis project Ga0335084, IMG submission 206721) | Soil microbial communities from Loxahatchee National Wildlife Refuge, Florida, United States - Lox_Sample_4.4 | ecosystem: Environmental > Terrestrial > Soil > Wetlands | place: USA...
GGCGGGCTCCCAGCGCGAAGGGCATCCCCATCAGGAACGCCGCGGGAGCCAGGGCCACGAGGCCGGCGATGATCCGGACCGGCCCCGCCACGGGCTCGAGGCGGTGCACGAGGCCGAGCAGGCCCAGGGCGAGCGCGGCGAGCACCACCGCGAGGAGCACGCACACCCCGCGGCCGGCAGAGGGCTGGAGCCGGTCGGACACCGCGCTCCCCAGACCCGAGCACAAGAGGAACGTCACCAGCACCGCTGCCACCGCGTAGACCGGATGACCGAGGAGCAGCCCCAGCTGCTGGATGGCGGCCATCTCCGCCGCCAGGTAGGCGAATCCCAGCGCCCCGAAGTAGCCGAGCAACGTCCACCAGGGGGCGTTCCGCTCGGTGCGGCGCCCCCACACCGCGACCGGGACGACCAGGAGGAGCACCGCGACCAGGGTCGTCTGGACCAGCGTGGCCACCATCGCCAGCGGCCCCCACTCGGCGAAGGGAAGCCAGGATCCCCGGGCGCCTCGCACCAGCACCGGGATGCTCTCCAGTCGCAGGAAGTGGTGCGGATAGGGCCGCGCATCGTCCATCGGCGCCACGTCGAACGGGTACCCCGTCGCGAAGCGGGCCATGTCCTCCGGGGAGCGGGCGGCGACGGCTGCTGCTTGCCGCAGCGAGGGATCGTCGAGGACATTGAACGGAAGAGCGGAGGAGTGCTCCTCCAGCGGCCAGTCGAGATCGAGCCCCCGCTCCTGGGCCAGAGCCCGGACCCGGCTCAGCTCCCCGGCGCTGAAGGCCACCTTACGCGCCAGGACGGTGACCGTCCCCCAGCTCCGCAGCACAATCATCCTGAGCGGTGGCGGATGACCGAGCCGACCGAGCGCCGCCGCAACCGTGAGGACGGCTCTGACGCTCTCCCGCGGAGGCGTCGACAGCCAGGTGGTGACCGAGAGAACGCCCTCCGGCTCGAGGTTTCGCAGCAAGAGCTCGTACGCGTCGACGGTGTGGAGGAAGTCTTCCTCCAGGGCCCGCACCCCGCCCACCGAGGCCCCGTGCCCCGTGGCGGGCGCCAGCGAGATCAGATCGAAGGTCTCCCGTCCGCGGGCCAGAACCGCTCGCGCCTGCCCGACCCGGTCATCGAGCAATCCCGACTGCCAGAACTTGAGCTGTCCGAGCTGGCGGGCCAGACGGAGCACGTCCGGGTTGGGCTCGAGCGTCACCACCCGCTCGGCGCCCGCCTCCAGCGCCGCCTCGAGATCGAGCCCGTCGCCCACCCCCACCAGGAGGACGCGGCGGCGCTCGGCCAGCGCGTACGGCACCGAGGCCGGGAGCGCAGCGGCCAGCGCCGCCACTCCCGGATCGGTCAGGTCGGTGGCCGCGCCGACGAGGTCACCGTCGACGAGCAGCGCGGTCTGCCGGGGGAAGCTCCCGAAGAACGTCAGGGACAGGCCCGGCGCAAGGTGGAACGACGGCGCCTCCATCGCCAGGACCCACCCCAGGGGACTGAAGCGCTCGGCCACCAGCCCCGCACCGGGCAGCGCCGAGAGCTGGGGGAGGCTCTTGTAGGGGGTGAGCTGCACGTCCCAGCTCGGGCCGAGGAAGAGCACCGCCCCGAGGAGCCCGGCGGCCGCCGCCACCTGGCCCGACAGGGTCCGCCACCCCAGGGTCAGCGCGCCCAGCGCAGCGAGGGCGGGCGGGAGGACCAGCGACTTCGCGGGCGGGAGCCGGAAGAGAACGAGCAGCGCGAGCGCGACGCCCAGCGCTCCGCCGGCGAAGCTCGCACCGTAGAGGCGCCCGGTCCGCCCGGGCGCGAGCACCAGGCTGGTCAGGGTGGCCAGGCCTCCGGCGAGGAAGGGCACCGAGAGCACCGCCACCAGCCCCGCCAGCCGGACCCACTGCCCGCTCTCGAAGGGCAGCTGGGTGGGCTCGACGTTCAACCGGTGCGACATCCACGGAGCGACGACCAGCGCCAGCGCAGTGGCAGCGGCGGCCGTGCGAAGCCGGCGCTCCGCCTCCCCTGAGTCCGCCGGCGGCCAGAGCGCTCCCAGCGTCCCGCTCGCTCCCAGGCCCAGCAGGGCGACGCCGATCGCCATCGAGGCGAAGTGGTGGAACTGCTCGACGCCGAAGAGGCGGACCAGGAGGATCTCGTACCCGGTGGTGGCCGCAGAGAGCAGGGCGACCGCCAGCGGGAGCCGCCGCTGCTGGGGAGCATTCACCGGAGCCCGCTCAGCATCGGGACGAAGGCGACCGGAAGCAGGATGCGGGTGCGCACCGTCCCGCCCGGGTCCTTGTCGATCTGGAGCAAGTTCTGCGCGCCGAACATGCTCCCCACCGGGATGACCATCCTCCCTCCGGGCTTCAGCTGCTCGATCAGCGCCGGCGGGACGTGCGACGCTGCGGCGGTGACCACGATGGCATCGAAGGGAGCCTCCTCGGGCCAGCCGAGGTTGCCATCGCCGTGGCGCACCGTCGCGCGGTAGCCCAGCCGCTCGAGCCGCTGGCGCGCGCTGGTGGCAAGCTCGGCGAAGATCTCCATCGTGTAGACCCGGGCTCCGGCAGCGGCGAGGACCGCGGCCTGGTAGCCCGAGCCGGTCCCGATCTCGAGGATCTTCATCCCCTCGCCCGGGCGAACCACCTCGGTCTGGTAGGCCACGATGTACGGCTGGGAGATGGTCTGGCCCAGGCCGATCGGGAGCGGACGGTTCTCGTACGCGGCGCTCACCAGTCCCGGGGGTACGAACTCGTGCCGGGGCACGGTTCGCATCGCTTGCAGCGTGGCCGGATCGCGGATCCCCTCGCGGGCGATGAATCGCTCCACCATCCGAAGCCGCTCGGCGGCGCGGGGATCAGCTGCCGGGCCTGCGTCAGGGCCACCGGCGCCGGCGACGCCGCCCAGGAGAAGCACTGCGGTGATCGAGCGAACCCAGCGCATCGTCCGCCTCTGGTGAGAGCCTAGGCCAAGATCGACCTCCATGCCCTCGAGCCTCGTTGGGGTGAGCACTCGCAGGCTGCGCCCCGTTCACCGCGCTGAGCTCGCCCCGGTGGCTGGAATCACCAGACCGTCGGTGGCGAGCGTCACCGGCCCCGAGAAGCTCGTGGCCAGCGAGCGCCGGACCGCATCCGCCTGCGCGGTGACCGCCGGTGGCAAATGCGTGCAGACCAGCGCCTTCACTCGCGCCCGTGCCGCCATCGCCCCGATTGCCGACGGCGGGCTATGACGCTCGTAGAGTCCCGGCGGGGAGTCCGGCGGGTCGAGGACGGAACAGCTGATGACCAGGAGGTCGGCCCCCGCGACGAGCTGCTCCACCGCGGGCAGTCCCGAGGGATCCACGTCCCCGGTGAGGACCACGCTCCTGCCTGCATGCTCGATGCGGAAGCCGACCGCCGGCGCGTCCCCGTGGTGGTGCCCCCGTGCGGTCACGACGAGCCCGTCCGCGAGCGTGAAGCGCCTCGGCACCGCCTGCGGGCCGGCCGGGACGTCGGTGGCCTCGATGGCCAGCTCCGCACCGAAGTGGCGCACGTAGCGGAACGCGCCCTGCGGACCGAGCAGCGCCGAGACGAACGCCCGGGTCGAGGGGAACTCCTTGTTCCCGTCCGGCCCGATGACTCGAAGCCGCGTCGTCCCCCGGCCATCGAGCGAGCGAACGGTGGCGAACGAGGGAAGCTCGGCTGCGTGGTCGGTGTGCAGATGGGTCAGGAGTACCGTGTCGAGCTCCGACAGGTCCACCTGGCGCTCCCCTGCCCGGAGCAGCGTGCCCGGACCGGCGTCCACGAGGATGCGCGCCACGCCGTCGACCAGCACCAGAGTGCCGCTCGAGGCCTGCGCCGAGGGCCTGGGCCCGCCCGAGCCGAGGATCTGGACCCCGAGCGTGGGCGCCTCGGCCCGGGCCAGCCCGGCGACGAGGAGCACGAGCAGCATCGCGACACGGCGCATGCGACCCTCGGTGTCCCTGAGGCGCCTCAGCGTTTCATGCACTGCGCCGGACAGGGACAGCGGACGCACTGGACCTGGACGCAGGACTCGCCCGCCGGGCAGTCCGCGGCGGAGTTGCACCCGGTGACACATTCCATCCGGCCGTCTCCGCAGCCGGCGCAGACCTTCCCCGGTCCACACTCGGCGTCGGTCCGGCAGTCGGCCCCCGGGACCGGCGGCACGGTGATCGTCAGCACGGACGAGTCCGGCGCCGCTGGGCTGGCCCGGACGCCAGGACTGGTCGGCGCGGCCGAGCCGTTGCAGGCGCCGAGAACGAGAGCGACGAGCACCGGGAATACGATTCGCGCGCTCACAGCCCGAGGTATGCCTCGCGGATGCTGGGGTCGGCGATGAGCTGCGCCGCCGCGCCCTCCTTCACCAGCGTCCCGTGCTCGATGACGTAGCCCCGGTCGGAGATCTCCAGCCCCTCCATCACCTTCTGCTCGACGATCAGCACCGTGACCGACTTGGAGATCTCCCGCACCGCGGCCAGGGTCTGCTCGGTGAGCTTGGGGGAGAGTCCCAGCGACGGCTCGTCGAGCATCAGGAGCTTCGGCTCGGACATCAGGGCCCGGCTGATGGCCACCATCTGCTGCTCGCCGCCGGAGAGGGTTCCCGCCAGCTGCCGCTTGCGCTCCCCCAGCCGAGGAAACAGCGCGTACATCCGCTCCAGATTCTGCGCCCGGTGGGCCCGCGCCCTTGGCAGCTGCGAGCCGAGGTAGAGGTTCTCCTCCACCGTCATCTCCGGGAAGAGCTGCCGCGCCTCGGGGACGTGGGCGATGCCCAGGTCGACGATGACGTCGGGCGGCGTCCGGGTGATGTCCTTCCCCTCGAAGTGCACCGAGCCCGAGCGTGGCCGGAGCAGGCCGGAGATGACCCGGAGGCAGGTCGTCTTCCCCGCGCCGTTGCCTCCCAGCAGCGCCAGCACCTCGTTGGGCCGCACCTCGAAGCTCACCCCGAACAGCGCCTGGAAGTCGCCGTAGAAGGCGATCACGTCCCTGAGCTCGAGCAGCGCGGTCATCGCGCCCCTCCGGCCATGAACTTCGAGCCCAGGTAGGCCTCCACCACCTTCGGGTCGTGCACCACCTCGGCTGGTGGGCCCTCGGCGATCTTCCGCCCCTGGTCCAGCACCACCACCCGCGAGGCGAGCGACATCACGATCCGCATGATGTGCTCCACCCCACCCACGCTGGTGATGCCGAACTCGGGGAGCCGCTTGATGAGGCCCACCACCTCCTCGCCCTCACGGGGATTCAGCCCGGCCATCACCTCGTCGAGCAGCAGCAGCTTCGCGCCCGTCCCGATGGCCCGCGCCACCTCCAGCAGCTTCCGCTGGGCGAGCGGCAGCCCGCTGGCCAGCTGGTCCGCCCGGGAGCGCATCCCCATGAACTCCAGCACCTGATCCGCCCGGGCCGCGGCGTCCGCCCGCCGCGGGTGCTGGAGGAAGGTCCCCAGCATCACGTTCTCCCGGACCGTCAGCGCCGGCAGCGGCTGGACCACCTGGAAGGTGCGTCCGATGCCCAGCCGGGTGGCCTCGTACGGCTCGCCGCCGGTGATGTCCTTGCCGGCGAAGCGGATGGTCCCCGCGTCCGGCTTCACGTAGCCGGTGATGAGGTTGAAGACCGTGGTCTTCCCCGCGCCGTTCGGCCCGATGAGGAAGACGATCTCCCCCTCGTCGACGTGGAAGCTGACGTCGTTGGTCGCCAGCAGCCCACCGAATCGCTTGCTCACCTTCTCGAACTCGAGGATCCGCGCCATGGCCGCCCGTGCCCGCCTACTGCTGCGCCCCGATGGGCCCGGCCCGACGCCGGAAGCCCCACCGCCGCATGAAGAGCGAGATGACCCCACCCGGGAGGAACACCACCACCACGATCAGCAGCAGCCCGTAGACCACCAGGTGGGTGTGCTCGAAGTAGGTCTTGAAGATCTCCGCGGTGAGGGTGAGCACGATCGACCCGAGGATCGGACCCCAGACAGTGGCCGCGCCGCCGAGCATGGCGATCAGCGCCGCCTGCACCGAGATCTCGATGTTGAGCACCGTGTCCGGACCGACGAAGCTGAAGTAGCTGGCGTAGACGCTCCCGGCCAGCGCGGTCACCATCGCGCTGGGCAGCAGCGCCAGCAGCTTGTCCCGGGCGGGGTTCACTCCCACCGCCATCGCGGTGTTCTCGTTCTCCCGGATGGCCCGGAGCCGGTAGCCGAAGCGGGAGGTGTGAATCCAGGTCGCCAGGGCGAACGCCCCCCCGAGCAGCGGCATCGCCCCGAAGAAGAACTTGGCGTCCAGGTCGGGCGCCTGGAAGAGCAACGGGGCGTTGGTGCCTACCGCGCCGTGGGTGAGCTCGTCCTGGTTCTGCACCAGCACCCGGATGATCTCCGCCGCGGCGATGGTGGAGAGGGTGAAGTACGGGCCGCGGAGGCGGAAGGTGATGCTCCCGATGAGCAGCGCCATCAGGCCCGCCAGCAGCGCCCCGAGCACCACCCCCAGCCAGGGATTCCAGCCGATGCGCTCGGTGGAGAGCGTCATCGCGTAGGCGCCGATCCCGAAGTAGGCCACGTGCCCGAGGCTCAGCTGCCCGGCGTAGCCGCCCACGAAGTTCCAGGCCATCCCCAGCACCGCGAAGACGATGACCCGGAACACCAGCTGCAGCAGGTATCCGTCGTGGGTCCACAGGGGGAAGCTGGTGAGCGCGACGAAGAAGACCACCGTCGGCCACCAGCGCGGCAGCCGGCTCATGCCTTCCCCCCGAAGAGCCCCTGGGGCCGGAAGAGGAGCACCGCGAGGAAGATGACGAAGTTCACCACCTCGGCGTAGCGGTCCGCCCAGGTGTAGGCGGTGAACTGCTCCGCCACCCCGAGCAACAGACCACCCAGGGCCGCGCCCTGCACGCTGCCCATGCCCCCGAGCACCACGATGACGAACGACTTGAGGGTGTAGGGCCCGCCCACGGTGGGGTTGGTCCAGAAGATGGGCAGCAGCAGCGCCCCGGCCACCCCGGCGCAGGCGATGCCCAGCCCGAACGTGATCGCCGACACCCGCTCCACCCGGATGCCCATCAGCGGGGCCACGGTGCGGTTCTGGGCCACCGCGCGGATGGCCCGGCCCATCTCGGTGTGAGCGAGGAACTGCCGCAGGGCGATGACCAGGGCCAGCGACACCGCGAAGGAGAGGATGTACCCCACGCTGAAGTGCAGCGACCCGAAGCCGGTGATGCGGTTGGCGATGGGGAGATTGATCTGCCGGTAGTCCGCCCCGAAGACCAGCTGGGCCAGGCCGACCAGCGTCAGGCTGATCCCCTCGGTGAGGAGGATCTGCAGGAAGTCGTTGGCCCCCATCACCCGCCGCACCAGGAGCCAGTAGATCCCCACCGCCAGGGCGAAGAGCGCCGCCCCCCACAGGGGAAAGGCCCAGTACGGGTTCAGCCCCAGCAGCGTCCAGCCGTAGTAGCTGAGGTAGGTCCCCACCATCAGGAAGGCGCCGTGAGCGAAGTTGACCAGCCGCATGACGCCGAAGATCAGCGCCATGCCGCTGGCGATCAGCGCGTAGACGCCTCCCACCAGCAGGCCGTTGAGGAAGGCCTGCAGGAACGCCACGTCAGCGCTCGGACCACTTCGGGGTGGGGACGACCGGGTCGCCCGTGGCCTCGGACTTGGGGTGGACGATCACGTACTTCCCCTTCTGGATCTGCGTCACCAGCACCGGATGCAGGTTCTGCCCCCGCTCGTCGAACTTCACCGGGCCGAAGGTGGTCCGGGGCATGTCGATGGCCTTCAGCGCGTCGCGGGTGGCGATGGGGTCCCACTTGCCCGCCTTGTTCACCGCCTCCACCATCACCTTCAGCGCGGTGTAGGCCTGCACCGCGTGGTAGGCCGGGGTACTGCCGTACTTCGCCTTGAACTTCTCCGCGAACTGCGCGCTCCCCGGCCACTTCGACTCCGGCATCCACTGGGTGACGCTGAAGGTGTAGTCGGCGTCCTTGCCCGCTCCCTTCTCCTCGGTGGGAAACTCGGGCGTGCTGAAGCCGGTGCCGGCGGCGGTGTAGTAGCGGGGGTTCAGGTCCACCTGCCGGGACTGGTGCATGAGGCTGGTGGCATCGAGGAGGTAGCTGGCGAAGTAGATGGCGTCGGGGCTCTTCTCCTTCACCTTCTGGAGCATGGCGGTGTAGCTCGGCGACTTCGCGGTGTACGACTCCTCGGTGGCGATGGGGATGTTCGCTGCGCCGGCGGCCTTCTTCATCGCCGCCCCGTTGGCCTGGCCGAAGTTGGTGTTCTCGTAGATGATCGCCACCGACTTCGGGACCCCGGCGTCCTTCCAGAAGGCCACCATCGCGTTGGCGTAGTCCGTCGCGCCTGAGCAGAGCCGGAAGCTCCACCCCTGGGTGCCGTCGAGCACGTTGTCCGCCGTCGCGGTGGGCATCAGCAGGGGCACGCCGCGCCGTGCCACCAGCGGGACGATCGCCTTGGTGCTCTCGGAGGAGTACGAGCCGATGAGCGCGCTCACCTTGTCCTGGTCCACCAGCTTGGCCACCCCCTGGGCGGCGATGTCCGCCTTGCTCTGGTCGTCGTACTTCACGATCTCCAGCGGCTTTCCGAGCACCCCGCCCGAGGCGTTGATCTCCTCGAGGGCGATCTCGTAGCCCCGGTCGTGGGCCTGACCGAAGGCCTGCTGGCTCCCGGTGAGCGCGGTGATGATCCCGATCCGGCCGGGCTTGCTCTGCTGACACCCCGCGAGCACGACGACGGCGACGGCGAGGACGAGGCGACGAACGGGCATCGATTCACTCCTCAGGAAGTCCGACCGGGAGTAGGTCACCGCCGTATCCGGCACCAGCGAAAAAGTGGCGGCGCCGCAGCAAACGGATGCCGGAGACGTGACGCCGTGCGTTGAACCTCTTTGGCCCATGGACGACGCCCCGCGTCTTGTGCGGAACATTGCCTGGCTTTTCGCCCGTCGCTGAACGCCGAGGGACACGGCGTGTCTGGACGGACCCCGCCCTCCGGGTGGAGAAGAGAGCGAAGGCCAAGGGAGACACAGTGCCGATGCCGTCGAAGAGGAACTCCACCGCCCCGGACAGCCGCGAGCCCTCCGCTCCCCGCCAGCCGACCGAGCCAGTCGCGCCGACGCGCACGCGCGGTGCTGCGCGGCCCGGGCCGGCGCCGCGCCCGTCCCGTGGGGCGGCCGCCATTCCGGCCCCGCGAAAGGCCGAGCTGCACCGCGTGCCGATGCCGGCTCGCCCCTTGCCCACCCGCGAAGAGATCGCCCGGCGGGCGTACGACCTCTGGGAGCAGAGCGGGTGCGTCTGCGGCCGCGACGCGGAGAACTGGGCCCAGGCCGAGCGCGAGCTGTCGGCAGGCTGCTCAGCGCAGCAGAGCTGACCGGGCGGTCCTGAGCTGCTCGAAGATCCGCTCGGCCTCGAGGACCGAGCGCATGGCCAGCCCGCACGCCGGCGTGGTCACCACGTGGCGCAGCGCCTCGGGCCGGTCCGGCAGCGCCGCGGCGAACGACGTTTCCACCGCCCGGGCCAGCTCTCGGGGATCCGCCTCCTGGCCGAGGTCCGTGGGCACCAGCCCCAGCGAGAACGCCCCACCCTGGTCGAGGAAGCGCCGCACCGCCCGCGGCTCGTCCAGGACCGCATCGAGCGACAGCCGGACGTCGAAGGAGAGCAGATCGATGCCCAGCTCCAGCAGCGCGCTCCAGCGGGTGTTGCCGCAGCAGTGCAGCCCCACCAGCGCGCCCTGCTGCCGCAGCGCGGTGACCAGCAGGCGCAGCTCGGAGAGCACCGCCAGGTGGGACGGGTCGGTGGTGTCCAGGGCGTAGAGCCCCGGCTCGTCGAGGTAGAAGAGCACCGTCGCCCCCGCCGCCCGGAGCGCCTGCACCAGGGCCAGCGCGCGCACCAGCACCAGGCGGAACACCTGGGCGTCCAGCCCGGGATGCTCGGACAGCGGCTCTCCGGTGGACAGCCGCGAGCTCCAGCGCACCGTGGCCGGTCCGGCGATCTGCGCCTTGGCGAAGGCGAGCTTCCGCTCCCGCACCTCCCAGAGGAACGGCCGGAGCGCCCGCGCGGCGGCGACGCCCGGGAGGAAGGCCGAGGCGTCGCCCGTCTTCAGCGCCAGGTCGATCCGGGCGTCCAGCTCCCCTCGCCCGGCCTCCCACGTGCCCAGGTCCACGCCGCACACCCCGTCGTCGCCGGCGTCCAGCCCCGGGAGCCCCTCCAGCGCGGCGGGCACCATCAGCTCGGACGGGTTTCCAGTGGGGAGCTGGGGCAGGTAGGGCACGTCCACCGCCAGCGCCATCTGCAGCGCCAGCTCCATCTGGGTGTGGGGCAGGCTCCCGATGCCGGTGATGGCGCCCCGGGGGAGCAGCGCGAGGGCAGCTCGGACGTTGGGCATCAGCACTAGGTCACCGAGAAGTAGAAGGCGTCGGGGTGGTGGAAGACCAGCGCCGAGACCGAGGCCTCGGGCTCCATCATGCAGCCCTCGGTCAAGGACACGCCGATGTCCTCGGGCCGCAGCGCGGCGAAGAGTAGATGCTGGTCCTCGAGCCGAGGGCAGGCCGGATAGCCGAACGAGTAGCGCTTCCCGGGGTACTCGGCCCGGAAACGCTCCAGCATCGTCATGTCCGGCCGGTCCGGGCTGCCCCACATGCTCCGGATGCGGGAGTGGAGCAGCTCGGCGTAGGCCTCGGCCGACTCCAGCGCCAGCGCCTGCACCCCGTGCATCTTCACGAAGTCCCCGGCGGCCTTGAACCGCTCCGACAGCTCGCGGATGCCCTTCCCGGCGGTCACCACGAAGACGCAGAGGTTGTCGGTGGGCCGGCCGGACTCGAGCGGCCTCACGAAGTCGGCGAGGCAGACGCCGCCCGGTCGGGCCTGGCGCTGGAACTCGAAGGCGGTCACCTCGGCGCCGCTGTCGCCGTCGAAGAGGACCAGCCGGTTCCCCTCCGAGCCCGCGCGGTAGAAGCGGAACACCGCCCTGGCCTCCATCAGGCCCTTCAGCTCGGCCTTGAGCGCGTCCAGGGTGGCCTTCAGGGCCAGCGCCTTCCGGCCGTCCTCGGTGTCCCCCAGCTTCGCCTCGGCCGGCGTGCCCAGGGCCCGGGCCGCCGAGCCCTTCACCCCGAAGTGGCGGCCGTAGAGCATGACCGGGTTCACGAACCTCCAGATCTGCTCCAGCGGCATGTTGGAGATCACGTGCCGCTCCCAGTCCGGCGGAGTGGGCACCGAGTCGAGGATGCGCACCTCGCGCGAGCGGGTGGCGGGCCCGCTCGGTGCCGGCGCAGGCCGGTTGGCGGTCTCGGCGGCAAGCTTCTCGCGGCGAAGGCGCAGCTCGTCGTTCAGCCGGCCGAGGCCGCCCGGCTCCACCATCTGCTTGGCCAGCTCCAGCCCGCTCATCGCGTCCTGGGCGTAGGCCACCGTGCCGCCGGCGTAGGCCGGGGCGATGGAGCGGTCGACGAAGTTGCGGGACAGCGCCGCCCCGCCCACCAGCACCGGAACGTTCACCCCGGCGCGGGAGAGGTCCTCGGCGGTCGCCACCATCTGGTGCGCGCTCTTCACCAGCAGGCCGGAGAGCCCGAGGATGTCCGGACGGTGCTCGCGGACGGCGGCCACCAGCCGCTCCGGCGGCACCTTGATGCCCAGGTTCACCACCTCGAAGCCGTTGTTGGCGAAGATGATCTCCACCAGATTCTTGCCGATGTCGTGGACGTCGCCCTTCACCGTGGCCAGCACCACCCTGCCCCGGGTGGCGGTGGAGTTCCTGTCCATGTGCGGCTCGAGGTAGCTCACCGCGGCCTTCATCACCTCGGCGCTCTGGAGCACCTCGGCGACGATGAGCTCGTTCTTGCCGAAGAGCCGGCCCACCTCGTCCATCCCCGCCATCAGCGGGCCGTTGATGATCTCCAGGGGCTTGCGGGTCTTCAGCGCCGCTTCGAGGTCCGGGAGGAGGCCATCCCGGCTCCCCTCGATGACGTAGCGCTGCAGCCGCTCGTCCAGGGGCAGGGTGTTCGTCGCCCGGGCCGGTGGCTTCCGCTCGCGGAAGTGCGCGGCGAACGGGGTGATGGGATCGCTGCCCCGGTTGAAGAGGAGGTCCTCGGAGAGCCGCCGCTCGTCCTCGGGGAGCGTGGGGTAACGCTCGAGCTTCTCGGAGTTCACCAGCGCCATGTCCAGCCCGGCCTGGGTGCAGTGATAGAGGAAGACCGAGTTCAGCGCCTCGCGCCCCGCGGTCGGCAGGCCGAAGGAGACGTTGGAGATGCCGAGCACCGTCCTGCTCCGCGGGAAGCGCTGCTTGATCGCCCGCACTCCCTCGATGGTCTCCACCGCGCTGCCGACGTACTGCTGGTCGCCCGAGGCGCAGGGGAACACCAGCGGGTCGAAGTACAGGTCCTCCTCCCGCAGGCCATACTTCCCGGTCAGCAGGGCGTGACTGCGCTCCGCGACCTCGAGCTTGCGCCCCCGGCTCACCGCCATCCCGGTCTCGTCGATGCAGCCCACGATGACCGCCGCGCCGTAGCGACGGGCGAGCGGGACCACCTTCTGGAAGCGTTCCTCGCCGTCCTCGAGGTTGATGGAGTTGATGATCGCCTTGCCCTGGCAATAGGTCAGCGCCCGCTCCACCACCTTCTCGTCGGTGGAGTCGATCATCAGCGGCACCCGTACCTTCCTGACCACCGAGGCCAGGAAGCGCTCCATGTCCTGGAGCTCGTCGCGGTCCGGGTTGGCGAGGCAGACGTCCAGGACCTGGGCCCCCCGCTTCACCTGGGCCCGGGCGATCTCCGAGGCGTCCTCCCACTGCTCGGCGACGATCAGCTCCTTGAACTTGCGGCTGCCAATGACGTTGGTCCGCTCGCCGACGATGACCGGGCGTACCTCCTCGCCCACCTCGAGGTAGTCCACCCCGGACAGCCGGGAGGCGGAGCGCGGGTGCGGCCGGCGCGGAGGGAGGCCACGGACCGCCTCGGCGATCGCCCGGACGTGCTCGGGCGTCGTCCCGCAGCAGCCGCCGACCACGTTGAGCCAGCCTTCCTCGGCGAAGCGGCGCAGGCTCCGGGCGAGCATCGCCGGCGTTTCCAGGTAGCGGCCGTTCTCGTCAGGGAGGCCGGCGTTGGGCACGCAGCCCACCGGGAACCCGGTCAGCTGGGCCAGCGACCGGATGTGGTCGGTCATGAACTCGGGCCCGGTGGCGCAGTTGAGCCCCAGGTACAGCAGCTCCGCGTGCTCGACCGAGGTGGCCAGCGCCTCCACCGACTGGCCGGCGAGCATCGTGCCCATCGGCTCGATGGTGCCTGAGATGGCGATGGGGATGCGCCGGCCCACCTTGGCGAAGGCCCGCTCGCAGCCGAGCAGCGCGGCCTTGACGTTGCGGGTGTCCTGCGCGGTCTCGATCAGCAGGAAGTCCGCGCCGCCGACCACCAGGCCCTCGGCCTGCACCGCGAAGGTGTCGGTGAGGCTCTCGAAGTCGATGCCCCCGGTGACGCTGATCGCCTTGGTGGTCGGGCCGATGGAGCCGGCCACCCACCGCGGGCGGCCGTCGGCGGCCTCGACCGCGTCCGCTGCCTCGCGGGCGAGCTCCGCGGCCCGGGCGTTGATCCGGAGTGCCTGGTCTTGCAGCCCGTACTCGGCGAGCACCAGGGGCGTTGCACCGAACGTATTGGTCTCGGTCACGTCGGCGCCGGCCTCGAGGTAGGCGCGGTGGATGTCGCGGATGAGCTCCGGTCGGGTGACCACGAGATTTTCGTTGCACCCCTCGAGCTCGGGCCCGCCGAAGTCCGCCGCCTTCAGGTTCTTGGCCTGGATGAGCGTGCCCATCGCTCCGTCGAGGACGAGGATGCGCTCGGCCAGCACCTGCCGGAGCCGCTCGATGCGCTTCTCGGTGGACGCGCTCATCGCTTCTCCCCCGCCACCAGAAAGACCCGGAAGGGCGAGCTCGCCTGCCGGGGATGCACCTCGAGGGTGAGCCGGTCGAACCCGGCGCGCTGCAGGGTGCCCTCGACGAGCGCGGGCTCGAAGCCCAGGTGGCGGTGGCCGAGCCGGTCTCGCACCCAGGTCTCTTCGTGCGGCATCAGCTCCAGCACGACGACCTTCCCTCCGGGAGCGAGGATGCGGGCCGCCTCGCCGAGCACCGCCTCGGGCTCCTCGACGTGGTGGAGGCTCTGCGAAAGCACCACCAGCCCGGTCTTCCCGGAGGGCAGGGAGAGGTGGTGGAGGTCCTCACGGAGGAAGGTCACGTTCTTGAGCCCCTCCCGCCTCGCGCGGGCCCGGGCCTGGGCCAGGGCGGCGCGGTTCTGGTCGATGGCGACCACCGAACGCGCCCAGCGGGCGATGGAGATGCTCAGCACGCCGGTGCCGCAGCCGAAGTCCGCCACGTCCAGCGGCGGGAGCAGCGAGGCCAGTGCCCCGGCCCAGAGGAACCAGGATTGGCCGGGCTCGAGGAGCCGCTCGTTGAGGACCTGGCGATCCTCCCGCTGGCGGAGCAGGTCCTTGAGACGGGCGAGGTCCCCCGTTCCGTCCTCCGCCTCGCAAGCCATCTTGATCAGCGGGGCCTGCACGTCGCCGGCGTCAACCGCGAGCGAGTAGTAGGTGAAGCCCGCGGCGCGCTCCTCGCGCACCAGGCCCAGCTGCCGGAGCTTACCCAGGTGGTGGCTCACCGAGGACTGGGCGACACCGACCACCGAGACCAGCTCGGAGACGTTGAGAGGCGCCGCGGCCACCAGCCGCAGGATGCGGAGGCGCGTCGGGTCACCGAGGGCGCGGAACGACTGGGAGAGGGCCTCCATATTGATGTGTGTTCATATGTCGATGTGATACGCACGGCAAGGTCACATCGGTGGTGGCGCCCGCGGCGGCTCACGCAGTCCGCGGACCTGCGTCCGACGCGACGGTGGGAGCTCCCCGCGCGCGCTCCGAGGAGCAGGACTCGGAGTACGTTTTTGCCCCTTCCAAGCTGCCGAAATCCCGTTCGACGTGTTCACTGGCACGCCAAGTTGGAGCTATAGCTCCAACTTCGACGCCGAGTGCGTCTGAGCGGCTTTTAACCCCCCGAATTCTCGTTCTAAAATTTCACTCACGGTCTCATGCTCTCGGAGCACGCGGAGCATCCGGGCGACCCCGGCCGCTTGTCCGGAGCCGACCGCCTCAGCTGAACAGGCTCCAGAACGAGCGCCGCGATGAGATGCGCTCGAAGGCGTCCTGGAGGTCCTCGTCGTAGTCGGCGCGGTTGGCGATGTCCGCCATGCTGATGATGCCCAGCAGACGGTCGTTCCGGTCCACCACCGGCACGCGGCGGATCTGCCTGCTGCCCATGAGGTCCAGCACCGACGTCAGCGGCTCGTCCTCCATCACCGCCGACACGTCGTCGGTCATCACGTCCTCGGTCCGGCGCTCGCCGCCGAGGTCCACCAGCCCGCGCACCACGATGTCGCGGTCGGTCAGGATGCCCTGGAGACGACCCGCGCCGTCCAACCACCGGCACCACGCCGCAGTTCTCGTCGCGCATGATGACCGCCGCCTCGCGCATCGACGTCTGGCGTGTCACGCCCCCCGCACCCCGGGGGACGCCTGTGGAGCGGCGCCGCCCGTCCATGCTCAGCCCCGGGCGTAGCGACGGTGATCCACCATCAGGCAGCGGTCCTGCACCACGTCGATGCCCGCCGCCGCCAGCTTGTCGGCCACCACGTCGTTGCGAATTCCTGCCTGCAGCCACACCGCCTTCGGCTTCTTGGCCAGGATGTCGTCGAGGTGCGCCTCGAGGTCCTTCGGGCGCCGGAACACGTCCACCAGGTCCAGCTCGCCGGGGATGTCCACCAGCCTCCGGTACACCGGCTGGCCGAGGATCTCCTTCACCTCGGGGTAGTACACCGGCACCGGCACCACCTCGATTCCGACCGATGCCAGATATTCGGGCACGTAGAACGCCGGTTGGTCCGACTGCGCCTCGGTCTTGATGCCCAGCACCGCCACCCGGCGGATGCGCCTGACGAGATCTCGGACGGCTTCCTCGGCTTCCAGTCGATGGGGCGATGCCATGCCCGCCACACTACCTCGGGCCTGTCTCGGATGGCGGGTGTGGCCAGGAGGCGCACCAGGGGTCCGGAAGTTGACCGCCGGGGTGGCGGGGGGGCATGAACCTGGCCGTGGACGACTTCTTCCCCGCCGCCGAGGGGCTGCTGGAGCAGATGATCTCCCAGCAGCGGGCCAAGGTGCTGAGGCTCGCCCGGGAGGCCGTGCCCAACATCGGCCCGGACGACGTGCTCAACCCCCATGACTTCCCGGAGCTGAAGGCCCACCCCACCTTCGAGTTCGAGGACGGGCTCCTCAGCGGTCTGGTCGCGGCGCAGATCGCGCTGCGCGCCGAGCACCGGAGGCGAACGGTCCCCTGATGCGCAGCCTGGCCCTGCACAGCAACCGGGCGCGCGCGCTCCTGTCCGAGGGGCTGGGCTCGGAGCCCCCCCGGCTGGACCTGGCGGCGTGCGCCGTGGCCGCGCTCGAGGACGAGGCGCTGGACCTCGGCCGCATCCTGCACACCCTGGACGGGCTGGGGGCGCGGGTGCTGGCGCTCGAGCCTGCTCGGCTCGATGCGCTCGGACGGGCCCAGGCGCTGCGCCGGGTGCTGGCGGACGAGGAAGGATTCTGGGGCGACACCGACACCTACGATGCGCCCGAGAACAGCTTCCTGGACCGGGTGCTGGCCCGGAAGAAGGGGCTGCCCATCACCCTCGCCGTCCTCTACCTCGAGGTGGCGCGACGCGCCGGGGTGCCACTCTTCGGCGTCTCCTTCCCCGGGCACTTCCTCGTCGCCTGCCCCTCCGAGGAGGGCAAGCTGGTCCTCGATCCGTTCCAGGGCGGGAAGATCCTCACCGAGGCGGGTTGTCAGGATCTGCTGGCGAAGGTGGCGCCCCAGGTCCGGTTCCAGCCGCGGCTGCTCGCGCCCGCGCCGCCGAAGGTCATCGTCTGGCGCATGCTCAACAACGTGAAGCGCTCGTGGCTCGAGCGGACCCAGGGGGAACGCGCCGCGCGCGCGGTGGATCTCCTGCTCCAGCTCCACCCCGACCATCCCGGAGAGCTGCGCGCCCGGGCCACCATCCTCTCGGCCCTCGGCGCCTACCGCGCGGCGCTGGTCGACGTGGAGCGGTGCCTCGAGCTGTCGCCCGATGCGCCGGACCAGGCGCAGCTGGAGCTGACCGCCCAGGCGCTCCGCCACCGGCTGGAGTTCCTGAATTGAGCACCGGCTGGCGGACGCTTCGCCGCGGGGACGAGCGGGACTTCACCATCCTCCGCATCCGCGAGGACGTGATGGCGGACCCGCAGGGGCGCGAGCACCCCAGGGTCATCATCTCCGCCCCGGACTGGGTGCACGTGCTCGCGATCACCGCCGGGGGGCAGGCGGTGCTGGTTCGCCAGTTCCGCGCGGGAATCCACGCCGACACCCTGGAGTTCCCCGGTGGCATGGTGGACCCCGGGGAGACGCCCGACGCCGCGGCCGCGCGGGAGCTGGAGGAGGAGACCGGCTTCGTCGCCGCGCGCTGGAGGGCGCTGGGGGCCTGCCACCCCAACCCGGCGCTGCAAGTCAACCGGCTCCACACCTTCCTCGCCCTCGACTGCCAGCGGAGGACGGACCCGCGGCCCGACCCGGGCGAGGATGTCCGGGTGGAGCTCGTCCCTGCAGTCTCCCTGCGCCAGCGGGTGGCGACCGGGGAGATCACCCATGCCCTGGTGCTGGCCTCGATGTGCCAGGCCGCGGTGCGAGGACTGCTGCCGTGAGCGCGGTGCTGGCGCTGGTGCTCTGCCTCACCATGTCGCCCGAGGCGGCACGCGCGCACCAGGGGCCGCTGCTCTTCGGCGCTGGCCAGGCGACGTTCCTGATGCTCGGTCCGGCGGGCCCGGGCGAGACCTTGCGCCTGGCTCGCGTGCGGGTGACCCATCCCGAGCTCTCCGAGACCCGGAGCTTCGACGACGCCGAGTACCACCTGGCGAGCGACGTGCCCCCGGCCACCCACCCGGGGCAACGCCTCACCGGGACGCTGTGGCGCTTCGGCGCCGAGAGCCCCGATGGCCGGAAGCTCGGTGACGGAGTGCGGGTCGACATCCAGCGCGAGGATCGCATCGCGCCGGTCATGGGCCGCGGGCTCGCCTACCGCGCCGTGGGCACCCCGGACCGACTCTACCTGGTGCACGCTGGAACGGGCTTCACCCAGGTGATCCGGGTCCAGCCGGCGAGCGAGGTGGAGATTCCGCCCGGCGGCATCCCGGTCCGGGCCGACCGGCCGTCGCAGGAGGCAGCCACCCGCATCCTTCCCGGCGAGTACGCGAAGGTCGTGCTCGGCGAAGGGCGGACGGTGCGCGTCACGGCGACGAACGAGATCTGGTTCGTCGTTGCCCCGCACTGACCGCCCCGAGCGTCGACTCTCCGGTGGGGATATGGTCGCGCCGTGGCGACGGCCGAACGTTCCCCCGGCGCCGTGGCGCTCGGGTTCTCGGTCCACACCGGGTGGGCGGTGCTGGTCGCTGTCTCGAGATCGCCCACGTCCTTGACCGTGCTCGACCGCCGCCGGGTCGGGATGCTGCCGGTGCCGGCCACTCCCCGGCAGGACGCGTACCCCCACGTGTTTCACGCCGCCCGCGAGCTCTCCCTCGAGGAGGCGGAGCGGTTCGTGCGCATCGCCGAGCAGCAGGCACGCTCGAAGGCGCGAGAGGCGCTCGGCGCCGCCGTCGACGGGCTTCAGGCCGCGGGACACCACGTCCACGGCAGCGCCATCATCACCGCCCGGGAGGGGCCTCCGCGGCCCTTGGAGGAGATCCTCCGGAGCCACACCCTGGTGCACGCCGCCGAGGGGGCGCTGTTCCGCTCGGTCATCCGTGGCGCGAGCGAGGACCTGGGGCTGCCGGTGCTGCAAGTACCGGCGCCGGAGCTCGTCCAGCGCGCGGCCCGAGCCCTCGGACTGTCGAGGGAGGAGGTCCCCGGGTTCCTCCAGCGCGTCGGGCGCGAGCTCGGTCCCCCCTGGACCGCGGATCACAAGGCCGCCGCGCTCGCGGCCGTCCTCGCGCTGAGCTGAGCGTCCCCCGAGCCAGGGTCCCGTAGGTTTCCCGGCTCAGGGCCGGATGTCGGCAGCGGGTGCGTGGGGAATCTCCTCCCAGTCTCCCTGGAGCACGAAGGCAGCCCAGGTGTACGGAGCGTCGAAGGGGCGCGTCCGGGCGAGCTTGCGTTGCGCCTGCCGGAGCGCCGCCGACGGACGCTGCCCTTCGACCAGCATCGCCCGGTAGAGCTCCTTCATCAGCTCGGCCGTGCCCCGGTCCGACACCTTCCACAGGCTCGACAGCACCTGCCGCGCACCGGCGTGGATGAAGCCGCGGGTGAGGCCCACCATTCCCTCGCCCTGGACGCGCTTCCCCAGCGCCGTCTGGCAAGCGCTGAGGACCACCAGGTCAGCACCGATGTGCATGCCGTAGATGTCCTGGAGCCGGAGGAATCCGTTCTGTGGCTTCCCGGCCGCGTCGACCAGGGAGAACACGAGACCCGAGAGCTCGGGGTGCTGGCTGTTCAGCAGCCCGTGGGTGGCGAAGTGGAGGATGCGGTACGCGCTCACCGAGGGGTCCATCGCCAGCGCTCGGCGGGCCTCGAACCCCGTCGCACCGAGGCTCTGCCCGCGGGGGGCGAGCGCGAGGATGTCCTCGGCCTCGAGGCGTGTCCCCGGCAGCCGCACCAGCCGCTGCAGCCCCAGCTCGTCCATGGAACGCTGGAGGTCTGCCGGGACCGCCGCCGCCGCCATGCCGGTGCTCGCCGGCAGACGCGAGTCCCCCCGATCGAACACCGGATCTGCGAGCACCACCACCGCGCCGGTATGCCGGTCGGCGTGCTCGGCGGCCCGCACCGCGGCTACGGCCGATGCCGAGGGCACGACGATGACCTCCTGTTCCTCGACCAGCCGGCGCTGGGTCCGAGGCAGCACCAGCGCGGGGAAGGGCAGCTCGTGAAGGACGCCGTCGGCGGCGATCGCCAGGCGCTTGCCACGGATCCGCTCCATCGCCGGCTCCAGCAACATTCCCCCCAGCCGCGAGGCCAGGCGCCGTTCGGCGGTCGGGTCCGACGCGGGCGACTGCCAGAGCTGGGCGAGCCTGCGGACCTCTCGCTCGATGCGCCCGCGCGCCGGGAGCACCCGGACGTCGATCGATCCGGGGGTCACGACGAAGAGGAAGCTCCGGTCCGCTCCCAGGAGGTACTGGAGCAGCACCGTGTCCCCGTCGAGGACCCGTGACTGCACTGCGGAGAGGCCGAGGGGTTCGCCCCCTGCCAGCGCCGCCAGCCGTGGATTGCTCTGACGAATCCGGGCCCGGACGTCGTCGATCTCGGTCAGCACCCGCCGGAGCTCCGGGACGTCGGTGGGCACCCGGGCTCCCGCGGCTGTGCGCCGGGCCACCTCCGCCGAGACATGCTCCCCTTCCTCCAGCAGCCGGCGTTCGCGGGCCACCAGCTCCGGGTCGGCGCCGCCGGTGATGTCCACCCGCGCCTCGAGGAGGAGATCCAGCAGACTCCGGGCCCGCGCCCGCTCGCTGATCCAGAACATCTCCCCCAGACGGGCCGGATCGGGCGCGCGCTGCTGGAGGTCCCACAGCACCGAGACGAGCAGCTCGTAGCGGTCGCGGTTCCGGGCGGTCCAGGCAGTGCGCCCGCTCCCGCCGGGGCGCAGGAGGCGGCCGGAGTCGGTGAGGTCCACCGCCTGGGCCAGCGAGTCGCGGCTCTCCTCGAGGCGACCGAGCGCCCGCTGCGCCTTCGCCAGATTCGTCAGCGAGATCGCCTGCTGGTTGGTGTCGGGCGCCTCCTGCGCCATCCGCAGCGCGGCACCGTGCATGGTGACCGCCTCTTCTGGCCGGCCCTCCAGCTGCAGGATCTCCCCCAGCCCGTCGTGGGCGATGGCGAGGTTGACCCGGTCTCCGATCGGGGTGAGCAGCTCGATGGCCTCGCGGTAAGCGCGCTTGGCCTCGGCGAGCCGGTGCGTGTCTCCGTACACCCAGCCCAGATGGTAGAGCGAGACGGCCTGGCTCCGGCGGTCCCCCAGCACCCGGTGCGCCTCCAGGGCCTGGCGGAACTGGCCCTCTGCCTCGGCGTATCGCTCGAGGTCATAGAGCACCACTCCGATGACGTCCTTCGTGGTGCCCTGGCGTTGCGGGCGCGGATCGGCGCGCTCGGCCGCCCGCAGCAGCTCGAGCGCCCGATCCCATTCCTTGGAGGCCAGGTGGTTGAACCCCAGGTTGTGGAGGATCATCGCCTTCAGCCCGGGGCGGGCGAGCGGCTCGGCCAGCTCGCGCGCACGTCGGAGGTCGTCCAGGGCCCCCACCGAGTTGGAGAGGCTCTCCCGGATCACCCCGCGGTCGTTGTACGCCTGTGCGAGCGTGCGCGGGTTGCCGAGCTGCTCGCGGAGCTCGATGGCGCGGGTGATCGACGTCTCGGCACTCTCCAGCTCCCCGAGCTCCCAGAGGATGCCTGCCGTCGTGGCGTGGACGCTGGACTCACCGCGCCCGTCACCCGCCTGGCGCGCGATCGCCGCGGCGCGGGTCGCCACATCGACCGCCTCCCGGAGCGAGGCCTCGGCGTGCTGGGCCCAGAGCACGATGGTGCGCTGGTACAGCCGCTCGGCCTGGATCCGCCTCTCGTCGAGCGGCGTGGGCGCGCGCGGCGGCTCGATGCGCACCACCGCCTCCCCGGCTGGCTCCGAGGAGGCGGCCAGGATGAGCTGACAGACTCCGGAACGGGTGGGCACCGCGGCGGCCGGGAGCTCCTCCGGCTCTTCCTGGTCCTCGGAGTTCCGCACCTCCGCCAGGAGCTCACCGGACGGGTCGCGCAACTGGACGACCATCGGCTGGAGATCCGGATCGACGCTCGTTCGGAGGAGCACGCCGGTGGTGCAGGGGAGCTCGACGATGCTCGGCACGCCGGCGGCGAGCTTCACCGTCCGCACCTCCGCGGCGGTTGGTCCGGGCGCCGCATCGGCGGCCAGCGCTGCGAGGAGGGCCGACAGAGCGAGGGACCTGCACGAAGGCAACGGCCAGGGGCGGTGCGACAATCTCGGGCGACTCTCCACTGGACCTTTCGAAACCGCTGTTCGGAAGGAGAACCAGGCCATGGAGAAGACCAAGGGCTCGATCAGGGTGGTGGTGATGTTCCTCGCGGTGTCCCTCGTCGGCCTGCTCCTGTCGTTCGGGGCGGCGACCTCGACCGCGGCGCAGGACCCGCAGGACATCTCGGTGGAGAGCGACCAGGGGATTTGACCAGCGGGCGGCGGGCCGGACACGCACCCCCCTGTCGGCCCTCCCCGGGAGGTCTCCTCGAAAGAGGGGACCTCCTCGTCGTTGCTGGAGAAGGGGCCGGAGAGGCTCATCGCTGCGCAGCAGGGAGGGTCCGGAACTCGTGCGTGGAGACGGGCACGCGCCGCCCGCTCAGGGCCTCACCCTCGAGGAGGAGGGTGTACCGGCCCGGAGGTAGCAGCGCGCCGTCGACGACCAGCAGGAGCGCGTCCCGCGTGGCAGGCATGAGCGCGTCCTCGAGGACGGTGGTGCCCTGCTCGGAGCGGACCGTCACCCGGTACCGCTCGAACCGCGCGGGCAGCTCCCGCTCGATCCACAGCGCCATGGGATGTCCGGGGGGAGGGAGGGTCAGGGTCGGCACCTGGGCGCCCCGGGTGGTCAGCAGCGCGAGCACGGGCACGGCTGTCGCCCCACTCGACGTCAGACTGCTGCCGCGCGACTCGGGCGGCCGCCCGGGGGCATGCTCCAGCTGCGAGCGGGCGCGGGCGAGCTCCGCCTCGGTGCGGGCGAGCGCGTCCGTCTTCTCCGCCAGCCTCTGCTCCACCGTCCGGATGCGCAGGGAGCTCGCCCAGACCAGCCCGGCAAACGCCGCGGCTGCGGCCAGTCCCACCGCCAGGCGGGTGCGGGCGGCCCAGCGAGGCGGCGCCAGTCGCTGCGCGCGCCGCGCCTCGGCGGCCGGCGTCCGCCGCTCGAGGGTCAAGAAACCGTCCCGCATCCTCTCGGCGGACTCGACCCGGTCGAGGCACTCGGTGCAGCCCACCAGGTGGGCCTCGAACGATGGGCGCCGCTCCGGGGAGAGCCGACCGGTGGCGTACTCCTCGGGCACGCTCGTCTCGTGCCACTCCGACCCCTGTCCGCGACCGGCGTCCATCTCCCCAGTCATGTGTGAGAACCCCCCGAATTATCGCTCCCGGCCCAGAGTGTCCGGAACCGCTCGCGGGCGCGGTGGACGATGCGATTGAACTGGAGCCGATCGACCCCCAGCTCGGCGCAGAGCACGTCCTTGTCCTCCTGGCCCAGGTAGAAGCGCCGCAGCACTGCCCGGTCCCGCTCGGTGGGGAGCGCCTCGAGGACCTTCGCCACCCGCCGCGCGTCCTCCTCCCGCTCCAGCCGCTCGGTGGGGGATGGATCCGGGGACTCCAGACGGTCCAGCCCCGCATCGTCCTCGGGCACCGAGCGGCGCGCCTTCCGGAAGTGCTCGATGGCCAGGTTGCGAGCGAGCCCCGCGAGAAAGCCCCCGAGCTGCGACGCATCCCGGAGCGCACCGGCGCGGATCCGCTCCAGCCCGATGCGAAAGGTGTCCTGGTGCAGGTCCTCCACCAGGGCCGGTTCGCGGACGATGTGTCGGAGGATGACCCGGATGCCGCGGCTGAAGGTCTGGACCAGCTCGGCCTCGGCGGGCCGATCTCCATCGCGGATGCGCTGGGCGAGGGTCGCGGCGGCCGTGGCGAGGTCTGTCACCTGCATCCGATGCTGCCACGATCTGGAGCTCCTGAAGCAGCCGCCGGCTCTCGACCGAGGGCGGTGCGACTTTCAGCCCGGCCCCGACACAGACCCTGGTGATTCACCCACAGAAGGAGCCGCCCATGACTGCCGCCGCCCGGAAGCACACCTTCCTCGTTCTCGTCGTCTTGTCTGGCCTCGCGGTGCTCTCGTCTGCCGTGACTCGACAGGTCGCCGCCTACGCGGCGGTCAGCCCGGCCGTCGAGGCCAACCGGGACGGAGCCGCGGCCGAGCCCCAGGCGTTTCACACCGCGAGCGGGGACCGGGACGTCGGGCCGGGCGATGCCGAGCCCACCCTCGCCCGGCACGCGTTCCAGTGAAGGTGCGCGCGATGGCCAGGAAGTACCCCTGAGTCGCCGGGCAGGTCACCGCCGCAGGAACAGCCCCACGGCGCTGACCAGGGCCACCACGGCGAAGATTCCCCGAAGCACCCGCTCCGGCAGCCGGTGGGCGATCGCCACCCCGAGCGGCATGGTGGCCACCCCGCCCACCGCCAGCGCCAGCCCCCGGACCCAGTCGACGTTGCCCGCCCGTCCGTAGACGACGAGGTTCACCACCGTCCCCGGAGCCACCAGCGCAAGCCCCATGCCCTGGGCCGTTGCCTGCCCCATCGCATGGAGGGTGGTCATGAGCGGAACGGTCAGGAGCGAGCCGCCGACACCGAAGACTCCCGAGACGAAGCCCCCCACCAGCCCCAGGACGATGGCCACCCGGGCCGGGAGCCGCGCATCGGGGTCGATGCGGATGGCGGCTGCCCGGCTCCGCACCCCGTAGAAGAGCGCGAGCACGAGCAGGAACGCCGCGAACCCGACCCGGAGCAAGCCCGACGGCGCCACGGTGGCCAGCCGCGCACCGACGTAGGTGGAGATCGGCGCCAGCAGCGCCAGGAGCTGGGCCCCCCGCGCATCGAACCCGCGGTACCGGGCGTAGCGCCACAACCCGAGCAGGACGTTGGGGACCACCATCACCAGCGCGGTTCCCTGCGCCTGTTGCTGGGTGAGCCCGAAGAAGACGCCGAGCAGAGGAATGACGAACAGCCCGCCCCCGATGCCCACGATGCCGCTCAGCACGCCGATGCCGGCGCCGAGCACCACGTCCAGGGCGACCTCCGCCGGGGAGATGCCCATCTCTACGCCGAGCCGCGGTCCCAGGTGCCGGTGCGACCGCCGGCCTTGTGCTCGAGCTGCAGCGCCTCGATGACCATTCCCCGGTCGACGCTCTTCACCATGTCGTAGATGGTCAGGGCGGCGGTCGCCGCCGCGGTGAGCGCCTCCATCTCCACCCCGGTCCGGTCGAGCGTCTTCACCTCCGCGCGAACGCTCGCCCCACCCTCGTCCAGGGTCACCTCGACGGTGACGCCGGTCAGGGCGATGGGATGGCACAGGGGGATCAGGTCCGGCGTGCGCTTGGCGGCCATCACCCCGGCGAGGCGGGCGGCGGCGAGGACGTCGCCCTTCTCCACCCGACCGTCGCGGATGCGGGCGACGGTGTCGGGCTGCATCCGGAGCCGGGCGGTGGCCACTGCCACCCGCTCGGTCCGCTCCTTGCCCCCGACGTCGACCATCTTCATGACCGGCCCACCGCCTGCAGGAGGTCGTCGGCGATGTCGTCCGGATCCTCGAGGCCCACCGAGACCCGGATCAGGGCCTCGCCGATGCCCGCCGCCGCGCGCTCCTCGGGCGTCAGCCGCCGCGCGCTGGCGCTGGCCGCGTGCATCACCAGGGTGGTCACGTCCCCCAGCGAGGGCGCCGGGCGGCAGAGCTCCAGCGCCTCGAGGAAGCGGAACGACTCCTGCCGCCCCGCCCCGGCGATCTCGAAGGCCACCATCCCCCCGAAACCGCCCTTCAGCAGGGTGCGCGCCGTGGCGTGGTCCGGATGGTCGGGGAGCCCCGGGTACAGCACCCGGGAGATGCGGGGGTGCTCGCGGAGGCGCCGCGCCACGTGGAGGGCGTGCGCGGAGTGGGCCGCCATCCGGACGGGAAGCGTGCGGAGCCCGCGGAGGGTGAGCCAGGACTCGAAGGGCCCGAGCAGGGCGCCCTCGAGCACCCGCGCGGCGCGCAGCGGGTCGACCCGCGCCCGGGTCCCGGAGACCACGCCGCCGGTGGCATCGGAGTGGCCGTTGATCCACTTGGTCGTCGAGTGCAGCGCGAGGTCGGCCCCCTGGGACAGCGTCTGCTGGAGCACCGGCGAGGTGAAGGTGCCGTCCACCACCAGCACCGCGCCGACCGAGTGCGCCGCGCGGGCGATGGCCGGGAGGTCCGGCACCGCGAGCAGCGGGTTGGTCATGCTCTCGGCGAGCACCAGCCTGGGGCGAAGGGCGGTGATGCGCTCGGTGGCCGACGGCTCGCTCATCTTCAGCGCGTGGAGCTCGACCCGCTGCTGCTCGGCGAGCCGCTTGAACAGCGCCCGGGTGGCGCCGTAGCCGTCGGCGGGGAGGACCACCCGGTCGCCGGGGGCGAGGCCCTGCGCGTCGAACACCGAGCGGAGGGCCGCCATCCCGCTGCCGAAGACCGCCGCAGCCTCGGCCCCCTCGAGCGCGGCCACCGCCTCCTCGAGCAGCACCGAGTTCTCGCCCCGGATGCGGGTGTAGACGAAGTCCTTGCCGTCCAGCGCCGCGTCGAGCGCGTCGGCCGAGTCGAACCAGCTCACCGCCGCGGTGTGGACCGCCGGGGTGATGGGGACCGCGCTGCTCTCGGGGAGCCGGCTCCCGGCGTGGATGGCCAGGGTCAGGGCCGACGCCGGCTTCCGCTCGGAGCTCACTCCCCGTGCTCCACCAGGAAGCGCTCGGCCTCGATGGCCGCCATGCAGCCCGTCCCTGCGGCGGTGACCGCCTGCCGGAACACCGCGTCCTGCACGTCTCCGCAGGCGAAGACTCCGTCCAGGCTGGTCCGGGTGCTCCCGGGCCCGGTCTTGAGGTACCCGTTCTCGGTGGTCTCCAGCCAGTCCCCGAAGAGCTGGGTGTTCGGCTTGTGACCGATGGCGACGAACACCCCACCGGCGCTCAGGCTCATCACCTCGCCGGTCTTGCAGTTTCGCACCCGGGTTCCGGTCACCCGCTTGCCGTCACCGAGGATCTCCTCCACCACCGTGTTCCAGACGACCGAGATCTTGGGGTTGGACAGCACCCGATGCTGCATGATCTTCGAGGCCCGGAACTGCTCGCGCCGGTGGAGCACGGTGACCCGCTTCACGATCTTGGCGAGGTAGCTCGCCTCCTCCATCGCCGTGTCTCCGCCGCCGACCACCAAGACGTCCTCGCCCTTGAAGAACGCACCGTCGCAGGTGGCGCAGGCCGAGACGCCGCGGTTGGCGTACTCGGCCTCGCCGGGCACGTTCAGCCACTTGGCCGATGCCCCGGTGGCGATGATCACCGTCTCGGTCTTCACCGTGCGTCCGCTCTCGTCCTGGAGGGTGAAGGGCCGGGCGGAGAGGTCCACCTTCATCACGTTCTCCATGTGGATGACCGTCCCGAACCGCTCGGCCTGGGCCTTGAACCGCTCCATGAGCTCCGGGCCAGTGACGGCCTCCGGAAACCCCGGGTAGTTCTCGACATCGGTGGTGATCATCAGCTGGCCGCCCGGCACCCGGGCAGGCTCGTCCAGGGCCGGTCCACCGGCATAGAGCACGGGCTGGAGGTTCGCCCGGGCAGCGTAGATTGCGGCGGTGTAGCCCGCCGGCCCGGAGCCAATGATGGTGACTGCATGCACGGTGTCGGCCATGGTGGAAAGAGTGCTACGAGGGTCGCACGATTGCCATGAATCTCGACCTGCTCTCGCGGGTGCCACTGTTCGAGGGTCTGAGCCAGATCCAGCTGAAGAAGCTCGCCGGCGTCTGCGAGACGGAGCGGGTGACTCGGGGCAAGTACGTCTTCCGCGAGGGTGAGCCCGGCGCGTCGATGTACATCGTGGTCGAGGGCAAGGTCCGCATCAGCCGCCAGCTGCCGGGGATGGGCGAGGAGGCGCTGGCCATCCTCGAGCCCGGCGCGGCGTTCGGGGAGATGGCGGTGGTGGAGGAGGGGCTGCGCTCGGCCGACGCCCTGGCCCACGAGGGCGAGGCGGTGCTCCTGCGCATCGGGCGCGACCCGCTCGACCAGCTGCTCTTCACCGACAAGGAGCTGGCGTACTCGGTGCTCTGGGCGCTGGTCCGGACGCTGTCCAGACGGCTGCGCGACACCAACGAGAAGATGAAGGCTCTGTTCGCGATGTCCAAGTTCTAGGACCTGGACGGCCGCCGCTGCGGACGGCCCGCTGAACCGGCGTTCAAGAGCGCACGGCTAGGCACGTGGCTTGCTCCGCCGAGAACGGCGTGGAGCGCGGAGTTTCCGAGACAGAGGACGGCCGCCTTCAGGAGGTGCGGGAGAGGCTGCTCGAGGGGCCGCACACGCTGGACGACGCCGAGCTGCTGGGGTTGCTCTTCGGCGGCCGGAGCCGGACGGTGCGCGGGCTCGGCGAGTCGTTGCTTGCCGCCTCCGGAGGTCTCCGGGCGCTGGCGCGCATGGAGCCGGCCGAGCTGTGCACCGCCGCCGGGCTGGGCCGGGAGCGGGCGGCGCAGGTGCTGGCGGCGCTGGAGCTCGCCCGGCGCGCGCACCTCGCCCCGGACGGCCGGCCGCGGCTGCGCACCGCCGGCGAGGTGTACCGCTACCTGGCGCCCCGCATCGCCTTGCTCCGGCACGAGGTGTTCCACGTGCTGTCGTTCAACACCCGGAACGTGCTGCTGGCGGACGCGCGGGTGGCGCAGGGGACGACGGACGCCTGTACCGTGGATCCGCGGGAGGTGTTCCGGGCCGCGCTCACTGCCCGGGCCACGGCGGTCATCTTCGCCCACAATCACCCCTCGGGAGACCCGGAGCCGTCCGAGGCAGATCTCGCATTGACCCGGGAGCTGCAGGCCGGGGCCAGAATTTTCCACCTCCGCGTCCTGGACCACGTGGTGGTCGGAGCGGGGCGGTACGTCTCGCTGGCCCGGGCCGGGCAGCTCCATGTGCTCCCGGCGGGCTCGGCAGAGGCGTTGACGGCTGGAGGCAAACGGTGAAGATGCGGAGCATGACGGAGCCGCTCCGGTTCCACGACGACGCGCGCGCGGAGCTCCAGCGATGCTTCGGACTCACCGCCTTCCGGCCGGGGCAAGCCGAGGTGGTGGACTCGGTGCTGGCCGGGCGCAACGTGGTGGTGGTGATGCCCACCGGGGCCGGGAAGAGCCTCTGCTACCAGCTGCCGGCGGTGATGCTGAAGGGCCTGACGCTGGTGGTCTCCCCGCTCATCTCGCTGATGAAGGACCAGGTGGAGCAGCTGGAGGTGCGGGGCATCCCGGCGACGCTGATCAACTCCACCGTCCCCGAGCTCGAGCGGACCGAGCGCATCCGGCGGATGCGGGCCGGGGCATACCGGCTGGTCTACGTGGCGCCGGAGCGCTTCCGGAGCCCGAGCTTCCTCGACGCGCTGGGCGAGGTGGGAGTGGAGCTGCTGGCGGTGGACGAGGCCCACTGCATCAGCCAGTGGGGGCACGACTTCCGTCCGGACTACGCGCTGCTCGGGCAGGTGCGGAAGCGGCTCCGCCCGCCGCGCACGGTGGCCCTGACCGCGACCGCCAGCCCCGAGGTGCGGGAGGACATCGTCAAGAGCCTGCTGATGAAGGACCCGCGGGTCTTCGTCGCCGGGTTCGACCGCCCCAACCTCTTCCTGGAGGTCCTGAGGGTGGCCGGGGACGAGGAGCGCCGTGCGGCGTGCGCCCGGGTCATCGCCGAGGGCGGCAGCGGCATCGTCTACTGCGCCACCCGGAAGCAGGCGGACGCGATGCAGGCTGCGCTCCGCCTCCGCGGGCACGACCCGGTCGTCTACCACGCGGGGATGGACGAGACGGAGCGGCACAAGGCCCAGGACCGCTTCATGGGCGACCCCTCGGCGGTGGCGGTGGCCACCAACGCCTTCGGGATGGGGATCGACAAGCCGGACATCCGGTTCGTCATCCACGCCAACATCCCCCGCGCCGTCGAGGCCTACTACCAGGAGGTGGGCCGGGCGGGGCGGGACGGGCAGCCGGCGCACGCGCTGCTCCTCTTCAACCACGCCGACGTCTTCACCCAGGAGCGCCTCATCGAGAGCAACCATCCCTCGGAGGCGGTCATCGCCGACGTGTGGAACGTCCTCCAGACGGCGGAGGTCTTCGCCCGCGGCCAGGAGGCGCTGGCGGCGGCGGTGGGGGCGAGCGAGTTCGAGGTCTCGGCGGCGCTGCGCATCCTCGAGCGCGAGGGCCTGCTGGAGATGCAGGCCCCCGGCGCGGGGGCATACGCGATCAAGCTCCTCGAGGCCGGAGGGGACCTGCACTCCCGCTCGGCCTTGGCCTTGCTGGAGACGCTGCGGGCGGACGCCGGGGCGAGCGGCTCGCTCTCGGTCCAGCTCCGCACGCTCTCGGCGCGTTCCGGGCTCCCGGACAAGGATCTCCGCCGGGCGATGTCGGCCCTGGAGCGGGCGAAGGTGATCTCGGTCCGCAAGCCGTTCGCCGGCCGAGCCATCCGGGCGCTGCAGCGGGTGCCGTTCCACGCGCTCGACCTCTCGCTGGAGAAGGTGCGCCGGCAGGAGCGCCGGGCGCTGCTCCTGCTCCGGCGGATGACCGACTACGCCTACGCCAAGACGTGCCGGCGGGCGTTCGTGCTCGACTACTTCGGCGAGGACACCCGGGCCCTGGACTGCAACGGCTGCGACGCCTGCTCCGGCCATCGGACGCGGGTCGAGCTGCCGCCGCCGCGGCCGGCGGGGAAGGCCTCGAGCATCTACAAGGCCAAGGAGCGCGTCGCCGAGGGACCGATGAACGACCAGGCCGCCGAGGCGCTGCGGCGCTTCCGGCGCGACCTGTCGCGCGATCTGGACCTGCCGCCCTTCATCCTCTTCACCGACCGGACGCTGCAGGCGCTGGCCACGGCGCTCCCGCTCACCCGGGAGGACTTCCTGGCGGTGAAGGGCACCGGCGCCACCAGCTGGGAGCGCTTCGGGCCCAAGGTGGTGGAGATCTGCCGGGGCGCCCTGGAGGAGGCCCGGAGGGTGGCGAGCGACGCCTGACCGGCAAGAGGAAGCTGCCGCGGCGCCCGCCGGATGCCCGTCTCGCCGACGCTCACGGCTCCACCGGATTGCGGCGCCGGAGGACGAGCTCCCGCACCAGCAGCGTGGCCGCGGCGAGACCGAGGGCCAGGACGAACACGAACCCCACCGCGGTGCCCCCGAAGACCAGCCGCACCATCGACTCGCCGATCCGTCCGTCGGTGTAGGCCTCCTTCAACGGCGCGAGCAGCCCGAGCCGCTCCAGCACCCGGGCTGGCAGCGCGTCGAGCGCGTACGACACCCGCAGCACCGCGGTGGACGGGGCCTGGATCCGGAGGGCCTCCACCATTACGCCCAGGGAGAGGTACAGGGCCGACAGGGCGAGCGCGTTCCCGGCGACCACCTGGAGGAAGCGCCTGGGGTTCACGGGGCCCGGGCCGCCCGCTTCTTGAGCGCGGGGAGGAGCTTCTTCACCCGCGCCATGTCGGGCGATTTCGGGGCCAGGCGAGTGAAGTTCACGTACTCGTCGTAGGCCCGGCGGGCATCGCTGTCACCTCCGGCAGCGTACGCATCGGCGAGCGCCAGGCGGGTCGGCCCATCCGAGGGATCGAGCTGCACCGCCCTGATCAGCAGCTCGCGCGCCTTGGTCTCGTCGCGGAGCTTCCGGAGCACCAGCCCCTGTGCCAGGACTGCGTCGGAGAGGAAGGGCTGGAGCTCCAGCGCCAGCTCGGCGCTGTGCTTGGCGTCCTGCACCCGGCCCCCGGCCAGCGCCACCCGGGAGGCGGCCACCGCGGCCAGGGCCCGGTCGCTCGCCCTCGGCGCTGCGGACGACAGTCCCTGGAGCTTCGACAGCTGCGGCTTGCCTGCAGCCGGCTTGAGCAGCACCTCGCCGGCGAGGCCGCAGACGCTGGTCGGGTCCTCGCGGCTCGCCGCCTGGTAGGCCTTCTGCGCCTGCGGGGTGTTCCCCTGCCGCACGAAGGCACGGCCGATGGCACAGAACACCTCGCTGTCCTTGGGCGCCAGGGTGTTCGCTTTCTGCAGCGCCGCGAACCCGCCGCGCCCGTCGCCCCGGGCGAAGAGGAGGCTCGCCTTCAGGCGGTACGACTCGGGGTCCTGGGCATCGAGCTTCATCGCCCGGCCGAGCGACGCCTCCGCTTCCTTCCACTTGCCCAGCTGCGCCAGCGCGAGCGCCACGTCCTTGTGTGCCGCGGCGCTGGAGGGGTTCTCCGCCGCCCACGCCTCGGCCTGCGCCTGCGACTCGGCCGGCTTGGCCAGGGCGAGGAAGACGCGGGCCAGGGCATGGCGGCTCTCGCCGTGGCTCCGGTTCCGCTGGATGGAGAGCTGGAGCGGCTCCACCGCCCGCTCGGGAGAGCCCGAGAGCCACACCAGGCGTCCCAGGGAGCACGCCCCCTCGTAGTCACGTGGGTCGCGGCTGGCGCCCTCGAACTGGGCCTTGGCCCGGTCGAGGATGCCTCGCTGCCAGTAGATCTTCCCCAGGGCCACCGCCACGTCCGCCCGCGGGCGCTTCGCCGCCCCCAGCGTCCGCTCGAGCACCGACTGCGCCTTGTCCGGCTCGCCCTCGGCGGCATCGGCCAGGGCGAACCAGGCCACCGCCTCGATGGGGAACTTGCCGGCGACCGAGGTCCTCGCCAGCTCGGCCCGGGCGCGCTTCCAGTCCTTGAGCCGGCCCCAGGCGATGCCCCGGAGCAGGGCCATGCGCCGGCCGGTGTCGTCGGCGAAGCGCTGCAGCAGATCGCGCTCGCGGTCCCGGCCGAGCAGCACCCGGCCCAGTGCCTCCTTGGCCTCCTCGCTCTTCGGCCGCTGCTTCACCGCCGCCTCGAGGGACTTCTGCGCCGAGGCGAGGTCGCCGCTCGCCCGGAGCGCATCCCCGAGCGCCACCTGGAAGTCGAAGGCGCGCTTGCCGCCCGAGGCGCCCTCGGTGAGCACCTTCACCGCCTGGTCGTGGGCCCCGTTCGCCGAGAGCAGCCGGCCGCGGTCCAGCGCGCGCCGTGCAGCCAGGTCCGGGGTCAGCGCCTCGGGAGACAGCTTGTCCACCTCGGCGAGGGCCTGGGTGAGGTCCTGCTCCAGGGCGAGCCGGCTCTCGGCCTCGCCGAGGGCGCGGCCCGGGTGATCGGGCGAGAGCTGCTCGGCGGTCCCGTAGACGGTGAGGGCCGCCGCGTCGTCGCCTGCCTCGCGGTAGTAGTCGCCGAGCGCGACCAGGGCGCGCACGTTGCCGGCGTTCAGCTCGAGCGCGCGCTTGAAGTGGAGCACTGCGCCCTTGGCGTCCCCCTTGCCGAGCAGCAGGCGCCCGGCGGCATCGTGCACCTCGCTGAGGTCCAGCGGCGAGTCGAGGATTGCCTTCCTGGCGGCGTCGCGCTCGGCGCCCTCGGTGGCCATCGCCCGGGCGACGAGCGCCAGGCCGGGGTGGCTGGTACCCGCCTTCGGCCGGGCCAGTGCCGCGGCTGCCTGGGCGCGGTCCTGGGGCGTCCCACCATGCTCGTCGGCGAGGACGGCGCGGGCGTAGGCCGTGAAGTCCCAGGCCTCGGCGTTGTCCTCCTCCATGCGCAGCGCCTGGGCGAGCGCGTCCAGCGCGGCCCGGTCCCCCGCGGCGGTGTCCAGCGCCAGGGCCTTGCGTGCGGTGGAGAGCGCGTCGGCCAGGTTCCGGCCCTGGTTCACGATGCGGGTATGCCGGTAGACGAGGCCGCCGGCCACCAGCGCCACCAGCGCCACGCTGGCGATGGCCAGCTTCAGCGCGTGGACCTGGAGCCAGCTCTTGACCTGGGCCTTCTCGGCGAACTTGGCCCGCAGCGCCTTCTCGTATTCCTTGGCGATGGCCTCGGTGCTTCCGGTGGTGAGGGGGCGCTTGACCACCGGCACCTGGCCGGTGGGCGACGGGGCGTCGGGCACGTCGGCGAGGAGGCTCGGCTCGGTGACGTCCTCCGGACTCGGCTCGCCGCCCCCTGGCTCGCCGCTCCCGCCCGCCTCGGGTCCGCCACCGGCGCTGGCCGGGTAGTCGGCCGGGCCGGGCGTGGTCGGTCCATCCCCCGCCGCCGGGAAGGAGCCCGAACCCTTCCGCTCGGGCAGCGGGGTGAACCCGGCCGCCTCGCTCAGCGCCTCGGGCGGAGGCGGCGGGGGCAGCGAACCGGTGCGGGTGGCCGCCCCGTTGGCGCGGGCGCGGAGGGGGCGCTCCGGCGGGTTGTCGAGCACCGCCGGGCGGATGGTGGGCGCCGGGCCACCGGCGAGCGCGCCCTGCGTCTGCTCGAGCCAGGCCCTGACCTGCTCGTCGCCCGGGGAGAGCGCCACCGCCTTGCGCAAGAGCGGGAGCGCCGAGCGGTACAGCCCCTTGCTCACCAGGACCTCGGAGATGAGGTGGTAGGCGAGCGGGTCCTGCCGGTCGACCGCCACGGCCCGGTCGAACTGCTCCATGGCCTCGGCAGGCCGGCCGAGCCCGATGAGCGCCTTCCCCCAGAGCACGTACCCGTGGATGCTGTCCGGATGGTGAACGAGCCCCTGCTGACACACCTCCGCCGCCCGGGCGTTCTCACCCTGTTCGACGAGCACCCGAGCCAGCTCCACGAAGAGGGTGGAGGTGGGATCGGTGGCGAGGAGCTGCTCGTACCGCTCCACCAGGGATTCGGGCATCGTGGTCAGCCGATGAAGGCTACCACGCGGCCCCTCCTCGCCTGCCTGCTCCTCGGTGTCGTCGGATGTCACGAAGGAGGCGCCACGCAGGCGAAGCTGAAGAGCACTTACGAGGACTTCGAGGTGAAGGCCCGCTGGAGCGAGTCCGCCGCGGTGGCGCAGATGCTCGTCCCGGAGCGGCGCAGCCAGTTTCTCGCTGCGCGGGCCCGCGACGGCTCGGACCTGAACATCACCGACATCGAGCTGCTGAACGTCGTCCCCGGCGAGACCGGTGAGCGCGCCACGGTCATCACGCGCTGGCGGTGGTTCCGCCTGCCCTCCACCTCGGAGCAGGCCCAGGAGGCGACGGCGGTCTGGGTCGCCCGGGGCGGGGAGTGGTTGCTGGAGTCGATGCAGGGCGGGCCCTATCCGGACCTCGCGCCCCGCTGACCCCAAAAAAAAAGCGCCCACCGCCCCGGGGCCGGCCGGGACGGTGGGCGTCGGGCGTCCCCCAATGGGACGCCCTCACATGGGCACCTGAGCGAGCAACAGGGGTGCCACGGAGCGTCCCGAGGCGCGCCGGGCGGTTAGGACCGGAGTTCACCCTGAGTGCGACTCGAGCGCGAGGGAAACCACGACACCGATGTCGCGGTCGGTCGCCCGGCGCTGCCTGTCATGCCGCCGCCCGCTCCCCGTCCACCGAGCGGATGGTGTCCTTCATCGAGTGCTGGGGCACCCAGCCCACGTCTGCCCGCCACCGGCTCCCGTCCACCATGCAGAGGAACTGGATGTGGTCCAGCTCCGGGGGCGGGAAGTTCGCCAGCCGGTAGCGGAACAGCGCGCCCAGCAGTGGCCGGGCGATGGGGTGCGGGACCGGGATGGGCGTCCGGCCCAGCTCGCGGAGCACGGCGGAGAGCGGCACCTCGCCGGGTCCGACCACGTTGTAGACGCCCTTCAGTCCCGGCCGGAGCGCCTCCACCATGGCCCGCGCCGCGTCCTCCTGGTGGATGAGCTGGAGCATTGGATCGAACCCGGCCAGCACCCACGGATGCCGCAGGCGCAGATAGTTCGACGGCGCGTTCCGGATGCTCGGGCCCAGGATGTGGACCGGCCGGAGGATGACCGTCTCGATGTCCGGGTGCCGCCAGAAGAATCCGTGGGCGAGCATGTCGACCTCGATGAGGTCGCGGACGCCGGAGAAGCGAGAGGCGGCCATCAGCGGCGCATCCTCGGAAAGGAAGTTCGAGTTGTCGGGGCTCGGGCCGTAGACGTTGGCGCTGGAGAGGACCACGACCTTCTTCACCCCGAACTTCGCCACCGCCTCCAGCACCCGGGTGGTGCCCACCACGTTGAACGAGTGGTGCTCCTCGGAGGACATCCGGGGGTCGTGCATGATCCCCATGTGGATGACCGCCTTCACCTCGTGGATGCGGAAGACGTCCTCGGCCTTCTTCTTCCGGAGGTCCAGCTGGAAGAGCTCGACGTCCTTGGGCGCGCCGGGGAACGGCCGGCGGTCGAGCCCCACGATGCGCTCGGTGCGGTGGAGGAGCTTGGTGAGGGTGCGCCCCAGGTTCCCGCTGATGCCGGTCACCACCACCACCTGTCGGGACTCGGCGGTCATCGGCTCGCTCACCAGAAGACGTTCTTCCGCTCTTCGAGGCCCTGCTGGAGCAGGCCCTGCAAGGTGGTCTTCACCACCCGGACCTTCTTGTCCAGCTCGGTGTCCTCGTCGTCCGCGCTCCCGGAGAACGTCAGCGGGTCGCCGAAGTACAGCCGGTACTTGGTCGGCAGGGGGATGGGCGTCACCGTCACCGGCAGCGCAGGGAAACCGATCAGCTTTCCCACCGAGCGGAGGTTGAGGATCGCCGGCGCCTGCTCCTCCGAGCCGATGATGGCCACCGGCACGATGGGCGTGGCCGTCTCCAGGGCCAGACGCATGAAGCCGAGGCCGAACTGCTTGAGGTGGTAGCGCTCGGGCCAGAGCTTGCTGATTCCCGGCACCCCCTCGGGGAACACCATCACCACCTCGCCCATCTGGAGCAAGCGCCGGCAGTTCTCCGGCGTGCCGACGATCTGGCCGCTCCGCGCGAAGATCGTGGAGACCCACGGCAGCGACGCCGCCCACTTCTCGGTCATCGCCCGCACCAGGCGCGGCGGGTCGTGCTCCAGGAGCATCGCCACGCCCACCATCGCCCCGTCGATGGGAATCTGCCCCGCGTGGTTGCCCACCAGGAACACCCGGCCCGAGGGCACCCGCTCGATGCCGTGCGTCTCCACCCGGAAGTACTTCTTGTACAGCCACACGAAGGGGGCGATGGCGGACAACGCGTAGTCCGGGTCGAAGCCGAAGGGATCCACCCCGAACTCGCCGTTGCTCCGCTTCGCCAGGGCCTCGAGCATCGGCCCGCGCTCCCCCGCCAGCTCGAGGGTGAGCTGCTTCAGCCGCTGCCTCGTCTCCTTGCTCAGGGTCTCGAACATGGGCCCACCGTCCCTTCTAGCTGACTGCGGCCGCCCTGACCTCGCCGACTGCAGCCCGCCCTGACCTAGCTGCGCGCGCCGCCGGCGGGAACGGGTGACGTGCCCGCCGCCTCCAGCGCCCGGGCCGCCTCCCGGAGCGGAACGAGCCGGAAGTCCCTGGCCAGCCACTCCAGCACCTGACGCAGCCGGGCGAGCTTGGCCGACAGGGGGAGCGCCAGGTCGGGCTGGGCACGGCCAAGCTCCGGCGGCAGCCCGTCCTCCGGGCCGAGGACGTCCACCGCGTGGAGCTCGAGCGAGAAGAAGGGGTCGCCCCGGAGCCGGGCGTAGGCTCCGCGCACCATCGGCCAGGGTGCAAGCACCACCAAGGTGCCGATGAACGGAATCCGGGCACCCGGGGTCACCGACATCGGAAGCTCGAGCAGCGGCGCCGCCCCCCGCCGCTCGGGCCGGTCGGGGTCGGGGCGGTAGGGGAGCCGGGGCGCGAGCAGCACTCGGGGGCTGTCGAGGATGGCCGCCGAGCGCCGCCCCCGGAGCCGGAGCCAGCCCAGGGTCAGCGCCTTGGCCGCCCAGTACGGCGCGGCGGGGAAGATGCTCGCGTCGTACGCGTACCTCCGGGCGACCACGGCTCGGAGCAGCGCCGGGGAGAGTGTGTACCCCGGCGCGCGGAACCCCAGCGGGGCCGCCGCCCCCAGCGAGGTGAGGACCTCCTCGGCGCGGGCGAGGTCCCGGCCGATGTCCTCGGGCGAGCGGCGGGACAGCGCGTAGTCGTGCCCGTGGCTGTGGCTGGCGAGCTCGTGGCCCCTGCGGAGCACGTCCTGCAGCGGCGCGCGGCCCGCGGAGTCCACCTCGCCCCCGATGACGAAGAGCGTCCCCCGGCCGCCCACCCCTTCGACCAGCTCGGCGAAGCGGGGAACGGCGACCCGGTGCACCAGACCACGGGCATCGGCGGACACCGCCTCCCTTGCCAGCCCATGGAGCGCCGCGTAGTGCCCGAGCCCATCGAGGTCGATGGAGATGCAGGCGAGCCCGGGCATGCCGCCGCTCACCCGCCTCGCACCCGGATGACCCACACCAGCTTCGTCACCTGCCGGAGCACGTTGGGGATCCGGCGAAGGAGGTTGATGGAGGGCTGCCGCTTCTCCTCCAGTTGGATGGGGATCTCCAGCACCCGGTAGCCGTTGCGCCAGGCGCGGACCACGAACTCGGAGGCGAACACGTCCCGGTCCACCACGCAGGCCCGGGCCACCGGGACCAGCCGCTCCCGGCGGAAAGCCTTCAGACCGTGGGTGTCGGTGCCCTGGAATCCGAGCAGCAGGCGCAAGAGCCCGTTGTGGACCCGGGTCGCCACCCGGCGGACGAGCGGCCGGCGGTCCACCGCGCCCTGCGCCGCCTTGCTTCCCACCACCATGTCCAGGCCAGGGTCGGCCAGCAGCGAGAGCGCGCTGTCGTAGAAGGTCAGGTCGCAGAGGTCGATCTCGTCGCAGAACACCAGCTCGCCCCGGGCCTCGAGCATCCCCTGCTTCAGCGCCGCGCCGTAGTTGGGCGTGGTGGAGTGAAACCAGCGCAGGCGGGGGTTGGCGGCGGTGAGCCGATCGAGCAGCGCCGGCGTCCCGTCGGTGGAGCCGTTCTCGGCGAGCAGCACCTCGTAGTCGAGCGACCTCGCGTCCAGCCCGGCGATGAGGTCCGCCAGCGCCGAGGGGAGGATGCGCTCCTCGTTGTAGACCGGGATGACCACGGTCAGCCGCGGGGAGGGGCTCACTGGCGCTCGACCTGCTCCGCGGCTGCGCGCCCTCCGAGGAGCGCGTCCTCCATCGACGAGTACTCCCAGTTCCCGTAGCGGCCGGCGATGCGGATCCCCACCTTCGACAGGAAGTCGACCACCGTCTGCCGGGCCTCTCCGTAGTGGGCGTCGTAGAGCACGTAGGCGTTCCGGATGACACGAGGCTCGGCGAAGAGCACCTCGGCCGCGCCGGAGATCATCTTCGCACGGACCAGGTCCTCCACCGCGGCCCGGGCACATGCCTCCGGGGAGCGCGGGCCGGAGTACTCCACGTAGAACGACGAGGTCCCGGCCGGCGCAGTGCCGGCAAAGACCGCCGAGGGCGAACCGATGCGGTAGGTCGCGAACTCCGGCTCGGGCGTGTACACCCAGTGCCAGGGCTGGACGTTGGGCCCGCGGACACCCACCGCCACCCAGGTGACGTCGGTCGCCCGGAGCCTCCCGGCCGCGGCGCGCACCTCGTCGGGCACCCGGTGGAGCAGCTCGACCAGGAGCGGCAGCGGCAAGGTCGACACCAGCGCGGACCAGCGCACCTCGCTCCGGTCCGACAGGCGGGCGACGCGGCGCTCCCAGTCGAGCCCGAGCGGCTCGGTCGACACCCGCACCTCGCCGGCCGAGGAACCGGCGACGACCTCGCGGTGCAGCGCCCGGGCGAGCCCCTCGATGCCCCCCTCCCTGGGGTAGACGAACGTCGCGTTGTAGCCGAGGGCGTCGGAGCCCAGCCCCAGCGCCCCGTCCACCACCTCGCGCAGGCTCGGCCTGGGCACGAAGCGGCCGCACCACGCCGCGCTCAGCTCGCGCGGGGGCACGCCGAAGAGCTTGGTGTTGTAGGGCACCATGAAGTTCCTGGCGAAGCCCGCGCCGAGGTGGCGGAGGATGAACTCCTCGAAGTTCGCCGGCTCCCGCTCCCGGAGCGCCCGGCCGCCCTCTCCCAGGGTGGCCTCCACGAACCCCAGGACGTTCTCCGCCACCACCTCGGCCGGCAGGCCGTGGGTGTTCACCTGGTAGGGAAATCGGGTGAACACGCCCCGGGTGAACACCGCCGCTCTCCGGGCGACGGTGACCAGCCCACCCGGGAGCAGCCGCTCGTGGACCAGGGCCTTCATCCCCGGGTCTCTCAGATGGAGCCAGTGGCCGGTGGGGTCGAACCGGAAGCCGCCGTGCATCGTCTCGGTGCGGACCAGCCCCCCGACGCGAGACTCCTTTTCCACCAGCAGCCACGGCCTGTGGAGGTGGAGCGCGGTGGAGAGCCCGGCGAGGCCGCCGCCGAGGATGAGCACGGGCTCGATGTGGGTGTTGACGCTCACAGCTCGGACGGTCCGCCTAGCACGTGAACCCCGGGGCAGTCTGCTAGCCTCGGGGCTCTCCCCATGCGCGTCACGTGTCCGTCCTGCCAGACGGCGTACAACATCGACGAGCGGCGAATCCCTCCCGGTGGCGCCAAGCTCAAGTGCAGCACCTGCCAGACGCTGATTCCCCTGCGCCCGCCGGAGGCCGCGCCGCCCGAGCCCGCGTCGGTCGGGGTGCGCTTCAACGAGGGGGCGGTGCCCTTGCCGGGGCTGGGGCTCGGCGCATCGGGGCCCTCGGCCGGCGGGCTGCCGCAGATCACCGCGCGGCCGCCCGAGCCCCCGCCCGCGGCGCAGTCGCTCACCACCGGCGCCATCCCGCTGCCGCCGGCCCGAGCGCCGACGCCCGCCGGAATCCCCAGCATCAAGGCCACCCCCCCGGTGCCGCCGCCGCGGCGCGCTGACCGCACCACGGTCGCGCCGGGTGGGGCGGTCGAGCTGCCCGCGCCGTCGACGCCCCCGCGCACCGGCCCGGGTGTCGCGCCTCCTCCATCGGTCTTCGCCCCGCCCCCGCCCCCTCCGCTCGTCCCGCCCGATTCGCCGCTGCCCGGCTTCGAGGAGGCCGGGTTCGACGACGCCGCGCTCTCGGACTCGGGCGCGCAGTCCGAGGATCCGGAGGACGGCTCCTACGGCGCCGAGGCCCTGCACGCGGACACCCCGGCCGAGGGACCCGAGCCGGTGACACCGCCCCAGGCCACGGCCACCCAGGCCCACGCCCACGAGGACGAGGAGCCGTGGGACCCGGGAACGTCGCCGGACTTCGGCACCATCGACCTCGGGGGCGACGACGCCAACGCCACCGCACTCCCCATCCCCGCCGACGACCCGCTGCCCGCGGGCGACGAGGTGGCGTGGACCGAGCCCCCGCCCGCCGCGCCGGACATGCTCGACCTCTCCAACCTGCCCCAGACCCGCGTGCTCAAGGAGCTCGACGGCGGCCCGGCGGCAGACCCGCTGGAGTTCGACCCCACGCGCCCCTCCCCCGAAGATCTCGAGGCCGACCTCTCCAGCCCCCTTCCAGCGTCGGTGCGCCCCGCGGAGGACGGGCTCGAGGTGCTCGGCTTCCTCGACGAGGCGGCCAAGGAGATCCGCCCGCGCGCCGGCCGCATCACCCGGTACCACGTGCGCCGCAGGAGCGGAAAGGTGTTCGGGCCGTTCGAGCCGGGCGTCATCGTCAAGATGCTGGAGGACGGTCAGCTCCTCGGAAGCGAGGAGGTGTCGCTCGACGGCGACGCCTGGACCGGGATGGCCGCCGTCCCCACGTTCGCCCAGGCGATGCAGCGGCTGGTCTCCGCGCCCGCGCAGGCACATGCCGCCCCGCCGAAGCCCGCGGCAGCCCCGGCCGCCGCCCCGCCCAAGCTCGATCTGGACCAGCTGGCCCAGGCCTACGGCGGCCGGATGGCGATGGTCAGCATGGTGGACGGCGAGGCCCAGGCCCGGCGGCGAAAGCGGTGGCTGATGCTCGCTGCCGCGGCGCTGGGGGTGCTCGCGCTGATCGGCGCGGGCGCGAGCCTCCACCTCACCCGGTACGGCGCCTTTGGCCTTCGCTGGCTCTTCCCGGCCCACGTCTCGGCCAGCTCGACCGAGGGCAAGA
>Ga0335084_10000265_pt1 | contig 41564 bp, 43 predicted proteins | sample Lox_Sample_44_FD_206721 | JGI IMG/M metagenome (GOLD analysis project Ga0335084, IMG submission 206721) | Soil microbial communities from Loxahatchee National Wildlife Refuge, Florida, United States - Lox_Sample_4.4 | ecosystem: Environmental > Terrestrial > Soil > Wetlands | place: USA...
GGCGCGCGCTGCGCGCGGGGCGACGTCCTGCTCTTCCTCCACGCCGACACGCTCCTGCCGGACGGAGCGCTCGCAGCCGTGGAAGCCGCCACCCGCGACCCCGGCGTGGTCGCGGGGCGATTCGACGTCCGCTTCGACAACCCGCGGCGGGTATTCCGGATGATCGCCTGGTTCATGAACCGGCGCTCCCGCTGGAGCGGCATCTCGACGGGCGACCAGGCCATCTTCGTCCGCCGCGAGTCCTTCGACGCGGTGGGCGGCTACCCCGACATCCCGCTGATGGAAGACGTCGAGCTCTGCCGGCGCCTCAAGCGCCGCGGGCACATGGCCGCGCTTCGCCTCCGCGTGACGACCTCGGCGCGGAAGTGGGAGCAAGAGGGCGCCGTCAGGACGATCCTGCTCATGTGGGCCCTCCGTTTGCTCTACAGGGTCGGGGTCTCGCCGGCTCGACTCCACCGCTGGTACTATCGCCGCGGGCCCTGAACGAGACAGCGCGCTCGCACACCATCGGCTGGCAGTAGCCCCGCCGGCGCGGGTAGAATGAGCAGATAGGCAAGGTGTTGAAGGAGACAGAAAGGAGCCCTCACGATGAAGCCCGCAATCGGACTGTCCGACGCCAACCGGAACGGCGTGCTCAAGCTCTTGACGCCGCTCCTGGCTGACGAGTACGTGCTCTACACCAAGACCCGCAACTACCACTGGAACGTGGTCGGCCCGAATTTCAACGACCTGCACAAGTTCTTCCAGGCGCAGTACGAGGACCTCGACGACTTCGTGGACGATGTGGCCGAGCGCATGCGTCAGCTCGGCGGCCGGTCGCCCGGCACGCTGGCGGAGTTCTCGAAGGCCGCGCGCCTCAAGGAGCGCCCCGGCCAGCGCCCCAACGCGCGCGCCATGCTGAGCGCGCTCCTTGCCGACCACGAGGCGGTCATCACGACGCTTCGCGCCGACCTCGCGGCCGCCATGGGGAAGTTCGGCGACGCCGGCACCAGCGACTTCCTCACCGGCCTGATGGAGAAGCACGAAAAGATGGCGTGGATGCTGCGGGCCTTCGTCGAAGCCTAGCAGGCTGCTGAAAAGGGCCATCTGCTTCGTTGGCGCCCTCGGCCGCACGCTCGTGGCCGTTCGAGTTGAGGGGCGGAGCCCCGAGACGAGGGCTGAGATAGTCGTGCGTGTCTCGCGTGCGGATCAACTCAGCCCTCGTCTCGCAACGGCATTCGCCGTCGCTCAACTCGAAGAGCGGGGCGCCGCCTCGCATCTGGACCCTTTTGAGCAGCCTGGGGATTGCTACTTGGCGTCGGGCAGTCCGACCGCCTTGCGAATCTTTGCGATTTGCCCCGCGTGGTCGTCCCAGTGGTATGCGAAGAGCGCGCCGATGTAGGTCGGGATGTCGATCTCGTCGGTGCCCATGATCTCCTTGAAGAGCGGGATGCGCGATTTGCGGCTGAGGTCCGCCTCGCTGAGCCCGTCGAGATAGGCCATCACGTCGCGCCGCTGCGTGTCGAGGGCGTCCAGGAGCTGCTTGAGGGTCATGGTTTTGCGCTCGCCGCTTGCGTGCGGGTTGCTCGGCTTGATGTCAACCACGGGCAGGTTCTGGTGGGCGAAGGATTTGAGCAGCGGCACGGGCTTCCAGCCGGGCTCGAAGAGCAGGTGGCAGAGGACCTCGCGGGTGGTCCACTCTCCCGGGGCATCGCTCCTGTCGAGGTAGGGCTCCATGCCCTGGAGCTGCGCCCTCAGCAGCGCCCAGGCCTTGTCGCTGCGGGCGCGGAGTTCGTTGACCTTCGCGGTTGCCATGGTCCTGACCTCCTATCCGAGAGTCTACCGCACTATTGGATCACCTCGTCGGCCCGCCCCAGGAGCGCCTGCGGGATCGTCAGGCCGAGGGCCTTGGCAGTCTTGAGGTTGATGACGAGCTCAAACTTGGTCGGTTGCTCGACGGGGAGGTCGCCCGGCATGGTGCCCTTGAGGATCTTGTCGACGAACGTGGCCGCACGTCGGAAGAGGTCCGGGAAGTCCGCGCCATAGCCGACCAAGCCCCCCGCTTCCACGAACTCACGGGGGCCGACGACGGTCGGCAGCCGGTGCTTCACGGCAAGCTCGGCGAGCCGCTTGCGGTGGGAGAAGAACATCGGACTCGGAACGATCATGAGCGCGCCGGCGCGACCCTTGACCACGTTAGCGAACGCCGCCTCAAATCCGGCGGCGCTGCCCACTGGGACGCTGTGTATGGTGAGCCCCGCCGTCTTCGCTGCGGTTTCGGTCTCGGGCACGGCGACCCGCAATGCCGGGGTCCTCTCGTCCCACAGGATTGCGATACGAGAGGTGCGCGGCGCTACGATCCTCAAGAACTCGAGTCGCTTGGCAGCTAGCTCGCTGTTGAGGGTGGTCATCCCAGTGAGGTTGCCGCCCGGCTGCCGGAGGCTGGCAACGAGCCCGGTCGCCACCGGATCAGACCCAGTGGCCATCACGATAGGGATGGCCGTGGTTGCTCGCTTGGCGGCAATCGCTGCGTTCGTCCCTGCCGTGACAATAAGGTCCACCTTGAGGCTAACGAGCTCGGCGGCAAGCTTCGGGAGTCGGTCGTCTTCGCCCTGCGCCCAGCGCACCTCAAAGCTGACGTTCCGTCCCTCCACGTAGCCGAGCTCGCGCATTTGCTGGCGGAACACATCCCACCATGCCTGCCGGCCAGCGCCGGGCTCGCTATAGTCGAGCAGGCCGATCCGGTAGACCTTTCCCGCCTGCTGCGCCCCGGCGGCCCGCGGCGCGGCGAGCAGGCCGCCAGCCATCGCGGTGATAAACGTTCTTCGCTCCATGCGGCAGGAGTCTAGCAGACTCGCGGCGGTCATTACTCGCCGAGGTACCAGCGGCGCCTGATTCTGGGCCCGTAGGTGAGGCCGAAGCGCTTCATGCCGACGGTGCGGACATGGGCCGCCGCTTCCTCGGGCGAGTCGGTCACGAAGAACTCGTCCACGTCACCGGGGTCGATCGTGCCGTCCTTGACCAGCGTGCCGCGCATGAAGTCGAGCAGCGGCTTCCAGAACTCGACGCCCACGAGCACGATCGGGAATCCGGCGATCTTGCGGGTCTGGACGAGCGTCGCCGCCTCGCTTACCTCGTCGAGGGTTCCGTAGCCGCCGGGCATCGCGATGAAGGCATAGGAGTACTTGACGAGCATGACCTTGCGGACGAAGAAGTGGCGGAACGTCACCCAGCGGTCGAGGTAGGAGTTGGGCTTCTGCTCCTGGGGCAGCTCGATGTTGCACCCGATCGAGCGGCCGCCCGCGTCCCTGGCGCCGCGGTTGGCCGCCTCCATGATGCCGGGGCCGCCGCCCGTCATCACGGTGAACCCATCGCGCGCCAGAAGCGCGCCCACGCGCCGCGCCAGATCGTAGTAGCGGTGCGTCTCGGGGAAGCGTGCCGAGCCGAAGACGGTGACGCACGGCCCGACGAAGTGGAGCGCCCGGAATCCGCGGATGAACTCGACAAAGATCCCGAGCGCCCACCAGAGCTCGCGGAGGCGCGGCTGGGGGCCCGCGAGGAATCGTCGCTCGTCGGGATTGGCGGAAACCTCGCCCCACCGGTTCCGCCTCGGCGCGCGCAGCTCGATGTCGCCTGTCATGAGAGGTCTCCTTCGGATCCGACGCCCAGCGCCGCGGCCGAGGACGCCCACGGGGCCCAGCGTCTCAATGTTTCGGGCGGATAGAGGATGACGCTCGGGGCTCCCACGCACGCGGCCAGATGGCTCACGCCCGAGTCGCTGCCGAGAAAGGCCTGGGCGAGCGCCAGCGCCCCCGCCAGCTCCGTCAGCGCAGGCTCGAGGAATCGGTGCGCGGGAACGCTGAGCGCGGTGAGTAGCGCGTCCACGGCGGCGCCGTCGGCCGGGCCCTGGTGCACCACGACTTCGAATCCGCCATCTGCAGTCATGCGCTCCAGCGCCTGGGCGAAACGCGTGGAGGGCGCCTGCTTCCAGCGCGCGCCGGCGCCCGGGTGCGCGATGAGAAGCGGACGGCCTTCGTCCACGCCCAGCGCCATGAGCGAGGTGCGCGCGGCGATGCGCCAGCGCTCGGTGGTCGCGAGTGCATGGAGCTCGGGCGGGCGCGACACCTCCCACGGGTGGAGCGTCTCGACGAGATGCTCCCAGACCGTGAGGGGAGAGTCGTCGCCCGGCACCGGCGGCGCGACGATCGCCTCGGGGACGAGAGCGCCGAGGCGCTCGACGTACTCGGGCTCGCGAGCGCCGAACCACGAGATGACGCGTCGGAAGCGCGCGAGCCTCGAGGCCAGACGGTCGGGGATCGCCACGTCGGCGAAGAGTGCTTCGAGACCGAAGGTGTCGAACGACGTCGCCGCAAGCACCAAGCCCGAGCCCTGGAAGAGCTCGCCCAGCCGCGGCTGGCCCGCGAAGGTGAGCCGGTGGCCGGCGCGTCCGAGCGCTTCGAGCGCCGGCACGGCCTGGAGGACGTCGCCGAGCGCGCCCGGGTGAATCACGAGGGTGTCGACCGGCTCGCGGGCCATGGCGCTCTATTATCCCTGAAACCGCTTGACTAACCGCATTGCCTGCGGCATCGTTCGGTCTCCACGTTATGCGTGACGCCAGCGGACCTCTGGTAGCCGTCATCATGGGCAGCAAATCGGACTGGGAGACCATGCGCCACGCCGACGAGACGCTGACGCAGTTCGGCATCCCGCACGAGTCCAAGGTCATGTCCGCCCACCGCACTCCCGCCTTGACCACCGAGTACACCGCTGGCGCGGAAGCACGCGGGATCGAGGTCATCATCGCCGCTGCCGGGGGCGCCGCTCACCTGGCGGGCGTCGTGGCGGCCCACACCGTCCTGCCTGTCCTGGGTGTGCCCATGGAGAGCCAGGCGCTCAAGGGCATGGACTCGCTCCTGTCCACGGTACAGATGCCCGCGGGCGTTCCCGTGGGCACGCTCGCCATCGGCAAGCCGGGCGCCATCAATGCGGCGCTCCTCGCCATCGCCATCCTGGCCAACACGCGCCCCGATCTGAGAAAGAAGCTCCACGCCTTCCGCGAGGAGCAGGCGCGCAAGATCAAGCAGGAAACACTTCCGTAAGGAGCCCGCATGCGCTTCGCCATCTTCTCGAGCATGGGCAACACCACGTGGAGCGACGTCTCCACGCTCTGGCGCCACGCGGAGCAGGCGGGCTGGGACGCCGCGTGCGTCACCGACCACTTCATGCCGAACACGCCCGACCGGGTCGGCGACATGCTCGAGGCCTGGACCACGCTGACCGCGCTGGCCGCGCTCACCAAGCGGATGCGCGTCGGGACGATCGTCTCGGGCAATACCTACCGGCACCCGGCGGTCCTCGCCAAGATGGCGGCCAACATCGACATCATCTCGGGCGGCCGCCTCATCTGCGGCATCGGCGCCGGCTGGCAGGAGAACGAGCACGCGGCCTACGGCCTGCCGTTCTACACGGTGGGCGAGCGGCTCAAGCGCCTCGACGAGGCCTGTCAGGTATTGAACCTCCTCTGGACGCAGGAGCGCTCGACCTTCAAGGGCAAGTACTACCAGCTCGACGACGCGCCGCTCATGCCCAAGCCGGTGCAGAAGCCGCGGCCCGAGCTGATGATCGGCGGCGGCGGCGAGAAGGTGACGCTCAGGATCGTGGCGCGCTGGGCCGACCACTGGAACGTGTGGGGCGGCCCCGAGACGCTTGCCAGGAAGGGCAAGATCCTCGACGGCTACTGCGCGGAGATCGGGCGCGATCCCAAGGCCATCCTGCGCTCGGCCGTCATGGTGCCGCTGCTCAGCGAGGACCGCGCCGAGATCGACAAGCTTCAGAAGATCTTCATGACGCGCATGGGGCGCGACGAGGCCTCGGCCAGGGACACGATGCTCGCGGGCAGCGCCGCGCAGATGCAGGACAAGCTCGGCAAGCTCCGCGACGCCGGCGTGGGCCTCCTCTTCATCCCGACCATGTTCCTGGGCAAGGACCAGCTCAAGCCGCTCGACGCCTTCATCGAGAAGGTCGCCCCAGCGCTCCGCACATAGCGATGAAGGGCTTCGCCGACTTCGAGCAGTTCGACGCCCTCGGCCTGGCCGACCTGGTCAAGCGCGGCAAGGTCTCCCCGGCCGAATTGCTCGAAGCCGCCATCGAGCGCGTCGAGGCGCGCAACGGCGCCGTCAACGCCGTCACCATGAAGCTCTACGACTACGGGCGCAAGGCCATTGCCGACGGTCTGCCCGCCGGGCCCTTCACAGGTGTGCCCTTTCTCCTCAAGGACCTGACCGCCTCGCTGGCAGGTGTGAAGATGACGCGCGGCTCGAAGTTCTTCGCGGACACGCCGCCGCCCACGGCCGACAGCGAGCACGTCAAGCGGTTGAAGAAGGCGGGCCTCGTCATCTTCGGCCGCACCAACACCTGCGAGCTCGGCCTGTCGCTGACCTGCGAGCCTCAGCTCTACGGCCCGACCAGGAGCCCGTGGGACGTGACGCGCATCTCCGGCGGGTCGTCGGGCGGTGCCGCGGCGTCTGTCGGAGCGCGCATGCTGCCGATGGCGCACGCCTCCGACGGCTTCGGGTCCATCCGGGCCCCCGCCGCGTGCTGCGGCATCGTCGGGCTCAAGCCCACGCGCGGGCGGAACACCTTCGCTCCGTACACCGGCGAGGGGCTGGGCGGCTGCTCCACCGAGCACGCAGTGACGCTCACCGTGCGCGACACGGCGGCGCTCCTCGACGCGACAGCGGGCGCGGGCCCGGGCGATCCCTACGTCGCGCCACCCGCCCAGCGGCCCTTCCTCGACGAGGTCCAGGCCGGGCGACGGCCGCTGCGCATCGCCTATACGACCACGGCGCCCAACGGCGCACCCGTGAATACCGAATATCTGAAGGCCCTCGCCGAGACGGTCGTCTTCTGCAAGGATCTCGGCCACAAGGTCCAGGAGGCGGACCCTGAGATCGACCGCGCGGATGTCGTGCCGACGTTCCTGACGCTGGCCGCCGCCAACATGGTGGTGAACCTCGCGAGCCATCCGACGGCGGGACGCCCGGCCCGCAAGGGCGAGGTCGAGAACGTCACGTGGGGCACGGCGCAAAAGGGCGAGAAGATCACCGCCGCCGACTACGTGCGCGCCACGCAGACGATGCACCGCCTCGGCCGGCAGATGGCGGCCTTCCACGCGGGCTACGACGTGCTGCTGACCCCCGGGCTCGGCACGCTGCCGCCCAAGCTCGGCTGGATCGACATGATGCTGGACGACGTGGACGAGTACTGGCGCCGCGTCTTCACCTTCTCGCCCTTCACCGTCTGGTTCAATCTCACCGGCCAGCCGGCGCTCATGCTCCCGCTCGGCCGTTCGGCCTCCGGCTTCCCCATCGCGGTCCAGCTCGCCGGCCGCTTCGGCGACGAGGGCGCCATCCTCTCGCTCGGCGCCCAGCTCGAAAAAGCCCGCCCCTGGTTCGACAGGAAGCCGCCTACCGCGTCCTGAGCTGGGAGCGGAGGACAATCCCGACAAGGACGGCGTCGAGGACGGCGTTCAGGGCGGAGCAGAGGGCGAGCGGCCAGACCGGAGCGAGGGTGGCGAGCTTCTCGCTGTAAAACCAGACGGGCCAGAACAGGGTGCCGGCGAAGAGCGCCAGCACGTTGATCAGGACCAGCGCCGCGCCGAACTCCAGCAGCAGAAGCACCGGGGCCTTCGCGCCGCGACGGCGCCCGAGGCGCCCCACGACGATCGCGCCCGCGACACAGACGCCGAGCGGCACCGTCATGAAGACAGCCGCCATCAGCAGGGCGCCGAAGGCCATGGGCAGTCCGGCGAGGAAGAAGATCGTGCGCGCGCCGGCGTCAGGATTGATCAACGTGCCGTGGGCGCTGACCGCGAGTCCGACACCGAGGGTCAGGATCGGGTAGGCCACGGCCGTGGCGACGACCTGAAGGCCCGTGACGACACCGAGGCCGACGGGAATCAGGCGCACGGCCTAGCCCTCGATGGCGAAGACGGGATGGCTGGGCGCTTCGGCGCGGAAGGCGGCCAGGTCAGACTCCGGCTTCGCGTCGAAATACGGGCGCGTGATCGGCACGCGCGTGACGTACATCTTGAGCACCGGAGCCGCCTCGTCGGCGTTGATCTCACGGACCGCGACCGTCTCAGCATGCCCTCCTCGCGCGAGCGTTGCTTTGCCGGCCGCGCGCAGGTTGCGCACCCATGCGACTTCTCCGTACGGCGCGACGAGCCAGCGGCGCCCGCCTTCCTCCACGAGCGTGACGGGCGTGGTGCGGGGCGCGCCGCTCCGGCGTCCCGGCACCGTCAGGAGATAGGTCGAGCGCGGCCCGAGCCCGAGCGGCAGGAGCATGCGCACGATCGCGTTGATCGCCCGCCGCGCGAGCCCCCGCTGAAACTGCGCTGCCACGGGTTACGGCAGGATGCGCTGGTAGAGGACGTGGCGGCGGTTCTTGGTGAAGGGGCGTACCTGGCCGGGCCACCGCCCCTGGTCGACCGCGGCGCCCCAGCCGGGGCTCGTCAGCACCTCGGGGCTCTCGATCTCGTAGGTCGCGCTGTAGGTCGGCTCGTTCTCCGCGACGATCGTCTTCTTCTCGCCGCCGATGATCATGGTCAGCGTGGTCTTCTTGAGCCGCGCCACGGCGATGACGCCCGGCACCTTGAGCAGGAGCGGCACGTGCTCGGTGTCGTAGACCTCGTTGAAGAGCTTCTCCTGCGCGGCCTCGACGTCCATGGAAGCGGTGAAGAGGTAACGGGTCTGCAGCGCCATTGGTCGGGTCTCCTTATGTGCGGTGATCTTCGGCGGCGTCCATGGGCTCCCAGCCCAGCACGGCTCGCGTGTGCTCGAGGTCGCGATAGCTCCACTTGTTGCGCGAGTTGCCGAAGAAGATGTCGTACCGGAGGGACTCCGGCGCCTCGATGCAGCGCTCGAGGAGGTTCACGATGTCGCGCTGGCTGCACCAGGCCGTGAACTCGCGCGGCAGCATCGGCCTGTCCTCGGCCGTGACGCGCCCGATGCGCACGCAGAGGACCGAGAGCCCGTGGACGTCGGAGAACTGGCGGCCGAGCACCTCGCCCCAGACCTTGCTGACGCCGTAGAGCGTGCCGGGCCTGACGGGCGAGAGCTGCGTCAGCATCGGCCACGTCGTCAGGCCCTCGTAGCGCCCGGCCGCGAGGTCGCTGTAGGGTTTTTCCTTCTCGATGCCGCTCACCGTCGCGCCGCTCGACGCGAAGACCACGCGCTTGACCTTGGCCCGGCGGGCAGCCTCGTACACGTTGTAGGTGCCGGTGATGTTGTTGTGGAGAACGCTGTCCCAGGGCGGGCTCGGGCTGGTGGCGTCCGCCGCGAGGTGCACGACCGTGTCCACGCCCTCGAACGCCGGGGCGATCGCCTCGAGGTCGCCGATGTCGGCGCGGTGGCACGGCACGCCTTCGACCGGGCCGCGGTTCAGCGCGCGCAGCGAGTAGCGACCTTCGAGCCGCGATCGGAGCGCGCGGCCGATCAAGCCGCTCATCCCCGTGACGAGAACGGCGCGCCCCGCCATGGCTACCGGATCGCCGAATGGGCGAGATTCGAGATCACGTCCATCCGCTGGCTGTGCCACGGGTCCGGCACGCGGCTGTTCGTGAGATACGCGAACGACACGCCCGAGTCGGGATCGGCCCAGCAGTAGGAGGACCCGACGCCGCCGTGGCCGAAGACGCGCGGCGAGGCCAGCGAGCCGAGGCCACGGATGGTCTCCGTCGCGCCGCGCGAGTGCGGGCCCAGGCCGCGGTGCATGGGCATGCCCATGTAGCCGTCCACGCGGTCGCCCGTGAAGTTCTTCGTCACGTACTGGACCATGCGCGGCGACAGGAGCCGCACGCCGTTGACTGCGCCGCCGTGGGCCATCATCTGGTAGAAGGTCGCCATGGCCCGCGCCGTCGCGTAGCCGCCGCCGCCCGGCGTGCCCGCGGTGCGGAACTCGGCGTTGTTCTCGTCGGCGCGCCGCACCTGCCGGCCGCTCTCCGCCGCCGGCTCGTGGATGTCGGCGGCGCGGCCCTGCTGGGCCTCGGGCAGGCCCACGAAGAGCTCGTTGCCGAGCCCCAGTGGCTCGACGACGTTGGCGCGGATGAAGTCGCGGTAGTCCCCCTTGGTCACGGCTTCGATCATCGCCGCCGCGGTCCAGTGGGCCGCCATGCTGTGGTAGTGCACGCGCGAGCCCGGCGTCCATTCGAGCGTGAAGGCGCAGACGGTCTTGCGCAGGAGGTCGTGGTCCGTCCACGCGGCCTTGGGCACTACCGCGTTGGGGAAGCCGCCCTGGTGCGTCAGGAGCTGGATGATCGTGATGTCGCCCTTGCCGTTCTGCTCGAAGCCCGGCAGGTGCTCGGCAACCTTGTCGGGAAATGACATGGCCCCGCGCTCGACCAGGAGCCATACCGCGCAGGCCGTCACGACCTTCGTGTTCGAGTAGAGCAGCCAGAGCGTGTCCTCCGACGCCTGGGCCCGCACCGGATCGATGCGCGCGTCGCCGATCGTCTCGAAGAGGGCCAGCTTGCCCCGGCGGGCCATGGCGATCTGCGCGCCCGGGTAGCGCCCTTCTGCGATGTGGCGCGTGACCGTCTCGAGCAGGCGATCGAGCGCCTTCGGGTCGAGGTCGAGCGAAGCGGGCGTTGCGCGTTCGAGAGACACGGGCATGGAAGTCATCTCCTCAGGGTTGATTGGTGGTCCGCCAGTGGGCGGCGATGTCGCCAAGCGGCGCGACCCAGACTCGCGGCGTGTGCTTGACGTGGTCGAGCAATTCGCGCAGGCACGCCAGGCGCGACGGCCTGCCGATGATCTGCGGGTGGAAGGTGAAGTTGGTGACACCGCGGGCTTCGGTGATGCCGTCGAACTCCGTGATCCAGCCCTGGAGCACCGGCCCCGGCGCCTGGATGCTCCGCTGGCCCGTGAACATGAAGAACGGCGCGTCATCCAGCACCCACGACACCGGGATCTCGACGAGGGCGCGGCCGTGCGCTTCCGGGTGCAGGTACGGCACGAGGCGGTCCATCATGTTCGACGAGTACTCGAAGCCGTGCTTTGCGACGAGGTCGAGCGACTTCGCGGAGAGCTGCCAGGCGGGCGCGCGCCAGCCGGCCGGACGGCGCCCCGCCAGCGGCGTCAGCGTCTCGAGGCTCTTCTCGAGGATCGCCTCTTCCCGGTCGGGCTCCAGATCGGACACGCGCTCGTGCTCGTCGCCATGGCAGCCGATCTCGTGCCCCGCCGCCGCGATGACCCGGACGGCATCCGCGTAGTGCGACGCGACCCACGCGGGTACGAAGAAAGACGCGCGGACGTCCACCTTCTCGAGGAGCGCCAGGATGCGCGGCAGCGCCTCGATGGGACCGAAGCGCCCCTGCGACAGCGCGACGGGCTCGTGGACGCCGCGCGCCATCCAGAGCGTCTCGGCGTCCATGTCGAACGTGAACGCGCAGGCCGCCCGGCTCTCGCCGGGCCACCGGGGTGCCGCGGGGGCCGCCGCGCTGGCGTCTGCCATGGGGATCAGAGAGTAGCCCAGACCGGGGTGCGGAGGCCACTCCCACGTGTTGGTGCGTGTCGATCATCCCCGCTTGACTGGCGAGGCTCCCTCGGACAAGCTGTGGCGCGGGCTCGGATCCTTGGAGGGTAAACATGTACGACCTCTTGCTGAAGGGCGGCACCGTCGTCGACGCGGCGAGCGGGCTCGACGGCGTGATGGACGTGGCGATCGAGAAGGGCAAGATCGCGCGGGTCGCCGCGGGCATCGGCTCGAATGAGGCCACGCGGGTGATCGAGGTCGGGGGCAAGCTCGTCACGCCGGGGCTGATCGACTGCCACGCCCATGTGTTCGAGGGCGTGAACCGGACCGGAGTCAATCCAGACCTCGCGGGCGTCTACGCCGGCGTCACGACCATTGTCGACGCCGGGAGCGCGGGGGCGGCCACCTTCGAGGCCTTCCCGCGCCACATCATCCCGCGCTGCCACACCGAGATCGTGCCGTTCCTCCACATCTGCCAGACGGGCCTCGCCACGAACCCGGACATCATCGCCGAGAGCAGCGTGGACCTCGACGACACCGTGCGGGTCGCCACCCGGCACAAGGGGCTCATCCGCGGGATCAAGGCGCGCATGGTGTCGCCGGCGCTCGAGATCATGGGCATGGAGATGCCGCGCGTGGCCAAGCGGGCGGCGAGGGAAGCCGGGATCAAGCTGATGGTCCACATCGGCGACACGACGAAGCGCTACGCCCCGAAGGTGATCCACCCGCTGCTCTCCATGCTCGAGCCGGGCGACATCCTCACGCACTACTTCACGCCGAACCCCGGCGGCGTCCTCGACGCCAACGGCAAGCTCGTGCCCGAGGTCCGCGAGGCCGCGGATCGCGGCGTCTGGTTCGACACGGCGCACGGCCGGATGAACTTCAGCTTCGACGTCGGCCGCCGCGTCATCGACCAGGGCATCCTTCCTCACTGCATCAGCACCGACCTGACCGTGCCCGGGCGCCTCCAGACCGTGCACAGCATGACCGAGATCATGACGCGCTTCCTCGGGCTGGGATTCACGCTCCAGCAGGTCGTGGCGATGTCGACCACGAATCCCGCGAAGGCGATCGGCGCCGAGCAGCGTCTCGGCAGTCTCGAGGCGGGACGGCAGGCCGACGTCTCCGTGCTCGAGCTGCGGCAGGGCGACTGGATGGTTTACGACATACTCGGGTCGGGTCTCCGCGTCGACCGCGCCTTCCTGCCGCACCTGACCGTGAAACGCGGCGCCGTCTTCACGCCAGACTTCGGGCCGCGCCCGTGGGGCTGGGAGCCGGACCGCGTCCTGCCCGAGGGCCCGATCGCCGGCGGATGCTGCTAGCCGACACCGACTCAAAGGAGAACGTGATGATCTCAAAGAGCAAAAGCCCCGACGTTCGTATCCCCGACGTGACGATCACCGACTACGTGCTGCGGCACGCGGCGCGGCTCGGCGACAAGGCGGCGCTGATCGACGGGCCGTCCGGCCGCACGCTGACGTACCGCCAGCTCGCCGAGAGCGTCAAGCGCGCCGCCGCCGGGCTGGCGAAGCGCGGGTTCAAGAAAGGCGACGTCTTCGGCATCTACAGCCCGAACCTGCCCGAGTACGCGATCGTCTTTCTTGCCGTCGCCTCGCTCGGAGGCGTCAACACGACGGCGAACCCGCTCTACACGGCGGACGAGCTGGCGAAGCAGCTCGCGGACTCGAAGGCCCGGTTCCTGGTGACCGTGGCGCCCTTCCTCGACAAGGCGCAGGAGGCGGCGAAGAAGAGCGCGATCGAGGAGATCTTCGTGTTCGGCGAGGCCGGGGGCGCCACGCCCTTCTCCGACCTCCTCAGGGCCGGCGGCGAGCCGCCCGCGGTGCGCATCGACCCGAAGAACGACATCGTCGTCCTGCCGTACTCGAGCGGGACGACCGGGCTCCCGAAGGGCGTGATGCTGACCCACCGCAACCTCGTGGCGAACCTCTGCCAGGTCGAGGGCATGCAGAACTTCGAGGGGTTCAGCGAGAGCGACGTCACGATGGCATTCCTGCCCTTCTTCCACATCTACGGCATGGTCGTCATCATGATGCTGGGAGTTGCCGGCGGCGGCACCATCGTGTCGATGCCGCGCTTCGACATGATGGAGTTCCTCGGGCTCATCCAGAAGTTCAAGGTGACTATCCTGCCCCTGGTCCCGCCCGTCGTCCTCGGGATGGTCAAGCACCCGGCCGTCGCCCAGGCCGACCTCTCGACCGTCCGCCTGGTGTTCTCGGGCGCGGCGCCGCTCGGCGAGGAGATCGCGCGCGAGCTCTCCCTCAAGCTCAAGTGCCCCGTGGTCCAGGGCTACGGCATGACGGAGGCGAGCCCGGTCACCCATCTGAGCCCGACGAAGAACGCGCCGATGAAGCCGGGGTCGGCCGGATGCGTCGTGCCGAACACCGAAGTGAAGATCGTCGACATCGTGACTGGTGGGGAGGTGCCCCAGGGCAAGGAGGGCGAGCTCCTGATACGCGGGCCGCAGATCATGAAGGGCTACCTCAACCAGCCCGGGGAGACGGCGGCCTGCCTCGACGGCGAGGGATGGTACCACACGGGCGACGTCGGCTACGTGGACGAGGACGGGTTCTTCTTCATCGTGGACAGGACGAAGGAGCTCATCAAGTACAAGGGCCTCCAGGTCGCCCCCGCCGAGCTCGAGGCGCTCCTGGTGACGCATCCCGCGGTGCTGGACGCCGCCGTCGTGCGCTGGGCCGACGAGGAGGCGGGCGAAGTGCCCAAGGCCTTCGTCGTGCTGAAGGCCGACGACGCGTCGCGCGCGACCCCCGCCGACGCCATCATGGGCTGGGTGGCGGAGCGTGTCGCGCCCCACAAGCGGATTCGCCACCTCGAGTTCCTCGACCAGATCCCGAAGTCGGCCTCGGGCAAGATCCTCCGCCGCATGCTCATGGACCGGGACAAGTAGCCTCCTGTCTAGGCGCTCCCGCGGAGCCTGAGCGCCGACAGGACGTGCGCCGCGGACCGGCGGGCCCAGTCGCGGGCGCGCTGGCGCATCGAGGGATCGCGGGGCGTCTCCACGGCGGCGGCCGCCGCGGGCGACGCTCCGAGCGCGCCAGCGAACTCGAGGATCTCTCCGTTCACGCGGTCCGGGCACTCGAGCGGGAGCATGTGGCCGGCGCCTTCGATGATGCGAAGCCGCGATCGAGAGATCAGATTGCTGAGACGCGCAGACAGCGCGGGCGGCGTGAGCTTGTCGCGGCTCCCGCACAAAATGACGGTGGGCAGGTCGAGCCGCGCCGCCCGCTCGCCCATGTCCATCGTTTTTGCCGCGCGCATGTCACTGAGCATGGTCTCCGGCCGGCAGGCGCGCAGGTCTTCCATCCCCGCGCTCACGGCCCCGGCGGCCGCTCCGGGGGCGAACAGGACCTTCTTCGCCATCGAAAAGAAGATCATTCTCCTGAGCGGCCCGGGGAGCGCGGAAAGGATTCGCTCCGTCGCGCCGTCGGTGTGCGGGATCTTCGCGCAGCTGGCGAGGAGGACGAGTCCCCTCACCACGTCGGGCCGCCGAGCGGCGAGCGCGATGGCGACGGCTCCGCCGAGCGAGTGGCCGGCGGCGACCACGGGCCCGGTCCCGAGCGCGTCGAGGACGTTCGCGACGGCCTGCGCGTACGTCTCGACGCTCGCCGCGTCACCTGGATCGGATTCGCCGTGCCCGGGCAGGTCGACGGCGAGAACTGACAGGGCGCCCGCGAGACCGCTGAGCTGGTTGGTCCAGCAGCGCGCGCTCACCCCCGAGCCGTGGATGAGCAGGATCACCGGCCCGCCGGCGCGCTCTCCCGCGATCAGATAGGAAACCCGGCGTCCGCCCGCCTCGACGAACCCGCGCCGGAAATCAGGCCGGATCTTGCTGCCCTCGCTGGCCGGCCATCTCGGGGCTGAGGGCCGTGATGATCAGGTCCGCCGTGCCCAGGTTGGTCGCCAGCGGCACGTTGTGGACGTTGCAGACGCGCAGCAGCGCGCGAACATCCGGATCGTGGGGCTGGGACCACAGCGGGTCCACGAAGAAGAAAACGACGTCCACGGCTCCCGTGGCCACGAGCGCCGCGATCTGCGCGTCGCCTCCTTCGGGCCCGCTCAGCAGCTCATCGATCTCGAGACCGACCTTGTCCCGCACGAGCCGGGCCGTGTGCCGCGTCGCGACCAGGTCGAACTGCGCCAGCGTCTCGCGGTTGAAGGTCGCCCAGGCGACGAAGTCCACCTTCTTGTTGTCGTGGGCGATCAGCGCCAGCCGGCGCGCCACGGCTCAGCGCTCTCCCGCGTACGCGGCCTGCGGCGCCGCGGCGGCTCTCCCGCGGCCACCCGCCGCGGCCCGAGACGGACGGCTCGACGGCTTGTCGTCCAGGCCCACGAGGCGGATGAGCACTTTCTTCTCCCGCGCGAGCATGCACAGGAAGGCCGTCGTTTCGCCCTCGGAGATGCCGACCCGCCGCGCCAGATCCTCCGGGCTCATCGGCCCACCGCTTCCAAGGCACTCGACTATCGCGTGCTCGGTCTCGGACCACCAGTCAACCATGGCTCCAGGCCTCCTTTGTCGTCGTGCGCTTCGCCGTTCACCGGGACTGCCTCCATCGTGCCCACGCCCTCGTTACGCTGCGGTGAAATGGCTGTGACCGGCTGTCATAGACGGCAACTCGCGTGGAGGGACACCTGCCCTGATAGGTGCAACGGCTGTGCCATGCGCGGAGGCGTGTAGTCATCGCAACTTGGGCGCGGGCCCCTGGCCCCAGTGCGCACCGCCGCGGCGCTCCCGAGGCGAAGTGCCTCGCGGCTGAGCATGCGTAGCGCCTCTTGTCACATCATCCTTGACACCGCCAGGGGCCGGTCCTAGAGTCACGGGCACTTCCCCCCAATCGTCGCACGGGGTCAACATCGATCCACATCTGAAGGAGCGCGCACGTGGCCAAGAGCGTCGTCACCGCCGAGCGGTTCGCCAGGGGCATGACCTTCGACGAGTACGTCAAGTACGCAGGCAGCGCCGAGAACCTCGCCCGCGAGGCCTTCGGCAGCTATCTCCCGGATGGCGGAGCGCGCCCCGCGCCGCGCAAGGACCAGAGCGCGGTGTTCCGCGACCGCTACGCCAAGACCCGCCTCACCGATGAGCAGGCGGCCGCCATCAAGTGGCTCGCGGCGCAGCCCAACGGGCCGGCCAAGATCCTCGTGATCTCGGAGGACTGGTCGTCGGACTGTCGCCGCGACGTGCCCGCCTTGGCGCGGCTCGCCGAGGCGGGCGGCATGGAGCTGCGGATCTTCAACCGCGACGGCAAGAAGGTCCTCGGGATGCGCCGCCCCGATCCCCCAGCCGCCCCCGACTCGAACCACGATCTCATGCTCGAATTCATGAACAGGAAAAACGGCGCGGAGTGGGCATCGGTGCCGGCCGCGGCGGTCTTCACGAAGGACTTCGAGGAGCTCTGCCGCTACCACGAGTATCCGGCCATGTACCACAAGGACATCATCCGCGGGCGCCAGCAGGCGGCGCGACCCGGTGAGACCGAGGACCAGGCGCGCGAGCGCGGGATGCGGGAGTTCGGGGCCATGCAGGCATCGCCTTTCTTCGACCTGTGGGCGTCCGCGGCGGTCACGGAGATCATCAGCGCGCTCCACGAGAGGCTGGTGGTCGGGGCGAAGTGAGCGGCGCGTCCGGCGTCGAGATCATCGAGGACCCCGAGGACGCGCGCCTCGCCGACTACCGCGAGATCCGCGACGCGGAGCGGCGGCTTCGCAGCGGCACGTTCATCGCCGAGGGGCGCCTCGTGGTGCGCCGCCTCCTCAGCGCCGGGCGCTACCGCGTGCGGTCCGCGCTCGTCACGCCGCCCGCGCTCCACGCGCTCGGGGACGCGCTCGCCGCCGCGGGCGTTCCGGCCTACCTCGTTCGCCAGGACACCGTCGAGGCGGTCGTGGGCATGGAATTCCATCACGGCTGTCTCGCCGTCGGTGAGCGAGGCGCCGGGCCCACCGCCGAAGCAATCCTCGCCGAGCCTCGATGTGAGCAGCTGGTGGTCCTGGAAGGACTTGGCGACTCGAGCAACGTCGGCGCGCTCTTCCGCAATGCGCTGGCGTTCGGCGTGGGCGCCGTGCTCCTCGCCCCGGGCACCGCCGACCCGCTCTACCGCAAGGCCATCCGCGTCTCGTCGGGCGCGACCGTGGCCATGCCTTTCGCGCGGCTTGCCGACTGGCCGAATGATCTCAAGCGGCTGCGCGACGCCGGCTACACCGTGGTGGCGTTGACGCCGCGCGCGGAAGCCCTGGACATCGGTGAGCTGGGCGCGGGGCGTCCGCTGCCTGCGCGGCTGGCCTTGCTCCTCGGCACGGAAGGCCGCGGGCTCAGCGCGGAAGCCCTCGTGGCGTCTGACCTGCAGGTCCGCATCCCGATGGCGCCCGAGATGGACTCGCTCAACGTGGCGGCCGCCGGCGCCGTCGCGCTCCACTGGCTGAGCCGGATCAAGTCCAGGACCTGAGCCGCGCGTCGCTCGTCAGGCCTGCTTGGCTTCCAGCTCCGCCCAGCGCGTGTAGAGCCGGGTGACCTCTCCGCGCGCGGCCTCGAGGGCCGCGTAGCGGACCTGTAGCGCCGCCGGGTCGGCGGCGATCGCGGGGTCTTCCGCGGCGTGCCGGCACGCCGCGGCCGCCTTCTCCGCCGCGAGGACAGCCCGTTCCATGCCGTCCCACTCACGCTGCTCGAGGTAGCCGAGGCGCTTCGTCCGGAGGCGCGGCGTCTGTGCGGGTGGCCCGCCGGGCTGGGCGCGTGGCGCCGGCGCGCGCTTGATGCGGGCGGCTTCCCACTGCGCGTAGTCGGCGTACGTCTCGGCGCCGCCCTCGCCGTCGACGGCCAGGATCACCGTGGAGACGCGGTCGAGCATGAACCGGTCGTGGGTGACGAGGACCAGGCCGCCGTCGAACTCCGCGAGGCTATCCTCGAGGACCTCGAGGGTCGGGATGTCGAGGTCGTTCGTCGGCTCGTCCAGGATCAGCAGGTCGGCGGGCTCACACATCAGGCGCGCGATGAGAATCCGGGCTTGCTCGCCGCCCGACAGGCGGCCGACGGGCATTTCGAGCTGCTCGGGACGGAAGAGAAAGCGCTTCGCCCACGAGGCGACGTGGACTCTCCGGCTCTTCCAGACGATGGTGTCCCCCTCCGGCGCGAGCGCGCGGCGCAGCGACTGCGTGGGGTCGAGGCCCGCCCTGTGCTGCTCGAAGCGGACGAGACGGAGGCCGTCGGCGCGCTCGATCGTCCCGGCGTCCGGGGCGAGCGTGCCCGCGAGCAGGTTCAGCAGCGTCGTCTTGCCGCTGCCGTTCGGGCCCATGAGCCCGACGCGCGTGCCCGGCGTGATCGTGAGGTCGAGGCCGCGGATCAGTGCGCGGCCGCCGAGCGCCTTGGACAGGCCGCGCACGGCGACGAGCCGGCGAGTCCGGCGCTGCGAGGAGGTAAAGTCGATCCCCGCGGCGCCGGTGGCGGCGCGCGCCCTGACTAGGCCGAGCTCCGTGATGAGCCGGCCCGCCTCCTTGATGCGCCCCTTCGCCTTGGTGGCCCGAGCCTTGGCTCCCCGGCGAAGCCACTCGATCTCGCGCCGGACGATGTTGGCGAGCGATTCCTCGTAGGCGGCCTGGCCGCGCAGGAAGTCGTCCCGGCGGGCGAGGAAGTCGCTGTACCGCCCGTCGGTCTGGAAGAGGCCGGCAGGGTAGGCGCGGCTCAGCTCCAGCATGCGCGTGGCCACGTGCTCCAGGAAATAGCGGTCGTGGCTGACGAGGATGACAGCGCGGACCCGCTCGGCGAGAACGCCCTCGAGCCAGAGGATGCCCTCCACGTCGAGGTGGTTGGTCGGCTCGTCCATCAGCAGCACGTCGGGCGCGGCCGCCAGCGCGCGCGCGATCGCGAGGCGCTTGGTCCAGCCGCCGGACAGCGTGTCGACCTCCGCGCGCCCGTCGTCGAATCCGGCGCGGCCCAGCGCCTGCGCGATGCGGCCCGGCCGCTCGCCCGCGTCTACCCCGACGAGAGCCTCGCCGATGACGTCCTCGACGGCGACGCCCGCGGGAAGGATGGGGTCCTGGGGCACGTAGCCGACGCGCACACCGCCGCGGACGGAGCGCGTGCCACCGTCGGGCGGCTCGAGCCCCGCCAGGATCTTGAGAAGAGTGGACTTGCCTGAGCCATTGGGGCCCACGAGACCGACCTGGTCGCCTTCGAAGAGCCCGAACGAGAGCTCTTCGAAGAGCGACCGGGTCCCGTACGCCTTGCTGACCGCCTCACAGCTGAGGAGCAGCGACCGGGCCATCCGGGGCTACTTCTTCTTCTTCGGCTTCTTCTTTTCCTTCTTCATGCCCATGCCTTTCGCCATGCGCTCACCCCCCTTCGTCGGGTGATTATACCGTTCCCGCCCGTCGCTTGACGAGGCAGGGTGCGGCGGATCACTATCTGGCCTCATGGGAAGCCGGGCCGAAATCATGAGCCGGGGTGAAACGAGAAGGAGATCCGATGCCTGTTACGCGCTTTGAGACGACGGAGAGGCGCCCGCTCGCCGGCGGGCGCGCGTTCGGTGACGCGGGCCGCTACGAGGAAATCGCAGGCAGGCTGCACTTCGCTGTCGATCCTGGCCATCCGTGCAATCGCGCCATCACCGACCTGGCGCTGGCGCCGCGGGATGCGGCCGGGCGCGTCGCGTTCGCGGCCGACGTGTCAATCCTGATGCCCGTCGATCGCGCGCGGATGAGCCGCCGATTCATTCTCGACGTCGTGAACCGCGGCAACACGGTTGCCGTCCCGAACTTCAACCATGCCACGCGCCCGGCCTTCGGGCCCGGCAGCGACCCGCGCCCGCCCATCGACGCCGGCGACGGCTGGCTCATGCGGCGCGGCTGGGTGGTCGTCTCGTGCGGCTGGCAGTGCGACCTTCCGCCGGGCGTGCCCGGCCTCCTGAGGCTCGAGGCTCCGGAAGCGCTCGGGCCCGACCGCGGGAGGCTCACGGGGCGCGTCTACGTCCAGCTCCAAGCGCCGGTGGACGTGCCCGACTTCCTGCTCTCGGATCGCGGCCACGAGCCGTACGAGGCGGCGGATCTCGACGAACGCGGCGCCGTCCTCGTGGTGCGCGACCAGCCGGACGGTCCGGCAGAGGTAATCCCGCGCGTGCGGTGGCGGTTCGCCCGCGTGGAGGGAGAGCGTGTCATCCCCGACGCCGGCCACATCTACCTGGCAGGCGGCTTCGCCAAGGGCCGGATCTACCAGCTCGCGTACACGGCCGTCGGCGCCCGCGTGCTCGGTCTCGGGATGGCGGCGCTGCGCGACTGTGCCGCGTGGCTCAAGCACGGGAGCGCGGCCGAGGGCAATCCCGCGCCGGGCGCGCTTCGTCACGGCTTTGCCTACGGCCGCTCGCAAACGGGGCGCCTCCTGCGCACGATGATCCATCACGATCTCAACGCCGACGAGGCGGGCCGGCGCGCGCTCGACGGCATCATCGCCAACGTGGCCGGCGCGATGCTCGGCGAGTTCAACGACCGCTTCGGGCAGAACTCGAAGGACCGGCCGGCGATGATGGACCACTTCGAGCCGTTCCAGGTCGAGCCGCGCGGCGGCCTCAAGGTCTTCTACACGAATACCTCGTTCGAGTACCACCGGGGCGACGCCTCGCTGATCCACACCGACCCCACGGGCGCGCGCGATATCGAGCCCGGCCCCGACGTGCGCGTCTACCACTTCGCCGGCACCGAGCACGGGACCGGCATCTGGCCGCCCGCGGACGCCCAGGCCGTCGCGGCGGACCCGCGCGGGTGGATCGAGCGCGCGCAGCACCTCCGCGGGGTCGTGAACTACGGCCGGCTCCTCCGCGCCTGCCTCGTGAACCTCGACCGGTGGGTGACGGAAGGCGTGCCGCCGCCGCCCAGCCGTCATCCGCGCGTCGCCGACGGCACCGCGGTCGATCCCGCCTCGCTCGGCGCGGCGTTCGCGCGCATTCCGGGCGCCCGCTACCCGGGCCATTGTGCGGTCGCGCACCGACAGGACTTCTCGACGCTGCCGCCGCGGCAGGGCGCCGCCTACGGCGCGCGCGTGAGCGCGGTGGACCCCGACGGCAACGAGCGGGCGGGGATCGCCGTGCCCGAGTTGAGCGTGCCGCTCGCCACGCATACGGGCTGGAACCTTCGGCATCCTGAGAGCGGCGGCGCCGAGCAGCTCCTCTACTTCGCCGGCGCGACGCTGCCCTTCGCGGCGACCCGCGCGGAGCGCGAGGCGGCCGGCGACCCGCGGCTTTCGATCGCCGAGCGGTACCGCTCGCGCGAGGACTACCTGGCCCGCGTCGCCGCGGCCGCGCGGGCGCTCGTCGCCGGACGCTATCTGCTCGAGGAAGACATCGAAACTTCGGAGGTGTTCGCGGCACGGATGTGGGACACGTGGGCCCCGAAGGCCTGAGTGACATCCAAGGGAGGCACCGACATGGGTCTGCTCGACGGAAGGGTGGCCATCATCACCGGCGCGTCAAAGGGCATCGGGCGCGCCCTGAGCCTGCGCTTCGCGCGTGAAGGCGCCGCCGTGGTCTGCGCGGCGCGCTCCGCAGGTCTCGTGATGGAGACGGCGGCGCAGGTGAAGCTCGCTGGCGGCCGCGCGATCGCGGTGGTATGCGACCTTTCGCTGGAGGACGAGGTCCGCGGCATGGTGGCCGCCGCCGTGAAGGAATTCGGCAGAGTCGACACCCTCGTCAACAATGCCGGCGACGGGGGCCCTACCAGGCCGGTGCAGGACTACTCGATCGAGGATTGGCGCTACACCATCGACTCCTGCCTCACCAGCTCGTATCTCTGCACGCGCTTCGTCGTGCCCGAGATGATCAAGGCCGGCGGCGGCGCCATCGTGAACATCTCCTCGGGCGCCGGCCGTCGCGGGTTGCCCTACCGGATCGGCTACTGCTCCGCCAAGGCGGGCCAGGTCGGCATGACGTTCGGCATGGCCCTCGAGCTGGCGCCGCACAACATCCGCGTCAACTGTGTCGCCCCCGGTGCCGTGGAGGGCGACCGCATCGACCGGGTCATAGCCGGCCAGGCCGAGGTGCGCGGAATTTCCGTGGAGAAGATGCGGGCCGCCATGATCGAGCGTTCGCCGCTGAAGCGCATGGTCACGGCCGACGATATCGTGGACGCGACGGTCTTCTTCTGCAGCGAGATGACGCGCAGCGTGTCGGGGCAGGTCCTCGCCGTCAATGCGGGCGAGCCGGCCGGCTGAGCCCAGGTACCGCTCAGCGGGCGCGGCGCAGGACGAGGAAGTACTGGTGCGGCAGGACCGGGCGATCGGCCACGAGCCTGAGCCCGGCGCGGCGCGCGTCGCGCAGGAAGCGCGCGCGGGAGACGCGGCGCTTCGCCGGCGGGCCGAACTCCGTCTCTTCGTCCCAGTCGATGTTCACGACGCGGGCGTTCTTCGGCAGCGCTGCGACCAGCCGGCGAAGGAACGCGACGCGGCCGTGCATGTGGTGGTAGCAGTTGATCAGCACCGCCACGTCACAGCGCCCGCGCGGCAGCAGCGGGTCGTCGTCGCGGCTCAGGACCGGCGTGACGTTGCGCGCGCCCACGCGGGCCATGCGCCGGCGCAGCACGCTGAGGACGGCCGCCTCGGGGTCGACCGCGTAGATGTGACCGGACGGGCCCACGGCGCGAGCGAGCCGCGGGGTGAAGTATCCCGGGCCAGAGCCGATCTCGGCGACGACCTGGCCGCGGCGCAGCCCGAGCGCCCGCACGAGGACGGCGGGTTTCTGCCATCGTGCCCGGCGCGGGTTCAATTGCCGGCGCAGCGCGCCGGCCAGCTCTTTCGGCGTCATACGTCTCCTCGCGGGACTCTCGAGATGGTGGAAAGGGTGGCCCTATTTGGCACGCACCTGCCGGCGCCGTCAAGCGACCCCTTCGCGGCCGTGCTATGGTTCCTGTGCGCTTCGACCCCACGCTCTGCCGGAGGCACATGATGGAGCTCTACGACGTGATGCGCGCCACCTTCGCCGCGCGCGAATTCACAGCCGACCCGTTGCCTGAGCAAACGCTCGGCAAGATCCTCGACAACGCCCGCTTCGCCCCCAGCGGCGGCAACCGTCAGGGCTGGCGCGTCATCGTGGTCCGCGATTCCGCCACGAAGCGGGCGCTGGCGGACCTGAGCGGCATGGCGGCCAAGAGGTACGCCGCCCAGGCGGAGAACGGCGAGAACCCGTGGAATACCATCGACCCGCCCGGCGTGGACGCCGCGACCATCGAGCGCACCCCGCCGCCGCCGCGCCTCACGGAGCCCATCGCGAAGGCGCCCGTGGTGCTCGTCCTCTGCGTCGACCTCAAGGTCGTCGCCTCGATGGACCAGGACCTCGAACGCATCGGCATCGTGAGCGGCGCGTCCATCTACCCGTTCGCCTGGAACGTCTTGCTGGCGGCTCGTCACGAGGGCTTCGGAGGCACCATCACGACGCTCGCCACCGCCCAGGAGCCGAAGGTCCAGGCGCTCCTCGGGATCCCCGCGCACGTCGCGGTGTGCGCGGTCATGCCGCTCGGCCGGCCCGCCCGGATGCTGACGAAGCTCAGGCGGAAGCCGGTTGCCGAGTTCGCGATGCGCGAGCGCTGGGGAGGACCGCCACTGTGAGCACGCATGCCTGAGCGCGACCGGATCGCCGAGTTCAAGGAAGTGGCCGACATGATGCCGGACGATCCTGTCGTCCGCTTCGGCCTGGCGGCCGCGTACCTCGAGGCCGGCCAGGCCGAGAACGCGGTCAGGGAATACAAGGAGACGATCCGGCTCAAGGCCGACTACTCCGCCGCGCATCGCGGCCTCGGCCGCGCGCTCGAGCGCGCCGGACGACGCGAGGAGGCGCTCGCCGCGTACCGGAAGGGGCTCGAGGTGGCGGCGCGGACCGGCGATCTCCAGACGAAGAAAGAGATCGAGGTGTTCGTGCATCGTTTGGAGACGGCGGATGCGTGAGAGGAGGGACCGATGAGCGTGACCATCCTGTACAAGGAGAGGCCGCCGTACACTGCCGCGGCCACTGCCGAGGGCGGCGACCTGTGGGTGCCGTCGGATGAGCTGGCGGCGGCCACCGGCTGGGAGCTCCGGCCCGAAGGCACGTGTCGCGGCGACGTGTGCGTGCCCATTCCGCGGGGACGTGACGGAGAGTTCGTGCGGGACGGGCGCGCGCGCTTCAATCTCGCCGCGCTTGCTCGGCTCTGCGCGGAGCCCGTGGTCCGCGACGACGCGAACGAGGTGTGGTCCTTCGGCACCGCCGCGACGCGCCTCGACGACATGCGGTCGCTCCAGGCGCCGGACTTCACTCTGCCCGATCTCGAGGGCCGGGCGCACGCGCTGACAGACTACCGAGGCAAGAAGATCTTCCTCGTGTTCTGGGCGTCCTGGTGAGGGTGCCGCTTCGACCTGCCCGTGTGGCAGGCGCTCTACGATGAGCTGCGGGCCAGGACCTTCATCGTCATTGCGGTCGCGCTCGACAGCGGCGGACCCGCAAAGACCGGGCAGTGGATCAGCAACGCGAAGGCGACCTATCCGTGCCTCATCGACGAGCGCCATGTGACCGCCGAGCTGTACGGCGTCGTGAACGTGTCCTCGGCGGTATGGATCGACGAGGCCGGGAGGATCGTGAGGCCGGCGGAGACGGCGGGCGTGAGCGACGCGTTCCGCACGGAGCTGGACCGCGCCACCAAGCAGATGAGCGCTCGGGGCACGGCCGAGCGCGAGCGCGTGCGCGGGGCGTATCTCGATGCGCTGCGGGACTGGGTCGTCAGGGGGCCGGCGAGCCCGTACGCGCTGTCTCACGCCGTGGCGCGCGCGCGCCTGCCGCAGGTGACCGGGGCGCACGCGCTCGCGGCGGCCAACTTCCGCCTGGGCCAATACCTCCACGCGAGCGGGCGGCCGCAGGCGGCGGCGCCGTATCTTGCGGCGGCGCGCCGGCTGCATCCCGAGAGCTGGAGCTACCGGCGGCAGACCTGGGAGCTGGAGGAGCCGGGCAAGGCGGGCGGCGCCGAGTTCTGGGCCGCCGTGGACGCTCTCGGCGATCGTCCGTACTATCTTCCGACCGTGCTGGAACCGTAGCAGGCCGCCGATAAGGGCCCATCTGCTTCGTTGGCTCGGTCGCTCCTCGTTCAACGTACGGAGAGTACGCCTCGCTCGTCGCATCCCTCGCCGCCTCGCATCTGGACCCTTCTCGCCGGCCTGCAGGATCGGGCGCGCGGGTTCAGTCGCTGTCGGCGGGCCTGGCTCGCGAGCGCTTCACGGCTCCGCGCAGTTTCTTCCCGGCGAGCCGCCGTCGCCGCGCGCCGGCCGTCGGCGCAGTGTGCACGCGCCGGCGCGGCGCTGTGAGGGCCGCCCGGATCAGGCCGGCGACCCGCGCGCGGGCATCCTCGAGGTTGCGGGCCTGATTGCGGGTCGCCTGGCTCGTGATCGCGAGCCGGCCGTCGGCGTCCAGCCGGTGGCCTGCGAGCGCGCTCAGCCGGGCCCGTGCCGCGTCCGAGAGCCCTTCGATTCCCGCCAGGTCCACGCGCAGATCAATCTTGGTCGCGACCTTGTTCACGTTCCGGCCGCCCGGCCCCGAGGCCCGCACGGCGTGGACCGTCAGCGCCGGCGGCGGGACGCGCACCGTATCCGTCACGACGATCGCTTCGCCCATGCGGCCAGTGTAGCCTATGGCCGGGGCGCAGCGGTTTGACCCGTCCCCACCGATCTGGCACGATCTCCGCCATGCCTCAGCCCTTGAGCGAATTCGTTCTCGCCTCGTTCGCCGCCTTCTTCGTCACCGTCAACCCGATCCAGTCGGCCGCGCTCTTCGCCGCCCTCACGTCGACCGGCGATCCGGCCTGGCGCGGGCGCACGGCCATGAAGAGCGTGGCCGTCGCCACCGGGCTTCTATTCACCTTCGCGCTTTTCGGCGACGACCTCCTGCGTTTCATCGGGATCAGCCTCGCGGGCGTGCGCGTGGGCGGCGGCATCCTGCTCCTGCTCGTGTCCATCGACATCGTGTTCGGCCGGTCGATCGCCCAGCCGTCCGGCCCAGGCGGCTCTACGTCGACCGGCGCAGGGGACATCGCCGTCTTTCCCCTCGCCACGCCGATCATAGCGGGTCCGGGCGCCATCACGGCGGTGACGGTCCGGGCCAGCGAAGCGGACAACGCGGTCGTCGCGACAGGACTCCTTCTGATTGTGCTCGGCGTCGTCATGCTGCTCACGCTGGGAGCGCTGCTCGCCGCCGCGACAATCCAGCGCTGGCTCGGCGACACGGGGATGAGCGTCGTCATCCGGGTTCTCGGTATCTTGTTGACCGCGCTCTCGGCGGAGATGATCTTGCGGGGACTCAAGGACAGCGGGATCTTCCTCCGCTAGCAGGCTGCTGAAAGAGGCCCAGCTGCTTCGTTGGCGCCCTCGGCCGCACGCTCAACGTAGAGGGACCATGCCTCGCGCGCGGCCGCCGGGCGCCGCCTCGCATCTGGACCTTTTTGGGCAGCCTGCGAGGTTTTGAGCAACCTGCCAAGAGCCCGCGAGCCGGACTTCGGGCTCCCCGTCAGGACTTATGACAGGTGGCGCACTTCTCCCCGTCCATCACCTCGAAGGCCTTCTTGCCGTTGTGGCAGGCGCCGCAGGCCTTGCCCCCCGCCATGTCATCCATGGTGAACGTGACGCCTCCCTTCTGCATCTTGAAGAGGCCCGGATGGCAGTCGGCGCACTTGGCTCCGCGCCCGAGGTGGGACGCGTGCGTGAACGTGACGGGCCCCGGCGACCCTGCGGCGGCGAACGTGATCGCCGGCGGGCCCGCGGCGGCTCCCTTTGCCGTGAAGCTGTGGCACTGGGCGCAGGCCTTGCCGGAGTTGTGCTGGGCCCTGTCGGCGTGGCACGTGAGACAGGTTTCTCGCGCCGCCGGCGTCCAGGCGTGCGGTGCGTGGCAGGTCGTGCAGCCCGCCCCGGCATGGGTCGTCGCCTTGTGCAGGCCGGCGCGCTCCGCGTGGCAGGTCGTGCAACCCGCCAGCGGCTGGATCTGCTGGTCTTTTTGGTGGCACTGGTTGCACTGGAGGCTCGCCATGGGCGTGCCCGGCGCTCCGATCTTGTGACAGCCGCTGCACGTGGGCGGCTTCGCGGGGCCGCCGGTGTGGCAGGTATCGCACAGGATCCTCGCGTGCTTGCCGCCGAGCTTCCACGGGTGGGCGAAAGCCGGCGTCGCCGCCACACGCTGCAGGCCCGCCGTGGTCGACTGCAGGAAGTCGTGGCAGATGCTGCAGCTGTTGCTGAGCGGGATGCCTTCCTGGTTGACGTGCTTGCCGTCATGACAGCGGAAGCATCCCGGGAACTCCTTGTGGCCGAGGTTGTCCGGGTAGGCCTGCCAGTTCACCTTCATCTCGGGAAAGAAGTTCCGGTGGAAGGCCTTCTTGACTTCCTCGACCGCAGGCCGCAGGCGCTCCTCGTAGTCCTTGGCCAGGGCTGGGTACTCTTTCTCGTAGAACGCGCGGATGAATCGCTCGATCCCCTGGTCCGCCTCGGCGGAGGTCTTGTAGGGCTGTACCATCGCCTCGACGGCCACCTTCTTGATGAAGGGCAGGTTGGCCGGGATGCTTCCCGCTTCCAGGGAGAGGTCCACCGCCCGCGACGGCGGTAGGTATTTGTGGCTGGGGCGGTTGTGGCAGTCCACGCAGTCCATGCGCCGCCTTTCGGCCCGCTTCAGCTGGTCGGGTGTGAGCGGATTGTCCGTCGAGACCCACTCCGTGACCCGGCCGGCGGCGTCCTCCGCCCGCATCCACGGGATGACCTGGCGCCGCTCGTCGGAGGCGATGTACCAGACCTTCTCGGAGATGTTCATGTGCCAGTGGATACCCGCGCTCAGTCCCCGGACGCCGCCGCCCCCCGTCTTGATCAGGAGATTTATCTCGCGGCGCGTGTTCCCCTCGTCGGAGGCGTAGTGCGCCCGCGTCGCCAGCTGCTCGCCCCAGAACTTGGCGGGCCAGTGGCACTGCTCGCAGGTCTGCTGGGCCGGGCGCAGGTTGTGGATCGGCGTGGCGATCGGGCGGGGGTACTTGTTGAACAGGACGGAGTAGATCTGGTACGAGCCGGACAGCTTCGAGCGGACGAACCACTCCGCCCCCGGTCCGATGTGACAGGACGCGCACGCGACGCGGGCGTGCGCCGATTCCTGATACGCGGTGAACTCGGGATGCATCACCGCATGGCAGGCCTGCCCGCAGAACTGGACGGAGTCGGTGAAGTGGTACGCCTGGTAGCCGCCGACCGCGGACAGCCCGAGGAACAGGAAGAGGAGCAGCAGCGCTCCGCCGAGGATCATCCTGTGCCTCGGCACGTTCAGGTCGATCTGGGGCAGCACCAGGAATTCCCGGCCGTGACGGAGCCGCACAAAGCTCATGGCGGCCCCGACCACCGTCAACCCGAGGCCGGCCATGGTGAGGCCGGGCAGGAGCATGTAGGTGACGATGCCGACGTAGGGATTGTGGCTGGGAGCGAGGATGTCGACCAGGATCAGGAAGATGTTGGTGGCAAATGCGACCCCGGCGATGAGACCCCCGGCGAGGCTGACGTAGTTGCGGAAAAGATGGCGAAATCTGATGGGTGCCCGTGCCGCGTCCATGGCCGCTCCCTTGAGAGGTCGAGACTGCTGCTACCAGGCGGAAGACATCCTGACGATATTCGCCGTGGAGGACCGTGAAACGCAAGGTCCTTCTTCGGCGCCGGCCGATCATCGATGGTTCGTTCATGCTAGGCTCGTACCCGAGATCTCGACTTCACGATCCATTGGGGGCATCCATGCGCAGGGGCCGTGTCACGGTGGCCGGGGTTCTGCTGGCGGCGATGGTGGCTCTGCTGGGCGGGCCGGGGACAGGTGATGCGCAGACGCGCCCCCTCCCGCCGGGGCACCCGCCCACAGGGGAATCAGGAGCGCAGCCCGCCATCCCGGGGCCGCATCAGGGCAGCGGGGCCAATGGCCAGGCGCTCCACTGGAAGTCGCCGGCGGGCTGGACGGAAGAGGCGCCGTCGTCTTCCATGCGCCGCACCCAGTACCGCATACCGGGCCCGGGTGGCCCCGCGGAATGCGTGGTTTTCTACTTCGGGCCGGGGCAGGGCGGCGATGCCAAGGCGAACGCGGCCCGCTGGGCCTCTCAGTTCCAGCGCGCCGACGGCGCGGCCGTGGGGGACGCCGTGAAGACGCGGGAGATCAAGGTCGGCGACATCCCCGTGGTCCTGGTCGAGGTCACGGGAACGTATGTCGGAGGGATGGGGAGCGGGCCGAGCGGGCCCGAGCGGCCGAACTACATGCTGCTGGGGGCCATCGCCAAAGGCCCCGACGCAAACTGGTTCTTCCGGGCGACGGGGCCTCGCGCGACGCTGGAGGCGCAGCGGGCAGCCTTCGACGGCCTGGTTCGCTCCATCAAGCGCGCTCCGTGAGCAGCCGGGGCCACGTCTTGCGTTCCGCCGTCGCAGGGCCGGCCCGATGACCGACAGCATGCCGGGACCGACGTCGCACACGTATTTTTCCCAGCGCCTGCGGCTGCACTACGTGGACTGGGGAAACGCCCGCAAGCCTCCGCTGCTCCTGCTCCACGGCGGGCGCGATCACTGCCGGAACTGGGACTGGACCGCGGCGGCGCTCAGGAGCGACTGGCACATCATCGCGCCCGACCTGCGTGGTCACGGCGACAGCCAGTGGTCGCCGGACGGCAGCTACACGATGGCCGGCTACATCTACGACCTCGCGCAGCTCATCCATCAGCAACGGCTGGCGCCGGTCACGATCGTCGCGCACTCCCTCGGCGGCAACATCGCGCTCCGCTACGCGGGCATCTATCCCGATACGGTGGCGAGGCTGGCGGCCATCGAGGGGCTCGGCCCGCCACCGCGCGTGCTGGCCGAGCGGGCCGCCAAGCCCATCGATGAGCGCATGGACGACTGGATCCGCGAGCAGCGCGGCCTTGCCGGCCGCTTGCCGAGGCGATACGCGTCGATCGAGGACGCCTTCCATCGCATGCAGGAGGAGAACCCCCATCTCTCTGCAGAGCAGGCACGGCACCTGACAGTCCAGGGTGTCAATCAGAATGAGGACGGCACCTACAGCTGGAAATTCGACAACTACGTGCGTGCCTGGCCTCCCTACGACATGACCGGCCACGACATCAAGAGCTTGTGGTCCCGGATCGACAGCCCGACCCTTCTCCTGTACGGGAAGGAGAGCCAATCCGGCAATCCGGCCGAGGACGGTCGCGCCGCGCCGTTTCGCGACGCCACCGTCGTCGGCATCGACAAGGCGGGGCATTGGCTGCACCATGACCGCCTGGACGAGTTTCTCCGGATCATCCGCGAGTTCCTCAAGGACTGATCAGAAGGAGCGGCAATGAGCACGATGACGGCGGAGCCGATTGCCGGCCCCGAGGCGTGGCTGGGCGCCGACATGGCGCGGTCCACGGAGTGGATCCGGCCCGTGTCCGCCTCGGCGGCAGCCGAGCTGGATGCGGCGCTCCGCGGCCTCCAGCGGCGCGGCCTGTCGTGGCCGGGCTTCGGCCGCGACGATTTCCCGCTTCCGACGTTCTCGCGCGAGCTCGGGAGCGTCCTCGGTGAGCTGGAGCACGGGCGCGGGTTCGTGCTCCTTCGCGGCATTCCCGTCGGCCGCTACACCCCGGAGGAGCTGAAGAACCTCTACTGGGGTCTCGGCGCCCACCTGGGCCACCCCCGCTACCAGAACGCGCAGGGCGAGCTGATCGGCGAGGTGCGGGACGAGAACCGGCTCTATGGAGAAGTTCGCGAGGTGGCGATGGACGCGGCGCTCGGACGCTCCTCGCGCTCGAAGGCGCGCTCGAGCGGGCCGCTCCGCTTCCACACCGACCGCTGCGACCTCGTGACCCTCCTGTGCGTGCGCAAGGCGCGCGCCGGCGGCTTGAGTCGGATCGTGAGCGCGGTGAGCGTGGCCAACGCGATTCTCGCCCGGCGACCCGACCTCCATGCGCTCCTCCGGCAGGACTACTGGCGGAGCCGCCAGGGCGAGGAGGCCGGCGGCGAGCGCCAGACATACGCGCTGCCGCTCTTTGCGGCGCACAATGGAAAGTTCACGACGCAGTACTCGCGGACCTTCGTGGAGGCCGCGCAGAAGCTCACGGGCGTCCCGCGCCTGACCGCGGCGCAGGTGGAGGCGCTCGACCTGCACGCCGAGATGTGCGAAGAGCTGGCCTTCACCATGGAGATTGAGCCCGGCGACATCCAGCTCCTCAACAATCACGTGATCTACCACGGCCGGACCGCGTACGAAGACGCTGACGGCCCGGACCGCGACAGGCTGCTCTTGCGCCTCTGGCTCTCGCCGCGCAACAGCCGGGAGCTGCCGCCCGGCTTCGAGACGCTATGGGGCACGACGACGCCGGGCGCGCCGCGTGGCGGAATCGCCCAGCCGTCGCCGGCCGGGGGACACGATCAAAGGCGGTGACACATAGGCCGGCGCGCTGATCGAAAGATAAGCGCTCGCGGCTGATCTGCCTGTCGTCATAGTCGAAGCGAATCTTGGTCCCGATCACGCGCGGCTCATCAGCCGACTACGCTCCGACGGCGCTCAGCGCCGCGCGGAGCGCGCGAAAGGGCGGCGGAATCGTTCGTTTCGCGTATCTCTGTCCGTTGCCGCGCCCTCGCGTGGACGGCCACGATCGCGTCGTCGCGGACACCGACCGGGAGATGGCCCGCATCACGGCCGACGCTCTCGAGCGACTTGCCGCACTTGCGTCGGGGATGGAAGGAGTGCCGGTGGAGAAGGTTGTCCGCTTCGGTCGCCTTGGCGCGGAGCTGATCATCGAGGCGGAGGCGTTCGACGCGGATCTGGTCGCGCTGGCTGCGGGGCCGCCTCCGAGCCTGGCAGCTCCGGCGGGCGGCTCTTGCATCGAAGGCCCCCGTGCTCCTGCTGCCGCTGCCACCCGAAGGCGCGCGTGCCTGCCCGGGAGGCGCCGCGGCGGTTCCCGCGCTGCGGTAGATGGGGGCGCGGAGCGTGAGTCGACCTGCGCCGGGCCGTCTGGCAGTATCGCCGCCACGACGACCTACGCAGAGCAACCTCCGCGCAAGCAAGGAGGCGTGCCATGACCGCTCGACGCGCGCTCGTCCTGATCTTAGCCGTCCTCGTGCTGGCCTTCGCCGGGGCGCCCGGGAAAGGAGTCGCCGCCCCCGACGGCCAGGTCATCTGGGGCGTGCACGTGTCGCTGGCGCCGACCTGGTTCGATCCCGGTGAGACCCCCGGCATGATCACGCCCTTCATGGTGCTCTACGCGCTGCGCGACGCCATGGTGAAGCCCATGCCCGGCCAGCCCGCGGCCGCGAGCCTGGCCGAGTCGTGGTCCGTTTCAAAGGACGGTCTCGTCTACGAATTCCTCCTCCGAAAGGGATGCGGTTTCACAACGGCGACCCCGTCACCGCCGAGGACGTGAAGTTCTCGTTCGAGCGCTACCGCGGCAGCTCCAGCAAGATGATGAAGGAGCGGGTCGCCGCCGTGGACGCGGTCGATTCTGCGCGTATCCGCTTCCGCCTCAAACAGCCGTGGCCCGACTTCCTGACCTTCTACACGAATGCCACGGGCGCAGGCTGGATCGTGCCGAAGAAGTACATCGAGAAGGTCGGGGACGAGGGCTTCAAAAGAGCGCCGGTGGGCGCCGGGCCCTACAAGTTCGTCTCGTTCACCCCGGGGGTCGAGCTGGTCCTCGACGCCTTCGACCAATACTGGCGGAAGACCCCCAGCGTCAAGCGTCTGGTCTTCCGGGTCATCTCCGACGAGTCCACGCGGCTGGCGGCGCTCAAGCGCGGCGAGGTGGACATCGCGTATTCCGTGCGCGGCGAGCTGGCCGAGGAGCTCCAGCGGACGGCGGGTCTCACGCTCAAGCCTGCGGTCATCCAGGCCACGTTCTGGCTCTACTTCCCCGACCAGTTGGACACCAAGTCGCCGTGGCACGACCGGCGGGTGCGTCAGGCCGCGAGCCTGGCCGTGGACCGGCCGACCCTCAACCAGGCGTTGACCCTCGGATACTCCAGGCTCACCTCCAGCATCATCCCGAGTCCATTCGATTTCTTCTGGCCCGCGCCCGCGCCCGTCTACAGCGTCGCCCGCTCCAGGCAGCTTCCCGCCGAGGCCGGCTACCCGAACGGTTTCGATGCCGGTGAGTATCTCTGCGACGGCTCGTACGCCAACCTCGCCGAAGCCGTGGCCAACAACCTCCAGGCGGTCGGTATTCGCGTGAAGCTCAGGCCGCTCGAGCGGGCGGCATTCTTCAGCGCGTACTCGGAGAAGAAGCTCAAGAACCTCATCCAGGGATCGAGCGGGGCTTTTGGCAACGCCGCCACGCGACTCGAGGCGTTCGGCGTGACTGGCGGGGCCTACGCCTACGGCGGGTACCCGGACATCGACGGGCTTTTCCAGGAGCAGGCGGCCGAGCTGGACCGGAAGCGCCGCGAGGCGACCCTGCACAAGATCCAGCAGCTCGTCTATGACAAGACCATGTACGCGCCCATCTGGGAGCTGGCCTTCCTGAACGGCGTGGGGCCGCGCGTCGGGGAGTCGGGTCTTGGCCTCATCTCCGGTTACGCCCACTCGGCGCCCTACGAGGACGTCACGCTGAAGGCGAGGTAGGCTCCGAACCGCTCGGATCGAGCGAGGCGCGATCTGGTCGGCGGTGCGAGTTGCCGCCGCCTCCCGCAGGGCGGTGACCTTTTTCAGGGCCGCGTGCTCGGGGCTGATTTCTCCCCGGCGGCCCCAGCGGGATTCGAGCGCGCGGGTGGTATCCTATACACCGTGCGAGGCAGGGCTGCCGGAGCAAGGCACCGCAGCGCAGAGCTGGGAGCCGACCAGGCTGGCATCGGCGGAGAGGATCGTCTGACATGCTGTCACGATTGCCGGCCAGCCAGCTCGCGCGAGTGCTGGGCGCCGCGCTTGCGGCGCTGCTCCTCGCTCCGGGCCTGGCCACGACGCAGACGGACCAGGGCGGCGCCGTCTCAAAAACCTTCATGCCCGAGGAGCTCGAGCAGCTCGCGGCGCCCATCGCGCTCTATCCCGACCCGCTGGTGGCCCAGATTCTCATGGCCTCGACCTACCCGCTCGAGGTCGTCCAGGCCGCGCGCTTCGCGGAGGCCAACGCGAATCTCAAGGGCGCCCAGCTCGACGATGCGCTCAAGAGGCAGACCTGGGACGACAGCGTCAAGTCCCTGGTGTCGTTCCCGCAGGTCCTGACGATGATGAACGAGAAGCTCGACTGGACGCAGCACCTCGGCGACGCGTTCCTCGGACAGCAAAAGGAAGTGATGGACGCCATCCAGCGTCTGCGGGCGAAGGCGCAGGCGGCCGGGAACCTCAAGAGCAATGCCCAGCAGATAGTGGCGATGGAGCCGGCGCCCGCGCCCGCGCAGGTCCCGGCTCCGCAGCAGGTTATTGTCCAGCAGGCGCCGCCCCAGATCATCACGATTCAGCCGGCCAATCCGCAGATCATCTACGTTCCGACCTACAACCCGGTCGTCGTGTACGGCCCGTGGCCCTATCCCGCCTATCCGCCCTACTACTACTATCCGCCGGGCTACGTCGCCGGCACGGCGCTCCTCTCTTTCGGCATCGGCATGGCCGTGGGCGCGGCGGTCTGGGGCAACTGCAACTGGGGGCGCGGGAATGTCACCGTCAACGTGAACCAGTACAACAACTACACGCGGACCGTGAACAACACGAATGTCGCGAACCGCCGCACCGAGATTCAGAACAGTCGCGGCTCGGGACAATGGCAGCACGACCCAGAGCACCGCAAGGGCGCGCAGTACCGCGATGCCTCGACGCAGCAGCGCTTCAACAAGGCCGGAGCGCCGAACGCTCAATCGCGCGAGGCATTCAGGGGCCGCGCCGCCGAAGGACGGCAGGAAATGGCGCGCGGCGGTATGCAGCAGGGACCGGTCGCAGGACGCGGACAAGCGCAGCAGCTCGGAAGCTCTGGCACGGGGCAGGCGCGAGCCCCCGCCGCTTTCGAGGGGGTGGGCCAGGGGCGGAATGCCAGCATGGACAGCGCACGCGGCCAGGCGAGTCGCGCGAGTTCCGGCGCCTCGACAGTGGGCCGCGGCAGCGGAGTCCAGGCCGGGGGCGGCCAGCGCAGCAGGCCGGCAGGCGGCGCCGCCTCAAGCGGCGGCGGCGGGCGAGGCCGCCGGTGAACTCCACGGTGTCGGCCGCGGAGGAGCGGATGAATCAGGCACGGCGTGACCCGGGCGGGCCCGCCGTCCCGCGCGCGCGCCGGGTCTCGGTACCCGTGGCGGCTCTCGTGCTGTTGACGAGCTTCTCGATCGCGTGGGCCGCCGCACCCGGCCCCAAGCAGAAGCGGTTCGAGACGCCTGAAGACGCCGTGCAGGGCCTCATCGACGCCGTGCGTACGGGCGACACAAGGAGCATCGTCGAGGTGCTGGGCCCGTCGAGCGGTCCCCTGGTCTCATCCGGTGACAAGGTCGAGGACCAGCGGGCTCGAAACGCGTTCGTCCGCGCATACGAGGCGGCGCACAGGCTCGAAGCGGGCGGCGGGAAAGTCGTGCTCTACGTCGGCACGGACAATTTCCCCTTTCCCATTCCCGTGGTGCCGGACGGCCCGAGCTGGCGCTTCGACACCCCGGCGGGCCAAGAGGAAATTCTCAATCGTCGCATCGGCAGGAACGAGCTCAATGCCATGCAGGTCTGCCTCGCCTATGTCGATGCGCAGCGCGAATACTATGCGCAGGAGCGGAAGCAGGGCGAGGTTCTCGAGTACGCCCAGCGGCTTGCGAGCGCCCCGGGCAAGCGGGACGGCCTCTACTGGGACACGAGGCCAGGCGACAAGCCGAGCCCATTCGGCCCCCTCGTCGCCAAAGCCAGAAGCGAGGGATACGACGCGCAGAGTCGACAGGGACTCGAGCCCTATCACGGCTACTTCTACCGGATCCTCACGGGGCAGGGGCCGGATGCGCCGGGAGGAGCGTCCGAGTATATCGCCCGCGGTCACATGATCGGCGGCTTCGGGCTCGTGGCCTACCCGGCGCAGTACGGCGCCTCAGGCGTGATGACGTTCATCGTGAACCACGACGGCGTCGTCTACCAGAAGGATCTCGGCGCGAAGACCCCGACGCTGGCCCGACAGATGAAGCTCTTCGACCCGGACAAGACCTGGCAGAAGGTCGCGCCGAACTAGTCTGGGCTGTTGACGAAGCGAGTCGCAACCTCGGTGTCGGCCGTCCGCGGGCGCGGTGTTGTCGCGGCGGTCGGGCTTGTCTATCTCCTCGCCCTCGGTGTTCTTCTCATCGCGCCGCTCAGGATCGTCCACTACCAGATGCTCTTCTGGCAGTTCACCGGCCGGCACCTGGGTTTCGGATACACCGCCGGGCGTGAACGGGCTCTCGACGTCGCGGTGAATGTCGCGGTGTTCGTGCCGCTCGGGTTTCTCGTTCACCGCTGGTGGCGGGCCGGGTCGACGCCCTCTTGGGCGACCGCCAGCTCGACCGTCGCGCTCATCTGTCTTGCGGCGGTCCTCGTGGAGATCGCTCAAATCTTTCTGCCCTGGCGGCACGCATCCGTTGCCGATGTCATCAGCGACACGATGGGCGCCATGGCCGGGGCCGGGCTCGATGCGCTCTTCTGGCAGATCGCGCGGCGGCCCAGGCACGACAGGTGATGACCTGGGGGTGGTGTTCCTCTGAAAATCCCCGGCCGTGACGAGCATGCCGGGCAGGGCGGGCGCGGAGGCGACGCGGAGATTCCCGTCGGCCGGGCTCGGCGGGCACCGAGGGCGGCGTGGCTGGCGCCCAGGGAGCCGCGGGTCCCGCATCGGGGGTTCCCGGCCGGGGCTGCCCGGGAAGGGCAGGTGGGGTGTCCAAGAGCGTCGTTCACCTCCCGGCGGGCGGCAGGCTGCGAGAGCTAACTTCTAGCTGCAGAAGCCGGAAAGATCGGGCGTCCTCGACGGGCGACCCGGAATGGGCGCTGGCAGTTCGCTTGCACTCTCGGGGTCGCGGGGCAAGCCATGCGCACTCTTGTGATCTGGAACGTCGTCGTCGCCGCTGTCCTCGGCGGGATCTACGGAGCGCTCGCCCGCCTGCTCCTCGACAGGGGTGGCGCCGGTCGCACCGTGCTCAAGACGATCGGAGTCATCCTGTTGACCGGGGCGACGACGCCGTATGTCGCCCCGGTGCTCCGCGGCGCCGCCGCGCCCATCTTTCCGAAGAGCCGGGTGGAGCGCGCAGTCGAGAGCTTCGAGGTCCGGCTGGCGGCGCTCCCCGAGTGGCAGGAGCGCACGCGTGGACGCTCGCGCAAGGAGATCATGGACATCGCGCACGAGCTGGGGTTCCGGGGCATCGCGCGCCTCGATGACGAGTCGCTCGCGGCGGCCGCGGGCCTGTTGGCGTCGTTTCTCGCTGACCTCGACGTGTCGACGTGCGGCGGGATGGTCAAGGGCACGCTCGCCAGGGAGCGCGTGTCCGCGGCGTTCATGAGGCAGCTCGAAAAGGCGGACCAGCAGACGATCGAGACGTGGATGGACGTGCTCTACGCGGCGGCCAGCGCCGAGCTCAAGGGCCGGCAGCGCCCGATGCCGAGCAGCCGCGAAGCGGGAGGAGCTCTTCAGCTGCTGCTGTCCCGGATGCCGCACAAGGACGCCGATCTCCTTCGCCGCACGATGACGGGCATCAAGCGCGCCGACGACGCGCACGCCTGCTGGGCCGTGCGCACGCTGTACCACTACCTGCCCCAGCTTCCCGACGAGTCCCGGCGCGACCTGACCCGGGCACTCTTCTCCTCGTGAGCGGACGCGATCCACGGCGGACAGTCGTCTCCGCCCTCGGCCCCGGTGTATATTGGAAATCCATGTCCCACGCGCTCGATCTGATCCGCAATCTCGAGGCCAGCGTCGGTCGCGCCCTCGTGGGCAAGCCCGAGGTCGTCCGGCTTGCCGTGGTGGGCCTCCTCGCGCGCGGGCACCTCCTGATCGAGGACGTCCCCGGCGTCGGCAAGACCACGCTGGCCGCCGCCCTGGCCCGTTCCATCGGCGCCGGGTTCCAGCGCATCCAGTTCACGTCCGACATGCTGCCGTCCGACGTCATCGGCGTCAGCATCTGGGAGCCGGCCAAGAGCGAGTTTGTCTTCAAGCCGGGCCCGCTCTTCACGAACATCGTGCTGGCCGACGAGATCAACCGCACGACGCCCAAGACGCAGTCGAGCCTGCTCGAGGCGATGAACGAGGCGCAGGTCTCGCTCGACCACTCGACGTACCCCCTGCCGCGTCCCTTTATGGTGCTCGCGACCCAGAACCCGCGCGAGCACGAGGGCACGTACCCGCTGCCGGAGTCCCAGCTGGACCGCTTCCTCCTGCGTATCCGCATCGGCTATCCCGGGGCGCTCGACGAGAAATCCGTGCTGCGCGGCGCGGGTTCGCCCGTGCTCGAAACCTTGGTGCCGGTCCTCCAGGCCGAGGATGTAATGGCGCTCCAGGAGGAGGCCGACCGCGTGCGAACCGAGGAGTCGGTGCTCGACTACCTGATGGCGCTCGTCGCCGCCACGCGATCCTCGCCGCTGCTCTCGCTGGGCGTGAGCCCGCGGGGATCGCTCGCGCTCTTGCGGGCGGCGCGGGCGCAGGCGCTCGCGGACGGTCGGGACTACCTCGTGCCTGACGACGTCAAGAGCCTCGCGGTCCCGGCGCTCGCTCACCGCGTCATGATCAAGGGGCGCGGCGGACAGGGCGGCGGCATGGACGCCGAAGCCGTGCTTCGCTCGATCGTCCAGGACGTCCCAGTTCCACGCTGATCGCCGCACCGCCGTCATGAGGTTGCCCGCCGCTCCGCAGAGATTCAAAGATAGCGAATGGTGGTGGCGGCCCTTCAGGCCGCGCCGCACCATCTGGCCGACGCGCGACGGCTGGTGGTGCTTGTTCGTGGTCATCGGTCTCGGCGTCGCGGCGATCAACACCGGCAACAACCTTCTCTACCTGCTCGTCTCGCTCCTGCTGAGCCTCATCGTGGTCTCGGGCGTGCTGTCGGAGCAGTCGATGCGGGGCCTGCGCCTCGATGCCGACTTGCCCGAGGAGATCTACGCCGGCACCCCCGCGCTCTTCGGCGCCGTGCTCGCGAACCGCAAGCGCTGGCTGACGTCGTATTCGATCACGGTCGAGCTGCTCACGCGGGGCGCTCCGACGCGCTTCATCTACTTGCCGCGGCTCGAGGCCGGCCGCGATCGGTTGGTAACCTGGGAAGAGATCCTGCCGGCCCGGGGTCGCCAGCGCCTGGCCGGCGTGCGGTTGACGACCCGCTTCCCCTTCGGGCTCTTCCTGAAGGCGGGGCGCGTCATGCTCGACCGCGAGGTGCTGGTGTTCCCGGCGGTGCGGCCCATCTCGACCGAGTCGCTATACCGTCTCGTGGACGCCGGCACCTCGACGGTGCGGCGGCGGGGGCGCGGCCACGACCTGTACAACCTGCGCGCCTACCGCGCCGGAGACGATCCGCGCCTCATCCACTGGCGGTCGAGCGCCAAGGTCGAGTCGTTGCTGGTGCGCGAGATGGAGGCCGAGACGACCGAGGACACGCGCGTCGTTCTGTCGGGCAGGGGCGACCGCGACGCCGCCAGGCTCGAGGCGGCGCTGTCCGAAGCGGCGTCCATCGCCGTGCACCTGGCGCGCGCGGGCGCCGGGGTCGAGCTCTGCGGCGCTGGGCTCTTCGTGCCGCTTGGGCGCGGCCTCGGTCATGCACGGCGCATCATGGCGGAGTTGGCCCTCTACGATCCGCGCGCTGCCCGGGCCGGCGCGGCAGAACCGGGGCCCGGCGACCGAGGCTGGCGCTCGCTGCGCGAAGTGCCCGTGGAGCTCGACTGAATGACCGCGCTTTTCGCGCTCCGGCTCGTGACCTATCTGCTCGTCTGCGCCGGCGTCGCCGCGCTGGCGCTGGCAGGCCTGCTGGGCCCGGTGGGCGGGGCCATCCTCGCGCTCGCCCTCATCGGCAGCTGGGTCATCGACCAGGTGCGCGACCGCATGCCCGTGCGCCCGGCCTTCGCCTGGGCGCTCGTCGTGGCTGCGGCAGTCGCGATCGCGCTCGACCTGCTCTACCTCGCCCAGAGCATTCTCGACGGCATGGTCCATCTCCTGCTGTTCCTGATCCTGATGCGCCTCTTCCGTCGCCGCTCGCTGAAAGACCTGCGGGACGCGGGCTTCCTCTCCTTCTTCATGCTGGTGGCGGCCTCGGCCGTCACCTTCAACGTCAGCTTCCTCTTCGCGTTCGTCGCCTTTCTGCTGCTTGGCACGTGGATGCTGATGCTGCACCACGTCGTCTCCGAATCCGAGCGGTCGAAGATCGGCGTCACGGACCTCACGGCGGGCGGGATCGGGCCGCGGAGCCCGCTTTTCAGGATCTCGCTCGCGGCCGCGGCGGGAGCCTTCGCCCTGGCCGGGACCATGTTTTTCATCATCCCGCGCGTGGGGCAGGCGACGCTGCCCTTCCGCGCCGAGCTCGGCAAGCGCATCTCCGGCTTCACCGATCGGGTGGAGCTGGGCGCCTACGGCGAGATCGAGACCGATGAGACCGTCATCATGCGCGTGCGCTTTCCGGAGAGCGTGAAGGACCCCGAGAGGCTGCCCAATCTTCGCTGGCGCGGGCTCGCGTTCGACCGTTTCGACGGGCACATCTGGGAGGCGGGTCCGCGCCGGCGCGGGTTCCTCCGGCGCGACCCGTTGGGAATGTTTCGCGTCACGGAGTCGCGGGGCACAGGGCCCGTCGTGCGCCAGGAGATCTTTCTCGAACCGATCGGCGCCGACGCCGTTTTTGCCGCACCCCAGGCGCTCCGCCTGCAGATGCAGCTGGGCGCCATCGGGCTGGACGACATGGGCAGCCTCACCACGCCGGCGTCGTCAGCGCGACTCCAGTACTCGGTGGACTCCGAGCTCGAGGTCACCCCGCCCCGTGGCCTGCGCGACGCCGAGTGGCCGGTCGTCTCCCATCCACCGGGGGCCGCGCGCTATCTTCAGCTGCCGGCCCTGCCGGACCGCATCCCGGCCCTGGCGCGAGCGGTGACGGCGGGCAGCCGGAGCCCCTACGAGGCTGCCCT
>Ga0335084_10000266_pt1 | contig 41561 bp, 40 predicted proteins | sample Lox_Sample_44_FD_206721 | JGI IMG/M metagenome (GOLD analysis project Ga0335084, IMG submission 206721) | Soil microbial communities from Loxahatchee National Wildlife Refuge, Florida, United States - Lox_Sample_4.4 | ecosystem: Environmental > Terrestrial > Soil > Wetlands | place: USA...
GCGCCTGGTTGGGCAGGCTCACCTCGACGAGCTTCGCGCCGAGGCGCTGGAATTCGTCCAGCGCGGCGCGGATGGGCTTCGCGACGTCGGGCGCCAGGTCGCCGGTGAAGTACTCGCGCGGCATGCCGATGCGAAGGCCCTTTACGCCGCGAGCCAGCGCGCCCACGTAGTCGTCGACGGGACGATCGGCCGACGTGGAATCGCGCGCGTCGTGGCCCGCCATCGTGGAAAGCACGATCGCGAGGTCCTCGGCGCTCCTCGCGAGCGCGCCACCCTGGTCGAGCGAGGAAGCGAACGCCACCATGCCATAGCGCGAGACACGCCCGTAGGTCGGGCGGATGCCGCATACGCCGGTGAACGATGCGGGCTGGCGGATCGATCCGCCGGTGTCGGTCCCGGTCGCCGCGGGCGCGAGCCCCGCCGCCACGCTCGCGGCCGACCCGCCGGAGCTGCCGCCCGGAACCGCGGCCGTGTCCCACGGGTTGCGCACGGGCCCGAAGTGGGAGTTCTCGTTGGACGAGCCCATGGCGAACTCGTCCATGTTGGTCTTGCCGAGGATCACGGCGCCGGCGGCGTTGAACCGCTCGATCACGTGCGCGTCGTAGGGTGCCACGAAGTTCTCGAGGATCTTCGAGCCGCAGGTGGTGAGCCAGCCCTTCGCGCAGAAGAGGTCCTTGTGCGCGAGCGGGATTCCCGTGAGCGGCCCTGCCTCGCCCCGCGCGATCTTCGCGTCCGCGGCCTTCGCCTGCTCGAGGCTCTTCTCCTCGTCGATGGTGATGAAGCTGTTCAGCGCCGCGCCGTGCTTCGCGATGCGCGCGAGGAAATGCCGCGTGAGCTCGACGCTCGAGACTTCGCGCGAGGCGAGCCGCGCCGCGAGGCGGCGCAAGGACTCCCGATGCGGCATTTACTCGATCACCTTCGGCACGAGGTACAAGCCGTCCTCGACGGCCGGCGCGATGGCCTGGTAAGGCTCGCGCGAATCGCCTTCAGTGACGGCATCCTCGCGCAGCGGCTGCATCATCTGCTGCGGATGCGACATGGGCTCGACGCCTTCCGTGTCCAGCTTCGACATGGCATCGACCATGGCAAGGATGCCGTTCAGCTCGGCTTGCATGGTTCTTGCCGCGGCCTCGGGCAGCTCCAGGCGCGCCAGCTCGGCGATCCGGGCGATTTCCTGCAGGGAAAGCATGCGAAAAGCTTTCTAAGGGCTTAATTCGTCGGGAATTTGGGCTATTATATTGCACCCCCCACGAGAGGGGCGGCGCACGTCCCGAAACTCCTGACGGATCAAGATGTTCTCCTTCGTTTCAAAGTACTTTTCCACCGATCTCGCGATCGACCTCGGCACCGCCAATACCCTCATTTACGTTCGCGGCAAGGGCATCGTGCTGGACGAGCCCTCGGTGGTGGCCATCCGCCAGGAAGGCGGGCCCAACGGCAAGAAAACCATCCAGGCGGTGGGCCTCGCGGCCAAGCAGATGCTCGGGCGCACGCCCGGCAACATCACGGCCATCCGGCCGATGAAGGACGGCGTGATCGCGGACTTCACGATCACCGAGCAGATGCTCAAGTACTTCATCAAGAAGATCCACGACAACCAGTGGTTCCGCCCGAGCCCGCGCATCGTGATCTGCGTGCCGTACGGCTCCACGCAGGTCGAGCGGCGCGCCATCAAGGAAAGCGCCATCGGCGCGGGCGCCTCGCAGGTGTTCCTCATCGAGGAGCCCATGGCCGCGGCGATCGGCGCGGACCTCCCCATCGCGGATGCCACGGGCTCGATGGTGGTGGACATCGGCGGCGGCACCACGGAAGTCGGCGTCATCTCGCTCGGCGGCATCGTCTACTCGGCCTCGGTGCGCGTGGGCGGCGACAAGTTCGACGAGGCGATCATCAACTACATCCGCCGCAACTACGGGATGCTGATCGGCGAGTCCACGGCGGAGACGATCAAGAAGCAGATCGGCAGCGCCTTCCCCGGCAGCGAAGTGCGCGAGATGGAAGTGAAGGGCCGCAACCTCGCCGAGGGCATCCCGCGCTCGTTCACCATCTCGTCCAACGAGATCCTCGAGGCGCTCACGGATCCCCTCAACTCCATCGTCTCCGCGGTGAAGAGCGCGCTGGAGCAGACGCCGCCCGAGCTGGGCGCCGACATCGCCGAAAAGGGCATGGTGCTCACGGGGGGCGGTGCGCTGCTGCGCGAGCTGGACCGCCTGCTCATGGAGGAGACCGGGCTTCCGGTGATCGTCGCCGACGACCCGCTCACCTGCGTGGTGCGGGGCAGCGGGCGCGCGCTCGAGGAAATGGACAAGCTGGGCACGGTCTTCACGAACGACTGAAATGAGGGGTCAGAGCCCTTTTTCGCGAAAAAGGGCTCTGACCCCTTTTTCTGAATGATCCGCGAGCCTCCAGCCTTCTTCCACCGCGGGCCCAGCCCGCTTGCTCGCGTCACGTTCTTCACGCTCGCCGCGATCGCGCTGATGATCGCGGACCACCGCTTCCACGCCCTCGAGACCGTCCGGCTCTCGCTCTCGGTGCTCGCGCACCCGCTCGAGCAGCTCGCCGCCGCGCCGGGCGCGATGATGGGGCGCGTGGCCGACTACTTCGCGAGCCAGGACCGGCTGTTGCGGGAGAACCGCGAGCTCAAGGTGAAGGTGCTCGAGCAGTCGACCGAGGCGCAGGAGGCGCGGCTGCTGAAGAGCGAGGAGTCGCACCTGCTCGGGATGACGCAGGCCAAGTACGCGTCGAACGGCGTCATCGCGGAGGTGCTCTACACCGCGCGCAACCCCTTCACGCGCAAGATCGTGGTGGACAAGGGCCTCACCAACTCCATCCAGGCGGGAATGCCGGCGATCGACGGCACGGGCGTGGTGGGGCAGGTCACCAGCGTGGGCACGTTCACGAGCGAGGTGACGCTCGTGACCGAGAAGGACCAATCGGTCCCCGTGATGATCGTGCGCAACGGCTTGCGCGCCATCGCGGTGGGCTCGGGCAAGGACGGCTCCATCGACATCCCTTTCATGCCGGTCTCCGCCGACGTGCAGAACGGCGACATGTTCGTGACCTCCGGCATCGACGGCACGTATCCGCCGGGGCTCATCGTGGCGGAAGTGACCAGCGTGCAGAAGAACGCCGCGTACGTCTTCGCGAAGATCTCCGCCAAGCCCGCGGCAGGCGTGGACTACCACCGCTACGTGATGCTGCTGCCGCTGCCGTTGCCCAGCGCCGCGCCGCCGGAGTCGAAGGCCGACGAGTCGCCGCGCAAGGGCGGCAGGGAGCGCACGCGCGCGCGCAGGCAGGGCCCATGAGGCCGGCCGACCTCACGCCGCTCGCGCGCGACGTCATGAAGCTGCCCGCTTCGGCGGGCCTCGTCTTCTTCTCGATCCTCGGCGCCTACCTGCTCGCCGTGCTGCCCTGGTCGGGCACGTGGCTCCTCGCGCGGCCCGATTTCGTGCTGCTCGTGGTGGTGTTCTGGGCGCTGCACGAGCCGCGCTCCATCGGGCAGGGAGTCGCGTTCGCCGCGGGGCTCCTGATGGACGTCACCGACTCGATGCTGCTCGGCCAGCACGCCTTCGCCTACGTGGTGGCGACCTTCGTCGTGCAGATCTTCCGCGTGCGCATCCTCACCTTCGGCCTGGGCGAGCAGACGCTGCACATGCTGGGCGTCACCCTCACCGCGAGCCTCGTCATGCTGATGCTCAACCTGCTGCTGGGCGCGGATTTCCCGGGCATCGCGTACTTCTTCTCGCCGGTGCTCACCGCGGCGCTGTGGGCGCCCGCCAACTGGCTGCTCTACTCGCCGGCCGTTCGCCGGCGCAGGGGCGGAGCGCCGCAGTGAGGCCGCCCGCATGATGGTCGGCCAGGCGCTGCGCGACCGCGAGCGCGAGCTCGACGTCTTCCGCAACCGGCTGATGCTGGCCGGCCTCGCGATCATCACGGCCTTCGGCGTGTTGCTCGCGCGCTTCACGTGGCTGCAGGTGGTCCAGCGCGAGTACTACCACACCCTCGCCGAGCAGAACCGCATCTCCGTGGTGCCGGTGGTTCCGAACCGCGGGCTCATCCTCGACCGCAACGGCGAGGTGCTGGCCGCCAACTATTCGGCCTACACGCTCGAGATCACGCCCAGCCGCGTGCCCAACGTGGACAAGGCGATCGACGAGCTCGCCACGCTGATCGACGTGGCCCCGCGTGACCGGCGGCGCTTCAAGAAGCTGCAGGAGGAGAGCAAGAACTTCGAGAGCCTGCCGATCCGCACGCGGCTCACCGAGGAAGAGGTGGCGAAGTTCGCCGTGAACCGCTTCCGCTTCCCGGGTTTCGAGATCAAGGCGCGGCTCTTCCGTTCGTACCCGCAAGGCGCGGTCGCCTCGCACGCGATCGGCTACATCGGGCGCATCAACGATGCCGACGTGAAACGCATCGACACCGCCGGGCTCACCACCAACTACAAGGGCACCGACCACATCGGCAAGCTCGGCATCGAGGGCGCCTACGAGAAGGAGCTGCACGGCGTGACCGGTTCCGAGCAGGTGGAGATCGACGCCGGCGGCCGCGCCATCCGCTCGCTCGCGAGGAGCGAGCCGCTCTCGGGCAACAACCTCGTGGTGACGCTGGACCTGAAGCTGCAGAAGATCGCCGAGGACGCGTTCCAGGACTTCAAGGGCGCGTTGGTCGCCATCGACCCGAAAACCGGGGAGGTGCTGGCGCTCGTCTCCAAGCCGGGGTTCGACCCCAACCTCTTCGTGGACGGCATCGACCCGCAGAACTGGGACGCGCTCAACAACTCGCCCGACAAGCCGCTCAACAACCGCGCGCTGCGCGGCCAGTACCCGCCCGGCTCGACCATCAAGCCCTTCATGGCGTTGGCCGCCCTCGAGTACAAGAAGCGCTCGCCCGAGTTCACGATCTCGGATCCCGGCTACTTCACGCTCGCGGGCGTGGCGCACCGCTACCGCGACTGGAAGCACGAGGGCCACGGCCTGGTGAACATGCACAAGTCCATCGTGATCTCGTGCGACACCTACTATTACGGCCTCGCCAACGAGCTGGGCATCGACGCGATCCACAACTTCCTCACGCGCATGGGCTTCGGCTCGCGCACCGGCATCGACATCGACGGCGAGCTCTCGGGGCTCGCGCCCTCGCAGGACTGGAAGTGGCAGCGCTTCGGGCAGAAGTGGTACGCGGGCGACACCGTGAGCGTGGGCATCGGGCAGGGCTACATGCTCGCAACGCCCCTGCAGCTCGCCGCGGCGGTCGCCACCATTGCCAACAACGGCGTGCCGGTCCACCCGCACCTGCTGAAGGCCGTGCAGGACGCCAAGACGCAGGAGATCCGCGAGGCCGCCGAGCCCGCGTCCAACGAGGCGCCCGTGGCCCGGCCGGAGAACATCGCCTTCGTGCGCGACGCGATGATCGACGTGACGAAGCCCGGGGGCACCGCGGCGCAGGCCGGCCAGGGCGCGCCCTACGCGATCGCCGCCAAGACCGGGACCGCGCAGGTGGTCGGCATGAAGCAGAACGAGAAGTACGACGAGAAGCGGCTCAAGCAGGAACACTGGGACCACGCGCTCTTCATCGCGTTCGCGCCCGCCGACGATCCCCGGCTCGCCATGGCGATCCTGGTGGAGAACGGCAAGCACGGCGGCACCACGGCGGGCCCGATCGCGCGCGAGGTCTTCGACTACTACCTGCTCGGCAAGAGGCCCAACACCCAGAAGCCGCTCGAGCCCGGAGACGACGATGAACATGATTAGCCGCGCGTTCGACCTCATCTCGAGGCGCATCGACGGCCCGCTGATGGCCGCGCTCGCGCTCACGCTCGCCCTGGGCCTCACGGTGGTGTATTCGGCCTCCGGCGCGTCGTTCGACCGGGCGCTCAGCCAGGGCCGCAACCTCGCGATGGCGGTGGCCGCGCTCTGGCTCTTCGCGCAGATCCATCCCCAGCTGCTCATGCGGCTCGCGCTTCCCGTCTATGCCGGGGGGCTTGCGCTGCTGGTGGCCGTGGCGCTCTTCGGCGAGGTGCGCAACGGCGCGCGGCGCTGGCTCAACGTGGGCTTCGGAACGCTGCAGCCCTCGGAGGTGATGAAGATCGCCGTCCCGCTGGTGCTCGCGTGGTATTTCCACCGCCGCGAGGAAGGATTGCGGTTGCGCGATTTCATGGTGGCCTCGGTATTGCTCGCGATTCCCGTGGGGCTCATCGCGCGGCAACCCGACCTCGGGACGGCGCTGCTCATCTTCGCCTCGGGCTTCTTCGTGATCTTCCTAGCGGGGCTCTCGTGGCGCGTCCTCGCCTCGCTCACGGCGGCCGCCGCGGTGAGCCTGCCCTTCCTCTGGTCGGTGATGCACGACTACCAGCGCCAGCGGATCCTCACGCTCCTCGATCCCATGGAGGACCCGCTGGGCGCGGGCTACCACATCATCCAGTCCACCATCGCCATCGGCTCGGGCGGCATCCTGGGCAAGGGCTGGCTCAACGGCACGCAGGCGCAGCTCGACTTCGTGCCCGAGCGCTCCACCGACTTCATCCTCGCGGTGTTCGGCGAGGAATTCGGGCTGGTGGGCAACGTGGTCCTTTGCGCGCTCTACGTGCTCATCATCGCGCGCGGCATGATGATCGCCGCCAACGCCTCGACCGTCTTCGCGCGCCTCACGGCAGGCGCCATCACGCTCACCTTCTTCACCTACGCGTTCGTGAACATGGGAATGGTGAGCGGCATCCTGCCGGTCGTGGGCGTGCCGCTGCCGATGATCAGCTACGGCGGGACGGCGCTGCTCTCGATCCTGGCCGGCTTCGGCATCCTCATGTCGATCTCGACGCACAAGCAGCTGGTGTCGAGTTGAAGCGCCTCGCCGTCCTCCTCGCTGCGCTCGTCGCGGCCGGCTGCGCCACGATCCCGAAGGAGGCGCCGCCGAAGAAGGGGCCGTCGTACTACGCCGACGACGGGCCGCCCGAGAGCGTGCCGGCCAACATCGACCAGATCCCGGACGCCGTCCCTCGCGACGAGCCGTACCACCGGCTCGCCAACAAGCCCTACACGGTGTTCGGCCGCACGTACGTTCCGGTGGTGAACAGGGAACCGACGCGCGAGCGTGGAATCGCATCGTGGTATGGAAAGAAGTTCCAGGGCCAGAAGACCGCCTCCGGCGAGCCCTACGACATGTTCGCGATGACCGCCGCGCACCCCACGCTGCCGATCCCCAGCTACGCGCGCGTGACCAACCTCAAGAACGGCAAGTCGGTGATCGTGCGGGTCAACGACCGCGGCCCTTTCCACTCGGGACGCATCATCGACCTCTCGTACGCTGCCGCCGCGCGCATCGGCATCGCCGCCGCGGGCAGCGGGCCCGTGGAAATCGCACGCGTCTTCGCAACCGCCGCGCCCGCCTCGCCGCCGCCCGCCATCGCCGCGGCCGCGGCCGCGGTCGTCGAGACGCCGATGGTGGTCGAGGAGCGGGGCCTATGGCTGCAGCTGGGCGCCTTCTCAAGCCGCGAGAGCGCCGAGGCTTTCCGCGACAAGGCGGCTCGCGAGCTCTCCTGGAACAACGAGCCCCTCGAGGTCGCTTCCGTGGACGGCCTCTTCCGCGTGCGCCTCGGCCCCTATCGCAACCGCGGGGAGGCCGATGCCATCTCCGACAAGGTGCGCGAGACGCTCGGCTTCGCGCCCGCGGTGACGCGCCGATGAAAAGGCTCCTCGCCGCCGCGGCGGCGTCCTTCGCGCTCGGCGCTTTCGCGCAGCCCTCCCCGCCGCCCATCGCGGCCCGCGCCTACGTGGTCGTGGACCTGCTCTCCGGCCAGACCCTCGCCGCGGCGAACGAGCGCGACCGCGTGGAGCCCGCATCGCTCACGAAGCTCATGACCGCGTACGTCGCGTTCTCCGCGATCCGCGACGGCAAGCTCGACGCCTCGGCCTCGGTTCCCATTTCCGCCGACGCGGCGAAGGCGCCCGGCTCGCGCATGTTCGTCGCCGCGGACAAGCCCGCCGCGGTGGCCGACCTCATCACCGGCATGGTGGTGGACTCGGGCAACGATGCCGCCATCGCGCTCGCCGAGGCCGTCGCAGGGTCGCAGGCGGCCTTCGTCGCCCGGATGAACGAGACCGCGCAGCGCCTCGGCCTCGACGGCACCCACTATGCCAATGCGACCGGGCTCCCGGCGCCGGACCACTACACGACCGCGCGCGACCTCGCCACGCTCTCGACGGCGCTGATCAGGGACTTTCCCGACCGCTACAAGCTCTACGGGCAGCGCGAGTTCACCTACAACGGCATCGCGCAGGCGAACCGCAACCGGCTGCTGTGGACCGACCCCACGGTGGACGGCATGAAGACGGGCTTCACCGAGTCGGCCGGCTATTGCCTCGTGGGCAGCGCCAAGCGCGGCGACCGGCGTCTCGTCTCCGTGCTGCTGGGCGCGCAATCCGACGGCCTGCGCACGTCGGAGTCGCAGAAGCTGCTCAACTTCGGCTTCCAGGCCTACGAGACGCGGCTGCTCTACAGGAAAGGCCAGGCGGTCGCCACGCCCGAAGTCTTCAAGGGCGCGCAATCCCACGTGGCGCTCGGCTTCAACCGCGACATCTGGCTCACGATGCCGCGCGACACGTTCGCGGGGCTCGCGGCGATGCTCGAGACGCGCCAGCCCTTCGTGGCGCCGCTTGCCGCGGGTCAGAAAGCGGGGATAATGAAGCTCACGCGCGCCCGCGTGCCGGTGGCCGAGTTCCCCGTGGTCGCGCTCGAAGACGTCCCCGTCGGCGGCTTCCTCTCGCGCGGCTGGGACACCCTGAGACTCCTCTTCGCCTCCACGCCATGACCTCCCCCATCGCCCATTTCAACGGCGCCTTCCTGCCCATCGACCAGATCCACGTCTCCCCGCTCGACCGCGGCTTCATCTTCGGCGACGGCGTGTACGAGGTGATCCCCGTCTACGACGGCGTGCCGCTGCACGCTCGCGAGCACTTCGAGCGGCTGCAGCGTTCCATGGACGAGATCCGGCTGGCCAATCCGCACACCGTGGACGAGTGGATCGCGCTCACCCGCGAGCTGCTGCGCCACCATCCGGGCAACCAGTCGGTGTACATCCAGGTCACGCGCGGCGCGCCGGACAAGCGCGACCACGTCATGCCCAAGGGGCTCACGCCCACCGTCTTCATGATGTGCTACCCGCTCGCATCGCCCTCGCGCGAGTCGGTCGAGAACGGCGTGGCCTGCGTGACGGCGAAGGACTTCCGCTGGGAGAAGTGCCACATCAAGTCCACCTCGCTGCTGGGCAACGTGATGGCGCGGCAGATCTCGGCCGACGCCGGCGCGACGGAGACCATCCTCATCCGCGACGGCCACGTGACCGAGGCCTCCGCTTCCAACGTGTTCGTCGTCAGGAACGGCGTGGTGGCCGCGCCGCCGCGCGACAACCTGATACTCCTCGGCATCACCTACGAGCTGCTCGTGAAGCTCGCGGCGGACGGGGCGGTCAAGCTCGAGGTCCGCCCGGTAAGCGAGGCCGAGCTGCGCAGCGCCGACGAGGTGTGGCTCTCCTCCTCCACCAAGGAGGTGCTCGCGGTGACGCGGATCGACGGCAAGCCCGTGGGAAGCGGCAAGCCGGGCCCCGTTTTCCGCCGCATCCACGCCCTCTACCAGGACTACAAGGCGAAGCTCGCGAGCACGCGGGCGATGGCCGCCTGAGCGTCCGCCCGTGATTGCGCGTTCGCTCGGGCTCGTGGCCTACGAGCCCACGTGGCGCGCGATGAAGGAATTCAATGCTTCGCGCACGCCCGGGACGCCCGACCAGGTCTGGCTCCTCGAGCATCCGCCCGTCTTCACGCTCGGCCTGGCCGGGCGGCGCGAGCATGTCCTCGACCCGGGCGGCATCCCCGTCGTCGCCACGGACCGCGGCGGCCAGGTGACCTATCACGGGCCGGGGCAGGCGGTCGCGTACGTGATGCTCGACCTGCGACGCCGCAAGCTGGGCGCGAAGGAGCTGGTGCGCCGCCTCGAGCAGGCGCTCATCGACCTGCTCGCCCACCACGGCATCCGCGGAGAGCGGCAGGCCGGGATGCCGGGCGTGTACGTGGCGGGCGCGAAGATCGCGGCCATCGGGCTTCGGATCGCGCGCGGCTGCAGCTACCACGGGGTATCGCTCAACGCCTCGCTCGACCTCGCGCCCTTCGCGCGCATCGACCCCTGCGGCTACCCCGGCCTCGCCTGCACCCGGCTCGAGGACCTGGGCGTGCGTGTTAGCATGAAAGACCTGCAGCAAGAGCTGCACCAGCACCTCGAGACATGCCTTCCGGAATGAAGGTCGAGCAGAAAGGCGCCGCGAAGACGGCGCGCATCCCCATCAAGATCGTCCCCGCGGAGACGCTGCGCAAGCCCGAGTGGATCCGCGTGCGCGCCGGCGGCGGCGAGCGCTTCAACCAGATCAAGTCGATGCTGCGCACGGCGAAGCTGCACACCGTCTGCGAGGAAGCCTCCTGCCCGAACATCGGCGAGTGCTTCGGGCACGGAACGGCCACCTTCATGATCATGGGAAGTCTGTGCACGCGCCGCTGCCCGTTCTGCGACGTGGCGCACGGCCGCCCGCTGCCCCTGGATCCCGAGGAGCCGAAGCACCTCGCCGAGACCATCGGCAGCCTCAAGCTGCGTTACGTGGTGGTGACGAGCGTGGATCGCGACGACCTGCGCGACGGCGGCGCGGGACACTTCGTCGACTGCATCCGCGCCATCCGCGAGCGCTCCCCGGCCACGCGCATCGAGATCCTCACGCCGGATTTCCGCGGGCGCCTGGACCGCGCGATCGAGATCCTCGAGGCCGCGCCCCCCGACGTGATGAACCACAACCTGGAGACCGTCCCCCGCCTCTACCGGCAGGCGCGGCCCGGCTCCGATTACGCCCATTCGCTGCTGCTGTTGAAGCGCTTCAAGGCGAGCCACGCCGCCGTGCCCACCAAGTCGGGCCTGATGGTGGGCCTGGGCGAGACGGACGACGAGATCCTCCAGGTGATGCGCGACCTGCGCGAGCACGACGTGGAGATGCTCACCATCGGCCAGTACCTGCAGCCTTCGAAGCATCACCTGCCCGTCACGCGCTACGTGCATCCGGACACCTTCCGGATGTTCGAGGCCGAGGCCGCGAAGATGGGATTCAGCCACGCCGCGTGCGGCCCGCTGGTGCGCTCGAGCTACCACGCCGACCGCCAGGCGGCCGAAGCCGGCGTCGCCTAGCGCTTGGACCGCTTCAAGGAGCTCACCACCTTCGTCGAGGTCGCGCAGCGCGGAAGCCTCTCGGCCGCCGCGCGCGAGGAAGGCATCACGCCGGCGATGGTGGGGCGGCGCATCGACCAGCTGGAGGAGCGCCTCGGGGTCAAGCTCTTCAAGCGTTCCACGCGCAAGGTCACCCTCACGCCCGAGGGCGCCACGTTCTACGAGGATTGCCACCGCGTGCTAACCGAGCTTCGCGAGGCGGAGGATTCGCTCTCCGCCGGCGCGAAGAGCGCCTCGGGGCGCCTCATCGTCACCGCGCCCACCGCCTTCGGCCGCAAGCACATCGCCCCGCACCTGCCCGCGTTCGTCGCCGAGCATCCCCACCTCGCCATCACGCTGCACCTGTCGGAGCGGCTGGTGGACCTGAAGAACGAGCGCTTCGACCTCGCGATCCGCATCGCGGACATGAAGAGCGCCGACCTCATCGCGGCCAAGCTCGCGCGCAACCATCGCGTGGTGTGCGGCTCGCCCGCCTATTTCAAGCGCGCCGGCAAGCCGCGCGTGCTGGCCGACCTCGCCCGCCACAACTGCCTCGTCACCAGCACCGAGGACGGCGTGGCGGACTCGTGGAACTTCCTCGAGAAGGGCAAGCCCGTGGCCGTGAAGGTGGGCGGCACCCTGCAGTGCAACGACGGCGAAGTGCTCACCCGCTGGGCGATCGCCGGCGAGGGCCTCGCGTGGCGCAGCGCCTGGGAAGTGAGCGAGGAGGTGAAGCGCGGGCGCCTCGCCACGGTGCTGGACGACGTCGCGTTCCCGGGCAACAACATCTACGCGGTGTACCCCGAGCGCCGGCTGCTGCCGGCGAAGGTGAAGTTCTTCATCGATTTCCTGAAGAGGACGTTCGGGGACCCGCCGTACTGGGAGTAGCGGTCAGCGGAACTGCTTCACCACGTGGTGCTGGCGCCGGCTGACGGGCAGTTTTTCCCCGGTGCCCTTGATGATGACCGCCCAGCCCGACTCGCTTTCCTCGGCATTGCGCTCGAAGCCGGCGATCGCCGTGCGCGCCACCAGGCAGTTGCGGTGCACCCGCACGAACACGTCCGCGAACTCTTCCTCGAGGTGCGTGAGGGATTCCTCGACCAGGTGCTCGCGCTGGGCCGTGCGTACCGTCACGTACTTGAGCTCGGCGCGCAGGTAGAGGATGTCGGCGAGCGGCACGAGGATGATCTTGCCGCGCTCGTGCACCGAGAGGTGCCGGCGCGGCTGGTTGGCCGCCGCCTCCAGCGCCTCCCGCGTGACGCGCGGCCCGGCGCGGGTCTTGCTCAGCGCCCCGAGCAGGCGCTCGGCGCGGATGGGCTTCAACAGGTAGTCGATCGCGTTCACCTCGAAGGCCTTGAGAGCGTACGAGTCGAACGCGGTGGTGAAGATGATGGCGGGCGGGTTCTCCATGCCCGCGATGTGGCGCGCGGCCTCCATCCCGTCGATCTCCGGCATGCGGATGTCGAGCAGGACGATGTCCACCTTCTCGCGGTTGAGCACGTCCAGGACCTCGCGGCCGTTGCGCGCCTCGTCCACGATGGCGAGCGGGAAGCTCTCGCGGCATTCGTCGAGCAGGTCGCGCAGGCGGGCGCGGGCGGGCGCCTCGTCGTCGGCGATGAGGATGCGGGCGACGTCCTTCTCGACCAGCATCAGGCGGGGGCCTCGGTGATGTACGGCAGGCGGATCGTCACCTTGTAAGTGCCGTCCTTGACCTCGGAGCGCATGCTCGCTTCCGCGTCGAAGTGCAGCTGCAGGCGCTCGCGGATGTTGACGATGGCCATGCGGTTTCCCGACGAATGCCGGCCGCCGCCGGGAAAGGGGTTCTTCAGCTCCATCACCAGCTGCTTGGCGTGCAGCGCCACGTCGATCTCGATCTCGCCGCCTGCTTCCGACGGCTCGATGCCGTGGTACACGGCGTTCTCCACCAGCGGCTGCAGGATGAGGGGCGGCACGAGGGCATCCCCGGGCATGGTCTCGGTTCGCCAGGTGACCCGCAGGCGCTCGCCCAGGCGCAGCGACTCCAGGGCGAGGTACTGCTTGGCGAGCTCCACTTCCTTGGAGACGGGCGCGAGCGTGCGGTTGTCCGCCATGAGCACGCGGAAGAGGTCGGCGAGGTCCTCCAGCGCCCGCTCGGCGCGGCGCGGCTCGGAGCGGATGAGCGAGAGCACCGCGTTGATGCTGTTGTAGAGGAAGTGCGGGCGGATGCGCGCCTGCAGCGCCTGGATGCGCGCCTCCGCGATGGCCGGCGCGAGCGCGCGGGCGCGCAGGTCGAAATAGGCGAGCAGCACCGCGGTCACGAAGAGGACGAGGAAGGCCACCTGGCTGTACGACATCGGGTGATGTTCGAAGAGCGCCAGGTCGGGCGTGAAGTGGAAGAACACCCAGGTGACGCCCAGCTCGAAGAGCGCGAGGAGCGCGATCGCGCCGAGGTAGCCCATTGCGTGAAGCCAGGGGCGCGCGATGCAAAGCGCCACGAGGCTCAGGATCAGGAGCGGCTCTCCCAGCGCGGCGAAGAGCAGGAATTCGTACCAGAGGCCCTCGATGGAAGGCGCCCGGATCATCGCCCCGGCCACCAGCAGCACGTTCACCGCGAGCAGCGAGCGCAGCATCACCCCGAGGTTGCAGAAGTTCGGCAACCGGATGGCCGCACCCGTCTGATTTATACTCGCCACGGTTCCCCATTTGGCCATTGCCGCCGCTTCGATGCAAGAAGACGACAAGCCGCCCGCGACAGGGCCCGGTAAGGCGTGGTCGGGGCGCTTCTCCGAGCCGCTCGACAGCCTCGCGCAGCGGTTCAACGCCTCCATCGCGTTCGACCGCCGCCTCGCCGAGCACGACATCCGCGGCTCGCTCGCCCACGCGCGCATGCTGGCGCGCCAATCCATCATCACGCACGCCGACCTCGCCGCGATCGAGCGGGGCATGGCGCAGATCGCGCAGGAGGTCCGCGCGGGCCGCTTCGCCTGGTCGATCGAGCGCGAGGACGTGCACTTCAACATCGAGCACCGCCTGACCGAGCTCGTGGGCGACGCCGGCAAGCGGCTGCACACGGCGCGCTCGCGCAACGACCAGGTCGCCACGGACCTGCGCCTTTGGCTGCGCGACCGGATCGACGAGACGGCTGAGCTTCTGCGCGGCGTGCGCGAGGCGCTGCTGGACCTCGCCGAACGCCATGCCGGCACGCTCATGCCTGGCTTCACCCACCTGCAGGTCGCCCAGCCGGTGACCTTCGGCCACCACCTGATGGCCTACTTCGAGATGTTCACCCGCGACGCCGGGCGCCTGGCCGACTGCCGGCGCCGAGTGAACCGCCTGCCGCTGGGCGCGGCGGCGCTCGCCGGCACGAGCTTCCCGATCGACCGCGAGTCGGTCGCCCGCGAGCTGGGCTTCGACGGCGTCTGCGAGAACTCCCTGGACGCGGTCTCCGACCGCGACTTCGCGCTGGAATTCCTGGCCTGCGCCTCCATCGCGATGATGCACGTGTCGCGTTTGGCCGAGGAGCTCGTCATCTGGTCGAACCCCGCGTTCGGCTTCGTGGCCATCGCCGACCGGTTCTGCACCGGCTCCTCGATCATGCCGCAGAAGAAGAACCCCGACGTCCCCGAGCTCATGCGCGGCAAGACCGGCCGCGTGTACGGCGCGCTGATGGCGCTGCTCACGGTGATGAAGGGCCAGCCCCTCGCCTACAACAAGGACAACCAGGAAGACAAGGAGCCGCTCTTCGACGCGGCCGACACGCTGCGCGACGTGCTTGCGCTGCTTGCCGGCCTGCTGAACGGCCTCGAGCCGCGGCCCGAGCGCATGCGCCGGGCCCTCGCCGAAGGCTTCGCGACGGCTACCGACCTTGCCGACCACCTGGTGAAGCGCGGCATGGCGTTCCGGGATGCCCACGAGGTCGTCGCGCGCGCGGTGCGCGCCGCGGAGCAGGCCGGCAAGGACCTCGCGGCGCTGACGGACGCGGAGCTGGCCGCGATTTCACCCGCCATCGACGCCTCGGCGCGCGGGGTGCTCACGGCCGAGGGCTCGGCCGCCTCGCGCTCGCACGTGGGCGGGACGGCGCCCGACGCGGTGCGCGCCGCCATCGAGCGGGCGCGCAAGCGCCTCTAGACCGCCTCCTCCACCTTCGCGCGGTAGATGCGGCAGATCCTCCGGGTCTCGGGGCCGGACAACCGGTCGCCCATCTGCCCGCAGCGATAGATGCGCTGCGAAAGCTTCTGGGACCAGCTGCACGTCTGGCAATCGCCGAACATCGTGCCCTCGTTATCCTCCTGCAGGGTCTCGAGCGCCTCGCGCAGCGCCGAGACGGCGTTGCGGATGCGGTTGGGGCTGATGTTGCGCGTCGCGTTCTGCCAGGGCAGCGCGGGCTGCGACTCGTAGAGGAGCCGCTCGCCGGCGGCCGAAAGGCGCAGCCGCACCACGCGCCGGTCGATGTCGTCCTCGAAACGCTCGATCAGGCCGCGCCGGTCGAGCAGGAGCAGCGTCTGCGACACGGTGCCCTTGGTGAGGCCCAGGTAATCGGCGAGCGCCTGCGGGGTATTCGAGTAGCGGTTGGCCTTGCTAAGATAGACCAGCGCCTGAAGGTGGACCGGCTGCAAGCCCTCGTCGGACCCCGCCTTGCGAAGCTCGGTCCGCATGAGGTTGCCGAGCCGCTCCACGAGCTCGAGGAGCACGATCGGATTCTTGTCCAGGCGCGCCTCCATGGCGGAACCGTCCGCGTTCCGCCATTAGTATCGGGTCGATACCGAAAAGTCAAGGATTTGCGGCGCCGATTTTTCGTATCGACTCGAAACCAACGGCGCGGCGAAGCGTTTTGCGGCCCTTTTTCGGCGCCGGAGCGCGCGAAAGGTCACTTCCAGGCCGGCTTGAACCCCGCCTGGGACTCGATCACGCGCGCGAGCGACGCGAAGAGCTCGTCGCCGCTGCGCGTGTCGCGCCATTGGCCCTCGCGCGAGGTGAAATGGAAGCCGCCGGAGCGCGCCGCCACCCAGATCTCGCGGTTGGGCGTCTGCCGGTTCACGATCACGCGGCTGCCGTCGCCGCAAGTGACGGTGAGGATCCCCGCCTCGAGATCGACATCCACGCCGTCCGCGTCTTCCAGCGAGGATTCGATGCGCGCGAGCACCGCGTCGACGGCGCGGTGGAAATCCGATTCATTCATAATGCCGGGGATGATACGCGCCCTCGCCGCCGCCGCCCTCTCGCTCGCGCTGGTCGCGTGCGGCCAGAAGGGCCCGTTGAAGCTGCCCGAGCCGCCGCCCGCGAAGCCCTCGCCGGCCGCCTCATGAGCGCGTTCGCGCGCGTCGATTTCGTGCTGTCCGTGGACGGCGTTTCCCTCGAGGAGGTCGCCCGCCGCTTCGGCACGCCCTGCTACGTGTATTCGCGCTCCGCGATCGAGCGCGCCTTCCGCGAGTTCGACCAGGGCCTCGCCGCCGCCGACCACCTCGTCTGCTATGCGGTGAAGGCGAACTCGAACCTCGCGGTGCTGGACGTGCTGCAGCGCCTGGGCGCGGGCTTCGACATCGTCTCGGGGGGCGAGCTCGCCCGCGTGCTTGCCGCGGGCGGGCGGGCCGACCGCGTGATCTTCTCGGGCGTGGGCAAGTCGGAAAGCGAGATGCGCGAGGCGCTCGCCGCCGGCATCCGCTGCTTCAACGTGGAGAGCGAACCCGAGATCGAGCGGCTGGACGCCGTTGCCGCCTCCATGGGAAAGCGCGCGCCGGTGTCGCTGCGCATCAATCCCAACGTGGACGCGCGCACCCATCCGTACATCTCCACGGGGCTCGCCGCCAACAAGTTCGGCATCCCTCACGAGCGCGCGCTCGCCGCCTACGACCGCATCCTGGCCGCGCGCCATCTCGAGATCGCGGGAATCGGCTGCCACATCGGCTCGCAGATCCTGGAGCCGGCGCCGCTGGACGAGGCGCTCGAGCGCGTGCTCGACCTGGTTGGCAGCCTGCAGGCCAAGGGGATCGCGCTCTCGCACGTGGACCTGGGCGGCGGCTTCGGCATCCGCTATCGCGACGAGGAGCCCCTCGATTTCGGCGCCTATTGCCGGCGGCTCGCCGCGCGCTTCGCGGGAAGCGGGCTGCAGGTGCTGCTCGAGCCGGGACGCGCGATCGTGGGCGGCGCCGGCGTCCTCCTCACGCGCGTCGAGTACCTCAAGCTCGACAAGGCGAAGCGCTTCGCCGTGGTGGACGCATCGATGAGCGAGCTGATCCGCCCCGCGCTCTACGAGGCGTACCACGAGATCGTCCCGGTACGCCCCCGCGCGGGCAAGACGCAGGCCTTCGACGTGGTGGGGCCGGTGTGCGAGTCGGCGGACGTGCTGGGCACCGACCGCGAGCTGGCCATCGCGCCCGGCGACCTGCTCGCGGTGATGTCGGCGGGCGCCTACGCGATGGTGATGGCATCCAACTACAACTCGCGCCCGCGGCCGGCGGAAGTGCTCGTCGACGCCGGGCGCATGCTCGAAGTGCGCGCGCGAGAGACCGCGCAATCGCTCTTCGCCGGCGAAAAACGCCTCGACACGGCGCCCGCCCGCTGAAAACGCGCGTTCGGGGATCATTTGGTGTCGATCCGACACCAAAATGCATCGAGTCGAATCAAATAGTCATGCTTGACACGATGCATTTCGGCCAGAATCGGCTCACCAACTTGTTCGATGCTAGTCCGAACGCTTGGTAGTGCGAAGTCTCATCCGTCGGGTGGGCCGCACGTCAGACAATCGGTCAATCATTGAAAGGAGCAACACATGGCTGCGAAGAAAAAAGCTGCGAAGAAAAAATCCTCCAAAAAAGCCAAGAAGAAGTCATCTAAGAAGCGCGCGTCAAAAAAACGCGTAGCGAAGAAGAAGTCATCGAAGAAGGCCGGCAAGAAGAAAGCCGGCAAGAAGAGTAAGAAGAGAAGGCCAGCTAAGAAAGCCAAGAAGAAGCCGGCCAGGAAGAAGAAGGCGGCGAGGCGAAAGCCTGCGATGAGCGCGGCGCCGGCCATGGCAAAGCCCATGGCTCCGGCGGTAACCCCGGTCATCACGCCGCTGATCAAGCCGATGACCTGAGAGGGCTCGCCCTCGAGGTGAAGCGGCTGGACCCGTACACGAGGCGCGACCCGACCGGTGCCGCGCAAGCGGCTGGCAATACGGCCGGGTAGCGCCTCGCAAGCGGGCTCCTTTCCCTAGCGGCTCCCGAGCCGCCATTCCTCCATCACCGTGTACGTCCCGCGGCCCGTGTCGGAACGGACCAGCGCGAAGTCACGCGCCGTCCAGGTGATCGCCGGGACCGCAGCCGGCGGGACCGGGCGGGCCGCGCGCCGCACGAGGGTCACGTGCGCGGTGAACCGGCGTTCCTCCAGCCCGAAGGCGGCCGCGCGCAGCTCGGCCGCAAGGCGCGCCTGGAGGTCGATCAGCGCCGTGGGGGTCTCGGAGCAGCCCGCCCACGCGATGTGGGCGTCGCGGAAGGATCCGATCCTGTCGATCGCGATGCGGAATCCCGCGCCCGGCGACCGCGCGGCCGCCTCGCGCGCCGCCTCGAGGCGATCGGCCGTTACTTCGCCGAGGAAGGCGAGCGTCACGTGGAGCTTCGCGGCAGGAATGGGCCTGCCCTGCGCTTCGCGCGCGAGGCCCTCGCCAAGGCGGGCGAGCTTCGCACGCGCCGCATCGGGGGGCCACAGCGCGAAGAAGAGCCGCATGGGCTACGGGACTTCGGCCGCCGGCATGCGCGCGAGGATGATCCCGGTCTTGCGCGCGATCCACGGCGTGTTGCGGTTGCGGTCGTAGAAGCGGGGATTGGGCACGATCGCGGCGAGTCGCGCGGCCTGCTCGGGCTTGAGCGCCGCGGCCGTCGTGCCGAAGTAGTGGCGCGCCGCCGCCTCGGCGCCGAACACGCCCTCGCCCCATTCGATCACGTTGAGGTAGATCTCGAGAATGCGGCGCTTGTCCATCAGGTGCTCGATCATCACCGTGATGATCGCTTCCTGGCCCTTTCGCCACGGCGTGCGGCTCGCCGACAGGAACAGGTTCTTGGCGAGCTGCTGGGAGATGGTGGAGCCGCCCGCCACCACCTTGCCGCGCGCCTTGTTCTTCTCGCGTGCCTTCTCGATGGCGTCCCAGTCGAAGCCCTCGTGGTCCACGAAGCGCGAGTCCTCGGCCACCACGATGGCGCGCTTGAGGCTCATGGAGATGCGCTCGTACGGCACCCATTGCTGCGAGATCTTCGCCTTCGGATCGTGTCCGCGCAGTTCCTCCAGGCGCGCCGCCATGAACGCGGTGGCGGAAGGATTGTGGTCGATCCACCACCAGAGCCGCGCGAGGTAGGAAAGCTGCACCGCGAGGAAGACCGCGGCGGCGGCAGCGGCCAACCAGGCGACGAGCCGCGCGAGCTTCTTCACCGTGGAAGCGAACGCAGCCCGGCGAGCACCGCCTTCGTGTCGGGGCGCACCCCGCGCCAGAGAAGGAACGATTCCGCGGCCTGCTCGACCAGCATGCCCAGGCCGTCGCACGCGCGCGTGCCGGCCGCCTGGGCGCGGGAGACGAACCGCGCGGCCGCGGGACCGTACGCCATGTCGTAGGCGAGTCCGGCGTGCGCGAGCACCTCGTCCGCGATCGCGAGCTCTTCGCCATGCACGGAAGTGGAGGTCGCGTTCAGCACGAGGTCGAAACGATCGCGGGGCACGGCCTCGAGCCCAGCCGCCTCGATCGCACCCAGCGGCGTGAATCGCGAAGCGAGCTCGCGCGCGCGTCCGGCCGTGCGGTTCGCGACGAGCAGAAGCCGCGGCCGCGCGGCAAGCAGCGGCGCGATCACGCCGCGCGCGGCGCCCCCCGCGCCGAGCAGCAGGATGCGCGCGCCCGCGATTTCCACGCCGAGGTTGCGCGCGAGATCCGTCACCAGCCCGGCGCCGTCGGTGTTGTCCGCCTCGACGCGGCCCTCGCGCATCGCGAGGAAGTTGGCGGCGCCGGCGAGCGTGGCCCGCTCGCTCGCGCGCGCGGCGAACTCCAGGGCATCGACCTTGAAAGGTAACGTCACGTTGGCGCCGCGCCCGCCGCCTTCGAAGAACGCGCGTGCGGCGGCCGCGAATCCCGCGAGCGGCGCCTCTATCGTGCCGTACTCGAGCTGCTGCCGCTCCTGTATTGCGAAGAGCGCGTGGATGCGCGGCGAGAGGCTATGCGAGACGGGATGGCCGATGACGGCGTAGCGGTCCATGGTCACCGATTATTTAATAGTATGGGCGCACCGCGGTGCGTTGTTGGAGCGATTGCACTACACTGGTGCTGTTTGAGACATTACGCACGCCCATGGTGCATCCGCTGGCGTTCCTGCCGTTTAAATTACCGAGAATCAAAGGGTTGCTGGTCATCCGGCGTGGCATGTTTTTCGCTAAAAGGCGTCGTCCGGGCATTCGCTTGGCCGCACATTCCCCATTTCAGGGCAAGTTCCCATCCTCAGGAGAAATTCAATGGCAGTCGCCGACGTCTTCAAGACAATCAAGGAAAACGAGGTCAAGTTCGTCGACCTGCGCTTCACGGATACCAAGGGCAAGGAGCAGCACGTCTCGGTGCCCGTGAAGGCGTTCGGCGACGACAAGTTCAAGGACGGCCACGCGTTCGACGGCTCCTCCATCGCGGGATGGAAAGGCATCGAGGCCTCCGACATGCTGCTGATGCCCGACCCCGACTCCGCGCGCATGGATCCCTTCTATGACGAGCCGACGATCGTGCTCACGTGCGACGTGCTCGAGCCGTCGACGGGCAAGGGATACGAGCGCGACCCGCGCACGATCGCCAAGCGCGCCGAAGCGTACCTCAAGTCGAGCGGGCTGGGCGATGTCGCCTACTTCGGGCCCGAGCCCGAATTCTTCATCTTCGACTCGGTCGAGTGGAAGGTGGACATGTCGGGCTGCTACGTGAAGATCAATTCCGAGGAAGCGCCGTGGTCCTCCGACCTCAAGCTCGAGGGCGGCAACCTGGGCCACCGCCCGCCGGTCAAGGGCGGCTACTTCCCGGTGCCGCCGGTCGATTCGCAGCAGGACATCCGCTCGGCGATGTGCCTCGCGCTCGAGGAGCAGGGCGTCGAGGTCGAGGTGCACCACCACGAGGTGGCCGCGCCCGGGCAGAACGAGATCGGCACGAAGTTCAACTCGCTCGTGAAGCGCGCCGACTGGCTGCAGATCCTCAAGTACACGGTGCTCAACGTGGCGCGCTCGTACGGCAAGACCGCGACCTTCATGCCCAAGCCCGTGGTCGGCGACAACGGCTCCGGCATGCACGTGCACCAGTCGGTGTGGAAGGGCGGCCAGAACCTCTTCGCGGGCGACGGCTACGCGGGCCTTTCGGATTTCGCGCTGTACTACATCGGCGGCATCATCAAGCACGCGAAGGCGCTGAACGCCATCACGAACCCCGGCACCAACTCGTACAAGCGCCTGGTGCCCGGCTTCGAGGCGCCGATCAACCTCGCGTACTCCGCGCGCAACCGCTCGGCCTCGTGCCGCATCCCGTACGTGGCGAGCCCGAAGGGCCGCCGTGTCGAGGTGCGCTTCCCCGATCCCACGGCCAATCCCTACCTCGCGTTCTCGGCGATGCTGCTCGCGGGCCTGGACGGCGTGCAGAACAAGATCCATCCCGGCGACCCGCTCGACAAGAACCTCTACGACCTCGAGCCCGAGGAAGCCGCCAAGGTGCCGCACCCGTGCGCGTCGCTCGACGAGGCCCTCGACAACCTCGACAAAGACCGTGCATTCCTCACGCGCGGTGGGGTCTTCACCGACGACATGATCGACGCCTACATCGCGCTCAAGATGGACGAGGTCACCAAGTTCCGCATGACCACGCACCCCATCGAGTTCGAGATGTACTACTCGGCCTAGGAAATGACGTGGGGCCGGCTTGTGTCCGGGGATTGCGCCAACCACAACCTATTGCGCAAACCGGCCCCATCTCCTTGATCTGATTGATTTTGTGAAAAACGCTCCCTATCCTGACCGTCCGAATACGCGACGGGGAGCGCGGCATGAGGTTCGTCTGGATCGCGGGCATGGCCGTCGTCGCGGCGATGAACGCCGCTGCGCAGACGACGATCTACAAGCTCGTCGACGAGAGCGGGCGCGTCACCTACTCGAACAAGCCCATGAAGGGCGCGACGGTGATGGACCTCGAGCCCCTCACGCTCGTCCCCGCCACGCCGGTGCCGCCGCCCGCGGCGCCGCAACCGGCCAAGCCGGCGGCCGTCGCCACCGTGGAACGCCTCGATACGCCCAAGGCCGATGTGAAGCCGGCGCTGGCCGCCACGACCACGCTCGCGGCGATCGAGCCGCAACTGCAGAGGAAGCGCGACAACGACCGGCGCCGCATCCTCGAGGACGAATTGCAACGCGAGGAGCAATCGCTCACCGAGGTGCGCGACTCGCTCAGCCAGGAGCAGCAGAACCCAATGCTGGTCGCCGCCGTGCGCGCCGCCCAGCAGGCCAACGAGCCCACGGCCCAGCAGGCGCTCGAGATGCGCAACAACATCGAGAAGGCCTCGAGCCGCATACGGGGCCTGCAAGCCACCGCCGCCGAGCACGAGAAGAACATCGAGGCGCTCAAGAAAGAGCTAGGCGCGCTCAAGCCCTAGCCTCGCGCAGCAGTCCCAGGCCCAGGCAACTCCTTCCTGCCGCCGTGCCGGCCGTGCCGGCTGGCGCGCTCATTGCTTTCTGCGGATCGTACGACGAGCCCGCGCCGTGACGCCGCATGCGGGCCTCGAGATGCTCTCGACCGCCGTGCTGATGCTGGACGAGGAACTGCAGGTGACCTACGCAAATCCCGCCGCGGAGACGCTGCTCGCCCACGGGCGCAAGCACTTCATCGGTGCGCCGATCGAAAGGGCGCTGCCCGGCAACAGCGAGCTGATCGAGCGCCTGCGCCAGGCGCTGCACGCCGAAGCGGGGTTGAACGAGCACGACCTCGAGCTGGAAGTGGGCGGCGAGCGCGTGCACGTGAGCTGCGCGATCACGCCCGTCGAGGCGGGCGACGCGCGCCTCATGCTGGAGATGCGCGAGCTCGAGCAGCAGCGCCGCATCGCGCGCGAGGCCAAGATCCTCGAGCAGCAGCAGGCCAACCGGGAGCTCATCCGCAACCTCGCCCACGAGATCAAGAATCCGCTGGGCGGCATCCGCGGCGCGGCGCAGCTGCTCGAGCGCGAGCTCGCCGACGCGGAGCTCGCGGAGTTCACGCAGGTGATCGTGAAGGAAACCGACCGCCTCCAGGCGTTGATGAACCGGCTGCTCACGCCGAGCCGGCTGCCGCAGGTGGGGCCGGTGAACATCCACGAGGTCGTGGAACGCGTGCGCACGCTCGTCGAGGCCGAATTCCCCCGCATCAGCGTGGCGCGCGACTACGACGCGAGCCTGCCCGAGCTCGACGGCGACCGCGAGCAGCTGATCCAGGCGATCCTCAACGTCGCGCGCAACGCCGCCCAGGCCTCCCAGGGCGAGGGCGAGATCCGCTTCACCACGCGCATCGCGCGCCAGGTGACCGTGGCGCGCTGCCGCTACCGCCACGCGATCGCGGTGTCGATCGAGGACAACGGGCCCGGCGTGCCCGAGGCCCTCGCCGACCGCATCTTCTACCCGCTGGTGAGCGGCCGCGAGGGCGGCACGGGCCTGGGCCTTTCGCTCGCGCAAAGCTTCGTGAGCCAGCACGACGGAACCATCGAGTTCGAGAGCCGTCCCGGCGAGACGCGCTTCACCATCCTGCTTCCCCTGCGCGCGGCGCGGGGGCAACCCTGACAGCGCGCGAGGCCATCATGCAACCGGTGTGGATCATCGACGACGACCGTTCCATCCGCTGGGTGTTCGAGAAGGCGCTTGCGCGCGAAGGCATCGAGTACCGCACGTTCGGCGCCGCGCAGGAGGCCCTCGACCAGCTCTCCGCCGAGACGCCCGACGTGGTGGTGAGCGACATCCGCATGCCCGGCGTCTCGGGCCTGGAATTCATGCGCGAGCTGAAGTCGCGACTGCCCGCCACGCCCGTCATCATCATGACGGCGTATTCGGACCTGGAGAGCGCGGTGGCCGCGTTCCAGGGCGGAGCGTTCGAGTACCTGCCCAAGCCCTTCGACGTGGACCATGCGGTGGAACTGGTGCGCCGCGCCCTCGAGCAGGGCCGCCGCCCCGGGGACGTGCCGGCCCCCGAGGCGCAGGCGCCCGAGATCCTCGGGCAGGCGCCGGCGATGCAGGAGGTGTTCCGCGCGATCGGGCGCCTGTCGCAGTCGCAAGCGACGGTGCTGATCACGGGAGAATCCGGCACCGGCAAGGAACTGGTGGCGCGCGCGCTGCACCGCCACAGCCCGCGCGCCTCGCGCGCGTTCATCGCCATCAACACTGCGGCCATCCCCAAGGACCTGCTCGAAAGCGAGCTCTTCGGCCACGAGCGCGGCGCCTTCACGGGCGCCCAGTCGATGCGGCGCGGGCGCTTCGAGCAGGCCGAGGGCGGGACGCTCTTCCTCGACGAGATCGGCGACATGCCGCCGGAGCTGCAGACGCGGCTGCTGCGCGTGCTCTCCGACGGCCAGTTCTACCGCGTGGGCGGGCACACGCCGCTCTCGGCCAACGTGCGCGTGATCGCGGCCACGCACCAGGACCTGGAGACACGCGTGCGCCAGGGCCTGTTCCGCGAGGACCTCTACCACCGCGTGAACGTGATCCGGCTGCGGCTGCCGCCGCTGCGCGAGCGGCGCGACGACATCGCGTCGCTCACGCGCCACTTCCTCGCCAAGAGCGCGCGGGAGCTGGGCGTCGAGGGAAAGCGCCTCACGCCCGCCGCGCAGCAATACCTCGCCGCGCAGGACTGGCCGGGCAACGTGCGCCAGCTCGAGAACGTGTGCCACTGGCTCACGGTGATGGCGCCCGGCCAGGTGGTGGACGTGGCCGACCTGCCCTCCGAGATTCGCGCCGACGCGGCCGCGGCCAGCGCCGAGAGCGACTGGCGCCGCCTGCTCGAGCGCGAGGTCGCAAGCCGGCTCGCCCGCGGCGAGTCGGGCATCGCCGACAGCCTCACGCGCGACTTCGAGAGCGCGCTCATCGCCAAGGCCCTGCAGCACACCGGCGGGCGTCGCATCGAGGCCGCGGGGCTGCTGGGCATCGGCCGCAACACGCTCACGCGCAAGGTGCGCGACCTGAAGATCGAGTCGAGCGACTAGCGGTAGCGCTTCTCGAAGAGGGCGGGCGCGAGCGCGGGGCTCTCGATGAAGCCCTGGTACTCGTCGCAGCCCAGCTCGCGCAGCGCCTGCAGCTGCGCCTGCGTCTCCACGCCCTCGGCCACCACCGACAGGTGCAGCGAGTGCGCCATCGCGACCACGGCCTTGATGATGGCCTCGTCGTTGGGGTCGTCGCCGATGTCGCGCACGAACGAGCCGTCGATCTTGATCGCATCCACCGGCAGGCGCTTCAGGTACGACAGCGACGAGTAGCCGGTTCCGAAGTCGTCGATCGCGAGCCCCACGCCCAGGTCGCCCAGGCGGTTGAGGAGCGCCGCCTTCTCGTCGATGTCCTGCATGAGGTGCGACTCGGTGAGCTCGAGCTCCAGCGTGCCGGGCTCTATGCCCGAGTCGCGCATCGCCGATTCCACCGAGCGGTAAAGGCGCTCGCCGTCGTTCACCTGGCCCACCGAGAGGTTCACCGAGAGCCGCAAGCCGGGCTTCACCGCCTGCTGCCAGGCCCGCAGCTGCGCGCACGCGTTCTCGAGCACCCACTCGCCGATGGGCACGATGAGCCCCGAATCCTCGGCCACCTCGATGAACCGGTCGGGCGCCAGGAGCCCCCGGCGCGGATGCTGCCAGCGCAGCAGCGCCTCCACGCCGACCAGCTCGCGCGTGTCCACCGTCATGCGCGGCTGGTAGTGCAGCACGAGCTCGTTGCGCCGCAGTGCCAGGCGCAGGTAGTTCTCCACCGCCAGGCGCTCCTGGGCGCGCGAGTTCATCTCGCCCGAGAAGAACTGGTAGTTGTTGCGCCCCTTCTCCTTGGCGTAGTACATCGCCACGTCGGCGTTCTTCATGAGCGAGGCGCTGTCCTTGCCGTCGCCCGGGTAGAGGCTGATGCCGATCGAGCACGAGGTGGACAGGTGCTGCGACTCGATCAGCATCGGCGCGCCCATGGCGGCGATCATCTTCTCGGCCACCTGCTGCGCGCCCTCGTCGTCGCCGCTCCCGCCCAGGTTCTCCAGGATCACGGCGAACTCGTCGCCGCCCAGGCGCGCCACCGTGTCGGTGGCGCGCACGCACGCGGTGAGCCGGGCGGCCACGCGCTTCAACAGCTCGTCGCCCACCTGGTGGCCCAGCGAGTCGTTGATGGTCTTGAAGCGGTCGAGGTCGATGAACATGAACGCGAAGCCGCTGCGGTGGCGGGCGGCGTTGAACACCGCCTGCTCGAGGCGGTCGTGGAGCAGCACGCGGTTCGGCAACCCCGTGAGGGCGTCGCGCGTGGCGAGGTACTCGGCGCGCTCCTCGGCCCGTTTCCTCTTCGTGACGTCGGTGGAAGTCCCCGTGAGCCGCAACGCGCGCCCCGACTCGTCGCGCTGCGTGACCTTCCCGCGCGAATGGATCCAGATCCACTCGCCCGCGGAGTTGGCCACGCGGTACTCGCAGTCGAACACCTCGCTCACGCCCTTCACGGCGTTGCCGAGCGCGGCGGCGAACACCTGGCGGTCGTCCGGGTGGTTCCAGAGCGCCACGTCCTTGCCGTCGAACGTGGACTCGCGCGGCTGGGTCCCGATGAGGGTGGACCAGCTCTCGTTGAAATAGACCTTGTCGGTGCGCAGGTCCCAATCCCACAGCGCGAGGTTGGAGCCGGTGAGCGCGAGGTCGAGGCGCTCCTTGGCCCGCGCCATCTGCCGCTCCGTGCGCTTGCGCAGCGTGATGTCGCGCGCGACGCCGACGAGGTACGTACGGTCGGCCACCCGCAGCGCGCGCCCCGAGAGGGCGTAGGGCCGCACGTTGCCGGCGCGATCGACGATCTCGGCCTCGAGGGCCATCTCGCGCCCCTGCTCGAACACCTCGCGCATCGCCGCCTCGACGGCGGCGCGGTCGCGCCCGGAGATGAAATCGAGTGGGTGCATGCTGCCGATCTCCGCGGCGGTGCTCCCCAGCGCGGCCGCGAGCGCCGCGTTCCAGCGCACGATGACGCCTTCCGAGGAGACCAGGAAGAACGCGCCCGCGAGGCTGCCCAGCACCGCCTCGGAGAATTCCCGTTCGCGTTGCAGCTCGACTTCCAGGGCACGGCGCTGGCGCGTTTCTTCCTCCAACCGGTCGGCGGCGGGCTTCCCGGCGGGCTGCGCCGCGCGCGAGGCCTCGCCCGCATCGCGCCTCGCCTCCAGGCGCGCCATCGCAAGCGAGGCGATGTTGGCGAGCGCGGTGCGCTCGTCGGCGCGAAGGCGCCGCGGCACGGCGTCGAGCACCGTGAGCGCGCCCACCACGAAACCGTCGGGGGCCGCGAGCGGAAGGACGCCGAGGAAGCGGGCGCGCGGCCCCGAGGCCACGAGCTCGTGCGTGGCGTGCTCGGTGCGCGTGAGGTCCTCGATGAAGATCGGCTCGTGCGGGGCCTCGTGCGCGAAGGCGAACGATTGCTCGCGGGGCAGGTAGGCGAAGGAGACCCCGGAGCGGGCACGCAGGCGCTCGCGCTTGCCGTCGAAGAAGGAAAGCCACGCCATGGGGAAAGCCGCCACGTCCTGCGCGCGGCGCACCAGCTCGTCGAGCGCGGGCAGGGCCTGGTCCGGATCGAGGACGCCGTAGGCGCGCAAGCGCGCGATCGGTTCCTCGACCTTCATGGAAGACGGCCCTTTCGCTATTGGCTCGCGGGCGCGCCCTCGGCGGGCTTGGCGGGTGCCGCCGGCGGCGGCGGCTGGCGCAGCGGCGCCTGCCCGGGCAGGCGCGTGCGCGGGTAGCCCGCGGCGTCGAGCGCGGATTGCCAGCTGTCCTCGTCGTAGCCCTTGGTGGACCTCTCGCCGATCACGAGCGTGGGAACGTCGAGGCCGCCCACCAGTTTCTTGAGCGCTTCCTGGTCGGCGGGGTTGTTCTGGGCGTCGCGCTCGGCGTAGGGCACGCCGCGGCGCGTGAGCAGGTCGCGCCCACGCGCGCAGGGATCGCCGCAGTCGGTGCCCGTGAAGATCGTGACGGGATTGCGTTGCGCCGCGAGCTGCGTGGCGTACGGCAGCTGCGTATCCTCGCCGCCGCCGCCGCCCATGCGCTTCTGCTGCGCGTCCTTCGCCTCCGGGGGCGGCGGCGTGTCGGTGAAATGGACCTTGCCGTCCTTGTCGGTCCACTTGTACACGTTGGTCTGCGCGGAAGCCTGCACCGCGATGGCCGCCGCGAAAAGGCACAGTGCGATCTGCGTCTTCATCGTCTTCACGCCCCCCCGGCCCCGGAAACGGCCGTCATTCCATTATGACGCAGAAGCGCGTCGATCCGCGGGGTGCGGCCGCGGAAGGCGACGAACGACTCCAGCGCCGGGCGGCTTCCGCCGCGGGCGAGCACCTCGCGCCGGAACCGCGCGCCCACCTCGGGGTTGAGCACACCCGCCTCCTCGAAGGCGTCGTACGCGTCCGACGAAAGCACCTCGGCCCACTTGTAGCTGTAGTAGCCCGCCGCGTAGCCGCCGGCGAAGATGTGCGAGAACTGGTTGGCGAAGCGGTTGTACGCGGGCGGGCGGACCACCGCGACCTCGGCGCGAACGCGCTCCAGCAGCGCGAGGATGTCGCCGCGGGCCGGATCGAAGTCGTAGTGCAGGCGCATGTCGAAGAGCGCGAACTCGAGCTGTCGCACGAAGCCCATGCCGCCCTGGAAGTTCTTCGCCGCGAGCATGCGCTCGAAGAGCGCGCGCGGGATGCGCTCGCCCGTGTCCACGTGGCGCGTCATGGGCGCGACCACGTCCCACTCCCAGCAGAAATTCTCCATGAACTGGCTGGGCAGCTCGACCGCGTCCCACTCGACGCCGCTGATGCCCGAGACGCCGAGCTCGTCGACCTGCGTGAGCAGCTGGTGCAGCCCGTGGCCGAACTCGTGGAAGAGCGTGTTCACCTCGGCGTGCGTGAAGATCGCGGGCTTGCCGCCCACGGGCGCGGAGAAGTTGCAGGTGAGGAAGGCGACGGGCGTCTGGACCGTGTTGCCCAGCCGCCGGCGGTTGATGGCGTCGTCCATCCAGGCCCCGCCGCGCTTGCCCTCGCGGGCATAGAGGTCCAGGTAGAACCGGCCGATGCGCGCGCCCCCGGCGTCGAGGATCTCGAAGAAGCGCACCGTGGGATGCCACGTCTCGGCCTCGGCCGGCCGGATGCGGATTCCATAGAGGGTTTCGACAACCCGGAACATGCCCGCCAGCACGGCATCTTCCGGAAAGTACTGCTTCACTTCCTGGTCCGAAAACGAGTAGCGGCGCTGGCGCAGCTTCTCGCTCACGTAGGCGACGTCGCAGGCGCGAACCTCGGCGAGGTTGAGCTCCTCGCGGGCAAACGCCTTCACCTCCTCCATGTCGCGCTCGGCGAAGGGCCTGGAGCGTTTCGCGAGATCCTCGAGGAACTGCAGCGCCTCGCGCGGCGAGGCGGCCATCTTCGAGGCGAGCGAGACGTGCGCGTAGGACTCGTAGCCCAGCAGGCGCGCGGCCTCGGCGCGCAGCTCGAGGAGGCGCCGGATGATCGCGGTGTTGTCCCACTCGGGCTTGCCGAGCTCGGAGGCGCGCGTCACGTAGGCGCGGTACATGCGCTCGCGCAGCCCGTGGTGGTCGGCGTACTGCATCACCGGCATGTAGCAGGGCATGTGCAGCGTGAGCTTGTGGCCTTCGCGGCCCTCCTTCGCGGCCGCCGCGCGGGCCGTCTCCAGCACGTCGGCCGGAATGCCCGAGAGCTCGGCCGGATCCGTCGCGTAAAGGCCGAAGTCGTTGGTCGCATCGAGCACGTTGTCCTGGAATCGCGAGGCGAGCTTCGCGAGCTCCTCCTGGATGGCGAGGAAGCGCGCTTTCTCGGGCGGCGCAAGCTCCGCGCCCCCGAGGCGGAAATCGCGCAGCTGCAGGTCCACGTAGCGGCGGCGCGCGGGCGTGGCGGCCGCATGCTCGCGCGTCGCGGCGAGCGCCTTGAACCCCGCATAGAGGCGCTGGTCCTGCCCTTGCTCGGAGAAGTACTGCGTGACCTTCGGCAGCGAGGCGTTGTATGCGTCGCGAAGCTCGGGCGTGTTCACCACCGCGTTGAGGTAGTTCACCTGGGACCACGCTCGCGCGAGCCGCTCGTTGGCATCGTCGAGCGGCGCCACGAAGCCTTCCCACGTAGGCGTGGCATCGCGCGCGGCGAGCGATTCGATCGTGGCGCGTCCCTGGGCGGTGAGCTCGTCCACGGCGGGAGCGACGTCGGCGGGACGCACCGAGGCGAAGCGGGGAAGCGAGGAAAAGTCGAGCAGCGGATTGGACATCGAGGGTCTCCGGGAAAGCGGCCGTGTCAGGCGCGGTGCACGGTGCGCCCGCCGACCAGCGTGCGCACCACCCGCCCGGTGAGCTCGAGGCCCATGAACGGGGTGTTCTTGCCCTGGCTCGCGAGCGCCTCGGGGCGCACGATCCAGGATCCGTCGGGATCGAAGAGGCACACGTCGGCGCCCGCGCCCACGGTAAGCGTCCCGGCCGCGACGCCGAGCACTCGCGCGGGGCGGTGGGTCACGGCTCCCAGGGCCTGCGCCATGGGCAGCTTCGATTCCCGCCCCCATTGCAGCACCAGGGGCAGCAAGAGCTCGAGCGCGGTGGCGCCCGGCTCGGCCTCGCCGAACGGGACTTGCTTGGCATCGTCGTCCACCGGCGTATGGTCGGAGCACGCCGCGTCGAGCGTGCCGTCGGCGAGCGCGGCGCGCAGCCGCGCCCGATCCGACGGATCGCGCAGCGGCGGCGCGAGGTTGCACTGCGCATCGAAGTCGCCGATGTCGCGGTCGCACAAATGCAGGTGATGGACGGCCACGTCGCAGGTGACCGGCAAGCCGCGCGCCTTCGCCTCGGCGGCGAGGGCCACGCCCGCCGCGCTCGAGAGCCTCGCCAGGTGTACGCGCGCGCCGGTCGCCTCGGCGAGCTCGACGATGGTGCGCACGGCGATCGTCTCCGCCACCACCGGCACGGGGGGAAGCCCCAAGCGCGTGGCCACTTCGCCCTCGTGCGCCACGCCGCCGCGCGCGAGCGCCCCATCCTGCGGGCGAAGCCACACGGTGTAACCGAAGGTCGCCGCGTAGCGCATCGCCTGCAGCAGCGTGGAAGCATCGGGAAGCGGCGTGTTGCCCTGGAAGAACCCGACGCAGCCCGCGTCGGTGAGCTCGGCCATCTCGGCGAGCCGTTCTCCCTTGAGCCCCACGGTGAGCGCGCCGAGCGGGTACACGCGCACGAGGTCGAGGCTCGATGCGCGGCGCTTGAGCATCTCCACCAGGCCCGGCTCGTCGAGCGGCGGGTCGGTATCGGGCGGGCAGGCGAGCGTGGTGACGCCGCCCGCGGCCGCCGCGCCCAGCTCCGATTCGAGGGTCGCCTTGTACTCGAAGCCCGGCTCGCGAAGGCGCGCCGAAAGATCCACCAGCCCCGGGCACGCCACGAGGCCCTTCGCGTCGATGGTCTCGTCGGCGCGAAAGCCCTCGGGCGCGCGGTCGAGCGCGGCAATGCGCCCGTCGGCGATGAAGATCGAGCCGGGCTTGTCGCGGTTGGCGGCCGGATCGACCACTCGCGCCTCGCGGATCTCGATCCTCATGCCTGCGACCCCAGCATCGACATCACGGCCATTCGCACCGCGATGCCGAAGGTCACCTGCGGCAGGATCACGCTCTGGCGCCCGTCGGCCACCGGGGAATCGATCTCCACGCCGCGGTTCATGGGGCCCGGGTGCATCACGATCGCATCGGGCCTCGCGAGCGCGAGCTTTTCGGCCGTGAGCCCGTAGCACCTGAAGAACTCGCCTGCGGAGGGCAGGAGCGCGCCGTTCATGCGCTCGTTCTGCAGCCGCAGCATGATCACCACGTCGCAGCCGCGGATGCCCTCGGCCATGTCGTTGAACACGCGCACGCCGAGGCGCTCGACCTGGGCGGGCAAGAGCGTCTTGGGCCCGATCACGCGCAGGTCCGGCACGCCGAGCGTCTTGAGCGCGTGGATCTGCGAGCGCGCCACGCGCGAGTGCAGCACGTCGCCCACGATCGCGACGGTGAGCCCGGAGAAATCCTTCTTGTAGTGGCGGATCGTGTAGACGTCGAGCAGCCCCTGCGTGGGATGCGCGTGGCGGCCGTCGCCCGCGTTGATCACGGCCACGCCGGGGCGCACGTGGCGCGCGATGAGGTGCGCGGCGCCCGACTGCGAGTGGCGCACGACGAACATGTCGGCGTCCATCGCCTGGAGGTTGTACACCGTGTCCAGCAGCGTCTCGCCCTTCGAGGTGGAGGAAACCCCCACGTTGAGGTTGATCACGTCGGCCGACAGGCGCTTGGCGGCGATCTCGAACGTCGTGCGCGTGCGCGTCGAGCTCTCGAAGAACACGTTGAAGATCGTCTTGCCGCGCAGCAGCGGCACCTTCTTCACGTCGCGCTCGCCCACCGAGACGAACTGGTCGGCCGTGTCGAGGATGTGGCGCACGAGCTCCGGTGCGAGGCCCTCGGTGGTGAGCAGGTGCCTGAGGCGCCCATCGGGGCCCACCTGCACGTCGTGGCGCGACATGGGGCTCATGGCCGCTTCACCGCGGCGAGCCGCAGCCGGCCGCTTTCGTTGGACAGCACCAGGTCCTCGTCGGGGGCGACGTCCACCTTCGCGCCGAGGAAGTCCGCAGCGACCGGAAGCTCGCGCCCGCCGCGGTCGGCGAGGATGGCGAGCCGCACGGCGCGCGGCCGCCCGAAGTCGAAGAGCTCGTTGATCGCCGCGCGCACCGTGCGCCCGGTGCCGAGCACGTCGTCCACCAGCACGACCTCGCGGCCGTCCACGGGGAACGGGATCTGGCTGCGGCGCGATTCGTGGTGCAGCCCGATGCGCCCGAAGTCGTCGCGGTGCAGCGTGACGGCGAGCAGCCCCAGGGGCTTGCCGGGCAGGAGCGCGCGATTGAGCCGCTCGGCCACCCATGCGCCGCCGGTGTAGATGCCCACCAGCACGGCGTCGGGCGCGAGCTGGCCGCGCATCTGCTGCACCATCGCGGCGACGAGCGCCTCGGGATCAGGGAGCGATGCGCTCATGGCCCTCCGGCTGGTCGAGGAAGGTTTGCAGGATGAAGGAGGCGGCGAGCGCGTCCACGCCGGCCTTGCGGGTGGCGCGCGTGCCCGACTCGCGCAGCTGCCTTTCGGCCTCGGCCGAGGAGAGTGTCTCGTCCACCATCATCACGGCAAGCTTGTAGCGGGCGGCGAGGCGTCGCGCGAACTTCGCGGCGAGGCGGGCCACCTCGTGGGGCGAGCCGTCGGCGTGGCGCGGCTGGCCCACGACGAACGCGACGGGCCTCCACTCCTTCACGTACGCGTCGATCGCCGCGAAGCGCGGCTCGTAGGCGGTGGCATCGACGGCGCCCAGGGGGCTCGCGATGCGCGTCGAGGTTTCGCCCACCGCCACGCCCAAGCGCCGCGCGCCATAGTCGAATCCCAGCACCGTCCCGGAAATCGCGCCGCTCGCCGCGCCGTGGCCGCCGTGGGTGGGCGCGGTCTCCGGCGCTGCGATCACGCGTGCCCAGCCTCCTCGGACAGGTTGGCCGCGGAGATCCCCAGGGTGTGCATCGCCGCTTCGTAGCGCGCCTCCGGCGGGACGTCGAAGATGAGGCCCAGGTCCGCGCGCACCGTGAGCCAGCCGTTGCGCTGGATCTCGTCCTCGAGCTGGCCCGGCGCCCACCCGGCATAGCCCAGCGCCACGAGCTGCTGGCGCGGGCCGCTGCCCGCGGCCATCGCCTCGAGGATGTCGCGCGAGGTGGTGAGGCCGATGTCGCCCACGGGGAGGGTCGATTTCCACGCGCCCACGGGCCGGTGCAGGACGAAGCCGTGGTCGAACTGGACCGGGCCCCCGTAGAAGACCGGCTGCTCCCCGAGCGGCGACTCGGGCAGCGCGATCTCCACCTGGCGGAAGAGCGCGGCGAGCGTCACGTCGATGGGGCGGTTCACCACGATGCCCAGGGCGCCGCGCTCGTTGTGCTCGCAGATGAAGGTGAGGGTCCGGGAAAAATTCGGGTCCGCCATCGCCGGCATGGCGATGAGGAAGTGGCTGGTCAGGTTGATCGTTTGCATTGGCCACCGGTCGCGTATTTTAATCCTTCGCGCCATTTGGCTCAAATTCGCCCCCCGAGGTTCCTCGACCGTGCCCGCGTACCGATCGGCCCTGCACTGGTTCCGCCGCGACCTGCGCGACGAGGACAACGCCTCCCTGTACTACGCGCTCAAGTCCGCCTCGCGCGTCTACTGCGCCTTCGTGTTCGACACCGCGATCCTCGGGGCGCTCCCCGCGCCCGCCGACCGCCGCGTGGAGTTCATCCACGCAAGCGTGGCGGAGCTCCGGCAGGCCCTGCGCCGGCGCGGCGGCGACCTGGCCGTGCTGCACGGCGAGGCGAAAGTCGAGATCCCCGCGCTCGCGCGCCGGCTGGGCGTCGATGCCGTCTTCGCCAACGGGGACTACGAGCCGCAGGCCCTCGCGCGCGACGAGGCGGTGGGCGCAGCGCTGGAGGCGGACGGGCGGCGCATGCACCTCGCGAAGGATCACGTGGTCTTCGAGAAGGACGAGGTGCTCTCGCAGGCGGGCCGCCCCTTCGCGGTCTTCACGCCCTATCGCAACGCGTGGCTCGCGAAGCTCGGGGACGCGTTCTACGCCCGGGCCTACCCGGTGGGCAAGCATGCGCGCGCCCTTGCCCGCCCGGACTTCGCCTGCGAGATGCCTTCGCTGGAATCCCTCGGCTTCGCGGCGACGAACCTGGGCGAGCTCGGCATCACCCCCGGCATGCGCGGTGCGCGCGGCGCGCTCGAGGACTTCACCCAGCGCATCGCGCGCTACGCCCGGGCCCGCGACTTCCCCGCCGTAAAAGGCGTCTCCTACCTTTCCGTGCACAACCGCTTCGGCACGGTATCGGTGCGCGAGCTGGCTCGCTTCGCGCTCGCGCGCCGTGGCGCCGGCGCCGCCACGTGGCTCTCGGAGCTCGCATGGCGCGATTTCTTCTTCCAGATCCTCTGGCACTACCCGCATGTCGTGGAGGGGTCGTTCCGGCCCGAGTACGACGCCATCCGCTGGCCCGGGGGCGACGAGGCCTTCGCCGCCTGGAGCGAGGGGCGAACCGGCTACCCGCTCGTGGATGCCGCGATGCGGCAGCTCAACGCCACGGGCTACATGCACAACCGGCTGCGCATGGTGGCGGCTTCGTTCCTCGTGAAGGACCTGCTGGTGGACTGGCGCCGCGGCGAGCAGCTCTTCGCCGTGCGGCTCAACGACTACGACCTCGCGGCGAACAACGGCAACTGGCAATGGGCCGCTTCCACCGGGTGCGATGCGCAGCCCTGGTTCCGCATCTTCAACCCGGTCACCCAGTCGAAGCGGTTCGACCCCGAGGGGCGCTTCATCCGGCGCTACGTTCCCGAGCTGAAGGACGTGCCGGCGAGCGGCGTGCACGAGCCGTGGACCCTGGGCCGCGCCGAGCAGGAAGCTTGCGGATGCCGGATCGGCCGCGACTACCCCGCGCCCATCGTGGACCATGCCGTGCAGCGCCAAAGGGCGCTCGCCCTCTACGAAAGCGTCACTCGGCGATGATCTGGTCGGCCTTGGTGAAGGTCCAGGTGCGCGTGATGTGCAGGATGTCCGTGTCGGCGCGGATGTTCGCGGGGAACGGATCGAAGGGCGAGGCGAGCCGCACGATGCGGATCGCGGCCTGGTCGAGGAACTTGTAGCCCGACGAGCGGTTCACCTCCACGCTCTCGACCTCGCCGTCGGCCTTGATCGCCACGGTGAGCTGCAGCGAGGCGTGGATGCCGCGGGCGCGCGCCTCCTCGGGGTAGTTGAGGTTGCCGATGCGCTCGATCTTCACGCGCCAGTTGTCGACGTATTGGGCGAACCGGTATTCGGTGGCTCGCGCGCCGATGAAGGTGCGCTTGGGCCGCTGCTGGTAGGCCTGGTGCTCGTGCGCGATCTGCGCCTCGAGGCGGGCGATCTCCATGCTCTTCTGCACGAGGTCGCGCGCCTCGGCGTCCCCCTTGGCCGCGTCGGGCTGGGGCGACACCTCGGCCGGCGCCACGGCCTGGCGCGACTTGAGCGTCGTCATCAGCTCCTTCGCCTCGTCCTCGAGCTGCTTCATGCGCGCCTCGGCGGCCTTGAGCTCCGGGCTCGGTTCCTTCGGCTCGAGGGCGGGAAACGGGCTTTTCGCGCGCACCTTCTGGTCCGTGTTGCCGCCGCCGTCCAGGTTCGCCTGGGCGAGCGCGTCGGCCTTCACGGGCTTGGCCGCGCTCTTGGAGTTCACCAGGATCACGTCCATCACGTTGTGCGGCTCGTCGAACCCCAGGGGCCGGATCCACTTGATCCCGAGCCCCACGATCGCGAAGGCGTGCACGGCGATGGAGGCGAGGATCGCGACCTGCATCGTCGCGACGAGGCCGAAGCGTTCGAGCAGGAAGTCCGAGAAGGAGACGAGGGCGTCGGGGGAGGGCTGCCTCAACTGCATCGGCAGGCGCTACGAAGGTCGAACGGGACTCGCCATGAACCTGAATTGTGTCATTTCCCCGCGTAGCGCGCGAGGACATTGGCGCCCCAGAGGTCCACTTCGCCGAAGGCCACGCGCACGCGCTCGCCCGGCGCCGAGGGGGGCAGGCCGATCGCCCGGCACACCAGGGGCATCCCGTCGACGCGCACGAGCTCTTCGCGCAGGACCGTGGCCGCGGCCGATTCGATGCCTTCCTGGACCAGGTACTTGAGGCACCAGTAGCGCTCGAGCCCCCGCTGGTGCTCGGCATAGGCGTCGTAGGCCGTCTCGAAATCGCGCGCGGCGCCGGCGAGCTCCTCGCGCGAATAGGCGGGCTCGCGCCCGGCGAGCAGGGCCACCAGCTGGCGCTGGTTGGCGAGGTCGCTGAAGCGGCGCAGCGGCGAGCTCGCCCACGCGTAGTGCGAGACGCCGAGCCATTCGTGGGCGCCCGCCTCCACCTCCATTCGCGTCTTGCCGCCCTTCTGGTTGCGGTAGATGGCGTCGAAGCCGCGTTCGGCGAGCAGCCTCCCCCACGTCGCGTTCACATGGATCATCAGCTCGGCCACCAGCGTGTCGACGGGCGACCCGCGCCGGCGCGGCTCGATCGTCACGCGCCCGGCGTCGACCTTGATGTTGTAGTCGATGCGGTCGGGCGCCTCGTTCCCCGCGCCACGCAGCGCCTTCAGCGCGCGCGCGAGGCGCCAGAGGGCGAGGAGCTCCTCGCCGTGGGCGCCCGGCACGGCGCCGCGCGCCACGGCCTCCTCGTCGAGGCGAGTCTCGACCTCGGCGATGCGCAGGTTGGTTGCCACCTGGAGCCATTCGAGCCGCGACTCGGCCGACTCGATCGCGCAGCTCGCGGCGTCCACGACGAGGTAGAGCGACACCGCCGCCACGTGCGCGCCCTGGGCGAGCGTGGCGCGCTCGATCGCCTCGGGGGGCAGCATGGTGATCTTGCCGCCGGGGAAGTACACGGTCGAGAGCCGTTCCCGCGCGATCGCCTCCAGCCCATGGCCGCGGCCGAACCACAGCGCCGGGGCCGCGATGTGCACGCCCACGCGCAGCTTCCCGCCCTCGAGCTTCTCGACCGAGAACGCGTCGTCGATCTCGGTCGTGTCGGCGTCGTCGATGGAGAACGCGCTCACGTGCGACCGGGGCAGGCCCTGCGGCTCCTCCAGCGCGCCGACGGGCGGGAACTGGATGCCGCGCGGGAAGAACTCGAAGGCGAAGCGGCGCAGGAAGTAGTCCTCGGGGCCGGACAGCGCGCCGGCCGCCGCGAGCACGCGCGGCGGCGCCATGCCCGCCTCGCCGGCGGCGGCGTCGAGCGCGCGCCACTCGAGGCTTGTCTTGTCGGGCTTGAAGAGCAGCACGTCCGCCTTGGCGGCGATCGGCTCCGGCACGCGCCCCGCGGCGAGCTCCGCGCTCCACGCGTCCACCTGCTCCTGCTGCCGCCGCTTCTTCTCGGCGCCGGCCAGCGCGGCGCGCAGGTTTTCTTCCGGCGCACCCTGGTAGCGTCCCTTGCCGCGCTTGTAGAAATACATCGGGTGCGCGTGCAGCGCGAGGGCGACCGCGGCAGCCTCCTGCGGCGTGGGCGCGCGGCCGAAGTACTCGCGGGCGAGCGCGTCGAAGGAGAATTCCTCGGGCCCGCAGACTTCCCAGAGGAACTTCGGGTCGATGGGATCGGCAAGCTTCTGCGCCTCGGGGATGAAGCCCGCGAGCGGCTGGCCGTCGAAGCGCAGCAGGATCGCCGCCGACTTGAGCTTCGAGCGCTTGCCGTGCGCGGCCTCGACCTGCACCGAGGCACCGGCCTCCGAGAGGATCGTGCCCACGCGGAAGGCGCCGTCTTCCTCGAAGAGCACCTGCGTCACGAGCGCGCCCACTCGACGAGCTCGGGAACGTGCTCGGGGAAGGAGGCGAGCGCGTGGTCGCCCCCGCGCACCACGGTCTGCAGGGCCCCCTCGTAGAAGCGCACGGCCTCGCGGTAGTCGAGCACGACGTCGCCCGTCTCCACGAAAAGCCAGTAGCGCCCCGGCTGCGTGATGGCGCCCGGATCGAGGTCGCGAAGCTCGTCCACGTGCTCGTGCGTGAGCACGAACTGCTCGCCGGTGTACATGTTGCGTTGGGGGCCGAGGTAGCGTTCGAAATGCCGGTGCGGGTGCACCGCCGGATTGAGGAGCGCGGCGCGGCAGCCCAGCCGCTCGGCCATTACCGTCGCGTAGAACCCGCCCAGCGAGCTGCCCACGATCGTGAGGTCCGCGCTTGGCACCGCCTCGCAGGCCCGGGCCACCTGCGCGATGGCGCGCGACGGCCGGTCATCCAGCCCGGGCACGACGTAATCCAGCCCTACCGCGCAGTTGCGGACGTAGTCGCCGAGCATCACGGCCTTCTTCGATTGCGGCGAGCTGATGAAGCCGTGCACGTAGACGATGGTCTTCACTCAGAGCGAGATCCGGCCGCGCCCGAGCTCGATGACCTGGCCCCCCACGCGCACCACGCCCGACTTGACCGACAGGTACAAGGTCGAGGGCCGGCCCACCTGCTCGCCCTGCGAGACGGTGCGCTCGATGTCCTCGCCGGGCCGGGTCGCGATGAACCAGCCGCCGAGGTTCGCGCACGCGCTCCCGGTGGCCGGATCCTCGAGAACGGCCGGCCCGCTCGGGAAGAAGAAGCGCGCCTCGACGCCGCTTCCGGAATCGGCGAAGACCAGCGCCTGGCCCGCGCCATGCTCGCTCTTCAACCTCGCGAACGCCTCGGAACGGGGCTGCGCCCGCCGCACCGCTTCGGCGGACTTCACGGGAACGATGAGCTGCTCGCGTCCCACGCTCACCCACAGCACGGGAGAAGCGATGTCGGAAGCGCCGATGCCCAGGATTTGCGCGAGCTCGGCCGCGCTCTCGCCCGCCGGGCGCGAGGTGGGCGCATTGGCCTGGAGCGTCCAGCGGTCGCCCCGCGCGCTCACGGGAATGATCCCCGCCTTCATCTCGAGGGTGAGGGAATCGCCGGGCGCCTTGAGGTCGCGCACCACGTGCGCGGTGCCGAGCGTCGGGTGCCCCGCGAACGGCATCTCGTAGGCGGGCGTGTAGATGCGCACGCGCGCGATTGCCTTGTCCGACGGGAAGACGAAGGTCGTTTCCGACAGGTTGAACTGGCGCGCGAGCGCCTGCTGCGCCTCATCGTCGAGGCCCGTGCCGTCCTCGAAGACGCAGAGCGGGTTGCCCGTGAGGCGGCCCTCGCGGGCGAAGACGTTGACGATCCGGTATGCGTATTCCTTCATGGCTCACCCCGCGGGCGTGGAGGCGGGGCGGCGCGCGAGCCGCGCGAGCAGCTTCTCGTGGATGCCGCCGAAACCTCCGTTGGACATGACGAGCACGTGGTCGCCGGGACGCAGCGCGCGCGCGAGCTCCTCGACGAGCGCGGCGAGGTCGCGATGGACGGCCGCGCGCGTGCCCAGCGCCGAGAGCGGCTGGGCCGGGTCCCAGCCCAGCTCGTGCGCGTAGCAGAACACCAGGTCGGCGCCGGAAAGGCTCTTCGCGAGGCGCTCCTGCATGCGGCCCAGCTTCATCGTGTTTGAGCGCGGCTCGAAGACCGCCACGATCCGCGCGTCGCCCACGCGCGTGCGCAGCCCCGCGATCGTGGTCTCGAAGGCCGTGGGATGGTGCGCGAAGTCGTCGTACACGGTGATGCCGTTCGCTTCCCCGCGAACCTCCATGCGCCGCTTCACGCCCTCGAAGCGCGCGAGCGATTCGATCGCCGCCGCGGGAAGCACGCCCGCGTGGCGCGCGGCGGCGAGCGCGGCGAGCGCGTTGGCGCGGTTGTGCTCGCCCATGAGCGCCCAGCGCACGGTCCCCTGGCGCTTGCCCTCGAGCAGCACGTCGAACGAATCGTCGGGATGGATGGCGCCCACGCTCCAAGCCTGGCCCGCGCCGAAGCGCACCACCGGCGTCCACGCGCCGCGCGCGAGCACCCGCTCGAGGGCCGCGTCCTGCCCGTTCACCACGAGCTCGCCCTGCGAGGGGACGATGCGCACCAGGTGGTGGAACTGCGTCTCGATGGCGGCCAAGTCCGGGAAGATGTCCGCGTGGTCGTACTCCAGGTTGGCGAGGACCGCGGTGCGCGGCCGGTACCAGACGAACTTGGAGCGCTTGTCGAAGAACGCCGTGTCGTACTCGTCGGCCTCGATCACGAAGAAGTCCGAGCCGCCCAGGCGCGCGGAGACGCCGAAATTGCGCGGGATGCCGCCGATGAGGAAGCCCGGCCGCATGCCCGCGGCCTCGAGGATCCACGCGAGCATGGAGGAGGTCGTGCTCTTGCCGTGCGTGCCGGCGACCGCGAGCACCCACCGGCCGGCGAGCGCGTGTTCCGCGAGCCACTGGGGGCCCGAGACATAGGGCAAGCCGCGGTCGAGGATCGCCTCCACCACGGGCTTGCCGCGCGTCATGGCATTGCCCACCACGTAGAGGTCGGCCTGCACGCGGTCCAGCTGTCCGGCGTCGTAGCCCTCGTGCAGCTCGATGCCCAGCGAGCGCAGCTGCTCGCTCATCGGCGGGTAGACCTGGGCGTCGCAGCCGGTGACTGTGTGGCCCAGCTCGGCGGCGATGCGCGCGAGGCCGCCCATGAAGGTGCCGCAGATTCCGAGTATGTGCAGGCGCATCTACGTCCTGAAGATGAAATAGACCGCGCCCATCATGCACAGCGCCGCCCACAGGTA